>WNGI01002050.1_pt1 | contig 22485 bp, 22 predicted proteins | sample 5400621 | NCBI WGS metagenome assembly WNGI01 (sample SAMN13153374, study PRJNA577476) | soil metagenome | isolation source: 20 cm soil or saprolite under Garry oak tree replicate 1 | place: USA:California | collected 2016-06-15
AACACCGGACCCTCCCCGAGCGACGCGAACGGTGTGAGCGCCGGCATCCGGAGCGGCGGCAGAATCACCAGGATCGCGACCGCGAGCACCAGGATCGTGGTGATCTTCAGGAAGGTCGAGAGGTAGTCGCGCGGGCACAACAGCATCCACACAGGCAACACCGAGGCGACGAAGCCGTAGCCCATCATCATCCACGTGAGCGCCGTGGCGCCGTGGGTGAACAGCGGCGCGAGGTGGGGTTGGCCCGCCACCCAACCGCCCGCGACGAGCGCGCCCAGCAGCAGGACGGCACCCCCCGCCGAGGCCTCGCCCACACTTCCCGGCCGCCACCGCTTCATCCACCACCCCATGAGCAGCGCGATCGGAATCGTGCACGCAATGGTGAACAGACCCCAGGGGGACGCCTTGAGGGCGTTCACCACGATCAGCGCCAGCACGGCGAGCAGGATGATCATGATGAAGAGCACGGCCAGCATCGCCGTCGCCCCGGCCGCCGGGTTCACCTCTTCCTTCGCTATCTGGCCCAGCGACTTGCCGTCCCGACGCAGCGAGCAGAACAAGATCACGAAGTCCTGCACCGCGCCCCCCAGGACCACGCCGATCACCAGCCATAACGTGCCCGGGAGGAAGCCGAACTGCGCGGCGAGCACCGGACCGACCAGCGGGCCGGCGCCCGCGATGGCGGCGAAATGGTGCCCGTACAACACCCACTTGTTGGTGGGCACGAAGTCACGCCCGTCGTTGCAGCGCTCGGCCGGCGTGGCGCGGCGGTCGTCCAGGCCGAACACGCGGGTCGCGAGGAACTTGCTATAGAAGCGGTACCCGACGGCGTAAGTGCAGACAGCGGCGGTGAGCAGCCAGGCGGCGTTGACCGTCTCTCCCCGCGACAGCGCGAGCACGCCGAAGGCGGCGGCTCCGAGCACGGAGATCCCGCTCCACAGGAGGACCGAGGCGAGCGGTCGCATGGCGCCTAAGTTACGCCGCGCCTTGCCCATGTTCAATTTCGAACATAGGTTCGAAATCTTGACACCCATCTCTCCTTGGATCTTGGCCCCGCGCGCGGCGACGCCAGTCGGAGCCCCGGCGACCGAGACCCGCCCCGACCCGCAGCGCCTGGCGGAGACGGTGCACGGGCGGGTCGCCGTGGTCACGGGCGGCGCGACCGGTCTCGGCCGGGCTACGGCGCTCGAGTTCGCCCACCACGGTACCGCGGTCGCCATCAACTACGTCGACCTGCCGGACCGCGACGTCGCGGCACAGGCACTCCTCACCGAGACCGCCATCCGCGCGCTCGGCGTGCCGGTGTACTGCGCGCGGTGCGACGTACGCAAACGGGACGACGTGGAGAAATTCGTCACTACGGTGCGGGAGCGCCTGGGTGGCGTCCACTTTCTGGTCAACAACGCGGGCGTGGCCCACGACGGCGCGCTGTGGCGGCTCACCTCCGAGGCCTGGCAGGAGGTCATGGACACCAACGTCACGGGTGCCTTCAACTGTATCCAGGCGGTGGCCGGCGCGATGCGCGCCCAGCGCTACGGCAAGATCGTGAACATCGCGAGCCACCAGGCGTTCCGGCCGGGCTTCGGCATCGCCAACTACGCCGCCAGCAAGGCGGCCCTGATCGGGCTGACCCGCTCGGCCGCCGTGGACCTGGGTCCGTCCAACATCAACGTCAACGCCGTCGCTCCCGGGTTCGTCAAGACGGACCTGTTGTCGACGCTGCCGCGTGAGGTGCTGGAGCGTGCGGAGCGCGAGTCGGTCCTGGGGCGGGTGGCCGAGCCGGAGGACGTGGCGCGGGTGATCGTGTTCCTGTGCAGCGACGCGGCGCGCCACATCACGGGACAGGTCATCGTGGTGGATGGCGGGCTGACGCTCGCTTCTTGAAAATCGGTGGCGCGCACACGATATTGCGCGCCGTGACTAATGCATTGCAAATCAAAAGCTTAGTGCGTGGTACGTGGTGCGTGGTAACCTCCGCTACCCTCGCGGCGTGCCCCCACAAGTCCGACACCCTCACTCCCGAGCCTACGGCACCGCTCCCCACCGCGGGGATCGCAGCGCAACAGGTCGGGGTGCTGCCGCTGACGCTCGTCGCGGCGGAGGACTCGCTGCGCTGGGAAGCGGTTCTGGGCGAGCGCCGGGCGGCGCTCGCGAAGTGCGACAGCATCATCGGTACGCTGCTCAAGGCCCGGGCCCCGGAGGTGAGCTGGCTCTTGCCGGACGACCTGCGGCGCGTGGCGCGCCGGGCCCCGGGAATCGCCCCCGCTCCCGATCAAATGGGGACGGCGATCTTGTTTCACCCGACCAGACAGCAACCGGAAATGGTGCCCGACCCGCTGCGCAGCGAGCTGCGGACGCTGGCGGCGCTGGCGGGGGGTGGACGCTACGCGCTCGTACCGGCGGGGCTGACGTATAGGCGGACGACAACGCCGCACGGTGGTCCGGGAAGTGTAGGGGCGCAGCATGCTGCGCCCCTACCGCGTGCCGTCGCGACGGCGGAACTCACCGTGGTCCTGGTGGACGTGCGCACCGGGCGGGTCGGTTTCCGCACCATAGCACGCGGGGATGGGGACGACCCGTGGAGCGCGCTCACTCGCGCGGTGAAGACCCTCACGCCGGGGCTGCCGTGACGCGTGAGGCGACCCTCATCGCCGGTGACGGCATCGGGCCCGAGATCACCCAGGTGACGTTGCAGGTGCTGGAGGCCCTTGGGGTCCAGTTCGACTGGGACGAGCAGTACGGCGGGATGAGCGCGGTGGAGCAGGCCGGGACGCCGCTCCCCGACTCGACGGTGGACTCGATCCGCCGCACCGGCCTGGCGCTCAAGGGGCCGCTGACCACGCCCGTGGGCGACGGCTACCGCTCGGTGAACGTGGCGCTGCGCCAGGAGTTCGAGCTGTACGCCAATGTGCGCCCGGTGAAGTCGATCGTACCAGGGGGCCGCTACACCGATATCGACCTCGTCATCATCCGCGAGAACACCGAGGGGATGTACGTCGGGTTCGACCGGACGTTCAAGGTGGGGAACGACCCCAAGGCGCTCGCCCAGGCCACCTCGGTGATGACGCGCGACGGCTGCCGGCGTATTGTGCGGTACGCGTTCGAGTACGCGCGGCGGCACGACCGCCGCAAGGTGACGGTGGTGCACAAGGCGAACATTCTCAAGGCGACGTCGGGGCTGTTCCTCGAGACCGCGAGGATGATCGCCAAGGAGTACGAAGGGCAGATCGCGTCGGACGAGAAGATCGTGGACAACGCGGCGATGCAGCTGGTGATCAATCCGGCGCAGTTCGACGTGATCGTCACGACCAACCTGTTCGGGGACATCCTCTCCGACGAGGCGTCGGGGCTGGTAGGCGGGCTCGGGCTGGCGCCGGGGGCGAACATCGGTGAGCACGCGGCGATCTTCGAGGCGGTACACGGCTCGGCGCCGGACATCGCGGGGCAGGGCATCGCGAATCCCTCGGCCCAGCTGCTCGCCGCCGCGATGATGCTCGACCATGTCGGCGAGATCGAGGCCGCGAGCCGGCTGCGCCGGGCGCTCGAAACGGCGATCGTGAAGGACAACGTCCGCACCAAGGATTTGGGGGGCAGTGCTTCGACCGCTGAGTTCGCCCGGGCTGTGGCCCGCCGGCTCCAGTAACCCGTGCTGGCCATCGTGACCACACTCCTCCTGGCGGGGTATCTGATGCTCACGCTCCGGTCGACGCCGCTGGCATCGCAGACCACGGCCCGCACGGTGGGTGCCGTGTCGGCCGTCGCCTGGTACCTGCTGACGTTTCGCATCGTGCAGAGGATCGCGTTCGAATGGCTCAAATCACGACGCTCCTAGTCCTGGCGATCGCGGCGGGCGTCCTGCCGCTCGCGGGTCAGACGTCTCTCTCCATCTACAGTGACGGGCGCGTCGTGGTGCGCCGCACCCTGCCGCAGTCGCTTCAGAAGGGGCGGAACACCCTCACCCTCAAGGTGGAGGGGCTCGACGGCGCGACGTTGTTCTCGCCCGACACGGCGGTGGCGATTGTCTCGGCGGTGGTGCGCTCCCCAACCGATCAGGACGCCGCCCTCACGGCCGCGGCGGGGCAGACCCTTTCCTTCATCCGGGCGCGCGCCGCGGGTGGAGCGGACACGCTACGGGCGACCGTCGTGCGGAGCGATCCGCCGCAGTACCGGCTCCCAGACGGCCGCTACGTCCTGTCGCTCCCCGGCGAGCCCATTGTCCCGCCGGAGCTCGTGCGGACCATACCAGAAGCGACCCTCGGGCTCGAGGCGACGCAGCCCCGGCCCAAGACCGACCTCGCCTATGTGGCGGACGGCGCGGCGCGCTGGGAAGCCGTGTATCAGGTCGTGCTGCTGGCTGCTAGGTGCCAGGTGTCGGGGACAGCGACCATCCTGCCGGAGTCCCTGCGCGCCGACTCGGCCGAGGTGCAACTCGTCGCCGGGTCGATCAATCGGGCGCGGCCAGAGGCTCCGGCTCCGCGGCTCTCCCGCGCCAAAGGTTTCGGCCTCTCGGAAGTGGTGGTGACGACCAGTGAGCAGGCCGTGGGCGAGACCCACGTGTACCAGCTCCCCGGCAAGCTCTCGATCGAGCCCGGGACGCCGGCAACGACGGCGCTGTTTCCCCGCTCGAGCGCCGCTTACACCCAGGAGTTCGTCGTCCCGGGTGCGTTGCCGTGGCGTGGCTTCCCGGGTCAGTCGCAGGGCGATGACAATCGCGTCGCGGTGCAAGTCTGGTACACGCTCAAGCGTGGTCGGGGCACGCCGTTCGGAGACCGGCCGCTGCCCGGCGGTACGGTGCAGCTGTACCAGGCCGACTCCGCCGGCCGGCTTCAGCTGGTCGGCGAAGCCAGCAGCCTTCACACGGCCCCGGGGCGTGATCTGCGTGTCCAGTCGGGCGACGCCTTCGACATCACCGCCGAACGAGTGCAAACGGACTACGCGCAAGAGCAACTGGCGCCTCCCAAACGCGGCATGGCGCCGCGCCAGCGGATTACGGCATCCTATAAGGTCATGATCTCGAACGCGAAGCCCGCGCCCGTGACGGTCGACGTGCGCGAGGCGCGCTTCGGCGTGTGGCGCGTGATCGAGAGCAGTGTGGCACCTGAGAAGCTCTCCGCCACCGAGGTCCGATTCCGGATCCCGGTCCCGGCGAACGGGGACGCGACGCTCACCTACACCGTCCAGGCCGAGTCGTGACCGTCCAGCTGCTGCACCTCGCGGACCTCCACTTCGGCGGGCTCGCCAACCTCGATCAGATCGAGAGCCTCGAGCAGATGTTTCCCGATCTGCGGCCCGACGCGGTCGTGATCACGGGCGACCTGTCGCAACGGGCGCGTCATGGGGAGTTCCAACGCGCGCGGGCGCTGGTGCAGACGGCGGCCCGGACGGCGCCGGTGCTCGTGATCCCCGGCAACCACGACGTGGCCTGGTGGAGACGACCGCTGATCCCGTTCGCGAAGCAGCCGCTGTATGCGAAGTACGCGCGCTACTTCGGTGCGGAGCTGACACCCACGCTGGCGCTCCCGGGAGCGATCATCGCCAGCGCTCTCACGTCGCACGGGGTGGCGTGGGGCTCGCTGACGCTGCGGGTGAACGACCTGGCGGTGAAAGGGCACCTGCCGAAGCGCGAGATCACTCGAGTGGGCCGGCTGTTCGAGGCGGCGCCGCGCGAGCAGGCGCGGGTGTTGGCGGTGCACCACAACGTGCTGCGAGGCGACATCTCCAAGCGCATGGGCCTCGCCCGGTGGCGCCAGGCGCAGCGTCGCATCCTGACGTCGGGTGCCGAGGTCGTGCTGTGCGGGCACGACCACCAGGAGGGCGCGGAGCTGCTCGGAGGTCGGGTGGTGGTTTCGACGGCGAGTACGCTGTGTGAGCGCACGCGCGGCGAGCGGCCGTCCAGCTTCAACTTCGTGACCATCGAGCCGACGGCGGTCCACATCACCTACTTCCGGTGGGACAGCGACTCCCGTCGCTTCCGGGCGTCGGACACCTACGCGTTCGCACGGGCCGGGAAGGGCGCCGCCCCTGCCCCCGCCCCCACCCAGCCCGAACCCGCGGACACGACTTCACACAGCTGAGGCAGCCATGGCACCCAAGTTTCAGGGCGTCGACTTCTACGATGTCGACAGCCTGCTCTCCGAGGAGGAGCGCGCCGTGCGCGACACGGTGCGCGCGTGGGTGGACGACAACCTCATCCCCATCATCGGCGAGCATTACATCGAGGGGCGCTTCCCGAAGCAGCTCGTCCCGCAGATGGCGGAGCTCGGCCTGTTCGGCGCCAACCTGCCGGAGGAGTACGGCTGCGCCGGGCTGAACAACGTCGCGTACGGGCTGATCATGCAGGAGCTCGAGCGCGGCGACTCGGGGGTGCGCTCGTTCGCTTCGGTGCAGGGCGCGCTCGCCATGTATCCGATCTACGCCTTCGGCTCGGACGAGCAGAAGCGGCGCTGGCTTCCCAAGATGGCGTCCGGCGAGGTGATCGGCTGCTTCGGGCTCACGGAGCCGGACTACGGATCAAATCCCGCCGGCATGATCACCGTCGCGAAGGAGACGAAGGACGGCTGGGTGCTGAACGGGGCCAAGATGTGGATCACCAACGGCTCCACCGCGCAGCTCGCCATCGTGTGGGCCAAGACCGGCAAGGTGGACGACGTGAGCTCGATCCGCGGATTCATCGTCCCGACCAGCACCAAGGGCTTTTCGGCCAAGGATCAGAAGGGCAAGCTCAGCCTGCGCGCGAGCGACACGAGCGAGCTGGTGCTGCAGGACGTGTGCGTCCCCACGGACGCGCTGCTCCCGAAGACGGGTGGGCTCAAGTCTCCCCTGCTGTGCCTCACCCAGGCACGTTACGGCATCGCATGGGGAGCGGTGGGCGCCGCGATGGCGTGCTACGACGAGGCGGTCAGCTACGCCAAGACCCGCGTGATGTTCGGCAAGCCCATCGGGGGGTTCCAGCTACAGCAAGCGCGGCTCGCCGAGATGCTCACAGAGATCACCAAGGCGCAGCTGCTCTGTGTGCAGCTCGGGCGACTCAAGGATCAGGGGAAGGTCACACCGCAACAGGTGTCGCTCGCCAAGCGGAACAACGTGAGCATCGCCACCGACGTGGCGCGCGAGACGCGCCGGCTGCTCGGTGCGAACGGCATCCTCGCGGAGTACCAGGCCCTGCGCCACCTCGCGAACCTCGAGTCGGTCTACACGTACGAGGGGACGCACGACATCCACACGCTCATCCTGGGCCAGGAAATCACGGGGTTGAGTGCTTTCAACTAGGAACGCGGAACGCGGAATGCTGAAGTTGGAACAGTAGGGCGAGGAATCGATGCGCTTGCCTTCTGTTCCGCGTTCCGCATTCCGACTTCCGCGTTTGCTGGTCGGCGTCGAGTTGCTGCTCCTCCTCCCCCCGCCCGTCGGCGCCCAGCAACCCGATACGACCCGCCAGGACAGCACTCGCTCGTTCACCCTCCCCCCGATCGAGGTGCGCGCGTCGATCATTCCCACGGCGGGACCCACGGTCGGATCGAGCATTCCCGCGCGAATCGCGACGGTGACGGGGCGCGAGATCGATGCCTGGGAGCCCCGGCTGCTGGCCGACGCCCTGGGATCCCAAGCGGGCGTGTCCTTGTACGACGACCTCGGCTCACCCTACAAACTCAACGTGTCGACGCGGGGATTCACGGCCGGCCCGACCGTGGGGCTGCCACCGGGCGTGTCGGTGTTCCTCGACGGGGTGCGGCAGAACGAGCCGGACGCGCAGGAAGTGAACTTCGACCTCCTGCCGATGGAGCACGTGAAGCGAGTCGAGCTCTTGAGCGGCAGCGCCTCGTTGCTCGGCCCCAACTCGCTCGGCGGTGCGGTCAACCTCATCACGCGTCGCGGCGGCGGCCCCCTCTCGGGGGAGCTCGAGGCGTCGGGTGGATCGTTCGGCTCGGCGTCCGGAGAGGGGTCGGTGAGCGGGCGATCGCACGGTGGCTGGGACTACTACCTGGGCGGCGGGTACGAGCGCGAGGACGGCTGGCGCGGCGCGACGGGCGCGGAGAATTACAACGGATTCGCCAACCTCGACCGGCTCGGCAGCAGGCGCGGCCTGCAGCTGCAGGCGTTTGGAGCGAGGTCGCGTGCGGCCACCGCGGGCTCGTTGCCCGAGAGCATCTTCGACGTGGCGCCCCAGGTGAACTTCACGCCGGGTGACTTCGAGAACCTCAACGCCCAGCAGGTTGCGTTGTCGGGTTACGCTCCGCTCGGCGCCGGCCGGTCCTCGTTCACCACCTACTTCCGGCATTCCGGCGCGCAGCGGTTCAACGTCAACCAGGCACCCGACGACGACGTGCGCGCCTTCACCACCAACAATACGGCCGGGGGGAGCGGCGACTGGCGTTGGACGGCTCCGGCCGGCGCGGTCTCCCTGCGAGTGGGCATCGACGGCAGCGCGAACTGGGTGCATGTACGGATCTTCGGGGAGCCGCAAGACGGCTCTCCCGCTACCCTCACGACCGACGTCAAGAGCCCGAGCCTCGCGCTCGCGGCATACACGCTCGCCGACATGCGGTCCGGTCGGGCGACCCTTTCACTGGGGGCCCGCTACGACTATGTGCGCGTCCCGTTCCGGAATCTGCTCGACCCCTCGGGCGACACCACGAGCAGCTTCCAACGGTTGAGTCCACGCGGCGGCGCGAGCGTGGACCTGGGGCGCGGCGCTTCCCTCTATGCGTCGGTAGGCCAGAGCTTCCGCGCGCCGGCGATCCTCGAGCTCGCGTGCGCCGACCCCGCGGCGACATGCCCGCTTCCCTTCGCCCTGGGCGAGGATCCCCCGCTCAAGCCCGTCCAGGCCACCACGTACGAAGTCGGCGGCCGTTGGGCGCGGGGACCTGCTGTCGTGAATGCATCGGCGTACCGGAGCGAGGTGCGCGACGAGATCTTCTTTGTAGCGTCCGAAAGCGCCCTCTTGTCGGGTTTCTTCACCAATATCAGCCGCACCCGGCGGGAAGGAGTGGAGCTCTCCGCTCAAGTGTCGTTCGGTGACAAGCTGTTCGGCTATGCGAACTACGCATTCACGCGCGCCACGTTCCAAACCGCTGCCGAGATATTCAGCGTCCGCTCGGAGACCGCCTTTGCCACGAGCCCGCTCGCGGGGCCGAACGACGTGACGCCGGGCGACCGCCTGCCGTTGGTACCGGAGCATCAGGTCAAGGCCGGTATTCTGGCACGGCCCGCCGGAGGGCTCGAGCTGGGCCTCAACGGGCGTCTCATCGGCCGGCAATGGCTGCGCGGCGACGAGGCCAACGAGACCGGGCCCCTCGACTCTTACTTAGTCGCCGACGCCCGTATCGGGTACGACGTCGGGAAGTGGGAGATCGCGGGGATCGTCACCAATCTGTTCGACTCGAAGCGGGCCGTCTTCGGCAGCTTCAATGAGAACCGCGGGACCGGCGAATTGGAGCGGTTCCTCTCGCCCCTCAACGCGCGGGCCTTGAAGCTCATCGTGCGACGGGGATTCGGCGCGGAGGGTACGGGCGACGAGAGATGAGGGTCAGCGCCGCGTTCCGGCGCCGTCAGTTGCACGATACCCCCCGTCAGGTTTGTTTTCTGCTCCCATGAAGATCGCCGTGTGCATCAAGCGCGTCCCCGACTCCGAGACGCGCGTCAAGATCGCCGCCGACGGCAAATCGCTCGACGAAGCGGGCGTCAAGTTCATCCTCAATCCCTACGATGAGTTCGCCGTCGAAGAGGCGCTGCGACGCAAGGAGAAAGCCGGGGCGGGTGAAGTCGTCGTAGTCGCGCTCGGCCCCGCCGCGGCGCAGGAGACGATCCGCACCGCGCTCGCCATGGGGGCCGACCGCGGCATTCTGCTGCAGGCGGACCGGATCCCGCCGGACGGCCTGGAAGTGGCGCGGGCGCTGGCGGCCGAGCTCAAGGGCCCCGGGTTCGACCTCATCCTGTTCGGCAAGATGGCGATCGACGATTACAACCATCAGGTCGGTCCCATGGTGGCCGAGCTGCTCGACTTGCCCTGCGTGACTGCCGTCGCCCACCTCGAGCTCGAAAGCGGAAAGGGCGTCGCGGAGCGTGAGATCGAGGGCGGCGTCGAGGTCGTAGAATTCCCGCTCCCCGCCGTCCTCACCGCCGACAAGGGACTCAATGAGCCGCGCTATCCCGCGCTCAAGGGGATCATGGCCGCGAAGAAGAAGCCGCTGGACGTCAAGCCCGTTGCCCTGGGCGGCGGGGGATTCGAGATCCTCGGTCTGACGCCGCCGGCGGAGCGCAAGGAAGGGAAGATCGTGGGCGAGGGCGCGGCGGCCGTGCCGGAGCTCGTGCGCCTGCTGCGGGAGGAAGCGAAGGTCCTGTGAGCCACGTCCTCGCGGCGCTCGAGCAGCGGGACGGCGCGCTGCGCAAGGTGTCCCACGAGGTCGTGACCGGCGCCCGGCGGCTGGCCGACGCGCTCGGCGGCAATGTGGACGCGCTGATCGTGGCGGCGGGCCCGGTGCGCGGCGCGGACCAGTTGGGCCGGTTCGGTGCGGACAAGGTGATCACACTGACCAATGCGGCGTTCCGCATCTATGCCCCGGAGGGGTATGCCCGCGCGATCGCCGAGCGCGTCCAAAGCGGTGGCTACGGAGCAGTGGTGTTCGCTGCCAGCGCGACAGGGAAGGACCTCGCGCCTCGCGTGGCGGCGCGGCTGGGGCGTCCGCTCGCGCAGGAGGTCACCGACCTCGCGGTCGAGAGCGGCGTCGTGACGGTGATCCGGCCCGTATACGCGGGGAAGGCGCTGGTGAAGCTCAAGGTCGTGGGTACGCCCGCGGTCGTGTCGTTGCGGCCGAACGTGTTCACACCGGTCGAGCGCCCCAAGGCGGGGACGCTGGAGACGGCGCCGACGGCGGGGACGGCAGGCCGTGTCGTCGTGAAAGCGATCAAGGCGGCGGAAGCGGGCACGCTCGATGTGGCCGAAGCACCCATCGTCGTGTCGGGCGGCCGCGGGCTCAAGGAGCCGGCCAACTTCAAGGTCTTGGAGGAGCTGGCCGCGGCTTTCGCCGGCCGCGCCGCGGTGGGTGCATCGCGCGCCGTCGTGGACGCGGGGTGGCGTCCCCACGCGGACCAGGTGGGACAGACCGGCAAGACGGTGAGCCCTACGCTGTACGTCGCCGTCGGCATCTCGGGCGCCATTCAGCACCTCGCGGGGATGCGGACGTCCAAGGTCATCGTGGCGATCAACAAGGACAAGGACGCGCCCATCTTCAAGGTCGCGGACTACGGGATCGTCGGCGACTTGTTCGAAGTCGTGCCGAAGCTGACCGAGGAGATCCGCAAGCTTCATGGCTGAGGGAGCGGGAAGCGGGGAGCGGTTCGTTCCGGCGCGGCACCAGCCGCCGCTGCCCGTCGACCGGTTGATCCTTACGGAAGGCGCCGAGGGCGCGGGCGATCGGATGGACCTCGACGTGCTGATCGTGGGGGCCGGGCCGGCGGGCCTCGCGTGCGCGATCGAGCTGGCGCACCTCGCCCAGCGCGAAGGCACGGACGTGAACATCGGCGTGCTCGAAAAGGCCGAGACCCTTGGCGAGCACTCCCTCTCGGGCGCGGTGGTGAACCCCCGTGCGTTCCGCGAGCTGTTCCCCGACTTGAAAGACGCCGACTTTCCGTTCCGCGGGTCTGTCGAGAAGGAGCGGGTCGCCCTGCTCACCTCGCGCCGTGCCTTCCCGCTTCCCACGCCGCCCACCATGCACAACGCCGGGAATTACGTCGCATCGTTGTGCGAGATGGTGCGCTGGCTGGGCGAGCGGGCCGCGGCGCTGGGGGTGAACGTCTTCACCGGCTTTCCGGCGGCGAGCCTTCTGGTCAACGGGGAACGGGTGGCGGGCGTCCGGACCGCGGCGACCGGCCTGGACCGCGAGGGGCGGCCGCTCTCGAATTACATGGCGCCGAACGATCTCCTCGCCAAGGTGACGGCGCTGGCCGAGGGGACGCGGGGCAGTTTGGCGCAGGCGTGGCTCGAGTGGCAGGCCGTGCCGTCCGAAAATCCCCAGCTCTTCGCGCTCGGCGTGAAGGAGATTTGGGAGACGAAGCGGCCGCTCGACACGATCGTTCACACGCTCGGCTGGCCGGTGCCGACGGATGCCTTCGGGGGCAGCTTCATGTATCCGCTCGAGCCGAACCTCGTGGCGCTCGGGCTGGTGGTCGGGCTCGACTACCGAGACGCCGCGCTCGATGTGCACGAGCTGCTCCAACGCATGAAGCTGCACCCGTTCTTCCGGCGGTACCTGGAGGGCGGCGAGCTGGTCGAGTGGGGCGCGAAGACGATCCCCGAAGGCGGCTACTACGCGGTTCCGGCGCGCCGCTCGGGCGACGGCGTCGTGATCCTGGGCGACTCGGCTGGCTTCGTGGACGTGCCGTCGCTCAAGGGGATTCACTATGCCATGCAGTCGGGGATGCTCGCCGCGCGCGCCATCTACGCCGGGCTCAAGGCGGGCGACGCGTCCGCCGCGCGGCTCGCCGAGTACGACCGCTCGGTGAACGCGTCGTTCATCATCCAGGACCTGTATCGCACGCGGAATATGCGGCTCGCCTTCAAGGACGGATTCTATGTGGGCGGCGTAAAGGCGGCGCTGATGACGCTCACCGGGGGACGGTTTCCGGGTGGGAAGATCGCGATGGAGCCCGACGCGGAGGTCGACCGCACAGTCACCCCGGGCGTAAGCCCGGGGATCACCCCCGACAGCCGTCTCACCCTCTCCAAAGTCGATGCGGTGTTCAAGTCCGGTAACGCCACGCGCGACACCATCCCCATCCATCTGGTGGTAGGGAAGGACGTGCCGGCTGCGGTCGCGGAGTTCTACGCCCGGATGTGCCCGGCCGGCGTGTACGAGCTGGCACAGGGCGCCCTGCGCGTGAATGCCCCGAATTGTGTCGACTGTAAGGCCACCGACGTGCTGGGCCCAAGGTGGACGCCGCGGGAAGGCGGCAGCGGGCCCAGATACAAACGGATGTAGGACCTGCTGCAACACGGCATGGCCGCCTCAGGTATCGCCTGACCGGCACAGTTTCGAGGCACCCCGCCGCCAGTCCCGGGCTCAACCTCCGTCCGCATCAACAGTCCCACCAACACGATAGCCCGCATCGGCCAGTAGGCTCGACTTGGCACCGGGTATGCAATAGGCCTTGGGCGGAGCCCTGTAAGCGGCCGCGGGAATGAGAGGGGGTTACTTCTGATGCGTAATGATTCCACGCTGCATGAGCAGCCCCGGCGGCGTGGTTGGGACCGGCGAACCGATCAGGGCCGCCGCATGATCCGCGACCGTCGGCGCGAGACGGTCCCGGTGCCCGTGGAGCGTCGCAAGGCCGTCGAGCGCCGCGCGGAAGCGCCGCGGCGGCGCGCCCAAGGCGGCCGGCGCATCTCGGATCCGGAAGGCTTTCAGCGGTTGAACCTGTAGTCCCCCTTATGGCCTGGCAGACCGTGGTGATCGCCGTGTTGGCGCTCGCCCTCGCGTGCGACCTGTATCTGCGTGGTCGTGCGTGGCTCAGAGGGCGCGCGCGGGCTCGCACCGGCGTGCCCACGTGGAACGAGAACCGGCGGGAGTTCTACCAGCTCGCCGCCAAAGAGTTCGAGCGCGCACGCCGCTACGACCATCCATTCACGCTGGGCTACTTCGACCTCGACGACTACCAGGAAGTGGCGGAACGCGTCGGTCTCCTGACGGCGGAGGAAATGCTGCGCTTGGTGGCCGAGTCGGCCCGCCGCTCGATCCGCGCGAGTGATGTGGTGGCGCGCCTGTGTGGTGACACGTTCGCCGTGCTGCTTCCCGAAGCGGGTCCGGAGGCCGCCGACGCGGTGATCCGCAAACTGCAGCGGTCGGTGCGCGAAGCCTCGCGCGAGACCGCGCTGCCACTCGCCATCAGCGGCGGCGTCGTGACGTGCTTGCAGCCGGCGGAGAGCCTCGAGGCGGTCATCGGCGCCGCGGATCGGCTATTGGCCGGGGCGAAGAGCGTGGGGGACGACACCATTTGGTGCGAGGTAATCGCCCCGCAGCCGCTCGAGGCGTTCGAGCCGGCGCGGCTGCGGCGCCCGTTCCGGCTCCCGCCGGGATTCGACATGCCGATGCCGCCGCTGCTGCGCCCGCAGCGGGACGGCTGACTACCGACCCACGACCTTCCCGATCTTTCCCGCCCCGTTGTTCGCGTACCATACGGTGTTGTGGGCATCGACGCTGAGCTTCCGCACCAGCGCCGGCCCTGTAGGGATCTTGTAGCTCGTCATTCGTCCCGTGGCGGGGTCGAGCTCCACCAGGTCGTTCAGCTTGCCGTCGAATTGATTGAACCACACGTGCCCGATCGAGTCCACCACGACCGAATAGGGGCCGCTCCTGGGCCCGCCCGGCGCGTCGTATTCCTTGAACGTCTTCGTGGTGGGGTCAAACCGCGCCACCTTCCCGGCCACGAAGTAGGTCATCCAAATCCCGCCGCTCCGGTCGATCGCGAGCCGCCGGACACCCGAGGTCGGCGTCGGGGTGGGGAACTCCTCGATCTTGCCCGTCTTCGCGTCCACCCGGCCGAGCTTGTGCCCCTCGAGCTCGGCGAAGTACACGGCGTTCTCCCGTCGTGACGCGATGATCCCGTAGGCGTTCGCGCTGGGGGTCGGAACGGGGTACTCGGATATCTTGCCGGTGGCCGGGTCGAGCCGGCCGATGCGGTTACCGCGCTGCTCGGTAAACCAGATCGCGCCGTCCGGCCCCTGGATCGGTGTGTGCGGGCCGGCGCCGGGGCTCGGCACCGCATACTCCGTGAACCGCTCCGTCTTCGGGTCGAAGGTGGCGATCTTGTTCCCGCCCTGCTCGGTGATGTACAGGCGGCCGTCCGACGCCCAGGCGATGCCGTGCGGGCGCGAGCCCTCGGTCGGCATGGGCCATTCGACGAACCGCTCGGTCTGGGGATCGAACTTGCCGAGCTTGTTGGCGCCGATCTCCACGAACCAGATGAGCCCGTCCGGCGCCGCGACGAGACAGTGCGGCGCGCTGTTCGGCGTCGGGATGTCGTACTCGACGATCGACGGCGTTGGGACGAGACCGATACCCAGGATCGCGATCCATGCCCTCACCTGCATAACGTTTCCCCCTTCCCCGTTTCCCGTGTTGCGAATTAGAGACCCGCCATCTTGATCCCGTCTATAATGAACTGCACGGCAATCGCGCACAGCACGAGCCCCATCAGCCGCGTCAGGATCCGCATGCCCGTCTGGCCGAGCTTTTGCTCCACGCGCGGCGCGGCGGCGAGCGTGATGTAGGTCAGGAACGCCGTGAGCGCGATCGCCACATATACCCCGCCGGTCGTCACCACGCTCTTCGAGGCCCCCGCCAGCACCATGACCGTCGAGATCGCCCCCGGCCCGGCGAGCATCGGGACGCCGAGCGGCATGATGCCCACATCTTCCTTCTCGATCCCCTCGGCCTTCTCGACTGCCGTCTCCCGTTGCTGGCTGCGGCGCGCCTGGACCATGTCGAGTGCGTTGAGGCCGATCAACACGCCACCCGCGATCTTGAAGGCGCCGATCGTGATACCGAACAAGCGGAAAATGAGGCTGCCGCCCAGAGCAAACGCCATCAGAGTGATGGCACACGTCCACGCGCCCCGCTTAGCCATGAGCCGGCGCACCTCGGGTGGGTCCCGGGCCGTCATGGCGAGGAACGTGGGCACTGCCGTGAGGGGATCGACGATGAACAGGACCGAGGTGAAAATGAGGAACAGATCCTGGAGCGTCCGCAGCGTCTCGTTCACATCGCGACCTGCACCACGCGGTCCTTACCGGCGCGCTTCGCCGCATACATCGCCTGGTCGGCTTTGCGGAGCAGCTCATCCGTCCCGGCCTCGGTACCCGACACCGCCACGACGCCGATGCTGGCCGTGACGGATGGAGTCCCCCGGAACACGGTGCGAATGCCGGTGACGAGCCGATTGGCCGCGGCGTGCGCCACGTCGCCGTCCGTCTCGGGCATCAGGACGCCGAACTCGTCGCCGCCCAGCCGGCCGACCACGTCCGCCTGGCGCACGGCGCCGCGCATCGCGTCGGCCACGAGCCGCAGCACCGCGTCGCCCGTGGCGTGGCCGTGCGCGTCGTTGACGGACTTGAAGTCGTCCAGATCGAGGTAGATCAGGGCCAGGGGTCGACCGTAGCGCCGGTTGCGACTCAGCTCCTGCGCCAGCTCGTGGGAGAACGCCCGGGCGTTCAGCACGTTCGTGAGCGGGTCCTGAGTCGCGAGCAGTTCGAGCTGTGAGTGCGTGTGCCGCAGCTGCGACAGGCCGGCGATGGCAACGGCTACCACCGCGAGGTACGCGACCTCGTTGAGGACGCGATAGTCGAGCAACGTCGAGGGGGGCATCTGGTCGATGCCGACGCTGAAGCGCAGCAGGGTGGTCGCCAGCGCGAACGCGATGCCCCAGTCCATCCCGTCGTGCCAGGCCGCGAGGAGCACGGGAATCACGTACAAGATGCCCAGCCGCAGCTCGCCCGGTGTCCGGGCATTCAGGAGATAGACGCCACCGACGAGGCAGGCCCATCCGAGCAGTCGCAGCGCGCGCAGCAGGCCGGGGCGAGTCGCCACTTAGAAGGGGGCCTCGGCGACGTGGTGCGGATCGTCCAGCAGCAGCGCCGGGAGGGTCTCCCCCGCCGCCACGGTGGGCCGGTCTTCGGGGACGATCAGGAGCGCGTTCGCGCGGGCCATGGACGTGAGGATGCCGGAACCCTGCGGGCCAGTCAAGCGCGCCGTCAGCGCCCCCGCTCCGGATCCCTCGGGCTGGACAACCGCGCGCAAGAAATGGCGCAGCTTCGGCCCGAGCTTGATCGGCTCGCCCACGCACACCGGTACGGTGCGGCGGAACGGAAGCCGGTGGCCCAGCAAGCGCCGGATGGCCGGACGGACGAACAGCTCGAAGGTGACCATGGCGCTGACCGGATTTCCCGGGAGGCCGATCCACGGCTTGCCGCCGAGCAGGCCGAATCCCACCGGGGCGCCGGGACGCATGGCGATGCGCCACAGCTTGATCTCGCCGCCCAGCTCGGTCAGGACCTCGCGCACGAAGTCGTGCTCCCCCACGCTCACCCCGGCGGTGGTGACGAGCAGGTCCGAGCGGCCGGCCGCAGCGGCGAGATGTTCGCGCAGGCTTTCCTTCGTGTCGCGCGCCAGGCCTAGGTCCACGGGGATGCCGCTGTTCCGCCGGATCAACGCATGCAAGGTGTAGGAATTGGAGGTCGCGACCTTGCGGCCGGAGAGAATGTCGTCGGTACGGTCCAGGTCCACGATCTCGTCGCCCGAGCCCATGAAGGCGACCCGTGGGGCATCGTGGACGAGCGGGGTCGCGTGGGCAATAGATGCGAGGACGCCGAGCTGGGCAGGGCCGAGCGGGCCGCCGGCGCTCAAGACGACGTCCCCTTTTCGGATGTCTTCGCCCCGGTAGCGGATGTTCTTTCGCGCGTCCCGGCCGGTCACCACCCGGACGCTCCCGGACTCCGCGGGCTCGGTGTCCTCCTGCCGCACGACGGTGTCGGCGCCGGCCGGCAACGGTGCCCCGGTGAAGATGCGCGTGGCCTGGCCGGGACCGATCGGCTTGGTGGGGAACTGGCCGGCGGCTACGGCCTCGATCACCGCGAGCGCGATCTTGTGATCGGGCCCGGCGCGCTCCACGTCCACGGCGCGCGCCGCGTAGCCGTCCATCGCCGAGTTGTCCCAGGCCGGGAGGTCGATGGGACTCGTCACGTCCTCGGCGAGCACCCGGTCCAGCGCCTCGCGCAGCGGCCGGCGCGCCGCCGGCAGCGGGGCGATGTGCTCGAGGATCAGGCGCGCGGCTTCGGTCGGCGTGAGCATCAGGGCGGGAGGATTTTGGCCCGGTCCCACGCGAGGTTGGCGATCGTGACGAGCCATGCGGTGTCCGAGAACCGGAACACCGGAAAGTCGGCACGATACTTGACCTGGTCCGTCACCATGGCGACCCAGTCTCCGGGGTCGTGGACGGCGGCATCGAACAGCGGGTCCGGCCCCGCCGCGAGACGGTACACCTCGATCTTGGGCAGCGGAGCGGCTTTGAAGCCCTCAACCAGCACGATGTCCGCTCCCTCGAGATACCGGCGGGTCAGGGCGATCGGGTCCGACTCCTGCTCGGTCCGCTCCCACAATACGCGCTGTCCGGGTCCCTCCATGAGGACGCGCTCGGCGTGCCCCTCGTGCCAGTGGCGCCAGGAGTCCTTGCCGCGCTGGTCCGTGTCGGCGGGGTGGGTGCCGTGCTTGATCGTCATCACGCGGAATTTCCGGCGCGCCAGCTCCGCCGCGAGCGCGACCAGGAGCGTCGTCTTGCCGGCGTTCTTGCGCCCGATGATCGACATCATCCGTGTTGCCGCCACGCCGCCTCCGCCCGTTCGAGATCTGCCGGAGTGTTCACGTTGAAGAACAGCAGGTCCGGGTCGCCGAGCGCGCGCACCCGCTCGAGCGGTAGTGTACCGACCTTCACATCGGCGTGGAAGCCGATGGCCCGCAGGTCGCCGCGCGCCAGCTGCCGCTCGATCGCGGGACCGCACGCCGGCGCGTACACCGCGCACAGCGGCTCCACCCCGCGGCGGCCATCGCTTTCGGGGAGGAAGGCGTCCCAGCCCGTCGAGCCCTCCAGCAGGGCTCGCAGCAGCTCGATGGTGAGGAACGGCATGTCCCACGCGACGCACAGCACCGGCCCCACCCCCGACACGACGGCGGTGTAGATCCCTCCCAGGCTGCCGCTGCCGGGGCGGACGTCGGGAATGGTGCGGAGGTCGGGCCGCCAGGTGGGGCCCTCCGGCGCGTTGGCGACGAGCAAGGGAGCCTCACCGGTCACGGCGCCCACGGCGTCCACCACGCGGTCGAGGATACGTCGTCCCCCCAGCTCGACCAGGCCCTTGGGATGCCCGCCGTAGCGGCGCGCGCCGCCGCCGGCCAGGACGGCGCCGCGCACCCTCAGACTCCCAGCGCCCGGTGGTCGACCATCAGGCAGCGGTCCATTACGAACGGGATCCCCGCCGCCACGGCGCGCGTCCGGGCGGCGTCGTCCACCACACCCACCTGCAACCAGATCAGATTGGGAGAGGGCCGCACCGCGATCGCCTCGTCCACGATCCGCCCGACGAACTCGCTGCGCCGGAACACGTCCACGACATCGATCGCGTGGTCTGCCGCGGCAGCCGTGAGACTGGGATAGCTCTTTTCGCCGAGGATCGTGGCGTGGCCGGGATTCACGGGAACGATCCGGTATCCGGCGTCCTGGAGGTAGCGCGCCACCCCGTGACTGGGACGCGTCGGCTTGGGGGACACCCCTACGACGGCGATGGTGCGCGCCGCCCCGAGAATGTCCCGCAGCGCCTCCGCCGTCACGCGTCCGGCCGGTGGACGTGCGGCGTTCCGCTCACCGCTCTCCCGACCAGGACGATCCCCGTGCGCCGCGCGATGGTCACCGCCAGCGTCGAGGGTACGCTCGGCGTGGCGACCCAGGCGAGCCCGGCGCGCGCTGCCTTGTACGCGAGCTCGGCGGAGATACGACCGGTCACCAGAAGCCCGTGCCCGGCTATCGGTACCCGCGCGATGACCGCCGCACCCACGACCTTGTCGACCGCGTTGTGGCGTCCGATGTCCTCCGCGTGGAACAGCAGTCGCTCGTCGTCCGTCAGTGCGGCGGCGTGGATGCCGCCGGTCTCGTTGTAGCGCTCGCCGCGTCCGAACAGCTCCTTGAACAGCGCGCGCAGCCGCTCCGGCGGAGGCGGCTCGCCCCGTGCCGGCGCGTGCGCCACCTGGTGCGGATCGGCGAGGAAGGTGGACACGGCCCCGCACCCCGAAGCGAGCACGCGCTTGCGGTTCTCACCTTTGACGACGGCCACCCGCTCCGGCTTCACCTCGGCCCAGAATCCCAGATCGGGGGCGCAGGGCCGCAGTTTCACCAGGTCGTCGAGCGACTCGATATAGCCCTCGCCGTGCAGCCATCCCGTCGCCAGCTCCTCGAGCTGGTCGGGCGTGCACATCCACGTCACCGCCGGCTCGCCGTTCACTTCCAGCCACACCGGCATCTCTTCGACCACGGCCGATTCGGCCAGCATGCGCCCACGGCGGCTGCCGGGGGTGGGGGGGACTGACCCCGGGCGCGAGCCCGGGGTTTCCGAATCAGGGTTCACCGAAGTATTCCGAATAGATATGCGGCCCCTCCTGCACCCGTACTGCGTGCAACGCGACGCCGCGCGGCAGCTGGGGCGCGATTCGCTCCCACACGTACACCGCTAGCGCCTCCCCCGTGACGAGCCGGCGCCCGGGGGCGAACTCGGGGAGCGCGTCATTGATGCTCCGGCCGTCGAGCCGCCCGGTGATTTCTTGGGCGAGCAGACCGTCCAGCGCCTCGAGGCTCATCACGCCCCCCGCTTCCGCGACGAGCGGCCCTTTCACGGTGACCCGGCACTGGTAGCGATGGCCGTGCTCCACCGCCGCCCGCCCGAACTCCCGGGCGTTCCGCTCGTCGGACCAGTCGGCCCGCCGGATGGCGTGCGTGGCGCTAAACTCAACGATGCGCGTAAGATAGCTGATCGGCACGGCTAGAACACTCGCACGGCACTGGCCTTGAATGAAGATGTCCGTCGGCGGCACCGCCAGGATGGCTGGGCCGGTCTTGTCGGTGGTCGCGGCGATCTCGATCGGGCCGACGCACACGTGCTTCAGATCGCCGCCGCTTCCGCCCGCCGGCAGCTCCACGCGGAACAGGTTCTCCGGCGTGACCGGTGACAGCCTGCCCTCGGCGAGGGCGCGCACATCGTCCGCCCAGCGGTAGGCGTCTTCCAGCTGATGGGACGCGAGACAGATGGCGAGCGGACGGCGGGCCCGCTCCTCGGCGAGCGCCCGGTACAGCGTCTGCGCCGCGGCGCGGTCGGCCGAGCTGGCGGGCTCGTCGAGCAGCAGCACGTCCGGCTCGACCGCGAGTGCGCGCGCCACCGCTACGCGCTGCACCTCGCCGTCCGAGAGCTCGTGCCGCCGGCGGTGGAGCAGAGGGGTGAGCCCGAGCTGCGCCGCGACGTTCTCTACCTTTCTGTTCACCGCTGCGCGTCCGAGTCCTCTCACCCGTAATCCAAACTCCAGATTTTCACGGACTGTGCCGCGCAACAGCACCGGGCGTTGCTCCACCAGCGTGATACGCCGGCGCTGGGCCGCGCCCGGGCCAGGACCCTTTCCTCCGGCCACGACGACGCCGTCGAGTCGCACCTCCCCCTCGGAGGGGCGCTCGAGCAGGGCGAGCAGCCGCAGCAGGGTGCTCTTCCCCGATCCGTTCGGTCCCACGATCGCGACGCGCGAGCCGGGTGGCACGGCAAAGCGCGCGATGTCGAGCACCACGCGGCCGTCATAGCGGTGACGGACGCCCACCAGCTCAAGCATGCCCGCGGCCCTGGAGCGCCTGCAGCGCGACGTTCACGAGCAGCGCGAGGAGCAGAAGGATGAGGCCGAGCGCGAGCGCGAGCCCGAAGTCGCCCTGGCTGGTGTACAGCGCGACCGCGGTCGTGAGGGTGCGGGTCTGGCCGCGGATGTTGCCGCCCACGGTCATGGCGGAGCCGATCTCGGCGACGACGTGGCCGAAAGCGGTGGTGATCACCGCCGCGAGGGCGAACCGGGCCTCCCGCGCCACCGTCCACGCGGTGCGCCACCGGCCGGCGCCGAGCGTCTCGGCGGTGCGGCGGATGCGGGGATCGACACCCTGGACCGCAGCGGCGGCGAGTGCCGCGGCGATCGGGAATGCGAGCACGACATCGCCGACCACGATCGCCTGCCAGGTGTAGAGCCACCCGACACCGCCCAACGGGCCGCGGCGGGAGAGCAGGCCGTAGAGCAGCAGGCCCACGACCACGGTCGGAAACGCCAGGGCGGTGTTGACGACCGTCAGCGCGGCGCGGCGCCCCCAGAACGGTTTCGTGGCGAGCACGAAGCCCGCGGGGATGCCGAGCCCGCACGCGAGCACGGTAGCGATGAGGCCGATCTTGAGGGTGAGGAGCGCAATGCCGTACACTTCCACGTCGCCCGAAAGGAGCAAGGCGACCGCGCGCCCCAGTCCCTCCCCTAGAAAGTCCATCCCACGCCGATCGTCGCCCACGGATGCGCCGTCCACTCAGTGAGCGCCGCGGTCGCCGGCAGGACCGGGGTGTCGTCGATCGGGTTCGGCTGCTTGAACTGGGTGGGATAGTTGAGCTTCCAGAGCACCAGGCGGAAGTCGCCTCGGACGGAGAGGCGCCGGGCAGGGTACCACCGCAGCCCGGCGTTGGGCGCGATGGTGAACTTGGTGCCGAACTTGTAACCGCTCGTGTCACGCGGCGACCTGCCACCGATGGCCACGCCCATGGCTCCACCCACGTACGGCGCGAAGCCGCGCCACGTCTTGCGGCCGGTGAGCACGAGCTGCAGCCCGGCGTCGACGAGCACGACGTCGTTCGGGAATGGGCCGGTCTTGCGCGACAGCGTGTCCTTG
>WNGI01001941.1_pt1 | contig 22481 bp, 21 predicted proteins | sample 5400621 | NCBI WGS metagenome assembly WNGI01 (sample SAMN13153374, study PRJNA577476) | soil metagenome | isolation source: 20 cm soil or saprolite under Garry oak tree replicate 1 | place: USA:California | collected 2016-06-15
TTTCAGAGTTGAACAGGATGCCTCCACTGTGGTCAAAGATTCTTCTACCAAGCACATACAATGAGTCGAAACGGCAACCGCAAATTACGGATTGGAATCATCGGCGCGGGCGGGATCGTAAAACAACGGCATCTGCCCGCTTTCAAACGCCGATCCGATCTGGAAATCGTCGCGATTTCAAACTCCACTTACGCAAGCGCGGAAAAGTTTTGCCAGGAAAATGTTCCGACCGCTGTGCCCATCGCTAACTGGCCCGACCTCGTGGCTTTGCCTGACATCGATATCATCTGGATTGGGACGCCGCCCTACATGCATTCCGCCGTCACCGTTTCCGCACTCGAAGCGGGCAAACACGTTTTTTGCCAGGCGCGCATGGCGAACGATCGCGCGGAAGCAGAAGAAATGCTGGCGGCCTCGCGCCGCTTTCCGAAACAGGTGACCATGCTCTGCCCGCCGCCCTACGGTTTGCGCGGCGATCTTGTCGTTAAGAAATTGCTTGCGGAAAATTTTCTCGGACAGCTGCACACCATTCGGCTGCAAAGTTTTCATGGGAATTATTTGAACCCGAACGCGCCGGCCCACTGGCGGCAGCGTATCGAAATCAGCGGGCTCAATGTGATGACGCTCGGGATTTATGTCGAAGTGCTGCAGCGTTGGTTCGGCGATATCGATGGATTGTTCGCGCGCGGGAAAATTTTGTATCCCGACCGCCAGGGTTACAACGTCATTATCCCCGACGCGCTCTCGGTGCTTTGCCACTTCGCCCATGGCGCCGAAGGCGTGCTCGAGTTCAGCGGTATCCATGCTCACGCTACCGGCGACCGGCTGGAAGTTTACGGTTCGGCCGGAACGTTAATCTACGATTTCACGGCTGACGTGATCAAGACCGGTCGGGTGGGCGACCGCGCCTTGCATGAAGTGGATGTGCCGAAGGAACTCGCCAAGGAATGGACGGTCGAGAATGACTTCCTCGATGCCGTGAAAGGGGGCGGTCACGAGCGACCGTATCCGACTTTTGAAGATGGGTTGCGTTACATGCGAGTTGTGCAGGCAGTTGCCGATTCCCGCGCCCGTAACGAGTGGATCGCGATCGACGTGATCTAGGCCACCTTGGAGCTGCGTTGTTGAGCCGTAGCGGGGCCGATTCCAGCGTAAGTGTCCTCCCTTTTTGTCATTCCGAGCGAGGTCGAGGAATCTCTAACTATCTGTCTCTGAAGAAGCTGACATGACACCAAGCCGTCGACTTTACACAAACGGCGGTTGAAAACGGGCGCTCCTTGGTGCCGTCGTACATTAGCTAGAGATGTCTCGACTTCGCTCGACATGACAAAGTAACAGCAGCATCATCGACCGTGCGCAGCCGCTACGCGCAAATCATCGCCATCTCAGGAGAAGGGAGATTTCATCCTGCCCTAAAGTTCACAATTTTTGCCTTTTATCTAAGCGCGCACATTGCACTGGCCGGTTTCGATAAGTATTCCGCCTTCGTTGTTGCTGATCCGCCGGGAGCAAGGCAAGCGCCGGGGACGGTGCGAGTCACTTATCTCGGCGTTAATGGTTATCAATTTGAAGCAAGCGGGCACGCCTTGCTGGTGGATCCGTACTTCACCCGTGCCGGCCTAACGGCGGTGGCATTGCAACAGCGAATCGAGCCGAACGAGGCGCGAATCGCTTTCGGCTTGCAGCACGTCCGTCCGCGCGCGGATGCGGTGCTTGTCACGCACGCGCACTTCGATCATCTGCTCGATGTTCCGGAAATTATGCGGCGGACGAATGCACGGCTGGTCGCGGGAGTGACGGCGGCGAATCTTACGATGTCGTGCGGCGTCGATCGTACGCGCTGTCTCATTGTTCAACCCGGATCGACGCGCCTGATCGGCCCGTGGCGAATTCGGGTGCTTCCCGCAGCGCATGATCGCATTCTCGGATGGTTGCCGTTTCGCGGGACGAGAAGTCAGCCAGGAACATGCCCGGCAAAAGCATCGGATTGGCGCCTCGGCGAACCAATGGCGTTTCGCATCGAAGCAAACGGCAAGCGCATCTACGTTGATTCCGGAGGAACACCTGAGGTTCTGCCACCGGCTCAAATCGCGCCGGTCGATCTCGCCATTCTCGGCGTGGCCTTACCGGACAGCCGAAAACGATTTCGCGCTGCCGTCGACCGACTCCGCCCAAAGTACGTTTTGCCCAGTCATCAGGATGACTTCTTTGCCTCGGTCGAACGCGGATTTTTTTTCGGGAAATTGACCGATTTCCGCGCGGTCGCCCGCCCGTTCCAGCGGCACGAAATCAACTCGCATCTTATTTTGCTCGATTATTTTCGGCCGTGGACAATTCCGTGACAGACGAGCTTTCGCCGCGCGCGCGCCGCTACGGCCTTCTCGTCACCGCCCTCGCGCCGGTCATCCCGCAAGTGCTCGGAAGCGCGTTCAACATTTGGTACAACGCCATCGTCATCGCGCCATTGCTGGTGACGGAAGAGTTACGGCATCGCTTCGCTACGACAGTAATTTTTTACAATGCCGCGGTTTATCCGGTGGCGGTCGCGATCTGGATTTATGTCATCTTTTCCCTGCGCCGAATTTATCGCGAATTGATCAAAGGCAACGCGGTCGCGTCGGAAGAACTCCATCAGGCCCAGCGTCGGGTCGTCCATTTGCCATGGATTGCTTTTGCCATTTCGAGCGTTGCCTGGCTTGGCTGCATTCCCGCGTTTATTTTTGCGCTGACCACGACGGGCAATCCGGTTGGTTCGCAACTTCTCTGGCATCTTCCGATTTCGTTTTTGGTTTCAGCTTTCATCGCAGTGACGCAAACGTTTTTTCTGGTCGAACTGGCCAGTCAATGGGCGCTTTTTCTCGTTTTCTTTCGCAACACCCGGCCAGACCGGCTGAAAGGAATCCATCCGCCTTCATTGCGAACCCGCGGACTGATGTGGGCCATCTCGACAGGGCTTTGTCCGATTGGATCGCTACTCCTGCTGATGTTCGCGCCGCATTCGCCCGGCTCCAATCCGCAGTGGTTTGCGGTTTTCGTCGGCACGGTAGGAATTGCCTTCGGCCTTTGTTCCGCTGTTCTCATCACCAGGCTGGTGGCAAAACCGGTGGATGAACTACGCGCTGCCTTTCACGCCGTCGGTCAAGGCCAGCTAGACGTCCAAATTCCACTGCGCCGCGCCGATGAGTTCGGCGCGTTGGTTGGCGACTTCAATCAAATGGTAATGGAGCTGCGGGACAAGGAGCGATTGCGCCGCGTTTTTGGTTTGCACGTCGGCGAAAAGGTTGCGCAACAAATCCTGGCCCGTGACCCGGGTCTCGGTGGCACCGATCAAGTCGTTACTCTCCTCTTTCTCGATCTTCGCGGATTCACCGCGCGCGCGGCCCAAGCCGATCCGAAAACGATCGTCAATTTTCTCAATCGATTTCTCCAAGCCATGGTCGAAATCGTGGAGACGGAACACGGCGGCATGGTTAACAAATTTCTGGGCGACGGTTTCATGGCGGTCTTCGGCGCCGGCTCCGGCGCGACGACGCATGCCGACGATGCCGTAGCGGCCGGATGTTCGATGCTGCGCCGTCTCGAACTTTTCAATGCCGATTTGGTGCGCGCCAATGAGGCGCCGCTTGGAATCGGGATCGGCATTAATACCGGGCGCGCGATTGTCGGCAGCATTGGTTCGTCGGAACGAATGGAGTTCACCGTGATTGGAAACACAGTGAACGTGGCATCGCGAATCGAAGGATTGAACAAGGCCCTCGGCACCTCCTTGCTGCTGAGCAAAGCGACGAAAGATCATCTCTCGCGATCGATTAGATTGCGTGCCTTGCCTCCCCAGCAGGTCAAAGGCGTTGATGCGCCGGTGGAAGTTTTTACGATCGCCGATTGACTACTACTAGCGGTGCAATTTACTCTGGGGAGTGCACGTGCGCTCCCCAGACCCCCACGCCGAACGATTCTACAAATATTACGCCTTCTTTTCCGTGTAGCCGTCGCCGGCGGCAGAAGTATCCGAGACTGCCGCTGACGACAGCGGCAGCTACAACCGTTTCGAAGCGCGCAACGCGAGAGCAGCCGACACGATCCAGATAGAGGCTGAGGTGATCGCAAGCGCGCTCCCGAAGATCAGCCAATCGGGACGGTAATAAAGGGTGAGGCGACCGTGCGTTCCGGGCGGGGCCTCGACCAGCGGAATCAAATTGCGTTCAGAAAAGACGGCGAGGTTGCGTCCACCAATTCGTGCCCGATAGCCTGGGAAAAACGGACGTGAGAATGCGAGCAGGGCTGGCCGATCTCCATCGAGAGCCGCAACTGATGCGCTCACCCAATTTCGGCCTATGACGATGTCCGTGATTTTTGCGATCGAGTTTTTTCCAGAAAAATTCACGGAACGAACTACTGGCATCGCTTTGCCGTGGCGATGAAAAACGCGGCCCTCGTCGTTCTCGGTTGCCAATTCCCATTCAGCTGCCGGTTGCGGAATGAAATCGAACTCTCGCGCGACAATGATTCCATCAATGCCAATGCGCTCGAGCAGTCCATTTCCACCGGCTTCGCGCTGCAAAAGCCATTTTGCCAGGTCTGGATCGACTTCGCCATGAATGGCGCTGGCAAACTCGCGCGCCACCCCGGCGGGACGGATTGGACTGTAACCGTTGACGAAACGCAAGCCCGCCCACATCGAAGTGCTGCCGGGCCGGACAATTTGTCCAACCGGTGCCGGTTTCGCATCCATTCGATAAAAATTTTCCGGTGGCGGATAAACGCTGAGATAAAGACGCTGCGGATCAAGCGGCTGTGGTTCTAACAAGGATTGGGCAAGATTGTATTTGGGTACACCGGAGTTTGGCGTAATGCAGAGATAAGTCGCGAGAAGTGTTGCGAAGACGACAGCCACCGGTGCCCATGCGCGCAGGAAATTAAGTCGGAGCGACTCGATTACGACCCAAACCAGGGCGAAGCCGACGAAAATCCAGGCGAGGGGGAAGAGATGTTCGCCACCGGTTCGCAAGACTAAAGCGCCGATTATGAGCATGATTATGAGCAGGAGCATGAGGAAGGGACTAAAGCGTCGTTGTTTTTGCGAAAACGATGCCAGGGCCTCGGCGGCACAGAGGGCAAAACGATCCGAGGGCCTCGGCCGCGCAGAGCGCGAGGACGAGATGAAAGAGCGGGAGCCAGCGGAAACTCCAGCGGAAAATGCCAGCGGTGGGAAGCATCGCCAGAAAAAGCAGAAGGAGAAGCAGTGCGAGCTCCCAGCGAATCTTTTTGAGAAGGGCGCGGCCGTTAACAATGAAACTGCTGAGCAGGGCGACGGGCGGGATGAGACCGCAGGCAAGTTCTGTCGCGTCATTTGGTATGAACCGCGATGAAAAATCCAACCAGGTCACCGTCCACGATGGCAGGATCAAGCCTGGCCATGCATTCCACGGGACGAGCCATTGCCAATGAGCGGAGGAATGAAGTGATTCGCGGGCGGAGCCGTGGACGTAGTCGAGCAATGCCAGCCAGGCCGGGGCAGCGAGTCCGAAACCGAGTGTGACGCCGGCGAGCAGCGGCCAAGTTCTCGTTAGCCGCGCAAGCGCGCCTGGGCTGATCCGAGCGGGACTGGCAGCGTCCGTCGTGCCTATCTCGAACACGGCGCGCAGCGCTAGCCACGCGACCACTAACGCCAACATCAAGACGGTATAAGGAAAGCCCCCTGTGATCAGCAGATAAACGAAAGGCGCCGGCCAAAGAAAACGCCAGTGCGAACGCGTTGGATCAAGCGTCCGCTCCGCTGCCCACCACGCCCACGGCAGCCAGGCGAATGCGCCGAGCGCCCCAAACCAGTCGCTCGCGCCCCAGCAAATGATCCAGCCGTTTAGTGACGCGACGAGTGCGACAAGGGTGGATAACGGGATCGACAGTTTCCGGCCACGCGCGAGCAAAAACGCTCCGGAACTGAGGACAGCCAGATGCGCGATGGAAACGACAGCTGCTTGTTGCGAAAAAGTCAGCGGCAATTTCCAAACGCAGACAATCAGCGCATTAATGAAAACGGAGAAAACACCATATTGAAATTCCCCCGCGAGATTTCCACAGATCCAGGAGTAGGGGCTAAGGAGCGGAAACTCGCCATGATTCCATGCTCGCGCCATATCGGCGAAAACTGGCAGCACAGAGATTTCGTAATCGTCGTTCCAAAAAATGAGCGGATCGTGCGCGAGCAGGAGAAGAGAAAAAATGATGGTGAGCGTAGCGGCGGCAAGCACACCGACCCAGTCGCAGCGCGCGAATGGTGATCGGTGAACAGTGATCAGTGATTGCTGTTCGTATTCACGATTCACAATTCACGATTCACGAGTGCCTAGAGCACCACCGGCTGGCCTTCCGTCATGACCAACACGTCGTCGTGAATGCCGGCCTCTCTCGCGCGCGCTAGTAGCCGAGTGAGCGGCTCGTCCAGCGGCTCGTAGCCGAGTCGGAAGGTGCCGTAATGCATCGGCACCAATTTTTTCGCGCGCAATTCCAGAAAGGCCTGCACCGCTTCCTCTGGATTCATGTGGACCTCGCGTCCGCTTGGCGGGTCGTAAGCGCCGATTGGCAACAGCGCGATCTCGATCTCGTGGCGTTCGCCGATTTCCTTAAACCCTGGGAAATAAGCGCTGTCGCCGCAGTGAAAGATGGAGCGACCATTTGCTTCGATAACGAAACCGCCAAAACCGCGATGCAGATCGGCCAGAAAGCGGGCGCCCCAGTGATGACAAGGCGTCAGCGAAATTTTCAATGCCTCGAGCGGCACCGCCTGCCAGTAATCGAGCTCATGCACGATATTGAAGCCGAGATCGTGAACGAGCGTGCCAACGCCAACCGGCACGACGATCGGTTGATCGGAAGCGATCCGCCGCAGCGTTCGTCGGTCGAGGTGATCAAAATGCGCATGTGTCACCAACACCAAATCGATATCCGGCAAATGATGCAGCTCGATTCCCGGCTGCTTCAACCGCTTGATCACCTTCAACCATTTCGCCCAGTTCGGATCGACCAGGATATTGCGATCGTGTGTCTGAATGAGAAAGGAGGCGTGCCCGATCCAGGTGATGCAAAATTCGCCCGGCCCGATTTTGGGAAAACGCGGGACTGCGCGTTCGCCGGAGCGTTTGGTAAACAGGGATGGGATGAGGACCTCGGCCAAAAAATTCCGCCGATGCCAGTCCATGCCTGGCTTTAAGGTTACGCGCGTCGATGTTTTTTTCTCCGCGCCATCCGCGGTCGCCTGTCGCACAACCCGCGTTTTTTTTGAAAAAGGAATCGGCACCTGCTGAGAAGCATATAAGCTCGCGACCACAGTTCAAAAAATTTTGCCGCGATGAACATCGACGAAACCAAGCAGGAGCTCCGCGCACACATGCAGGAACAGTTGCGGGCGCTCGACGCGGAAGACCGGCGCGGCCGATCGTTAAAGATCTGCAACCGCGTGCTCGAGCTACCGGTTTGGAAACGGGCCCGGGTGGTTGTCGTCTTCGAACCGTTTCATTACGAACCTGAGATCGCGACATTGATCGCGGACTTGCGCCGGCGCGGCAGCGAAATCATTGTGATTTTGCCAACCGCTCGCGGTCAGCACGATGTTGCGATTTTCGCGCCGATCGACCTTGTTCTCGTGCCCGGGATTGCTTTCACGCGCGCAGGAGCGCGGATCGGACGTGGCGCAGGCTTTTTCGATCGCTTTCTTGCTCATCGCGCTGCGCGCGCCATTAAGATCGGGATCGCTTTTGGTTTTCAGATCGTCGAATCGCTTCCGCTCGATCGGTACGACGTTAAGCTCGACCTCGTCGTGAGCGATTGATCGACCGCGGCTTGATGCGGCAGCCATTCGTCGGTCTCGTCTTGGCTGCGATCATCGGTATCGTCACGGCCGATTATTTTCCTGCGATCACCGCCCCGATTCTGTTCGTTGCGATTCTAGGTGGACTGGCAGGATTGCGCTGGAGTTATGCGCCGCTCATTTTTGCGCTGGTCGGTACAACATTTTTCGCACTCCACAGCGCGCGGATCATCAACACGCCCGCTGATGAGCTCGCCCAAATCGCCGGAGCCCAGCCGCGTCCTGCGAGCGTAACCGGAATCGTCACGACCGAACCAAAAATCGAAGCGACCGGTAACGCCAGTTTCCTGACGAGATTGCATCAGGCCAAAATCGACGGCCAGGATTTTAAAACAAACGCGACGGTTTTCGTTCGCTGGCGCGGCCGGCCAAACGTGGGTGATGAACTGGCGCTTTTTGGAACTTTCCAACCAATCGAGCCGCCGCGAAATCCCGGTGAATTCGACATGCGCGCCCACCTCGCGCGACGCGATGTGAAAAATTTATTCATCGTTCGCTATCCGGAAAACGGCCGGATTCTCACGCCCGGCAGCGGATGCTCCATCCTGCGTGCGGCGGCGCGCTCGCGCGAATGGATGCAGCGCATGCTCAGCCGCGACCTCGAAGATTCGCCGGATGTTGTCGGACTCATTTGCGGCACTGCTCTCGGGCTTCGCCATCAGACGCGCGATGACATCGAAGAGCCATTTCAACAAACGGGAACGTTGCATCTGTTTGCCGTTGCTGGTTTGCACGTTGGCATCGTGGCGAGACTACTCTGGACGTTCGCGATGGTCCTGCGCCTGCCGCGCAAGGCTGCGACCGCTCTCATCATTCCTCTGCTTTTTTTCTACGCTGCCATCACCGGTCTGCATACCGCGAGCGTCCGGGCCGCGGTCATGAGCGCGCTTCTGCTCGGTGGAATCTTTTTTGATCGAAAAGTTCTCGCTCTCAACAGCCTGGCTGCGGCCGCATTTCTGATTTTGCTATTCGATTCAAACCAGCTTTTTACCAGCGGGTTTCAACTTTCGTTTGCGGTGGTGGGCGCCATCATCCTTTTGGCCGATCCAATGTTTGTTCGCTTTGAACGAATCGTTGCCCCGGATCCGTTTTTGCCGCGTCTGCTGTTGAGTCGGATGCGACGATTCTTTGCTGCGGTAGGGCGTGGTCTCGCTCGTGGTGCATCGGTTTCGCTCGCAGCCTGGATCGGATCGGTGCTGCTTATCTATTGGTATTTTTATCTCGTCACGCCGGTATCTCTCTTCGCCAATCTCGTGGTGGTGCCGATCGCCTATTTCGTTCTCGCGCTCGCTATGCTGTCGCTTATCACCGCGCCGATTTCCTCCGGACTCTCAATTCTCTTCAATAATGCCAACTGGTTGATGTCGCGGGCTGTCCTCGGTCTCGTCCATTTCTTTGCCATGCTGCCGGGGGGCCATGTTTACCTGCCGCGATTCACTGAACGGCATGCGCCGACTACGATCACCGTTCTCGACGAAGGAACCGGCGGTGCCGCGCACATTCGCGCGAATAATTACGATTGGTTGATCGATTGTGGTAGCCAACGTAGTTACGAACACACGCTGAAGTCGTTCCTGCACAGCCGTGGCATTAATCGCGTCGAAGGAATTCTCCTCACCCATGGAGATGCGCAACACATCGGCGGTGCCGCTGACACTGTCGCTGATTTCGCGCCGCGCGAAATTTATGATAATCCGCTCGATGTTCGGTCCGCCGTCCAACGCCGATTATCGGATGCGCTTCAGCCCGATAAAACAAAACCACGCCACTTAATTCGTGGCGATTCGCTGCTTTTTGGCCGCAGGGTGCACGCGGAGATACTTTACCCGACGACAAACATTAAAATTACTGCGGCGGACGACGCGCCGTTGATTGTACAGCTCGTCTTTGACGAAGAAATACGCATCCTTTTCGAGTCCGATGCGGGCGCGAAGACGGAAGCGGCCCTGCTCGAAACAGGTGACAATTTGCAGAGCGATATTTTGATCAAGGGTCAGCATCATTCGGGCGGGTCAGGCACACCTCGATTTCTGGAGGCGGTAAAGCCGAAACTTATCATTGCCACCTCCCGCGAGTCTCCCGTTGCCGAACAGATCACCCAGGAATGGGCGAATGAGATCGCGCAGCGCGGCATCAAACTTTTCCGCCAGGACCAGACCGGCGCGGTCGAGATTCAGTTTGGCGATGAAGAATGGACAGCGCGGGCTTACTTAACCGGGGAAACTTTTCGCAGCAGCACTCGATGAATGGGAAGCCCGCGAGCGATGAATTTCTGTTCGAAGGTGGTGGACGGAAAATCATTTTGTTCGCCCGAGATGACAAATATGGCGGTCTCTGCGATGACCTTTTCGATCTGGTGAAAATAGTCCGTGTGATCAGTGGCAACGTGAAATAAACCCCCGGCAATGAGAGCGCGATGAATCGAGAACAGAAATTCGTGGGTGAAAGCGCGTCGGAGATGATGCCGCCGTTTTGGCCATGGATCGGGAAATAAGAGGTGAAACGCCGTAACAGATCCGGCCGGAAAGAAATTCGTTACCGCATAGGAGGATTCCATTCGCAAGATCCGCGCGTTCTTTAAATCCAGCCGCGTAACTTTGCGGCAAACACTGCGCACACGTCCAAGCAACCGTTCGATTCCGAGAAAATTGTGCTCCGGATTTTCTCGCGCCATGGCGGTGAGAAAAGTGCCGTCGCCGCAGCCGAGATCGATCTCGACCGGCGCAAAACGCGAAAATATTCTGTCGAACTCCAGCGCACTGGTCAGAGATTTCGGCACATATTCGACGCCAGCCTCGTTTGTCTGCAGTTTCGCTCGACTCCGCATTTTAAAGCGGACAAGTTTCCAACCTGGTGGCCTGCGAATCGACCACAATCGCTCGCTTCTTCGCTCTGATTTCCAGATCGCTATTGCGAGAAGACCCTGCCCCGGATTAAATTGTCGTTCATGAGCTGGAGCAGAGAAGAGGCGCTTACCGATCCTGCGGTGCGAGAGGCGATAATGTTCACATCGGAGTTTCGATTTCGCCTCCGTGATATTCCGACGGAAATTATTCTGCGGCTTTATCGCCCGCTCCACTCCGGCAGACTTGTTGTGCGGCGAAGTCACGATCTGGCGATCCCGCAGGTCGCAGCGCCGGCGCCGGCCGCCCATGCTGATGAGCGCGATAGCGAAGGCGACGCGCTGCACTTGGTAGTGGATGAGATGGTCTCGCTTTATAACGCGGCTCGCGCGCAAGGCCTGACGCCGGATCCCTCGTGGCTCACACCTAATAAGAACTTCCGCGACTTCTGAGTTGCTGAACCGGCGATAAAGTCGGATCGGTTCTCACCGTTGAATTTTCTGGTGGCATTTGGTGCACCCTCCCTGCTTGAAACATTCACGCATGCGCGCTGTCTAATTCGCCATGAAACGTCTCGTTCTACTGGCTCATGTTTTCCTCACGCAGCTGCTCATGGCCGATCCGCTCCCGCAAACGCGCACCGCTGTCTTCGCCGGCGGCTGTTTCTGGTGTATCCAGCCGGCTTTCGATAAGGCACCGGGCGTGATTAAGACGGTCGTCGGTTATTGCGCCGGGACGGAACCGAATCCGACTTACGCACTAGTCGGTTCCGAAAAGACGAACTATCGCGAATCGATCGAAATCACTTACGATCCTGCAAAAATTAACTTCGATCAGTTACTCGACATTTACTGGCGGCAAATCGATCCCACGCAATCGGACGGGCAGTTCACCGATATCGGACCGAGCTATCGCGCCGCTATCTTTGTACAGAACGAGGAGGAGCGAAAGATCGCGGAAGGATCAAAGGCGAAGCTGGCGGCCTCTGGCCGGTTCGATAAATCGATTGTAACCGAGATTCTGCCGGCAATGAAATTCTGGCCGGCGGAAGAGTATCATCAAAAATATTATCAGCAGAAGCCGACCGAGTTTGAGATGTTTGAGGCTGGTTCCGGGCGAAAGGCGTTTGAGAAGAAAAAGTGGAGCGACGTGAAGCCTGAGAGTCGTTAGCCCCCAGGGTAACGGTGCGTCAACCGCTTGGCCTATTTGATTCTCGTTCCCAAGCTCCAGTTTGCGAACCAAAAACCGATAGACTCGTGCTGTGCCGATATTGACAGAAGACCGCCGCACCTTAACCCTCTCCCCTCTGCGAGGAGAGAGGGCAGGGTGAGGGGCGGCGGGAACCGAAAACTCGCCGCTCTAGCCTTTTGGAAATGCTCTAGAAGCGTTGCACCTTGCTCGGCGGCTCCACGAAATTCGCCTGGCTCACTGAAAGGTTCTCCTGAAGATGCTTCGATAATTCCTGAGCCAAAACAATCGCAATCGATTTCGCGTCCCGCGTGTAAACCGGAATAGGGAACCCGCCGGCATTCCGATCGTATCCATAGATCGTTCCATCCGTTTCCCAAACGCAATAGGCGTGACCGGCTGGATGGTTGACATAACGGACTAGGAGGATCTTCGCCCAAAAGTTTTTCTCCAAGGTGTGCTTGGTTTTGACCGCCGCGAGATAGTTGCAAGCCGAGACGACGCAACCGTTGAGGACGAGGAGATCGTCCTCACTCGGATTAAGCATTATATTCTGGCGACAAGCGCCAATGCCGTAGCCGGTCAGGGCAATAAAAAGATAAATTGCCACATGGCGGGCGATGCGAGTTTTCATGAAAGTGGGACGAAACTGCTGCCTTTGAGAGGGGGCGGTTGGTATTAACTTATAGAAATTATAGCAAAGCCGCCTTCGCCGGGAAGGAAAATCTGCGGATGGACTCTTCATCTTGTAAGCCCTTGATTCCCAAGTTCAAAGGTTTAGCAGCCACTCCCACACAACCGCCAGCCTCCTCGCTATAGATTCGCAGCGTCTGCTCCCAGATCATCACATGCGTGTCTTTTCCCCGATAAGGATGTCGCGACCGAATTACGGCCGCCTTGAGCAGAAACCGGTTCGAAAAGTCTTCGTGGCGAGCTTCGCATACGCCCACGATGGCTTGGGTAGTCTCGCCTGCTGGCTCCAACCTTTTGCGCTTGCGTGCGCGACGCGACTCGCGAGCATAAACACACGCCCTCGCCATGCCCTTTACCACCCGCGAAATTGAGAATCCTGATCCGGTCACTCGCATGGTCGCGGCAGATGCGGCGATGCGCAATCAACAGGCTGAGCAATCGGGTGACGACATCGGCGAAAAGATGGTGCTCAACATGGGACCATCGCACCCGGCCACTCACGGGGTGTTGCGACTGGTCCTTGAGCTTGATGGCGAGATCATCACCAAAGCGACCCCGGATGTCGGGTTCCTTCATCGCGGCGACGAAAAAATCGCGGAGAACATGCAATACAACCAGTTTGTTCCCTACACCGACCGTCTCGATTATCTCGCACCGCTAGCCAACAATGTCGCTTACGCGCTGGCAGTGGAAAAATTGATGGACTGGGAAATTCCGCCACGCGGCAAAGCCATTCGCGTGATCTGCTGTGAACTCGCCCGCATTTCCGCCCATCTGATGGGCCTCGGCGCGATGGCGCTCGATCTCGGCGCGATGACGGTGTTTTTGTATACTTTTGAGGAACGCGAAAAAATCTACGACTTGTGTGAATTGCTAACCGGCGCGCGCTTCACTACCAGCTACACCCGCGTTGGCGGACAGATTCGCGATTTGCCGGCAAATTTCATTCCGCAATTGGGAAAGTTCCTCGAGACGTTTGGCCCCAAGCTCGATGAATGCGACAACCTCCTCACCCGCAATCGCATTTTTGTCGATCGCACCCGCGACATCGGAGTGATCCCGCGTGATCGCGCCATCGCTTATGCGCTGTCGGGCCCGAACCTGCGTGGCACCGGCGTCGAACACGATTTGCGGCGGAAACATCCCTACCTCGATTACGATCAATACGACTTTGAAGTAGTGACCGGAGCGACGGGTGACTGCTACGACCGCTATCTCGTCCGGATCGAAGAGATGCGGCAAAGCGCGAAAATTCTATGGCAGGTGATCGACAAATTGCCACGCGGCCCGATCAACGTGGCGGACTGGAAAAATATGCTGCCGCCGAAATCGCGGGTGATGACAAAGATGGAAGAGTTGATTCACCATTTCATTGTCGTGACTGAAGGTTTGAAGGCGCCGCCGGGTGAAATTTATTTCGCGGCCGAGAATCCGAAGGGCGAGCTCGGTTTTTACATTAATAGTCGTGGCGGTGGTGTCCCGCACCGGCTCAAAATCCGCGCGCCATCGTTTGTCAACCTCAGCATCCTGCCGGAATTGCTGCCGGGTTGCATGATGAGTGATGTGGTGGCGATTTTAGGCAGTTTAGATTTCGTAATGGGAGAATGCGATCGATGAAAATAATCCCTGCAGGTCTTTTGGCGATCCTGGTTTTGACCGCGTGCAATCGCAATGTCCTGACCGGATCGAAGCTGACACTCGACAATTACAACCAGATCACGACTGGCATGAGCAAGGCGCAGGTGGAAAAAATCTTGGGGCCACCAACGTCGATGGAGACGAAAGACATGCTCATCTTCAAGAAGACGATCTGGCGTTACGAAGACGGACAGAAGTTCGCCCAGATTACGTTTAAGAACGACGAAGTGGACAGCAAGGATACCAATCTTGGCAAACAATGAAGAGCGTTCGCCTCCAGGTTATCTTACTTCTCGTTAGTGCGTTGCTCTTTTCATGCAGCGGTCAGCACCTCACCCAGGCCAATGTCGACCAGGTGACCGAAGGGATGAGTAAGAAACAGGTGGAATCAATCCTGGGGCCCCCAACAAGCGTCGAAACCAAAGATTTCATGCTGCTAAAGCGCACAACTTATCTTTATCGCCAATCCAACGGCATGGTGACGGTGTTGTTCAAGGACGACAAGGTGGCGGCGAAATCGAGCACGCTGCCGAAATAGGCGACTATTCGATGACTTCGACCGCGACCAAAATTCCGGCGGAATTGAAGCGGCAAGTGAATGCCGCCATTGCTCAATATCCGCCCGAGCGAAAACGAAGCGCGGCTTTGCCATTGCTCCATCTTTGGCAGCAACATTTCGGTTTTATCAGCGATGACGGCATTCATTGGATTGCGGACAAGCTGGAGTTACAGCCGATCAACATTCTCGAATTGGTAACCTTCTATCCGATGTTGCGGCAAAAAAACGCTGCCGAGAGCCATGTCCGCGTTTGTCGGACACTGAGTTGTGCGATGGCTGGAAGCTATCGTGTCATGGAAAACCTTTGTGCGACCGCTGGCATTACGCGCGGACACAACGGTATTCACGATCCAGTTCTCGTTAGCAAGGATGGAAAAGTTAGCGTCGAGTTCGTGGAATGTCTGGCCAGCTGCGGCACCGCCCCAGTCTGCATGGTCAACGATGAGTTACATGAAAACGTCGATCCGAATATGATGGCCGATCTTTTCCTTAATCAAACACCTGTCACGCCGAAGCCCGGCGAAGGCAGACCAAACCTCAACCATCAAACCTCCCCTCATGCTCTCGAGCACCGGCTCGTCTTCAAAAACATCGGGCGCCCGGATTGGACGACCGACATCGATTGTTACCTGGATGACGGCGGCTACCAGCAGTTGAAGAAAGCCGTTATCATGTCGCGGACAGACATTCTTAACGAGGTTAAGACTTCAGCGTTGCGCGGGCGCGGTGGCGCCGGTTTCCCGACCGGAGTGAAGTGGAGCTTTATCAAGCCAGACGAGAAGAAGCCGGTATATTTGATTTGCAACGCGGACGAATCGGAGCCCGGCACGTTCAAGGACCGCTACATCATTCATCAGGATCCGCATCAGCTGCTGGAGGGTATCCTGATTTCCTGTTACGCTCTCAATGTCCACAGCGCTTACATATATATAAGAGGGGAATTTCCCGAAGGCGCGAAAATTCTCGAGGGCGCAATCGAGGAAGCGCGGGAAAAGAAATTTCTGGGTAAGAATATTCTCGGGTCCAAGTTTGATGTCGAAGTTTTTATCCATCGCGGCGCCGGCGCCTACATTTGTGGTGAGGAAACGGGACTAATCGAATCCCTCGAAGGCAAGCGCGCGTATCCGCGGATCAAACCGCCTTACTTCCCCGCAGCGTTGGGCCTCTACATGTGTCCGACCATCGTGAACAACGTCGAGACGCTTTGCCACGTGAAGCATATTATCGCGATGGGCGGCGCGGAATATTCGCGACTCGGCCGGCCCGGCAATACCGGCACGCGGATTGTTTGTGTCAGCGGCGATGTAGTCCGCCCCGGTTACTTTGAGATCGAAGTAGGTGCAGTGACGATGGGGCAGTTGATCAATGAAATGGCGGGCGGGATGAAGTTCGGGCGACAACTCCGGGCCGTCATTCCCGGCGGAAGCTCCGCCAAGGTATTGCGTGCAGACGAACGCTTTAAAATAAAGGAGAAGCAAGCGGATGGCTCGACCTTGGAGCGCGAAATTTCCATCGATGAAATTCCGATGGATTTCGATTCCCTGGCCGCCTGCGGCTCAATGGCGGGCTCTGGCGGCGTCATTGTGCTGGATGATTCGCGCGACATGGTCTGGGCCCTTAACAACATTAACGAGTTCTATGCCCACGAATCGTGTGGACAATGCACTCCCTGCCGTGAGGGCGCGCTCTGGATGAAAAAGATTACGGATCGAATGCTGCTCGGCGGCGGCGTGATGCAGGATCCAGCGACTCTGAAAACGGTAGCGGATAACATCGCCGGCCGCACCATCTGCGCCTTCGGAGAGGCCTGCGCCTGGCCCACCCAAAGTTTTGTCGAGAAATTCCCGGAAGATTTCGCCGCGCGCGCAAAAAAATCCGCGCCACCACCGTTGCCGCCGGAATACACACCCGAGGAACTCATCGCCAAGGGAAAAATCTCAACCGTTCCACTGGCGCATGACCCCGGTTGGGAAAAAGCCGGCGCCGCCGGGACTATTTGATATGGATTTTTTTCCTCATGCTCGATCTTTTTCGATTCCGAGCATGAGCATGAGCATGACAAAGCGCGATCCGCCCTCACCTCAATCGTCCCCCATGACCCGCTCCTGTGCCCTCACTGCCGCTTGCGCGTGCGTCTCTCCCAGCGGGAGAGAGCGGGGGAGAGGAGGACGCAGGGCGCGGGTGCCTTGGGACTCAGGGCAGGAGACCGTACACAGGTCGCGCGTTTCTTGGGCCTCAGGACGGAAGACTGTACGCGAAGCGCCAGATGAGGGACCTGGTAGGAGCAGGGGCAATGGCTGAGGGCCCCCCATTAGTCAACGTCCAGATCGATGGCGTCTGGCATCAATTTCCGAAAGGCACGCGAGTGATTGAGGCGTGCGCGCAACTCGGTGTTTACATTCCGCGCTACTGTTATCATCCGAAGCTAAGCTCCCCCGGAAATTGCCGGATGTGTCTGATCGAAATGGGCCTGCCACGAATGGGCCCGGACCGGAAGTTTGAGTTGGGCGCGGATGGCAAGCCAGTGATCAACTGGATGCCGCGCCCGCAAATTTGCTGTGCGCAGGATGTGGCCGAAGGCATTGGCGTGCGCACGAGTTCGCCGCTGGTCGAGGAATGTCGCCGTGGAGTCATGGAATTTTTGCTCATCAATCATCCGCTGGACTGCCCCATCTGCGATCAGGCGGGCGAGTGTCGTCTGCAGGAATTCAGTGTCGAATATGGGCGAGCGGACTCACGGTTTCTCGAAAACAAGGTCAAGAAACCGAAACGGGTTCAGATTGGTCCACGCGTCACGCTCGATGACGAGCGTTGTATCCTCTGCTCGCGCTGCATTCGCTTTTGTCAGGAAGTCGCAAAGGACGATGTCCTTGGGTTCACCGAACGGGGCGGCCACACTCTTCTGACGGCGCATCCGGACAAGCCGCTCGAAAATAATTACTCGCTTAATACCGTCGATATTTGCCCGGTCGGCGCGCTCACCTCTTCGCACTTTCGATTCGAAATGCGCGTTTGGTTTTTGAAGGAAACCAAAAGTATTTGCACCAGTTGCGCGACCGGTTGCAATACCATCATTGGCTCGCGCGAAGATATGATCTACCGGCAGACGCCGCGGGAAAACGTCGCCGTTAATTCTGCCTGGATGTGTGATTACGGTCGACTGAACTTCGAGTACCTAACGAGCCCTGAACGGCTGCTCGCGCCCGAAATTTTTTTAGGCAACAAATTGCAGCCTTCTGATTGGAAAACAGTCATCTCCCATACTGCTTTGCAACTGCGCCATTTCACCGGCTGGGATATCGCTATCGTCGCCTCGGGCCGGATGACAAATGAAGAGCTCTGGCTAACTGCGCGTCTCGCCCGGCAGTTGAATGTCTCACTCATCGATATCGTTTCTAGGAAAAGAGAGGGGGACGACATTTTGCTGAGCCAGGATCGCAATCCGAACACGAATGGCGCGAAAATTATTCTTGGCTTGGAGGGCAAAACCGGCGCGAACCTGGAGGCGATCGCTGCGAGTGTGGCGGAAGGTCGTATTAAAGCGCTCGTCGTACTCGGTGAAGACCCGACTCAATTTGGAATTACGGTTGAGCAACTGAAGAAGCTGCCCTCCTTCATCACCATGAATATTTTGCGCAATGCCGCCACCGCGCACGCCACTGCCGTCCTACCGTCCGCCGCTTACGCCGAAAAACGTGGCTCGATGATCAGTGGCCGTGGCCGTTTGCAACGATTGAATCGAGCCGTCCGGCCCCCTGGGCAGGCGCGAGAGGATTGGGAGATCCTGCGCGATCTCCTTCAGGAAGTTACCGGCAGCAATGGTCTCGGCTCGATCGAAGATGTGTTTCGGCAAATGGCGGAATCGATTCCGCCATTGGCAGGTTTGAGCCTGAACAAAATTGGTGATCTCGGCGTGAGGGTGATGGCCACGCCTGAGAACTCGACCACTCCATTGCCTCCCGGCGAGCCGACCGACGAAGAGATTTTTGAACGCCCGCCGCTGCACGCATCAAAATGAATAAGGTCATCCCGAGCGCAGTCGAGGGATCCCGTTGCGAAACCTTTAAGGTAACTTTTACGGGATCCCTCGGCTGCGCTCGGGATGACAAGGACGAATGAACCCAACCACATCCTTCATTCTCGTCACACTGCTGAAAATCTTCAGCATCGTTTTTCTCGTTATTCTGCCGATGGTCTCCTACGCGGTTTATGCCGAGCGAAAAGTCAGCGCATTGATTCAGGACCGCCTCGGACCGAATCGGGTGGGGCCGGCCGGCCTATTTCAACCGATTGCAGACGCGATGAAATTTTTGCTCAAGGAAGATTTCACGCCCGCCCACGTGAACAAACTTTATTACTGGCTCGCGCCTTGTCTCGCGATGGTGCCGGCCATCACTACCATCGCGGTGGTGCCATTTGGCAGCACCCTCTTCGGCGTGCCCATGGTGATCGCGGACATCAACGTTGGTGTGCTTTTCGTTTTTGCGATCGCCTCGCTCGGTGTTTACGGAATCGTCATCGCCGGCTGGGCCTCGAACTCGAAATATCCCTTCCTCGGCGGGGTGCGCTCAGGCTCGCAAATGATCTCGTACGAGCTCTCGTTAGGTCTTGCAGTGGTCCCTCTCTTTCTCCTCATCGGCAAACTCCGGCTAACGGAAGTTGTGCAATATCAGATCGATCATGGCTGGATGATTTTCCCGTTTGCCGGTGACTGGAAAAATCCGGCGGGCTGGCTGCTGGCGATTCCGATGTGGATATCGTTCGCGGTCTTTGCCATCGCCGTATTCGCGGAAACAAACCGGTTGCCCTTCGATCTGCCGGAAGCGGAAACGGAACTGGTCGGCGGCTATCACACCGAATACAGCTCAATGAAGTTCGCGCTCTTTTTCCTCGGGGAATACGCCGCCATGATCACCGGGTCCGCCATTATCGTTACTCTTTTTCTAGGCGGCTGGCATTTTCCCGGCATTCCTGACGGTTCCCACGGCTGGATTTTTGGCCTGATTAACATTTTCGTTTTCTTCGCCAAAATTGCTGCGCTTCTTTTTATTTTTATCTGGGTTCGCTTCACTCTGCCGCGCTTCCGCTACGATCAGTTGATGCGGCTGGGCTGGGTTTTCTTTTTCGAGATTGCGCTCGTGAACATTTTTTTGGCCGCCGCAATTATTACTTTTTTCGACAAATAATCTTTCTTCCAATTCTAATCGTATTCCTATTCCTAATCCTAAGCTTTCCCGCTAAGGCCATCATGACGATCTCCAAACTTGCTACTCGTTGTAATCGAAAACGATCGAGCATGATTATGATTACAAGCAGGAGCAGGAGTTGATATGGCTATCACCGTTCCACGACCGAAACTCACCTGGTCCGAGCGATTGTACTTGCCGGCGATCGTGGCGGGCATGGCGATCACGCTCCAGCATTTCAAAAATATGCTTCTCGGCCGCACCAAGGTGACCATGCAGTATCCAGAGCAAAAATGGGACGCGCAGTTGCCGGAACATTACCGCGGCGCACCTGCCTTGGTGAAAGACGAGGCAGGGCGCATCCGCTGCGTCGCCTGTCAGTTGTGCGAATTCATTTGCCCGCCCCGCGCCATCAAAATCGAACCTGGCGAAATTCCGGCCAAAGATCGCTTCAGCAAAGTCGAGAAGTATCCGCGCGAGTTCGATATTGACATGATTCGCTGCATTTTCTGCGGGATGTGTGAGGAGGTTTGCCCCGAGCAAGCAATCTTTTTGCGCAAAGATTATGCCATTACCGGGCTCACTCGTGCGGAAATGGTGCACAACAAGGAGAAGCTGCTCGAGATCGGCGGCATAATGCACGGTGTCGTTCTGAAGTGGAATGAGAAGAAGTAACCAAACACTGGAGTAATGGAGTGTTGGAGTATTGGAAAAGTGACAGGTGCGTTTTCTTTCACCCAATACTCCATTACTCCGCCATTTCGTCAGTCCACTTAATTTGATGCCCTCCTTTCTATTTTGGCTCTTCGCCATCGTGATGCTGGTCTTCGGCGCGCTTGTCGTCATTAACCGCAACCCGATCGCGAGCGCGCTAAGCCTCGTCGTTTGCTTTCTTGGGCTTTCCGCCTTGTTCATGTCTCTGGACGCATTCTTCATCGGGATCATTCAAGTGCTGGTATACGCCGGCGCAGTGATGGTGCTGTTTCTGTTTATCATCATGCTGCTCGATCTCCGCGCCGAAGAACGTCGCAAGATGAATTGGTTTGCTTTTGTGGGCGGGTTTCTGGTCGCGTTCTCCTTGCTGGTGCAAATTCTTGCTGTCATTGGCAGTACGCGAATGGCTAAACAAACCTTTCCGCCGCTCGCTTCCCCGCACGCTGATGATGTTCGCAACGTCGGGTTAGTCCTGTTTGGAAACTATAACCTGCCTTTCCAGGTAATCGCAGTGCTGATTCTTGTCGCGACCATCGGCGTCATCGTTTTGAGCAAACGCCAATTGCGATGACCACCCTCGGCGACTACCTGACCGTGAGCGGAATATTATTCGCCATCGGTTTTAGCGGCGTCCTGTTGCGACGCAATGTCATCATCATTTTCATGGCGCTCGAGTTGATGTTGAACGCGGCCAACCTTTCCCTTGTCGCCTTTTCGCGTTTTCGTCTCGGCGACGATGGCTTGCCCGATTACAACGCGCAGGTGCTCGTCTTCTTCATCATCACCGTGGCTGCCGCCGAAGTCGCAGTAGGCCTCGCCATTATTGTCGCGCTCTATCGCGCCCGCCGCACTACCCACGTGGAAGATATTAATAGTTTGAAATTCTAGCCCGCGAAACACATGAATGACACGAACGGCGGAAACTAGAAAGCACGAACCAGATGATGTTTATCTCTGAAAATTTAATGTCCTTCCGCGTTTAGTGGGCCAAAATGTTTACGAGCGTGATCCCGTGGCTTATTTTGCTCGTGCCGCTGGCCAGTGCTGCTTTGATCGCCCTGGTCACTCGGCGGGCGCCGCGTCTGAGTGCATCTATTTCTGTTGTCGCAGTAGCAATTAGTTTCATTTGCAGCTGTGTCGTTTTTGCCAAACCGGAAATAAGCGCGACTGAAGTCCCCTGGATCGAAATCCGCGGGCTTCTGCGGGTGCCAATCGGCTTTACCCTCGATTCATTGAGCAAGACGATGCTTGTTCTCGTTAGTGGAGTAGGCGCTCTTATTCATATCTACTCGCTCGGCTACATGCGCGATGATCCGGGCAAATCACGCTACTTCGCCTCGCTCTCGCTCTTCATGTTCTCAATGCTCGGTATCGTGCTGGCGAGCAATTTCGTGATGATGTTCATCTTTTGGGAATTGGTCGGCCTTTGCTCCTACTTGCTCATCGGTCATTGGTTCGAGCGCGATAGCGCGGCCGACGCCGCCAAAAAAGCGTTTATTACCAATCGAATTGGCGATTTCGGATTCATGCTTGGAATCCTGATGGTATGGGGTGCGACTGGCTCAGTCATTTTCGACGACATCATTCCGCAACTTTGGCGCGTCACCAGTAACCCGACATTTCTAACGACTTGTGTGCTGCTGATTTTTTGTGGCGCAGTCGGAAAGTCTGCCCAGTTCCCTCTCCACGTCTGGCTGCCCGACGCGATGGAAGGTCCCACGCCGATCTCCGCCCTCATCCATGCCGCGACCATGGTCGCGGCCGGCGTTTACATGCTGGTGCGGGTGGGATTT
>WNGI01001031.1_pt1 | contig 22462 bp, 23 predicted proteins | sample 5400621 | NCBI WGS metagenome assembly WNGI01 (sample SAMN13153374, study PRJNA577476) | soil metagenome | isolation source: 20 cm soil or saprolite under Garry oak tree replicate 1 | place: USA:California | collected 2016-06-15
GCAACGACTACGAGACACGCCAGCGCGCCGAGCGCGAGCGGTACCGCGAGCGCGACGAGCGCGGTGGCGGTCCGCGACCCGGCGGCGACAGGGGTGGGTTCCGACGCGGCGGTCCGCCGCGCCGATAGAGCATCCTCACCCTCGTTCTTCCTGCCTATAACGAGGCGCGTCGCATCGAGGAAAGCCTCGGGCGATGCGCCGAGTTCTTTCGCGACCGCGAGATCTCCGGCGAGATCATCCTCGCCGACGACGGCTCGACGGACGCGACCGCGGACGTGTTCCACCGCGCCAAGCTGGCGCATGGCCACCTCGGCCTCGCCTTCAAGGTGCTGCGGCTGCCGCACCGCGGAAAAGGCGCGGCCGTGCGCGCCGGCATGGAGGCGGCGACCGGCGATCCGATCGTGTTTCTCGATGCCGACCTCACCATCCCCGTCGAGATCATCGACCTCTTCATCGGCGCCCTCGAGACCGGCGCCGATATCGCGATCGCGTCACGCTACGTAGCAGGATCGGTCGTGGATCGCCCGTGGTGGCGGCGCGTGATGGGTGATGTCTTCCGCGCGGTCGTGCATCTTCTCGTTCCGACGAACATCCGCGACACCCAATGCGGAGGCAAGATGTACACGGCGGAGGCCGCGAAGGATCTCTTCACCCGCCAGCGGTTGAACGGCTTCGCCTTCGATGCGGAGGTGCTCTTTCTGGCGCGCCGCGCGGGCTACACGGTCCGCGAGATCCCGTTCGCGCTACGACAGCACGGAGAGACGCGCATCGACTTTCTCGCCGACACGCCCAAGATGCTGCGCGATCTCTTCGTGATCCGGCTCAACGCCATGCGCGGCCTGTACGGCACGTGACCCTGGTGATTACCGCGGACGATCTCGGCCTCTCTCCGGGCGTGACCAAAGGCATCCTCGAGTCGCATCGCCGCGGGGTCGTGCGCTCGACCTCGCTCATCGTCACGGCGGACTCGTCCGCGGAAGCTGCCGCCCTGGCCCGCATGGAGCCCGATCTGGAGGTCGGCCTGCACATCGATCTCGTCGGCGGCTGGCCGGTCAGCGACCCGGCTGCGGTCCGCAGCCTGGTCGATAGCGAGGGCCGGTTTCTGGGACTCGCCGAGCTCACCAAACGGCTCTTCAGCGGCCGTCTGCGCGCCGGTGAGCTCGCGGCCGAGATCCGAGCGCAAGCGGCCCTGGCTCGCTCCTGGGGAATCCTCCCGCTGGCCTGGGACTCGCACCGCCACGTCCACCTGATGCCCCCGGTCGCCCGAATCGTCGGTCGCCTCGCTCGCGACGACGGTGTTCGCTGGATTCGCCGTGCCCGCGCGCCACGCACCTGGTCCGGGCCGAAGCAGACCGCGCTTCGTGCGGCCACGTTCGTCTCCGGGCTGGCCTTCCGCGGCATCCCGGGAAACCGCTGGTACGTCGATATAACGTCGGAGCGGCCCCGGCTCGACGCCGCCGGCGTTGCGCTCCTCGCCACCTTCGGCGGGGTGGGGGAGATCGGCGCGCATCCCGGCTACGTCGACGATCGCCTCCGCGCGGCCGATACCCTCCTGGACGAGCGGGTGACCGATCTCGAAGTCCTCACCGATCCGCTGCTCCGAACCGCCTTCGGCAGCGAGACCGTGCGCTGGCGCGTGCCCTGATGCCGGGCGCGAGCACGAGCGCGGCGCTCAACCGGGCGGTCCACCGCTACCGCGCGGCGCCGCTCGGTGCGCGTTTGTTCGTGCACGGACGCGCATTTCTATCGGACCTGGCCTTCGTGGAGCGGTTCGTTCCGCGGCAGGGATTCATCGTCGACCTCGGCTGCGGCCACGGGCTTTTCGCCTGCTTGCTCCGCGAGGGAGCCGAATCTCGCCGGGTCCTCGGTATCGACCTCGACGAACGCAAGATCGAGGTGGCGCGCGGCGCCGTTCGAGATACCCAGTGGCTGCGGTTCGAGGTCGGCGACATCATCAAGGATCCGCTGCCTCATTGCGATGCGGTGACGATCGTCGACGTCCTGTACCTTCTGCCGTTCGAAGACCAGGAGCGCGTCCTGAAGAATGCGGCGTCGGCGCTCGGCGAGGGCAGACCGCTCATCGTGAAGGCCCAGGAACGGCGCACCGATCCGCGCTACGCCATCACCTACGCGCAGGAGCTCATCACCGTGGGACTTGGCTTCACGCGCGGTGGCCATGAGCGCTTCTATTTCCCATCGCGCGGTGAGGCTCTCGCGATGTTCGAGCGGGCCGGATTCGTCGTCGAAGTCGAGGAGATGCCGCGCCGGCCCTACACCGACGTGGTCTATCTCGCGCGAAAGGCTCCGCTCAAGCCTTCTCCCGCCGCATAATCACCCCGGATGCAGGACGCCCACGACATCGACCTCCGGCTCGTCGCCGATGAGATCCGCGCCTGCACCGCGTGCCCGCTGCATCGGAGCGCGCGGCAGGCGGTCCCCGGTGACGGCAGCGCGGACTCCGGGATCCTTTTTCTGGGCGAGGCGCCGGGCTACCACGAGGACCTCCAGGGCAAGCCGTTCGTGGGGGCCGCGGGGCAGTTCCTGGACGAGCTGCTCGCCGGCATCGGGCTCGACCGGCGGACCGTCTTCATCACCAACGTCGTCCGGCACCGGCCACCCGAAAATCGCGACCCGCTACCAGAAGAGATATCGGCGTGCCACATGTGGCTCCTCCGGCACCTCGAGGTCCTGCGGCCGCGCGTGATCGTCACCCTGGGCCGCCACGCGATGGGGAAGTTCTTTCCGGGCGAGTCGATATCGCGGATCCACGGCAAACCGCGCAAGACCGCCGACGGCCTGCTGATCTTCCCCGTGTACCACCCGGCCGCGGCGCTGCATCAACCGGCACTGCGCGACGCGCTCCACGCCGACTTCGCTGCCCTGGCCCTCTTCCTCGCGACCACCCCGCCCACGAAAGAGCCGGAGGAAAAGCCGGTGGAGCAGATAACGCTCTTTGGCTAAATCGGGCGCGTCGCTCCGGGTGATCCCTCTGGGCGGCGTCGGTGAGATCGGCAAGAACATGCTCGCGATCGAGGTCGGCGATGACATGGTCGTCGTCGATGCCGGCCTGATGTTCCCCGACGAGGGAATGCTCGGGATCGACCTCGTGATCCCCGACATGACATACCTGCGCCAGCGAAAGAACAAGATCCGCGGATTCCTCATCACGCACGCGCATGAGGACCACATCGGTGCGTTGCCGTACGCGCTACGCGACCTGCTCGACGTGCCCATCTATGGCACGAAGCTCACGATCGGCCTCATCCGCACGAAGCTGAAGGAGCACAAGCTCGCGGAGCGCGCGACCTTCCGCGAGATCGCGCCGGGGACACCCTTCAGCATCGGCAATTTCCGCTGCGACTCGTACTACGTTTGCCACAGCATCCCCGATGCGATCGGCGTGACCATCGAAACCCCGTACGGGACCGTCGTGCACTCGGGCGATTGGAAGTTCGACCACACCCCGGTCGACGGCCGGCAGACCGACTTCGCGCGGCTTGCCGCGATCGCGGCGAAGGGCGTCCTCCTCCTGATGTCGGACTCGACGCGCGCCGAGGTGCCCGGCTACACGCAGTCCGAGCGACACGTGGCGGAGATGTTCGACGCCATCATGTCGCGCGCGCCCGGTCGCGTGATCACGACGACCTTCGCTTCGAATATCTCGCGCATCCGGCAGATCGTCGAGATCGCGGCGGCATGGGGCCGGAAGACGGCGATCGTCGGCCGCTCGATGGAGAACTACACGAAGACCGCACGCGAGCTCGGGTACCTCGAGTACCCAGAGGGCGCCATCGTCAGCCCGCACGAGATCGGCAAGCTTCCCGATCATGAGCTCTGCATCATCACGACCGGCAGCCAGGGCGAGCCGACGAGCGCGCTCTCGCGGATGGCGCTCGGCGACCACCGTCACGTCGCGGTGAAAGAGGGCGACACCGTCGTGATGTCCGCGACGCCCATTCCTGGCAACGAGGAGCTCGTCTCGCGGACCGTCGACAACCTGTTCAAGCTTGGCGCCGAGGTCATCTACGACCCGCAGAGTCGCCCGCACGTCTCGGGACACGCGAGCCAGGAAGAGCTGAAGCTTCTCCTCAACATCCTGCGGCCGAAGCACTTTCTCCCCATTCACGGCGAGTACCGGATGCTCGTGCGTCACGCCCGGCTGGCGATGGATCTCGGCGTCGAGCCGAAGAACGCGTTCGTGCTGACGAACGGCGACGTCCTCGAGATCGACGCGAACGGCGCGAAGGTGGGAGAGAAGATCCAGTCCGGCGTCGTCTACGTCGACGGTCTCGGGGTCGGGGACGTGAGTCAGTCGGTCATGCGCGATCGCTGGTCGATCGGCAGCGACGGCATTTTCCTCGTCGTCGTGACGATCGAACAGCGCACCGGCGCGGTCGTGGCCGGACCCGACATCGTGACCAAGGGCTTTGTCCCCGAGCACGACGCCGCCCAGCTCGTCGAAGAGGCCAAGCAGAAGATCCTCGATGGCCTCGCGGAGGCGCAGACCGGCGAGCACCTCGCCGAGCCGTCCGCGCTCAAGGACGCGATCCACAACAGCGTCGTGAATTTCCTGTACGAGCGCACCAAACGAAGGCCCATGGTGCTGCCCGTCATCATGCAGGTCTAGTCGGTGGCGAGGCGGGCCGCGAGCGCAAGACGGCGCGGGGCCACTCCGGCCATGGAGCCGCGCATCCGCGATGAGATCGGCGCGATCGCGGTTCTCGCGTTCGCTCTGCTGTCGACCGTTGCGCTCGCGACCGATCAGGGCGCGGTGCTGCAGTGGTGGCGCTCGGCGCTCTTTGCGCTCCTCGGGTGGGCCGCCTGGCTCGTGCCCCTGGCGCTCGGTGCGATCGCGCTCGAGCTCTGGTTCGGGTTCATCCGCCGCGAAACGGTGCTGCCGATCGTCGGTGGTCTCGTCATCGTCGTCGCGCTCCTCGGCCTGACCCGGCAGGTGACCCGTGCCGACGCCGCAGGGGGTTTCGTCGGCGGCGCTGTCGCCAAGGCTGCGGCCGGCCTGTTCGGCGAGGTCGGCGCCTACGTTGCCCTCGGCGCGCTCCTGCTCGTCGGCCTTGTCGTTGCCGCGAATCGCACGATCGCCGAGCTGTTTGTTCCGATTTGGCGCCAGCGGCCGGCGATCGGCGGCCTCAAACCCGGCACCGTCATTCCGGGCGGAACTGCGACTCGGTTTGACCGCGTCACGGCCGTTGAAGATGAGACGCCCGAGCAAGTGCGCATACACATACCCGAAGAGAAGCCCACGCGTAGACCGTCGGCTCCGGGTCAGCTTCCGAAACCCTCTCTACCCGGCGGAGCCGGGACCCTCACGGGCCCCAGCGCCACCGCCGGGCGGGGGCCCTCGGAAGCTGACCCATCGCCGGCGTCTGACGCCGAGCGCAAGCCGTTCGCTGTGTCGAACGCCGGGCTGGCGTCGGCGGCCGTGGCGGCCGAAGGCGTCCTACATGCAGAGCCTCCGGAGAAGCCGTGGGTTTTGCCGGCCATCGACGAGCTTGATCAGGGGTCGGCGGCGCGCTCGGGCAAGGACGAGCTCCTGCGGAATCAGCGGGTCATCGAGGAAACCCTTTCGCATTTTGGCATCGCCGCACATGTCGTCGACGTGTTCGTCGGGCCGGTCGTCACGCGCTACGAGCTCAAGCCCGCCGCGGGGGTCAAGCTCTCGCGGATCGAGGCGCTCTCCGACGACCTGTCGCTCGCACTCGCCGCCCGGACGCTGCGGATCGAAGCGCCGATCCCCGGCAAGAGCGTCGTCGGGATCGAGATCCCCAACCTGGCGATCGGGCTCGTCTCGGTCCGGGACGTCGCCGAGAGCGCGGAGTTCAAGGGCTCACCGTCTAAGCTGACCGTCGCGCTCGGGAAGGACGTCGCGGGCGGAGCGATCGTCACGGACCTCGCGAAGCTGCCGCACCTCCTCATCGCCGGGCAGACGGGCTCGGGCAAGAGCGTCTGCATCGGGGCGATCCTCACGAGCCTGCTTCTGCAGTCGACACCCGATGACGTTCGGATCCTGATCGGTGACCTGAAGCGGGTGGACTTCCCCGGCTTCAATGGAGTGCCGCACCTCGTCGTCCCGGTCATGCACGACTCGCCCCAGATCCTGAACGCTCTGTACTGGACGACGAGCGAGATGGACCGCCGGTACCGGCTCTTCGCCCGCGCAAACGCTCGGAATATCGCCTCGTACAACGAAAAGCACACCGGCATCGACCGCGTCCCGTACGTCGTGTTCATCATCGACGAGCTCGCCGATCTCATGCTCCAGGCGCCGATCCAGGTCGAGAAACAGATCACGCGGATCGCCCAGCTGGCGCGCGCGACCGGCATCCACCTGGTACTGGGTACCCAGCGCCCGTCGGTCGACGTGATCACCGGGCTCATCAAGGCGAACGTGCCGGCTCGTATCGCCTTTGCTACCGCTTCCTCCGTCGATTCCCGCACGATCATTGATATGACCGGCGCGGAGAAGCTCCTGGGTCGCGGCGACATGCTCTGGCTCGCGCCGGACGCGGCCAAGCCCGTTCGCGCACAGGGCGCGTTCGTGTCGGATGCGGAGATCGAGCAGGTCATCCGTCACTGGAGGCAGCAGCGCGAGGCCCACTACGACCTCTCGATCGTCGAGGACAAGGAGCGTGCGCGCGTCCGCGACGACGGTGGCGATGAGATCGACGACGACCGCTATGAAGAGGCCGTCGCGATCGTCCAGCGCGCCGGCCAGGCCTCGGTGTCGATGCTCCAGCGCAAGATGACGATCGGGTTCGCGCGCGCGGGCAGGCTCATCGACATCATGGAACAGAACGGTGTGATCGGTCCGTCGCAGGGCCCCGGCAAGATGCGCGAGGTCTACGGAATGGCCAAGGACAATGCCTAACACCCTCGGAGAACAGCTTCGGGCGCAGCGCGAACGCAAGGGCATCACGCTCGAGCAGGCCGCCGCCGACACGCGCATCCGCGAGAAGTTCTTGACAGCGCTCGAGGCCGGCGACTACCCATCGCTTCCGGGCGCCGTGTACACCCGCGGATTCCTCCGCAACTACGCGGAGTACCTCGACCTCGAGACGGACGAGCTCGTCGTGCTCTTCCTGCAGGAGCGCAGCGGGGCGCCGCCCGAGGCGACGCCCAAGCGCACCTTCAAGCCGTATCGCCCGGTCGTCCACAAGAGCCTTCTCTTCCGGCCCGTGGTCTTCGTTCCGGTGCTGATCATCGCGTTCGTCGGCTTGTTCCTTGGGTACATGTACTACCAGTTCAGCACGTTCGCGACGCTGCCCAAGCTCGAGATCACCGACCCATCGACCGACGGGCTCGCGGCGAGCTCGGAACTTGTGGTGCACGGGATCACCGTTCCCGGGGCGCGCGTGACCGTCACGCTCATTCCCGGACCGGACTTCCTTGACATCCGCTCGGGTGACGATGGAGCTTTCGACGCGAAGGTTGTCCTGAGCCCAGGATCGAATCACGTCCTCGTCGAAGTCCAAGCAGCGGGGAAGACGAACAAGGTCATCCGAACGGTTCTGTACCAGCCCACCACCACGGCGATCGGACCGGCTCCGCAGCTCGTCGTCGATCAGCCGGCCGCCGGGTCGACCCTCACCAATGTCTCCGTCCTCGTGAGCGGCCACGTCGACCGCTCGGTGTCGCGGCTCCTGATCAACAACATCGCCGTCCCGGTCACCTCCGACGGTACGTTCCAGAGCCGGTACTACGTCCCGGCCGGGCCTCAGTCCTTCCGCGTCACGGCGCAGACGTCGTCCGGCGGGACCGTCGAGGAGACGCGGAACGTTGTGGTCGTGTACACCGCCGCGGTGGTCAACGTGTTCGTGCGCGGCGGCGACACGTGGATGCTCGCCACGGTCGACGGCGCCGACGTTCCGGGGAGCGGCCGCGTCTACAAGGACGGCGAGACGGCGGCGTTCATCGGGAAGGAAGTCCGCATCAAGGCTGGCAACGCCGCCGCCGCGCAGGTGATCTACAACGGCCAGCTCATCGCCGGCTTGGGCAAGCAGGGTGAGGTCGTGGAGCGCGTCTTCGTCGCGCAGTGACGCTCCCGAACGCGCTGACCTCCGGACGCGCGCTCCTCGTCATCCCGGTCATCGGTCTCATCGCGCTCGGCGACGCTACTGCCGCGCTGCTCGTGTTCCTTGCCGCGGCCGCGACCGATGCCATTGACGGCCCGCTCGCCAGGCGCCGCGGCGGCCCGACGGCGCTCGGCGCCGCGCTGGACCCGCTCGCGGACAAGGTCCTGGTGGTCGGCACGCTCATCGCCCTTGCGGTGCGCGGGATCGCGCCGGCCTGGCCGGTCCTCGTGATCCTCGCCCGCGAGCTCGTCGCCGTGGAGGTCCGCGCGCGGTCGCCGCATGCGCTCGGCGCGAGCGTCGACGGTAAGGCCAAGACGGTGCTCCAGGTCGCCGCGTGCCTCGCGCTGCTCGCGTCCGCGGCCTGGCCGTCGGCCGGGCTCGCGCCGGGGGCGAACGCCCTGCTCGTCGGGGCGGCTGGGCTCACGCTTCTCTCTGGCGTCAGACTCGTCCTCCGTGCCCGCCAAACGACCGCCCACCCTGCCTGAGCTCGAGGAGCGGATGGGCGCGCTTCACTCGCGGCTCCGCCGCCGCAAGCTCACCGTCGCGGCCGCCGAGTCCTGCACCGGTGGGCTCCTCGCGGCGGTCCTCACGGCGCACGGCGGCTCGAGCGAGTACTTCAAGGGAGGCGCGGTCGTCTACTCGAACGAAGCGAAGACCATCTACGCCGACGTTCCGCCCGATCTCATTCACGGACATGGCGCGGTCTCCTCCGTCGTCGCCGGCGCGCTCGCGCGCGGGGCGCGCGCCCGTCTCGGCGCGAAGATCGGCCTCGGCATCACCGGCATCGCCGGCCCAGGCGGCGCGACACCGGGCAAGAAGGTCGGACTCACCTACGTCGCCGTCGACAGCGACGAACACTCCGCGGTGAAGAAATACGAGTGGCACTACGACCGCGAAGGCAATCGTCTCGCGTCGGTCGGCGCCGCGCTCGACCTTCTCGAGAAGGCGATCGCGTGAGTCCCGCCTACCCGCGCGAGCTCGGCCGCGCGTTCGAGGACGATGAGGTCGCGCGAAACTACCGATACCGCCGGCCGTACCCACCCGAGGTCTTCGAGATCCTCGAGGGCCTCCTCGTGGAGCCGCGGACCGTGCTCGACGCGGGTAGCGGGACCGGAGCGCTCACGATCGGACTCGCGCGGTTTGCCAAGCGAGTCGACGCGATCGATCCGTCGGCGGCCATGCTGCGCGAAGCGCGGCGCATTCCCGGGAGCGACAACGATCGGATCCGTTGGATCCAGGGCAGCGCCGAGGGCGCCCCTCTCGATCCGCCCTACGGTCTTATCACCTCCGGATCGAGCATCCATTGGATGGATCCCGACCTGGTCATGCCGCGCTTCAACGAGGCGCTCGCGCCCGAAGGCGTCCTGGCCATCGTCAATTCCGAAAGCGTCTATCCGAAAGAGGAGTGGCGCGACGAGTTCCTCAACCTGATACGGGCGTTCTCGCCGAGTCCGCACCACCTCGAGTTCGGTGAGCTCGTGCGATCGCTCGAAGCCTCAGGGCATTTCCATCGAACCGGTGGGCGGACGACCGCGCCGGCGGAGTACGAACAGCCGCTCGATGGGTACATGGCCATGCTCGCGAGCACGAGCACGCTCTCGCGTACAACGTTGAGAGCCCGCGCCGACGATTTCGAGCGCGGGGCGCGCGCGATCTTCGCGCGCCACGGCATGACGAGCGTCCGAGCGGAGCTCGTCGGGGAAGTCGTCTGGGGCCGGCCGCAGTGAGCGCCCGGGGCCTCGGCGTCGGGCTTCTGGGTCTCGGCACGGTCGGCTCGGCCGTGGCGCGCGCCTTCGCCGATCGCTCGCGCCGCATCGACGCGGCGGCGGGGCGGCCGCTCCGGCTCGTCGCGGCGGCGGTGCGCGATCCGCAAAAGGTGCGCGACGCGGGCGACGTCCCCGTCACGGCCGACCCGCACGCGATCCTCGACGACCCCGATGTCGCGATCGTCATTGAGGTCATCGGCGGTACGGATCCTGTGCGGGAGCTCGATCTCGGTGCGTTCGAGCGGGGCAAGCATCTGGTCACCGCAAACAAGGAGCTCGTGGCGAAGGAGTGGAAGGCCCTTCACGAGGCCGCCCGGCTCGCCAAGCGCGAGCTGCGGTTCGAGGCCGCGGTCGCTGCCGCCGTTCCGGTGATCGCGGGCATGCGTGGGCTCGCCGCGGTGCGCCCGCGCATCCTGCGCGGGCTGCTCAATGGCACGACCACGTATATCTGCTCGCGGATGGAAACGGGGAAGTCCTTCGACGAAGCCCTCGCCGAGGCGATGGCCGCGGGGTACGCCGAGGCCGACCCGACGAACGACGTCGACGGACACGACGCCGCATACAAGCTCTCCATACTTGTCTCGCTCTTAGACGGCCGCCATTTTCACCCCGACAACGTGCGGCGGACCAGCCTCCGCGGCATCGCCGCGTCGGACGTGAGCGGCGCAGCCGCCCGCGGCGCGCGCGTTCGTTACCTCGCCGTGGCCGACTTCGGCGAGAAGGCCACTAAAGCCCGCGTGGGCCCGGAGGAGGTCGCCGCGGACTCGCTCGAGGGCCAGGCCACGGGGCCGACGAACGTGATCACGCTCGAGAGCGATCTCGTTCCACGTTTGGTCTGGAGCGGCCCCGGCGCGGGCGGCGACGCGACCGCGTCCGCGATACTCGGGGACGTGATCCAGATCGCGCAGCGCAGCGCATGACCAGAACCGTTCTGAAATTCGGCGGCACCTCGGTGGCGTCGCCTGCGGCGTTGCAGCGCGTTGCCGAGATTGTGAAAAAAACGAGAGGCCAACGCATCGTCGTCGTCTCGGCGACTGCGGGGACCACCGACGCGCTCATCGGCGCCGCCCGCGCGGCCGAAAGCGGTGACGCGCAGACGGCGCAGGACACGATCCTGCGGCTCTCCGGCGAGCATCGGAACCTCATCGCGGACGCGCTCGGCTTCGAGTCGGCGGACGTGCTCAAGGAGATCGCCGACCTCACCGAACGCACGACCGCGCTCCTCCAGAGCGTTGCGATCCTGCGCGAGTGCACCGCACGAACGCTTGACGCGATCGTGTCATACGGGGAGCGCATCTCCGCTCCGATCGTCGCGGCGGTCCTGAATCACACCGGCACCAAGGCCGAAGCTCTCTCCGCCGAAGGGCTTCTCATCACCGACGACGCCTTCGGGCACGCCAACCCGATCGTCGACGAAACGCGCGCGCGCGCCACGAAGGAGATCGACTCCCGGCTCGGGTACGGCGTCGTGCCGGTCGTCACCGGCTTCATCGGATCCACCGCGGACGGAGTGACGACGACGCTCGGACGTGGGGGGTCGGACTATTCGGCCGCGGTCCTCGCGGCGGCGACGAAGGCCGACGACCTTCGGATCTACACCGACGTGAGCGGCGTCATGAGCGCCGATCCACGCATCGTGAAGGGCGCGAAACCGCTCGACTCGATGTCCTACGCCGAGGCCGCCGAGCTCAGCTACTTCGGGGCGAAGGTGATCCACCCGCGCACGGTGCTTCCCGCGGTGGAGGCCGGCATACCGGTGCGCATTCTCAACACGTTCGCGCCGTCGGACCGCGGCACCACGATCACGAACAACACCGACAAGGACGGCAGCGTCGTGAAGGCGACGACGTCGCTCGGCGGCCTCGGGATGATCACGGTGCAGGGCGCGGGCATGAGTGGCGTCCCAGGGTTCGCGGCGCGCGTGTTCGACACGGCCGCCGCAGAGCGCGTGTCGGTCATGATGATCAGCCAGTCGTCGAGCGAGAACTCGATCTGCCTCGTCGTCCCCGACGATGCGACCGACCGCCTGAGAGGCGCGCTCGAGAAGATGTTCAATGCCGAGCTGCAGCGACACGATGTCGAGAAGATCGATGTCGAGCGCCCGGTGGCCATCGTCGCCGCGGTGGGGGAGGGGATGCGCGGCACGCCTGGGGTCGCCGCGCGCGTCTTCACCGCGCTTGGGAAGGCCAGCGTGAACGTCGTGGCTATCGCCCAGGGCTCGAGCGAGCTCAACATCTCCCTCGTCGTGATGGAGAAGGACCGCGAGAAGGCGGTTCGCCTGATCCACGAAGAGTTCCATCGCTGAGGACGCTCAACCACTTCAGCTTCCTGCTCCTGGTGCTCGCGGTCACCGTCCCAACGGTCGTGGGAGTTGCGCTCGTCCTCGCCCCGGTCGGCTCGCTCGCCCTTCCGGCGCTCGGAACCACAGTGGCCATCGATCTCGTCGTCTTCGGCGCGATCTGGCTCGCGATGCGCCCGGGATCCGCCGACATCACCTCTCCGGAGCAGCTCGCGCGCTTGGTCCAGGGCGGCAAGCCCGTCGTCGTCGAGATGTACTCGAATTTCTGTCTCATCTGCATGGCGAACCGGCAGACCATCAAGATCGCGGCGACGACCCTGAGCGGGCAATGCCGATTCGTGCGTGTGGAGCTCCCGACGGCCGCGGGTGCGGTGATCGGCGACGTGTACAACTGCCGATACACGCCGAGCTACCTTGTCTTCGACGAGCACGGCGATCTCGCTCGCACGATAATCCCCGACAACGTCACGCCGATCGCGAACGGCTACCGCGTCCTCGATGAGACCGGCGCGGTCGTGAGCCGCGTCCCGCGGGTGACCCCGGAGCTCCTCGTCGACCTCGTTCGCTTTACCAGCTGATTGGCAGCCTCATTGCAGGAGCGGTCGTAACGACGGAGGTGCGAGGATGCCGATCACCGCTAAGCAAGTGAACGAGGACTCCGGTAGCAGCGAGGCGAAGGTCGCGCGTGACCGAACAGCCCGGACAGGGGGCACGGCCCGGCCCGGCATGAAGCCCGTGAAAACGTACCGGCGAAAGGAAGGACAGCCCGACCCGACAAAGTCCGTGGAGGACGAGCGGGGGCGGCGGGCGGCCGGCGTCCCGACGCCACGGGGCGCTCCAAAGATGAAAACCACGGTTGCTGGCTCGAGCAGCGAGGCCGAGAGCCAGAGCGACAAAAGCTGGTCGCGATCCGCCGAAAAGAATCAGCGCGAGCGAGCCCGCCGCTAATCGCTCTCTCGGCGTCTGCGACACTCCATCTCATGCGGGACCCGGGTGCCCCCGTCGACCTGTACCGCTTACTCGAGGCCGCCGGCGAGCCGGAGCTCATCGACCGGGAGATCCCCGAAAACGCTGAGATCCTCGAGCTCGGCTGCGGCTCCGGCCGGATCACGCATCCATTGATCGCGCTTGGGCGGCGCATCGTCGCGGTCGACTTCAACCCTGAGATGCTCGAGCTCATCGAGGGCGCCGAAACGGTTTTGTCGCGCATCGAAGATCTGGATCTCGGGCGCACGTTCGGTGGCGTGCTCCTCATGAGCACGCTCATCAACGCGCCGGAGGATGCCCGGCTGGCCCTGCTCCGCTCCGTTCGACGCCACCTCGCGCCGAACGGCGTCGCCCTGATCGAGCGGTATGACCCGGAGATCGGGAACGATCCGACACCGACCGAACGGCACCTCGGCGCGGTCACGATCCGTGTGTCGGAGATCGCACGCCATGGACATCTTCTCTATCAAACCGTCGAGTACGACGCGGGCACCCATGGGAACTGGCGCATCCGCCTCGATGGCCGGTATGTTGTGAGTGACGACGAAGTGCTCGCCGACCTGGCCGCAACCGGCCTCCGGCTCCTCCGGTGGATCGACGAGCGACACCGCTGGCTCGCCGCGGCACTCCTCTGATACGTCAGACTGACCGCGATGCGCAAACGCAAGGTCGCGGTCCTCGGCGCCACCGGAACGGTGGGGCAACGGTTCATCGGTCTCCTGCAGGGTCATCCCTGGTTTGAGATCAGCGCTCTCACCACGAGCGACGCCAAGGCCGGCAAGCGTTACGGCGACGTCACGCCGTGGCACTGGTCCGGCGAGATGCCGGCGAACGCCGCCGGGATGACGCTGCAATCGACGAGCGCGGACCTGGACGCCGACATCTGCTTCTCGGCGCTCCCCGCAGACGCGGCGGAGCAGTGGGAGGCCGCGCTCGCGAAAACCGGCCATCACGTCTTCTCGAACGTCAAGACGCACCGCATGGATGAGGACGTTCCGCTGCTCATCGCCGAGGTCAACGCCGAGCACATGCACGCGCTCGAAGTGCAGCGCCGCAAACGCGGATGGACGGGCTCGATCGTGACGAACGGGAACTGCTCCGCGATCGGGTTCGCTCTGGCCGCGGCGCCACTACACAAGGCATTCGGGATCGAGCGCGCGGTCGTCACGACGATGCAAGCCCTCTCCGGCGCCGGCTATCCCGGCGTCGCGTCGCTCGATGCACTCGACAACGTCGTGCCGTTCATCGCCGAGGAAGAAGAGAAGATGCAGCAGGAGACGAGGAAGTTCCTCGGGACCTGGGACGGAAAGCGCTTCGTCGACGCGACCTTCGCGTTCTCCGCCCACTGCAATCGCGTCTCGGTACGAGACGGCCATACCGAGACGGTGAGCCTGACGCTTCGCGGGTCGCCTTCGCCTGAGGCTGTGAAGGACGCGATGCGCGAGTTTCGCGGCCGACCGCAGGAGCTCAAGCTCCCCACGGCCCCGGAGCATCCGATCCACGTCCTGGATGGGCGCGATCGCCCCCAGCCGATCCTCGACCGCGACACCGAACGCGGCATGGCCGCGGTCGTCGGCCGGGTGCGCGAGGATCCGGCGATGGGCATCAAGTACGTCGTGTTGACGCACAACACCATCCGCGGCGCGGCCGGCGCGTCGATCCTGAACGCGGAGCTGCTCGCCGCAGAGGGTTGTCTCGGGAATTGAGCGTGGCGGCGGAGACGTTCGTGGCGCGCCTGGACCGCGTCCCGCTCAACCGGTTCCACTGGCGGCTGCTGATCCTGTCTGGCCTCGGGTGGATGTTCGACGCGATGGATGTCCTCATGCTGAGCTTCCTGCTGACCCCGATCCGCGCCGAGTTCAAGCTCGACGCGACAGGCGTTGGCCTCGTCGCGAGCGCGACGTTCGTCGGCATGTTCATCGGCGCTGCGGCGGCGGGCCGCCTCGCGGATCGCTACGGACGCCGCGCGGTCTTCACGGTGACGCTCGTGATCTTCTCGATCGGAAGCCTGCTCTCGGCGCTCGCGCCGACATTCGAGACGCTCCTCGTGGCCCGAATCATCGCCGGGCTTGGTCTGGGCGGCGAGCTTCCAGTGGCCGCGACACTCGTGAGCGAGCTCTCGCCGCGCGCACAGCGCGGCCGGATGATCGTGCTGCTCGAATCGTTCTGGGCGTACGGGACGATCCTTGCGGGGATCGTCGCGATCACCGTCGTCGCGAATTACGGCTGGCGTTGGGGCTTCGCCGTCGGAGCATTGCCTGCGCTCTACGTCGCCTACCTGCGTCGCGCGTTGCCGGAATCCCCGCGCTTTCTCGCAGAGAAGGGGCGGGCGCCCGAGGCCGACGCGGTCGTCCGGAGGGTCGAGCGCGCGGGTGGGGGGGCCCTCCTCACGCTCGCTCCGGCCGTCGCCCCCTCGCGTGCCGGCCGGACGCGGCTCTCGGAGCTATGGAGCGGCCGCTACGCGCGACGCACCGCGATGCTCTGGATCCTGTGGTTCGGCGTCGTCCTGACGTACTACGGCATCTTCCTCTGGATCCCGTCGATCCTCGCCGGGCGCGGGCTCTCGCAGGTGCGCAGCAACGAGTTCTTCTTCCTCTCGACCCTCGCCCAGGTGCCGGGCTACTTCAGCGCCGCGTGGCTTGTCGAACGTTGGGGCCGCAAGTGGACGCTCGTCGCGTATCTCCTCGGCACAGCGGTCTCCGCATTCATGTTCGGAAACTACGGAACGGGCAGTGACAACATCAACCTCAACGGCCTCTTCATCTGGGCCGCGCTGCTCTCGTTCTTCAACCTCGGTGCGTGGGGAGTCGTTTACACGTATACGCCCGAGCTCTACCCGACCTCAGTGCGCGCGACAGGCTCAGGCGTTGCCGCCGCGATCGGACGCGTCGGCGGCATCATCGGGCCGTATCTCACGCCGGTGCTCGTCCCCGCGATCGCGGTCAGCGGCACGTTCGCCGTGTTCATGGCGCTGCTTGTGATCACCGCCGCCGCGGTCGCCGCGCTGGGCGAGGAGACTCGCGGACGATCGCTCGAGGAGATCGCGCCGGAGGCCGAGGCGGCGTAATCCTGGCTAACCGGTCGCGGTGTCCGCCGAGGACCGTTGCGGGCTCAGATGCGCGTTCGCGCAGTTCGCGCAGCAGAAGATCTTGTTGTCACGCTTTGCGACCGTGGACCACTCCGTGATCAGAACGCCACAGTGAGCGCACTCTTCGTTAGCCATCGTTCGCACCTCCGGAGACATTGGCTGCAGCACGGATGCCACGGCTTACCGAAGCCGATCACCTCCCGGCAACCGAGTCGCCGAGTAAGCGACCCCGCTAACTCTTATGAGTGTCCATAACTCAGACGATTCGGGGCAGGTGGGCACCAAACATTTGGTTCGTGCGACGTCTCGTCCCGCTCATCGCTTCTCTCACGCTCCTCGCCCCCTCGTGCCCGCGGGACTACGGGCCGTCGAACTACGACTCCGACGCGACAGGATCATTCGCGCCCAGTCCGAATGCCGACGATCTCGTTTACGTCTCCGGCGGTTCGGCGAAGGGGGACAGCGACTTTGTCGTCGCGATGCCGCCCGGAGAAATCTTGATCCGGATCGACGGACCGGACCGTCGCGGATGGGTGTTCGCATCGCCAACGCTCGCGTATTACCCGATGTTCCGGGCTTCGGCCAACCCGAGCATCACGATCCATCGGATCGACCTGCGTACCGGGTCGCGAGCCCGGATCATCACAGACGATCGTCCGGGTCTGCCGCTCCTTGACGAAGCCGGCCGCTTTGATACGGGCGATCCCGGATCCACCGCCCTCGCGCTGACCGCGGACAAGGCCGGACTCTTCGTTGCGCGCCTTTTGAGCGCGGGCCCGCGCGTTTGGATCGGCCGGTACGACGCCCTGAGCGGCAAGCTCCAGGCCGAACGATCCTGGCCGATCACCGCGACCGCGGCCGCGGCGAATGCGCGGCTCGGCGTCGGGCGAGACCGGCTCGTTGTGGTGACCTCGGCGCGAACAGACGCCGGCAGCGTCGTGCAAGAGATGCGGTTCCTCGACGCGTCGCTCGCCGAGGTGGCCGCGCTCGACACAAGCGACCTACCAGCGGACGAGCGCTGCTCCGCGGCACTGCAGGCGCTCGACGGCATGCGCTGGGCGACCGTCTGCGGCCAGCCTGAGGGGCGCCATGCGTCGTTTCTCATCTTCGATGGCGCTTACCGGATCGCGTCACGCATACCGGTGAAACTCGAGGTACGCGAGCGGGTCATCGCGTGGACTGCGCAGGGTGGCTCCGTCGCGATGCTGACTGATCGCGCTCGCTACGTGCGGGTGGTCGGCGAAGCCGATCCGACCTCTACATGGCTCGCTGAACCGGACGGGCGCACCGCAGTCCGGGTCGCGCGCGAGATCGCTCCGGGAATCTTCGTCGCTGAGCTCGTCACGAATTCGGCAGCCGGGTCGGGCGGGGAGACTGCAGTCCTCGAGCTCGCGACGGGTCGTGTGCTCGCCCGCGCCGCCGGCCCGGCGATCGCACTCGACTTCGCCGGCGCGGGGGACCGCCTCTACGCGCTCCTCCCCGGTGCAGAAGGCCTCGGACCACGGCTGCAGCGGTTCGACCGCGAGTCTCTCGCGCCGGTGGGCGGCGCGGCAGCACTTCCGCAACGTGACGATGTGATAGTCGGCGGACTTATTGCGGTGATCCCCGCCCGCTGACCAAAGCGACACACGTTCTAGACCTCCGTCCTTCGCCGGGCCGCCACAATCCCATCCGGTGTATCGCCGCCTTCTGATGCTCGCCGCCGCGGGCCTTCTCGCGACCGCATGCTTCGGCAAGTTCGCGCTCGGCGTGACGCAGACGGTCGAGCCGAACCCGATCCTGCCGGGCGCTTCGGTCAAGCAAGAGGTCAACGTCGACGCCGATGGTCTCCTCGGCAGCGCCGTGAAGCAGGCGATGACCGACGCCGCCACGAAAAGCCAGGCGCAGGGTCAGTCGGGGACCCAGTGGCAGATCCGCGACAGCTCGGAAGGCGCGGCCGTCCACCTTCGCATGAGTCGTTCGGTGAGTCTCGCCGAAGCGCAGACGGCCGTGGCAAAGACGGCGACCGGTGGATTCGACGTCGGGACGATCGCTATTCGCGCCGACGACTGGCTAATAGCACGCCACTACACGGTCCGAGTCGTCGTGTCGCCGAGCGCACCAACGACCCCGACAGGTACACCGACCGGCACCGACGCGACATCGCAGCAGCTGGCGGCGGCCATCCTCGCCGGCATCACGTATGACTACTTCGTGAGCCTCCCAGGCGTGGTGACCGCGACGAACGGCGTGCCCGGCGACAACTCGCGTCTGGTCTGGCATCTCGATCTGACCGGCGCGTCTGAGCGCGTGCTCACCGCCGAGAGCATCTACCCGGACTGGCCGCGCCTCGTCGTCCTTCTCGTGGTGTTCATCCTGCTCGGGAGCGGCATTGTGTTCCGCTCGCGATCCTCGCGGCGCGTGGTCACCGAGCCGACGCCGCCCCCGACCCAGGTCTAGCGCGGGAGCTGCGCCAGGAACCGTTCCGCGTTCTTGTATGCGATCGCCGCGCGCGCATCATCCGGCAGCTGCATGAGCCATCCGCGGATCCGATTCACGATGTCGGCGTACGCGTCCCAGCGCTCGTTGCCGGTGTACGTGCCGCCCACCGTCCACGTGTCCGTGCCCACCATGAAGCGGTCGCTGTACTTGAGCAGCAGATCGCGCCACTTCGGATCGAGCTGACCCTGCGGCGCGACGTCATCGCGGAGCGAGAGCTCGACGGATAGCTTCGGCCACCTGGACATGAGCGCGTCAATCTGCTCGGGAGTCGCGGTCACACCGGCGTGCGCCCAAAGAACGGTCTGGTCGGCGCCGACGTAGGTCAGAAGCTCCGCCACCGCGCGCGCATCGGCGTGCGCCTGGAGAAAGAGGTTCTTGGACTGCGCGAAGGCGATGACGCTCTTCACGACCGGAAGCGTGATCTGCCCGACGGTGAGGTGAAACTCGCCGAAACCGCGATGCTGCCCGGCGCGATACGCGGACTCCACGTACGGCACGATCGTGCCATCCCTCGCCCACGAGAAGACGTCCGAGCCGTTGCGATAGGGGCCGAGCATCGGGATCACGCGATCGCCGAGCAGCGCCTTGAGACGGAACGTGCCCTCATCGGGTGCGCTCGACACGAGCGCGGCCGTGACGCTGAGCGAGTCGAGGAGGGCCTGGATCTTCTCCGGCGGATACGCCACCCATGATTCACGGCTGTAGTGCATATGCGCATCGAAGATCGGTAGCACGCTCGGAGTGGGGGAGGGCGTGGGCGAAGGCGACGGCGTCGGGCTGAGGGTCGGCGAGGCGACCACGACCGTCGCGATCGCGCTCGGCGACGGCGAACTGACCGCGGGCCGTGCGCACGCCGCGAGTAACACAACCACAACGAGCAAGACCCGGACCATCACGCTCTAGGGTCTCACGGCGTTTGCTTTGTGAGATGGCGATCCAGTGGCGAGGTCCGGTGCCAGCAAGCAACTACACGGTCGGGCGCGGCGGCAGCTCCGTCGAGCTGATCGTCGACCACTGGACCGTCGTCATGTTCGAGGGCGCGATCCGTAGGTTCCTGAACCCGGCCAGCACCCTGTCCGCGCATTACGTCATCGGTTCGGACGGACGCGTCGCGCAGCTCGTGAGCGAGGACGACACCGCGTATCACGCCGGCGTGTTCTCCGTGAACCAGCGCTCCATCGGAATTGAACACGAGGCCGGTCCAGCGATGCCGCCGAGCGACGCGCTCTACGCCGCGTCCGCGCGGCTGCACGCCGACATCGCGGCCCGCCACGGACTCGCGTTAGGAGTCGGCGCGACTGTGTTGCCGCATCACGCAATCGTGCCGACGGAGTGTCCGGGCACGCTCGATCTCGACCGCATCGTTCGCGAAGCTTCGGAGGAGGACGACATGTTCACGGACGCAGACCGCGCGATGCTCAAGCGCGTGTACGACCACCTCGAGGCGTACGAGCCGTTGACCTGGACGAAGCGGCTGCAGCTCTGGCTCGCGAGGGCTTTGTCGACCGGGTTGCCGCAGGCCGACCTTTCGGGGCCGGACGTCGAGACGGGGCAGGCGTTCGATGCGAAGACGGCTTCTCGGCGCTGACCGATGCGCGCCTGCGCGGCGTGCTGAGGTAGTGGTGCCAGAGCACGCGGGCCGCGACCGCGCGCCAGGGACTCCAGGCGCGCGTGATGCGTTCGATGCGCTCCGCGCTCGGTAGCGAGCGCATCCGCTTCACCTCACGGATCGCGGCCACGAGCGCGAGGTCGCCGGCTGGCCAAATGTCGGCCCGGCCCAGCGCCATCAGGAGATAGATGTCCGCTGTCCATGCCCCGACACCCCTCCGCGTGATCAATGCAGCTCGTGCCTCGTGGTCGTCGAGCGCGGCGAGCGCGCGCGGGTCGAACTCGCCCGCGACGATCGCGCGCGCGAGATCTCGGATGTAGCCGCTCTTCTGCCGAGTGAGCCCGGCGCCTCGGAGGTCGGCCTCGGCGAGGGCCGCGACGCTCTCGGGCGTCACGACGCCGGCGAGCCGCTCCAGCCTTCCATAGGCGGCGCGCCCGGCCGAGAGGGAGATCTGTTGCTCGAGGATTATCTGCACGAGAGTCTCGAACCCCGGCGGGCGATCCCAGAGGGGCGGCGCTCCATGCCGCGCGACCACCGAAGCGAGATGCGGATCCCGCCGCGAAAGCTCAGCGACGCCCTCAGCGAGCGTGTCGGGAGTCAGCTGCAGCACTACATCCTTCAAACGGACTAACGACTGGTTTGTGAGACAGGTGGATCGCGATAGCGGCTTTTTGTTCACCGACCATTGACCGAAGCGCGCCGGGCGGCAAAGCGAGCGCGCACTTGTTCTGGCACCGGTCGTGCTGCGAGGCGGAAGGACATTCCCTCAAATTCCGATCGTAAGCGGGAGGTACTCGCATGCCACCCAGCGCTCACCGGGCGCGCGCCCTTTCTTCGGTCATGGTGATGCTCTTCGTCGCGTCGCTCAGTACATCTTTTGGCGCGGGTTCGGTCGCCGCCGCGACGTCCCTTCTCGGCGGCGCACCCCTTGTGATGGCGCTGCCCTCGGCGGCCACCTTCAATACAAACCTGCTGCTCGCCGGCAGCAGCAGCGCCGGGGAGCCCAGCATCCGCACGGACCGATTCGGACGGTCGTTCGTCATCGGCCCGACCGGGGTGCCCGCCGGCTGCAAGGCCTTTCGCGTGACGCACGACGGATCGGCGTCGACCTTCCTCGGATTCCCTGATCACACCGCCGGAGGGGGTGACTGCGACTGGGCAATCGGACCGCAAGAGACTGCGACCCTGCCCGGCTTCGGAGCCCCGACGGACGACGGTCTCGCGTACTCGAGCCTGACTCTCGCCAACATCACCACGGGCAAGTCCAACGACGGCGGCACCACTTTCGGTCCGCCGAACGCCTTCTCCCAGCAGGTCGCGGGAGATGACCGCATGTGGATGGCGGCCGACCCGAAGCTCAACAGCCTCGGCTTCGACGACGTCTACATGACCTATCACGACGTCACCATCGTCGACATCCAGCTCGGCGTCTCGAGGGACGGTGGCCAGACCTATGTTCAAAGCGGTCCGATCATCAACCCGACCGACGTGCCGCAGACGCAGTGGCAGGGTTCGGTCAACTCGCCACCAGGACCCGCCGGAAACGGACTGGGCAACATCGTCGCCCGCAGGCCGACCGGGGGCGCGCTGACGCTCTATTCGATCTTCGTCACGCCCGACAGCTCCCAGGACAACATCAACCAGGGACTCGCGGCAACTGGAAACTTCAACCGTGTGTATGAGGCTGTGGGCACCGTCACCGACGTACCCGCACCCGGCGCGGCGATCATCAGCTGGCGGAATTACGAGGTCTACCACGGCCCGATCGGCTCCCGGTACGACCGGATCTTCCCGATTACCGTGGTCGATGCCGCCGGAAAGGTCTACGCGATCTGGACCGACGGCAATGCCATCATGGTGAAGACCGACGCCACCGGTACCGGCTGGAACCCGGCGACGGCGCCAACTCTCATCGCAAATCCCACCGGCGTGAACACCGCGATCATGCCGTGGGCTGCGGCGGGCGCGGGCGGCATCGCCGATGTCGTTTTCTACGGAGCGGCCGGCGGAAGCGGCGCGCAACCCAACCCGCAGGACGACCCGAACAACCAGTGGAACGTCTACATGGCCCAGACCATCGATGGGGGATCGACCTGGGGCGTCTTCAAGGCGAGCGACCACACGATCCACACGGGACCCATCTGC
>WNGI01001034.1_pt1 | contig 22459 bp, 23 predicted proteins | sample 5400621 | NCBI WGS metagenome assembly WNGI01 (sample SAMN13153374, study PRJNA577476) | soil metagenome | isolation source: 20 cm soil or saprolite under Garry oak tree replicate 1 | place: USA:California | collected 2016-06-15
GTGCCGATGAAGCTGCGCACGATGCACTCGGACTCGAACGAGCCTGGAGTGCTGGTCGGGCTTTTCGAGTGTCCGGAGTGCGGGCACGAGCGAAGGCTGCCGATCCGGACCAAGGACGCGGCCTAGCCCGTTCTGTTTTTCCGGCCCGGTGCCGGCACGCGCGGGTTTGGATCCCACGCGAGAACCGCGGGCGCACCCGCTTTGATTAGAGGAAGCGGTGCATGACCAGGATGTCGGTGAGCCCATGCTCGCTGTGACGGAACGCCTTTGGCACCCGACCGACAACCGTAAAGCCGTGTTTCTGCCACAGGTTGACCGCTGCGAGATTGGATGCGACCACGGCGTTGAACTGCATCGCCAGGAAGCCGGCCTCGCGTGCTGTTGCAAGTGAGTGCTCGCATAGCCGGCCGCCAATGCCTCGTCCCCGCGCCGACGGGGCAACCATGTACCCGCAGTTGGCGACGTGTGAGCCCAGCCCAGGCTGATTGGGTTTGATCAAGTAACAGCCCACGACTTCGCCGTCATCCCACGCCGCGAAAGTGCGAGCCGGCGGAGCTGTCCATTGCTCGCGTGCCTCATCAATGGTCATCTCCGGGGGATACACGTATGTGTCACCGGCCTGGATGACGGCGTGGAAGACCGGCCACACCGTTTCGAACTCCCCCGGCGATATCTCCCTGATCTCCATCACCGACTATCCTGCCTGCCAGAGTGAGAAAGAGCCCACACGCAGGGATTGCCGAGCTCGAACCTATGACCACTGCCGAGTTCGAAAAGTGGCTCCCGAGGGCGATCGCCGAGTATGCCCAGGAGCACGTGACCGGCGGTAGGTGGACCGCGAAGGAAGCGCCGCGTAAGTCTCGTGAGGAATTTGATCTCCTCCTCCCAAAGGGTCTGGCGACTCCAGGTCATCGCATCTTTTCGATCGTCCGGCTGCCGGATCGAAAGGCGGTTGGCCTTCTGTGGATCAGGATCGAAAAGAAGCCGCAGCCGTCCGCATTCATTTTCAACATCGAGATTTTCAGGTCGTTTCGCCGGCGCGGATATGCGACCAAGGCGATGAAGCTCTTGGAGCAGGAAGCTCGACGGCTGGGCCTGGAAAACATCCGCCTCCACGTATTCGGGCACAACCATGCCGCCCGGCCGCTTTATGAAAAGCTTGGCTATGTCGCGACCAACATCGGGATGCGGAAGAAATTGAGGAGGGCGCCGGCAAAATGAAGCTTGGTCTGCTGACGGCGGCCTTTCCGACCCTTTCACTGACGGAGGTTGCCGATTGGGCGGCGGCGAACGGTTTTGAGGCGCTCGAGATTGCCTGCTGGCCGGCCGCGGGGGCCGAGCGCCGGCGCTATGCCGGCGTGAGTCATATCGACGTCGACAAGCTGGACGTGCGAGCCGTACGCGATGTTCTCGAGAGCCGCGGGCTGACGATCTCCTTGCTCGCCTATTACCCCAACCCTCTTGATCCCGACCCGGCCGTCCGTGGACAGGCGCAGGCCCACCTGCGAAAGGTGATCGAGGCGGCGGCACGTCTCGATGTGAACCTCGTCGGCACCTTCATCGGGCGCGACCAGAACAAGCCGATGGAGCCCGCGTTCGCCGATGTGCTCGAGAGCTGGCCGCCGCTGGTGAAGTTCGCCGCCGATCACGGCGTGCGTATCGCAATCGAGAACTGTCCAATGATCTTCTCCAGCGACGAGTGGCCCGGCGGCCGCAACCTCGCTTACTCTCCGGCTCTCTGGCGGCGGCTCTTCGAGGCGATGCCTGGAGAAACGCTGGGACTGAACCTGGATCCGTCGCACCTCGTTTGGCAGTTCATCGACATCGAGCGCGTCATCCGCGAGTTCGGCAGCCGCATCTATCACGCGCACGCCAAGGATCTGGAGATCGATCGCGACGGCCTCTACGAGAATGGCGTCATGTCTTTGGGCATGGGCTGGCAGGTGCCGCGCATGCCCGGTCTCGGCGAGGTGCCGTGGAATCGCTTCATCGCGGCCCTGATCGCGGCGGGGTATGAGGGCGTGGTCTCGGTCGAGCATGAGGACCGCGCGTTCGAAGGCGATGTGGAGCTGGTCAAGCGCGGATTCGTTCTGGCGCGGAACACGCTGCGGCCGCTGCTGGTCTGAGAACCTCCTGAGAGTCAGGTTTGACACCGTGATAGCTGCCCTTTACGATCTCACGCGTACGGGGGGCAAACGATTTCCCCCGGCGGCTGCCGTGCAGGATTTTCCGAGGCTGTCAGACTCCACCCACCGGGCGGTGACTGCGCTCGGTTTGAATTGAGAGGAGGTTTGGCGAATGTCGGTAGGTAGATGGCCAAAGGCCATCGTTTTGATCCTCGCGGCGGGCTTGCTGGTGGCTGCCTGCGGCGGGTCGAACAACTCAGGGGGAGCCAAGACGTACAAGGTCGGCATTTCCAACACGCTGACTGGCAACGGCTTCCGCGAAGAGATGATCTGCTCCATCAAGGCACAGGCGAAGGCCTCGGGCGTTGTCTCCAAGGTCATCACCGCCAACCGAACCACCGACCCCAGCGGTCAGATCTCAGATGTGCGCAGCCTGATCTCGGCCGGCGTCAACGTCATCGTGATGAACCCGTCAGACCGAAGCGCGCTGGATGCGGTCATCAAAGAGGCTACGGACAAGGGCATCGTCGTGGTCACGGTCGACCAGGGCGTCACCTCGACCGGGGCCTACCAGCTGTACAACAACCAGGTGAAATATGCCCAGCTCGGCGCCGACTGGCTGTTCAAGCAGCTCGGCGGCAAGGGCAATGTGGTCGAGATGCGCGGCATCAACGGCGTCTCGGCTGACGCTGACCGCCACCAGGGATTCCAGGCCACGCTGGCCAACTACCCGAACATCAAGGTGGTCAAGGAGACCTTCACCAACTGGTCGTTGGACCCTGCAGCCCAGCAGACCAAGGACATCATCAGCTCGGGGCTCGCGGTGAACGGAATCTGGACCTCGGGTATCGACTCAACGGTGGTCGATCAGTACGTGACAGCAAAGAAGGCCTTCGTGCCGGTGATCGGCGCTGACAACGATGGATTCCTCGGCCAGCTCATCAACCTCAAGGGTCAGGGTCTGGCCGGCGCCGCCGTGACCAATCCCCCGACCGTCGGAGGCGCGGGCCTCGCCGTCGGCCTCGACGTTCTCCAGGGCAAGTCTCACCCGCACCTCATCAACCTCGACCCGCAGATCTGGGACAACCAGAGCAGCACGGGCTTGACCGAGCTGCAGAACCACTACGACAAAAACCTGAACGCGTACTACAGCGTCTCCTACCAGGTCGCGCCTTACACGACGTACACCAAAGAGCAGCTGATCGCCTGCGCGGACGTTTAATCGAACACACAACCGAGCAGGGCGTGGAGAGATCTACGCCCTGCCGCGTTCTCGCCATCGGTTAAGTTCCAACAATGAGCGAGGCCGCCGTGCTGCTGGAGACGCGAGGCCTCTCTAAGAATTACGGCGCCGTCGTCGCTCTTGGCTCCGGCGATCTCAGCGTCCAGGCCGGAGAGATTCACGCGTTGATGGGCGCCAACGGCGCCGGCAAGAGCACCCTCGTCAAAGTGCTGACGGGTGACGTGACCCCCAACGCCGGCGTCATCCTGCTCGACGGAAAAGAAGTGCGCTTCGGATCGCCGGCCAGCGCGCGGAAGGCGGGCCTGGCGTCGGTCTACCAGGACGTGAGCCTTGTCCCGTTGCTGACCATCGAGCAAAACCTCCGGCTGACCGGGACGACGATGACGGCCATCAGACCGTGGCTCGAGGAGCTGGAGCTCGAGGACGTCGACCTCACCGAGACCGCGCGCGATCTACCCACCCCGACCCTTCACCTCCTCGACCTCGCGCAAACTCTGGCGTCGCTGCCGCGCGTGTTGATCCTCGACGAGGTCACCGCCACGCTGCCTGCAGACCTCAGCGAGCGTGTCTTCCGCGTCGCGCGACGCTGGCGGTCCGAAGGCCGCGCGGTCGTGCTCATCTCGCACCGCATGACCGAGGTAAAGGCCCTGTGCGACCGCGCGACTGTGCTTCGTGACGGCACGACGGTCGGCGTCGTCGACCTCGAGACCAGCGGCCAGGAGGAGATCGTGTCGCTCATGCTCGGGCCCGAGGCGGCCTCCGTGGTTGTCTCTGAAGGAGCCGTGGCCGACACCGCGGTCAAGCCCACCGAGGTGGGCGAGGCGGTGGAGGTTCGCGGGCTCCGCTCCGGGATCATGCAGGACGTCTCCTTCACGCTTCACAAAGGCGAGGTGCTGGGCATCGTGGCCCTCGAGGGCCAGGGCCAGGTTGACCTCTTCGAATGCTTGAGCGGCAACCGGCGTCCCGAAACCGGCGAGATCCTCGTCGAGGGCAACGCCCGCCGGTTCCGGCACCCGCACGACGCGATCGGCGCCGGGTTGGTGTTGGTGCCGGCGGACCGGGCCCTCGCGCTGCTGCGCCAGCGTTCGGTGCTCGAAAACATCGCGCTGCCGATGGTCAACCGGCTGGAGCGCTGGGGTTTGATCAACAGCAGACGTGAGCGCCGCCGGGTCAAGACCGCGATCGATCGACTGGAGATCGACACGCGCGCAGGGTCGCGCGTCATGCGGCTTTCCGGAGGCAACCAGCAAAAGGTCACCATCGCCCGCTGGCTGGCTACCGGCTTCATGACCCTGCTCTGCTTCGACCCCACCCGCGGCATCGACATCAGGACCAAGGAGCAGATCTACAAGGTGCTGCGCGAGCTTGCGGCTTCCGGTTCGGCGGTTCTGCTTTTCACCTCGGAGCTGCCGGAAATTCAGCTGGCCTGCGACCGCGCGTTGGTCATGTACGCCGGACGTATCGTGGCCGAGCTTTCGGCGCACGATGCGACAGAGGCCGTGCTGCTCAGGGCGGCGCACGGGCTTTGACGCAGCGGTGGCGAGTCCGCCGAGAAGGCGTCTTGAGCAGGGCTCAGCCGGTCAGCCGGAAGTCGCGCGCGACAAACTTCCCGCGGCTGCTGCGCCGCCACGCATGGACCCTGGGCACATTCGCCCTGTTCGTTGCGGTGATGATCTTCACGCTCTCCATTCACCCCGACTACGGTCCCTATGAGGTGAGGTCGCTCGTGGTGGGTGCGCTGCCGCTCGCCTTCTGCGCTGTCGCGCAAACGTGTGTGGTGCTGGGCGGAGGGATCGACCTCTCGATCGGGGCAATGATGGCGGTGGCCAACGTCATCGCCGCCCGCTACATGTTTCATCACGACTTTCAGACCGCGATGCTGGTTGCGTTCCTGATCCTGATCGGTGGGTCGCTAGCCGGGGGCCTCAACGGGCTGATCGCGTTGCGGACGCGGGTACCCGACATCGTGGTCACGCTTGCGATGTCTTTTGTGTGGGGCGGGGTGGCGCTGCTCATCCTGCCCAAGCCCGGTGGCGGAGCACCTGACGCATTCATGGAAATCGCGTCCGGCAACCTGTTCACCCCCTGGCTGCCGAATGGCTTGATTCTCCTGGTTGGCGTGGTTGCGCTCGTATGGATTCCGGTCAAGTTCGGTCGCATCGGCCTGGCTCTTTACGCAGTTGGCAGTGACCGGACCGCCGCCTTCCGCAGAGGGGTCAGGATCGGGCCAACGCGCGTCTTCTCTTATGCGCTCGGAGGATTTTTCGCCGCCTGTGGCGGCCTCGCCCTGATGATGAGCACCGGCATCGGGTCGCCGCTGGCCGGCACGATCTACACCCTGAGCGGCATCTCGGCGATCGTGCTCGGTGGCGTCAGCCTGGCCGGCGGGCGAGGCGGCGTGGTGGGCCCGATCGTCGCGGCCTTCGTGCTCACCCTGGTGCCCGCCGACCTCATCCTGTCTGGCACTGATCCCAACCTGGGACAGGTGATCCAGGGCGGCCTGATCGTGCTGGTCGTCATGGCGGGCGGCCTGGCGCCGCTGTTGCGCAGCCGCGTCACACGAAAGACCGAAGCGCCCACTGTGAGCGCGCCGGCATGAGCGCCTCAACCAGAGGCATGCGCACCGGCCGCTGGGATGTCTTGCAGGCCCAGCTGCGCGAGCGGCCATCGGTGGTGCTCGTCGGCGTGCTGCTTCTCCTCGTCCTCGTGATCGGGGTCGCCCGACCGGGAACGATCGGCGGCACGTGGGTGGCCAACACCATTCTGTTCGCCGCGCCTCTGGGGATCGTGGCAGCAGGTCAGACGCTGGTCATGCTGACTGGCGGCATCGATCTGTCGGTCGCCGCGGTGATGACGGCTTCCGCTTATGTCGCGGCGAGCCAGTCTTACTTCGGCTCGATCCGCGCGGTGCTTCTCGCACTTGCGGTCGGACTGGTCGTCGGCCTGGTCAACGGGCTCGGCGTGGCGGTTTTCCGAGTGCAGCCGCTGATCATGACCCTCGGCATAGGGCTGGTGATCGCCGGTTCGCTCCTCGTCTACAGCCTCAACGTCAGCCACCAGGGGCCGCCCGCGGTGCCCGACATCGTCCGGTTCATCGGCTCGGGCAAGCTGCTCGGGATCATTCCCGTGAGCGCGTTCCTGTGGGGAGCGATCGCGTTGATCGTTATCGTCGGATTGCGCCAGACCGGCTACGGACGGTTGATCTACGCGGTCGGTGACAACCCGGTGGCATGCCGGCTGGCGGGGGTCCGCGCGTGGCTCGTTCTCCTCGTTACCTACATCCTCTGCGGCTTCTTGAGCGGAGTGGCGGGCCTGGTCCTGGTAGGCGCCATCAACGCCGCCGACCTGTCGCTGGGCGATGTCTATTTGCTTCCGTCCGTCGCCGCCGTCGTCATCGGTGGGACCTCGATCTATGGAGGCAACGGCGGCTACACCGGCTCGCTCGTGGGAGCGCTTATCCTGACGGTCCTCAGCAGCCTGTTCACGCTGCTGGATGCGCCAGACCCCCTGAAGCAGATCCTGTACGGAGCGATAGTCGTGCTGCTTGCCGCGCTGTACGTGCGCACGGCCGGCGATACGCGCTAGATCAGAGCCGGCGGTTCTCGCACAGATCGTAGGCGTCAGTCCACGGGCGCACGCGCTCGAATGCGGCGCTCGCGGCCAGCACGTCGACGTCGGCTCCCCGCCGGCCGATGATCTGCATGCCCACCGGCAAGCCATCGACGAGCCCGGCTGGAATCGACGCTGAGGGATGGCCTGAGAAGTTTGTGAAGTACGTGAGGCACCATCCGATCGACGGATCGACCTCCTCGCCGTTGATCTGAGCCGGCCCCAGCGTGTTGCCGTCGGTCGCGTTCTTCACCGGCATGCAGGCGAGCGTGGGAGTGATCAGGAGATCGTGGTTGTGCAGCACGCCCTCGATCGCGTCATAGATCTCGGTGCGGATGACCTGGTCACCCCAAATGTCCATCGCGGAGAGGCCATACCCGATCTCGATCCACCGCCGGTATTCGGGAGGCAGGTCCTCAGGGTGGTCGCGCATGAGGTCCAGCCCGCCGGCTTTGAGGCCCTCCAGGCCGGCGATGTTCAGCGGCATGATGAGCCGGTTCCAAACATCGCTCAGCTCACGCTGGGAGTGCTTGATGCCGACCTTTGTTTCTTGGACGGTCGCACCCGCCTCGGTGAATCCGCGCACAGCCTCGGCCACGGTGCTGGCGACGCTCGACTCGATCGGGTAAACATCGAAGTCGGGGCTGTAGGCGATTCGCCATCCATCGATGCGACGAGCGAGCCCCGCGGTGAAGTCAGGCTTGTCGAGCAATGAGAAGGGGTCGCGCGGGTCGGGGCCGGCCATCACTCCCAGCGCTACCGCGGCATCCTCGACGGTTCGCGTCAGGGTGCCTTCGAAGATGAATGGCGTCGTGCTCGCGAAGGCGTTCGGCCGCGCTGTGAATGGCACGCGACCGAACGACGACTTGTATCCATAGACGTTGCACCACGCGGCGGGGATCCTGATCGAACCACCGCCGTCAGTGCCTTCTGAGATGGGCACCAGGCCGTCCGCCACCGCGGCTGCGCTTCCACCTGAGGACCCGCCCGGGTTGCGGGTGACGTCGAACGGGTTGTTGGTGGGTCCGAAGAGGTAGTTGTCGGTGATGCCGCGCAGGCCCATGATCGGCGAGTTGGTCTTGCCCACGAGGATCGCGCCGGCGCCCTCCATCCGCTCCGAGTAGGTGCAGTAGGCGTCGATGACCTGGTTGCGGAGCGACCGGATTCCGCCGAACGTCGCCGGCCATCCGGGCTTGAAGTCGAACAGGTCCTTCATGCCGATCGGCACCCCATGCAGGGGGCCGAGGTCCGCGCCGGGCTTGAGGGCGGCCTCAGCCGCACGCGCTCGATCCATGGCCTGGTCGAAATCGAGGTGGACGAATGCGTTGAGGGTGGGATTGCGCCGCTTGATGCGCTCGATGGTCGAGGTCATCAATTCGACGGGCGACAGATCGCCGCGGCGAATGCGCCGCGCCAGCTCGGCGCCGGACATCCAGGCTGTGTCTTCGCTCACCGCCATGCCACTAATCTAATTGCGGCGTGACTGCATCTGTGAGGGGGGAGCTGGGCGCCGCTGTCATCGGCACGGGATTCATCGGCCTGATCCACGTGGACGCGCTGCGCCGTCTCGGCATCCAGGTCCACGGAGTCGTCGGTTCCAGCGGCGCGCGCGCAGCCGAACGATCGCGCGCGGCGGGCCTGCCACCCGCCTACGAATCGATGGAGTCGATGCTCGCGGACGACCGGGTTGACGTGGTCCACATCACGTCGCCGAACCACCTTCACCACGCTCATGCGAAGGCCGCGCTCGCGGCCGGCAAGCATGTCGTGTGCGAGAAACCGCTGGCCATGAACTCGGCCGAGTCGGCCGACCTGGTCCGGCTCGCCGAGGCGAGCGGACTGGTCAACGCGGTCAACTTCAACATCCGGTTCTACCCTCTGCTCCAGCACCTGCACGAGCAGGTCCGCGAGGGTGGGTTGGGCGAGGTGAGGCTCGTCAGCGGGCACTACCTGCAGGACTGGCTGTTCCTGGACACCGACTGGAACTGGCGCCTCGATCCGGCACTGGGCGGCACGCTTCGGGCGGTCAGCGACATCGGCTCGCACTGGCTGGACCTGACCTCCTTCCTGACGGGGTCTCGAGTGGCATCGGTCACGGCCGACCTCGAGACCTTCATCAAGGAGCGGCACCAGCCGACCGGGCCGGTCGAAACCTTTGCGTCAGGAAAGGCGAGGGACGCTGTGGCCCGCCAGATCAAGACCGAAGATTGCGCCACCATCCTCGTGCGCTACGAAAATGGCGCGCTTGGCTCCTTCGCGGTTTCGCAGATCAGTGCCGGTCGAAAGAACTCTCTGCGGGTCGAGATCGACGGCTCGCGCGGCGCCGCCGCCTGGGCTTCCGAGGCCCCGGATGAGCTGTGGCTGGGACACCGGGAGCAGCCCAACGAGCTTTTGTATCGAGACCCCGCGCTCATGAACAAGGCCGGAGCGGCCGCGTCGTATCTGCCAGGCGGCCACGTGGAGGGTTTCGCCGACACGTTCAGGGGGCTTTACAACGCGGTTTACCAGGCGGTGCTGGAAGGCAAACAGGCCAAGGACAGATACCCGACGTTCGCGGATGGACACGACGAGGTGGTCGTTTGCGAAGCCATCGAGCGCAGCTCGCACGAGGGCAAGCGGGTTGAAATCAATCGACACGCCGGATAACCAGGAGGGACCATGACTTCACTCTTCGACCGCCTCACATATGAGGACGTAGCCAAGACCATCGACCACTCGCTGTTGCGACCTGAGCTGGACGACGAGTTCATTACCGACGGCTGTGAGCTCGCCGCCCGATACAGGGTGGCTTCCGTGTGCGTGCGTCCAGCCGACGTCGAGCGTGCGGCGAAGCTGCTTGCCGGCACCGAAGTCGCCGTCGGCACAGTGATCGGCTTTCCCCATGGAAGCACGACGACTGAGGTGAAGCTCTTCGAGGCCGAGCAGGCCATGCGGGCGGGGGCCACCGAGCTCGACATGGTGATCAACATCGGTGCGTTGCGATCGGGTCGCGACTCCTACGTCAAAGATGAGATCGCGGCCATCGTCCAGACCGCGCACCGCGGCGGGGCCATCGTCAAGGTGATCCTCGAAAACGCTTACCTCGACGACGACCAGAAGGTGCGCGGGTGCCGGCTGGCAGAGGCGGGCGGGGCTGACTTCGTCAAGACGTCCACAGGCTTTGCGCCCTCAGGCGCGACCCACGAGGACCTCGCGCTGATGCGGCGGACGGTTTCGCCCAAAGTCGGCGTAAAGGCTGCGGGCGGGGTGCGCACCCTCGATGGGTTGCTCGCTGTCATGGAGCTCGGCGTGACCCGGATCGGCGCCACGCAGACGGCTGCCATCCTCGACGAGTTCAAAAGCCGCAAGGCAGCTGCCGCCAGCGCGCTGACCAGGTAGAGATGGCTTCCGAGCTCGATCGGTTCTCGCTCGCCGGCAAAGTTGCGCTCGTGCCGGGAGGCTCCGGAGGGATTGGGCTCCGCATTTGTGTTGCGTTCGCACGTCTCGGCGCGAAGGTCGCGCTGATCAGCCGCTCGGCTGATCACTTGCAAGAAGCTCGCGAAGCGATCAGGAAAGAAGCGGGCGCCGAGACTGAGATCATCGTGGTGGCAGGCGACGTGACGCGACCCGAAGACGCGAGGGCGGCGGTCGAGAAGACGGTCAAGGAGTTCGGCTCGCTCGACGTCCTGGTCAACGCGGTGGGGGGCGGCGCGGGAGGCGCGCTGTATCCGGCCGAGGACTATCCGGAGAGCGAGTGGGATCGCATCGTCGACCTCAACCTGAAGTCGGCCCTCTTCCCGTCGCAGGCGGCCGCCAGGGCGATGATCGCCGCAGGTCGCGGAGGGCGGATCCTCAACATCTCCTCGGTGCGTGGGCAGCTGGGCATCAACGCAGGCTTCTCCGCTTACGTCGCCGCCAAAGGCGCACTCAACGCTTTGACCCGGCAGCACGCGGTGGAGTGGGCGAAGTACGGCATCACCGTGAATGCCATCTCGCCGACATTCGTGCGGACGCCGCAGGTGGAGAACCTGCTTGCCGACGAAGATTTTCGCGTCAATCTCATCAAGCGGATCCCGTTGGGCCGGATCGCCGAGGTCGACGACCTCATCGGCGCGGTCATGTTCTTCTGCTCGGAGGCCGGGTCGTTCGTGACCGGCCAGGTCCTGACCATGGACGGGGGATTGACGGCGACCCAATAGAATCGTTGGTGCTGGCGACGGCCGTTCGAGGCAGTAGGGGAGGGCGGTACATCTCATGAGCGGTGCGGTGCTCGGGCAGTTCCTCGGCGACGAAAGCTTTCCGATCGATTGGAAGTCCGACGCCGAAAGTGAGCTCCTGTGGATCTACGACGATCTCCATATCCCCCAGCCGGTGTCACCCATGTTCTTCGACATCGGCGGGTGGTGGCTCACCTGCGACCACATGTTCAGGCGCTTCGCCACACCGTTCGCGGCGGACTGGATCGCGAAGAAGATCAACGGCTACGTTTACACCGCGGCCATCGCCGCCGACCCGGCCATACAGGTCGACTCGACCGAGTACGGCTCCCGCTACGCGGCGCGCGTGCCGCGCGATCCCGGATATGCGGGCAAGATGGGCCCCTACCTCGGCGCTGTGCTCCCGGTGTACGCGACCAACTTCCTGACCTGGTGGCGCGAACGGTTCAAGCCTGAGATCGAGGCGAACTTCGCGCGGTTGGACGGCTATGACTACAGCGGCCGCAGCCTGGCCGAGCTGGCGCTGCAGCTCGAGGACGCGATCGACGTCCACGACCGGCACTGGAAGATCCACTGGATGATCAACTTCTCGCAGTTCAGCGCGACGATGGCGCTGAGGGGTGCGATCGAGGCCGTCAAAGAGTCGGTCGACGAGGAGCTGTTCGGGCGTTTGCAGAGCTCGGTCGAAGACCGCAACTGGGACTCGATCGAAGCGCTGTGGAAGATGAAAGAAGAGGTCAAGGCCGACCCGGTTCTGCGCCAGGCGTTCAAGGGCGACACGGCCGCAGACGTGCGTTCGAAGCTGAACGCGACCAAAGAGGGCAAACGGTTTCTCGAACAACGCCTTGATCCGTACCGGCAGGAGTTCGGCTACAAGTCGATCTGGAGCCACGAGTTCGTCTTTCCGCTCTGGAAGGAAAACCCGGGCCCGATCATCGAGGCGATCCGCGGATACCTCGAATCCGACTACGACTACTCAAAGTCGATCAACGCGGTCACGAAGGACCTCAGCTCGGCGAAGACGGAGCTCATGGACGGTGTGACCGGCGACGCGAAGATGCGGCTGCAGAGTGCGCTCGAGCTGTCGACCAACATGTCGCCGCTGACGCCCGACCACCACTTCTACATCGACCAGGGCACCAACGCGCGGCTGCGCATGGTGCTGGTCGGCATCGGCGACCGCCTCGCCGAAGAAGGCATCGTCGACGATCGCGAGGACACGATTTTTCTCGTGTACAACGAGCTGCGGGAGCTGCTCGGCAACCCGAAGGCGTTTGATGCCAGAGCCCTGGTCTCGAAGCGGCGTGACGAGCGTGAGCAGGCGTTTGAGATCCGGCCTCCGGCGTGGCTCGGCACTGCGACACAGGAAGGACTCGACTTCCCGTACCTCGGGTTGTGGGGCTTCCCGGAAAAGTTCACGCGACCGGCACCGACTGCCACGTCGGAGCTGCGGGGCCTGCCGGCGTCTCCGGGCGTGGTCGAAGGTGTCGCGCGTCACGTGCGGTCGCTCGAGGAGTTCGACCAGGTGCGCGTGGGGGAGATTCTCGTCTGCCAGATGACGAACCCAGCGTGGGTCGTGCTGTTCACCAAGATTGCGGGCCTCGTCACGGATGCGGGTGGCGCGGCCTCGCACCCCGCGGTCGTGTCGCGTGAGTTCGGTATCCCGGCCGTGGTGGGGACATCGGTCGCGACTCAGCGGATCAAGACTGGCGATCGAGTCCGCGTCAACGGATCGACCGGAGTGGTGGAGGTTCTGACGTGACCCGGCTGATCGACCTGTCGATGCCGGTGCACCGCGACATGCTCACGTTCCCGCGCGTCCCGCCGCCGACGCTGCTGCTGTACGAAAGCTGGACCGAGTTCGCCGAGCGGATTGGGGCCGCCGCTTATGGCGTGAAGTCGCTCACCGCCAGCTACCTGGTCATCACCAACGACCATGTCGGGACACACCTCGACGCGGTGCATCACATCGTGCCGACCGCGGGTGGTCCGGAAACGATCCCGCTCGATTACTGCTACTCCGACGGAGTGGTGCTCGACTTCACCGACAAGCCGAAGGGCTATGGCATCACTGCGGCTGACATCGACGCCGCCGCGGACAAGATCGGATACACGATCAAGGAGAAGGACATCGTCCTGATTCACACCGGCGCCGGCGCCTACAACACCGAGGAGCGTTACCGCACCGACTTTCCCGGCATGACGCGCGAGTCGACGCTGCACCTCATCCACAAGGGGGTGCGCCTGATGGGTTGCGACGCGATCACGTTCGATCCACCGGTATGGGCGATGTTCGAGCGCAAGCAGTTCTGGGAAGCGCATCGCGTGATGAACGAGGAGCCGTACTGGCACCTCGAGAACCTGATGAACCTTGAGCAGATCGGACGCAGCCACGGGTTCAAGCTGGCGGTCTTCCCGATCAAGTGGGTCAACACGACCGCAGCGCCTGTGAGGGCGGTCGCCATCCTCGAGGACTGAGCGCATTGTCGGCGTCTCCGGTCCTCAGGTTCGAAGACCTTGACTGCGAGAACCCAGAGGAGGCGGGCGGCAAGGGAGCCGGTCTCGCGAAGATGACGAGGCTGGGGATGCTAGTTCCGCCGGGCTTTGTCGTTCGAGCCTCGGTGCTTGGGGAACTGCTTGATGCGACCGGTGCTCGCGAGCGCGTGCTCTCCCATCTCGCAAGGGCAGCTGATGCTGCGGCCGAAAGCTCGCGAGCAATTGCGCCACTGGTCCAGGAGCTGCGCCTGCCTCTTGATTTCGCTGCCGCCGTCGCCAAAGCTTTCGACCGTTTGAGCTCGCCAGCTGGTGTCGCCGTGCGTTCGAGTGCCTGCGCAGAGGACTCCGAGGCGGCGAGCTTTGCCGGGCAGCAGGAAACGTTCCTCAACGTCCACGGCAGGGAAAAGGTGCTGGAGCGGATCAAGGATTGCTGGGCGTCCTTCTTTTCGGAGCGAGCCCTTTTCTATCGCTCGCGAAAAGGCAACCTGTCCGATCTCGGAATGGCCGTGGTGGTGCAGCGGCAGCTGGCGCCCGATCGATCGGGGGTCATGTTCACCATCGACCCGGTTCAACGCCGGCGCGACCAGATGATGATCGAAGCTGTCTGGGGACTCGGCGAAGCTGTCGTTTCAGGCAGCGCCACGCCAGACCATTACGTCGTGAGTCGAGACGGGGTCGTTAAGAAGGCGCAGGTCTCCGTGCAGGAGATGGCGGTGCGCGCGGACGCGTCCGGAGGTGTGAGGCAGTACGCGCTCACGGCCGCGGAGGGTGGGGCTCGCGTCCTCAAGGACGCGGACCTCGCCGAGCTCGCAAAGATTGGCCGGCAGCTCGAAACGCATTTCGGCCACCCGCTCGACGTCGAGTGGGCCTACGAGGGTGGGACGCTCTACCTGCTCCAGTCGCGGCCGGTGACCGCGTGATCGAAGCGGTCAGGAGCTGGGTCCGGGAGCGGTCGCCGCAGGCGCCGCATCTCGAGCAGACCCTGGCGTGGACGATGGAGCTCGAACCTTCTGCTTCCGAGGAGGTACAGATCGCCGCCCTCAGCCACGACATGGAGCGAGCGTTTCCGGAAGGCAGCCCAAAGTGGGAGGCGGATCGCGGCTGGAGCGACCCGCTTTACGACATCGCACACACCGAGCGATCGGCGCGAGTCGTCGGCGATTTCTTGAGAGATGCAGGTCTGCCTGAGCCGAAAGTTCGGGAGGTCGTCCGCCTCATCCTCGCCCACGAGAAGGGTGGGTGGCACGAGGCAGACGTCGTGCAGGCCGCCGACTCGCTCAGCTTCCTGGAGACGATGGCGCGCCCGGTGGCGAGGTGGGTCTTCGAAGGCCGCGCAACCGCCGACCAGGCGAGGGCCCGGATCAATCACGCCGTGCGGCGAATCCGCAACGCAAAAGCCAGGAAGATCGCTGACGCGATGCTGCCCAGGGCGATGAAGGACTTCGAGGAGGAGCTGGCCGGTGGAGGAGCCTGAGTGGCACTCGCCGGCGACCGTTGAGGAAGCGACCGCGCTCAAGGCTCGACTGGGGGATGGCGCGACGGTGGTGGCGGGCGGGACTTTTACCGGGATCCTTGTCGCCAACGGCCTGATCCGTCCGCAGGCATTCATACACCTGGCCCGCGTCGCTGGGCTCATTGGGATCGCGGTCGGCGACGAGCTGCGGCTGGGCGCGATGGTGACCCACCGAAAGGTGGAGATGTCGAGGGATATCCGCGAGTCGCCTTGGGCGCGCGTCGCGGAGTGCTTCGCACAGGTCGCCAGCCCTCGCATCCGCAACCAGGCCACCGTCGGCGGCGTCCTGTGCGACGCCGACTACGCGAGCGACCCGCCGACATTGCTCGTGGCGCTCGGCGCGCGTGTCCGGCTCAAGAGCCCGTCGGGCGAGCGGGAGGTCCTCGTCGCGGATTTCATCAAGGACCATTACGAGACCGCTCTTCGCGCGGATGAGCTGTTGGTCGAGGTGGTCGTGCCGAAGCCGCCCCGGCAGGTGACCTACCTCAAATTCCGATCGCGGTCCAGCGAAGACCGTCCGTGCGTCGGGGTTGCGGTCGCGGCGGACCTTGACGACGGCGGCAGGTGCCGGAGCCTCGCGTCGTTGTCGGTGCGGTGTCCGGGCGGCCGCAGGAATTTCCGGACGCGTGCGCCGTTGCGGTCGGACAACGCATGTCGGTGGATGTCGCGACCGAGATCGGGCGGCGATATTCGGAGCTGGCCTCGACGCTGTCGGACGTGCGGGGTTCGGCTTCCTATCGAAGCCGCGTCATCGCGGTCCTGGTGCGACGCTCGCTGGAGCCGCTGGCAGCGTGACGCTCGACGCTCGAATCACAGGCGCCATCGAGTACGGCCAGGACCACCACATGGAAGGCATGCTGCACGCCCGCATCCTTCGGTCTCCCCACGCGCACGCAAAGGTGGTGTCGATCAACACCGCCGGCGTACCGCGCGACGTGGTGACGCTGACTCGGGACGACGTTGCCGACCTCGAACCGCTCTATGGGCCGATGGTCAAGGACCAGCCGGTCGTCGCCGGCGATCGGGTGCTGCACGTGGGCGATGCCGTGGCGGCCGTGGCGGCGCGCACTCCTCGCGAAGCGGAGGAAGCGCTGGAGCTGATCGAGGTCGAGTACGAAGAATTGCCGGGAGTCTTCGACCCGGTCGAGGCGACGTCTGACTCCGCGCCGCTGTTGCACGAAGGGCTCGAGATTCCCGCGGAGTACCGTCCCGACGGCCGCAACGTCTGTCACCGCTTCAGGTTGAAGTCCGGTCTCGGCAAGGACGGCTTCGCCGGCGCCGACGTCGTGATCGAGGAGAGCTTTGAGATCGCGGGCGCGGCGCATAACCCGATGGAGCCGCATGCCACGCTCGCGTACTGGGAGGAGGGCCGGCTTCACCTGATCACAGGGACCCAGACGCCTTTCAACACCAGGCGAGACATGGCGGCGCTGTTCCGCATTCCTGAGGAGACGATCCGGGTGGTCGTGGCTCCGATGGGTGGGTCCTTCGGAGCCAAGACGTTCATGCGCCTGGAGCCGATCACCGCTGCTCTCGCGCGCAAGGCGCGGCGGCCGGTACGCGCCGTCCTCACACGCGGGGAGGAATTCATCACGGTCAACCGACACCCGGCCCAGTTCCGGATCCGCCTCGGAGCGAATCGCGATGGAACCTTTGTCGCCAAGAGCGTGGACGCGTGGTGGGACACCGGTGCTTACGCGGACTGCGGCCCAAGCGTGTGCACGAAGGGAGGCTATGCGGCGATCGGGCCCTACCGGATTCCAAACGTGACTGTCGATTCGCGGTGCGTGTACACCAACCTGCCGCCGGCGGGCGCATTCCGCGGTTATGCCGCGACCCAGGGAGTTTGGGCATCGGAGCGCATGACCGACCTGATGGCGGATCGCCTGGGCATCGATCCGCTCGAGCTGCGGCTGAAGAACCTGCTGCGAGACGGCGATCGCTTTGCCACCGGTGAGGTGATGCACGATGTCCGCTTTGCCGACTGCCTGCGCAACGCCGCTGAAGCCGTGGAGTGGGGTGCGGAGAGCAGGAACAAGGGGCTGGCGGTGATGCTGAAAGGTATGCAGACGCCGAGCCGGACTGGCGTGGCGCTCGAGATCGATGCCGGCGGCCACGTCGTGTTGCGGTCTGCCACGACCGACATGGGACAGCGTCCCGAGATCGCCCAGCGCAACCTCGCCGCTCATGCTTTGGGGCTGTCGCCGGACCTGATCACGGTCGGCCCCAACGACACCGACCTCGTGCCCTTCGACACCCGTACGACCTCGTCCAGGTCCACGTTCATGATGTCGAACGCGATCCGGGCCGCCGCGCACGACCTGCGGCGGAAGATCGCCGAGCGATTCGAGGTGGCGCCCGAGGACCTCGTGATGAGCGATGAGGGCGTCGGCGTCACAGGCTCACCGGATCTGAGCCGGCCTTTTGCCGACCTGGCGGGAGTGCGCGGCGAAGGCACGTTTGTGACTCCCGGCGGATTGGATCCCGACACCGGGCAGGGCATCGCCTCGTCGCACTGGCACCAGGCCGCCGCGTCGGCGGAGGTCAGCGTAGACGCCGAGACTGGGGTCACCACGATCACGCGCCTGCATACGGCGGTGTACGCGGGAAATGTCGTGGACCGAGCCGGCGCGGAGCTTCAGAACGAGGGCTCGACCATCTTCGGAATTGGGTCGGCTTTGTACGAGGGCATCGTCTTCGAGGGTGGGCAGGTGACCAACGGCAACCTCTCCGACTACGAGATCCCCTCCATGCTCGACGTGCCCGACTTCACGTACGAGCTGCTCGAGGGTGGGGAGCACAGCCACGGGCTGGGTGAGATGGCGGTGCCGGTGGTGCCTGCGGCGATCGGGAACGCGGTGGCGGCTGCAGGGTTTCCGGTCCGCAACTTGCCGATGAGCGCGGAGTCTGTGCTCGGGGCTCCCCACCACCCGGCATCCCCACCCGGACGCCGCAAGCGGCGTCCGACCTCCCCACCGGTGGGGAGGTGAAATAGCCCATGAAGATTCCGGTTCGGGTCAACCAGAATGCAGTCGAGCTCGAAGCGCGGACCGACGAGACGCTGCTTTCCGCACTCAGGCGAGCAGACTTTCGCTCGGTGCGGCTCACGTGCGGCATTGGTGTTTGCGGTGCATGCACGGTCCTCATCGACGGCGAGCCCATCTCCAGCTGTTTGGTGCTCGCGCCCGCCGCCTCTGGCGCCGACATCACCACGACCGAAGGCTTCGACGATGACGATCCAGTCGCTTCGGCTTTTCAGGAGTTCAGCGCATTTCAATGCGGCTACTGCACACCAGGCTTTGTGCTTACAACGCGTGCGCTCCTGTCAGAGAATCCTCAGCCCACCGATGACGAGATCCGTCACGCGCTGGCGGGAAATCTGTGCCGGTGCGGGAGCTACCTGAAGATCGTGGCGGCGGTGCGTCTGGCCGCGGAATCGATGCGGAGCTGATGCGGGATCCCTCCACGCTGGTGTTCGCGTTCGCGGGCTCGAAGATGCTCGTCAGTCGCGAATCAGAGCTGCCTTCGCTCGCGGACCTCGACGCATTCGCGCCGTTTCTTGCCGGGCCCTTCGAAGTGGGACGGATTGGTGATCGCGAGGTGGTGACCGTGGCGCTAGCGCCCGACGTCGCCGCCGAGGGTCACGAGGCGAAGAGTCTGCGCGAGCTTTTCGGCGTGCTCTCCGAGGACCTGATGTCGATCGCGGCCCGAGCGTCGCAGATACTCGAGTGGTCGTTCGCACATGCGTTCTGCGGCCGGTGTGGCAGCCCGACGGACTTCAGCGCGACGGAGCTCGCGCGGATGTGCCCTTCGTGCGGAGCGATGTTCTATCCGCGACTGACCCCAGCCGTGATAACGCTGGTGCGTAAAGGCCCGGAGATCCTGCTCGCGCGCGGACGCAACTTTGGGTCCAACTTCTACAGCCTCATTGCCGGGTTCGTGGAACCGGGCGAGTCGATCGAGCAGGCAGTCGAGCGCGAGGTCATGGAAGAAGTCGGGATCAAGGTGAAGGACGTTTTGTATTTCGGCAGCCAGTCGTGGCCCTTTCCGAGCCAGCTGATGCTCGGGTTCACAGCGCACCATGCAGCGGGTGAAATCCAGGTCAACGAGGCGGAGCTCAGTGATGCGCGATGGTTTCGGACCGACGAGCTGCCGGGTGATGTTCAGATTCCGAACACCTTCAGCATCTCCGGCCGGCTCATCAGGAGCGCTATCCCCGGATTAGATTGAAGAGTCGCTCCGGTGTGAGCGGGATATCGGTGAGCGCCGCCTTGACGCCACGCTTTCGCAGCGCGCCCTCGACCGCGGCTGCGATCGCGGCCGGCACCGGGATCGTGGCGCTCTCGCCGACTCCCTTGAAGCCCTCGGGATTGTCGAAGCTTGCTGACTCGACCATCACCAGCTGCGGCACGACGTCAACCTCCTCACCCGCGGGTTCGGCGATGTCGACGCGCCTTCGCCGCCGCTGATCTCACCGAACGAAACCGCTTCTACGAGTGCGAGTCGTTACCAGTCGCGGCGCTTTTCCCAAATGTGATCGGCGCAGCGGAGGGCCAGTGCCTGGATCGTGTGGCTGGGGTTGACCCCGCCGCTGGTCGGCATGCTGCTGCTGTCGGCGATGAAGAGGTTCGGCACGTCATGCGCCTGGTTGAACGCGTCAGTGACCGACGTCTTGGGATCGGTGCCCATGCGCGCGGTGCCGAGAAGGTGCCAGCCCCAGATTGGCGCGAGGCCGAAGTCGCGCACGCTCTTGGCTCCGGCCGCCTCGAGGACCTGGCGGCCGTGCGCGATCATGTCCTTGCCTAGCCGCTTGCTGTTCTCGTGCAGCGCGTGGTGTGTGATCAGCCCGGGCATGCCGAGCGGGTCCAGGTGCTCCCAGTCCAGCTCGACGCGGTTGGACTCCTCCGGCAGGTCCTCGCCGCACATGTACATCGAGATCTCGTGGTTGAGGCGCTCGTCGAAGGCGGCGTGGTGGCCTGAACCCCACGGCGCGATCTGCAGCGCCAGGTTGAGCGGTGACCAGCCGGGGCAGCCGCTCATGATGAAACCGCGGACGTAGTCGCGTTCCGCATCGGTTTCGTAAAACTGGCGGGTCGAGACAGTGCCGCCCCAGGTTCCCCTCCAGCCGTCAACGCGCTGCTCGAACTGCCCGGTCGCAAAGCTCTGGACGTGCACCATGAGGTTCTTGCCCACCAATCCGCTCGAGTTGGCGAGCCCGTCGGGGTGCGCGGGCGACGCCGACATCTTGAGCAACCTCGGAGTGCCCAGTCCGCCGCACGCCACGACCACGACGGGGGCGTGTGCTTCCCGGATCACGCCGTCCTGGTCGTAGTAGCGCGCGCCCACGGCGCGGCCGTCAGAGCCGAGGATGATCTCGCGCACGCGCGCGTTGGTGCGCAGCTCCACGCCGTTTTCAAGCGCGCCGGGCCAATAGGTCAGGTCGGCTGTTGACAGTGATCCTTGCGGACACCCGAACGTGCACCAGCCGCGGTTGTCACAGGCCGGCCGCCCTCGGTACGCCTGCGTCGTAATCGACTGCTCCGTAGGCCACCAGTACCACCCGAGCTTTTCGTAAGCGTCCACGAGCAGCTCTCCCGGCCGCCCGAGTGGCGCGGGAGGGTTGGGGAGAGGATCGCGCTCCGGTCCGCATGGATCGCCCGCCAGCCCCGCGACGCCGACCTCGGCTTCGTTGATCGTGTAGTACGGCGCCAGCTCCTCATAGCTGAGCGGCCAGTCGACGCCGACTCCATCGAGCGTCTTGACCTTGAAGTCAGAGGGCGCGAATCGCCAGTAGTTGCCCGCGAATCCGACCTGGCTCCCACCGACCGCGTTGTACATGTAAACGTCAATCGGGTCCTCGCCTTCGCTGCCGACGGGATAGTCCGACGGCCAGCGGCGGACGTTGGGGTTCGCCGCCCAGTGGCGCCGGCCGCGCACCTCCCAGTCGACATGCGCCTTGGGCAGGCGCGCGCGGTCGATCCAGTCGCCCTGTTCGAGGCACACGACCTTGGCGCCGTGGTCGGACAGCCGCTTGCAGATCGCGGCGCCGGACGCGCCGGAACCGATGACCAGGACGTCCGCGCGTGGTTCGGCGTTCAAACTTTTCGCCAGCGTGCCGGCAACGACATCACCCGCTTGAGCAGGCTCGCGTCGAATGGCTTCATCGGGCCGCCTTTCATCGGGCCGAGTCCCTTCCAACCCGTTGTGGCTTCGAGCGATGCCAGCACGTCGTGGTGGCCGTAGTAGGCCTCGTACGTGAAATCGCTGATCATCTGAAATGAGTCCGCGTCGCCGTCGCGCTGGAACTCTCGGAGCAGCGGCTCACGCTCATCCGTGCCGCATTCGGCGAAGGTCTTGTGCGCTTTCGTTTGAGCGATCCGCTCGACCATGTCCAGCGCAGTGAGCAGTGCGGGGCGAAGGGATGGGACTTTCGACACCGTCGCGTCGATGTACTCCGCGGCGCCCACCGCGCCGGCGTCGGGCCGGCCGCCGTCTGCTGGAATGAGGGTGGCTACCCAGGCCGTGAGCGTGGCGGCGCGCGCCGGATCGAGGACGGCGAAGTGTCGCGGCTCGCCGACGGCCACCTCGGCGTGGCCGACCTCCAATCGGTAGTCGGGCCGGTTGGCCTGCGCGACCTTGTGTCCACCCTCCTGCTTCCGGTCGTATGCCATCTAACGTCCTCCCGCTGATTTCCTGGGACCTGTGCTCTCCCGCACCACCAATTCAACTGGATGCAGGCGGACCCGCGCGCCACTCGGGGCTGCGTCGAGCTCGTGCAGCAACCTGGCCACGCCCGCAGCGCCAAGCTCCTGCATCGGCACGCGCACGGTGGTCAGGGTTGGGTGGATGAACTCGAGCCCCGGGATGTCGTCGAATCCCACGATGGAAATGTCATCGGGAACGCGAGCTCCCAGGCGCCTCAGCTCCGCAAGCGCACCCAGGGCCATGCTGTCGGTGGCGATGAACACCGCCGTCACGGAGCGTTCATCGAGCAGGTGCGCGATCGCCTCCGCCGCGCCCTCAGGAGTGAAGTCCGCCGCGACGATGTGCGGCTTGAGGCCGGCCTGGTGCATTGCATCGATGTATCCGAGCTCCCGTTCGTGGCTGGTCCGAAGCGTCGTCGGGCCCGAGATCATGGCCACCCCCTCATGGCCCAGCTCGAGAAGATGCTCCGTGGCAAGGCGCGCACCGGTCCGGTTGTCGGGGACCTCTGAGGGCCAGCGCTCGGCGCGCGGCTGAAGGGCGACGATCGCGCCGCCGTAGCCTGCGATGTCCT
>WNGI01001035.1_pt1 | contig 22457 bp, 19 predicted proteins | sample 5400621 | NCBI WGS metagenome assembly WNGI01 (sample SAMN13153374, study PRJNA577476) | soil metagenome | isolation source: 20 cm soil or saprolite under Garry oak tree replicate 1 | place: USA:California | collected 2016-06-15
CAAGGCCTTTTGGGACTCGCTGCCCGACGTGCTCGCGGCGCAGGACCTGCGCTACCTCGTCGGGCAGCTGGCCAGCGCCGCCGGAAGGCACGCGGTGGTGGTGATGCTGGGCGGGCACGTCATCAAGACCGGTCTCGGTCCCCTCCTGATCGAGCTGATGCGGCGTCGCGTGGTGACCCATGTGGCGATGAACGGCAGCGCCGCGATTCACGACTTCGAGCTGGCCGCGTACGGCGGCACCAGTGAAGACGTGGCGGCCGGGCTGGCCGACGGCACCTTCGGAATGGCGGAAGAAACCGGGCGCGACATGAACGCGAGCGTGGCGGAAGGCGCGCGCGACGGCCGGGGTATGGGCGAGGCGCTGGCGGAGTCCCTGGGCCGGCGCCGCACGCTCGCCGCGCCGGAGGTGTCGGTGCTCGTCGCCTGCGCGCGCTTAGGGGTCCCGGTCACGGTGCATGCCGCCGTAGGCGCCGAGATCATCCACCAGCATCCTACGGCCGACGGCGCGGCGCTCGGCGCGACGAGCCACCGCGACTTCAAACGGCTCGCGGAAGCGCTGCCGGCGCTGGACGGCGGCGGCGTCGTGCTGAACCTGGGCAGCGCCGTCGTCATGCCTGAGGTGTTTCTGAAGGCGCTCTCGATCGCGCGCAACCTGCACGGCGGCAAGCCCACGGGGTTCACCGCCTGCGACTGCGACATGCAGCGGCACTACCGGCCGCGCGTGAATGTGGTGGAGCGTCCCACGCTCGCCGGCGGGCGCGGCATTCAGCTAACCGGCCACCACGAGCTCCTGATCCCGCTGTTGTGCTGGGCGGTGCTCGAGCATTTGGATGGGCGGTAGCTAGGCGTCCGCGGGACGGCCCTTGATGAGATCGCGCAGTTTTTCGGCGGTGCTCGGGCTGATGACGCGCAGGCCGAGGTAGATGAGGAAGCCGAAGGCGGCCCACACCAGCAGCGTCGTCGCCAGGCCGATCACAATGCCGAACACGCCGAACAGCAGCCTGATGGCGAGCAATGCCACCGCCGCGAAGACGGCGAAGCCGAGTATGCTTCGAAACATGGTACCCTCCGTGAACTCCGGTGCCTGCCCTGTACGTTCTAATGTAGCGGGAGGTTTCACGTGCGTGCCAGCGTGAGGCGATGAGCGGCTATGACGTCGTCGTGATCGGCGGGGGAGTCGTGGGCGCCGCCTGCGCCCGCGCCACCGCCGCGCGTGGCCTCTCCGTCGCCGTCTTCGAGCCGGGGCCCGAGCCAGGCGCGGCCTCCCCGGCGTCGGCCGGGATGCTCGCCGCCCAGATCGAGTCCGCGGGAGACCACTCCGTCAGTCTGGGGGTGCGCGCGCGGGACCTCTACCAACCCCTCGCGCCGGCGCTGCGCGAGACCACCGGAATCGACATCCGCCTGTGGCAGGCGGGAATCGCGTCGCTCGCGTTCGACGCAGCCGCCGAGACGCGGCTGAGAGATGCCGTAGCGGCGCAGCGCCAGGCGGGGCTGCGCTGCGACTGGCTGGAGCCCGACGAGGTGCGCGAGCGCTGGCCCGGCACGCCGGCATCCCCCGACTGCCGCGGCGCCCTGTTCGCTCCCGAGGATGGTGCGCTCGACCCGCACGCGCTGGCGCGGGCCTGCCTCGCTGATGCCCGCCGCCTCGGCGCAACGCTGCTCGTTGCGCCGGTTCGCAGCGTCAGCGTCGTGGACGGGAAGGCGACGGGCGTGGTCACGCCCCAGGGCGCCACCGCCGCCGGGCACGTCGTCGTCGCCGCGGGTGCCTGGTCGAAGGCGATCGGAGCCCTGCCCCGTCCGCCGGCGGTGGAGCCGGTGCGCGGCCAGATGGCGGCGACGCCATGGCCCGCCGAGATGCCAGCCGCGATTCTCTACGACGAGCACTGCTACGTGTTGGCCCGCGGTCAGGAGGCCCTGCTGGGGAGCACCTTGGAGCACTCCGGCTTCGACTGCCGCGTCACCAACGAGGGACTCGCACAAATCTTCCGCTCCGCGATCCGGCTGTTCCCGGCCCTCGTGAGGCAACCGGTGCTGCGCACCTGGGCGGGCCTCCGCCCCATGACGGCAGATGGCCTTCCGATCGTCGGGCCCGATCCGCTGGTTCAAAGTCTCTGGTACGCGACCGGCCACGGCCGCAACGGCGTGCTGCTCGCCGCCTTGACGGGCGAGATCGTCGGGGACCTGGTGAGCACGGGGGAGACCGCCGTCGACATCACCGCTTGGCAGCCCGCCCGGCCGGGAGCGCTCGGGAGCTAGCGCCATGTACCGCACCTGCGCCTTCTGCGACGCCGCCCTTGGCGGCGATGGCGGCCCGTCCGGCCTCGGCGTGGGGCAGCGTCTCGCCTTCGACGAGTGGCGTGGCCGTCTCTGGGTGATCTGCCAGGCGTGCGGGCGCTGGAACCTGACGCCGCTGGACGACCGGCTGGAGCGGCTCGAAGCCGTGGCGCGCGCCGCCCGGAGTGGCCGCGTGCTCGCCGCGACCGGCGAGGTCGCCCTGGTGCGCTGGGAGCGCTACGACTTCGTGCGCGTGGGCCGCCCACCGCGGGTGGAGCTCGCCGGGTGGCGCTATGGCGAGCGCCTGCGGGCGCGGGAGCGCGAGCGCGCCAAGGTCGTCGTACCGCTCACCGTCGCCGCCGTCGGCCTCGTCATCGCCGTGAACGTCGCCGCGGGCGGGTCGTTCGGGTTCCTGGCGTGGAACTTCGCCCGCGTCGCCGACGGCGCATACGTCGCACTCGTCGGCAACCGCCGCGTGACGCTGACGGAGCCCCCGATCTGCGCCGCGTGCGGCAGCGTGATGCAGCTCCGCGCCCGGCACTTGAAGCACGGGCGCCTGGTGAAAGAGACGCACGCCGAGCTGGCGCTGCTGGTCCGCTGCCCATCCTGCGGCGCGGAAGGCGCGCTGCTCACGGGCCCCGACGCCGCCCAGGCGCTGCGGCGCGGGCTCACGTACCTCAATGCGTCGCGCGGCGCCCGCCGGCGCGCCGAGCTCGCGGCGCGAGCTGACGCTACGCTCGTTGCGCCCGGAGCGGCGCGTCGCCCTGGAAATGGCGGTGGACGAAGTGGACGAGATCACGGAGCTGGAGCGGCGTTGGAAGGAGGCCGAGGAGATCGCCGAGATCGCCGACGGGGCCCTGTCCACCAGTCCCGAGCTGGAGGAGCACCTGCGCCGGCTCAAGCAGCAGGGGAGTCGGGGTCAACCAGACGGTTGATTTTCGTGCTACCCGACCCTTTCCAGAGCGGCTATCTTCACGTTGCGCCGCCCAAGAACCCGATGCCCTCTCCACTCGTTCATCTCGCCCCGCGGGCGCAGCCCGAGCCGGGCCCTGCGTCCGTACGCAAGCCGTCCTGGCTCAAGGTCCCCGCGCCCGGCGGCCCGAACTACCTCGCCCTCAAGCAGTTGATGCGAGAGTTGAAGCTGCACACGGTGTGCGAGGAAGCGCACTGCCCCAACGTCGGGGAGTGCTGGGAGCACCGCGCCGCCACCTTCATGATTCTGGGCGACGTGTGCACCCGGAACTGCGCCTACTGCGCCGTGGCGCACGGGACGCCGCGGCCGCTCGATCCCGAAGAGCCCGCCCGCCTGGCCGCCGCCGTCGAGCGGATGGGGCTGCAGCATGTCGTGATCACGAGCGTGGACCGCGACGACCTGCCGCATGGGGGCGCCGAGAGCTTCGCCGCGTGCATCACGGAGATCCGCGCCCGCGTTCCCGCAACCTCGGTCGAGGTGCTGATCCCCGATTTCAAAGGGAACGAGGCGGCGCTCCAAATCGTGGTCGCCGCGCGCCCCGACATCCTGAACCACAACCTCGAGACGATCGAGCGGTTGTACCGCCTGGCGCGGCCCGGCGGCCGCTACGCGCGGGCGCTCGAGCTGCTGCGTCGTGCCAAGGAGCTGGACCCCGAGCTGCTCACCAAGTCGGGGATCATGTGTGGTCTCGGCGAGGAGTGGGACGAGCTGCTCGGCGCCATGCGCGACCTGCGCACGCAGGGTGGTGGGGTCGACATCCTCACCATAGGCCAGTACCTGCGTCCCTCCGCGCAGCACCTCCCCATCGCCCGCTACTACGCGCCCGCGGAGTTCGCCGAGCTGCGGCGCCTGGGGCTCGAGATGGGGTACCGTCACGTCGAGGCCGGCCCGCTGGTGCGCTCGAGCTATCACGCCTGGGAGCAGCTGAGGAGCGCGTAGCCATGGCCACCGCGACTCCACAGGCCACCAAGGCCGGCCCCCAGGTCGAGCTCGAGCGCCGCCTGCTGCGCGGGATGCTGCTGATCCGGCGGTTCGAGGAGCGGGCCGCCGAAGCCTACGCCCTCGGGAAGATCGGGGGCTTCTGCCATCTCTACATCGGCCAGGAGGCGGTGGCGGTCGGCGCGCTCGCGACGCTCGGCCCGGAGGACTACGTCATCTGCTCCTACCGCGAGCACGGCCACGCGCTGGCGCGAGGGCTTCCGCCGAACGTCGTGATGGCCGAGCTGTTCGGAAAGGCGACAGGCTGCTCGAAGGGCAAGGGCGGCTCCATGCACCTGTTCGACGCGGCCCGCGGCTTCATGGGCGGGCACGCGATCGTGGGCGGCCACATCCCGCTAGCGACCGGGATCGGCTTCGCCATCAAGTATCGGGGCGGCGATCAGGTCTGCCTCTGCTTCTTCGGTGAGGCGGCCGTGAACATCGGCGCGTTTCACGAGGCGCTGAACATGGCCTCGGTGTGGAAACTCCCCGTCATCTTCATGTGCGAGAACAACCGCTACGGGATGGGGACGGCGTTCGAACGCGTGGCCGCGGTCACGGACGTCGTGGAGCACGCCTGCAGCTACGACATGGCCGCGGAGCTGGTGAACGGGATGGACGCGCTCGATGTGTACCGTGCGACCGAGCGCGCCGTGCATCGTGCCAGGAGCGGCGGGCATCCGACACTGCTCGAAGTGCGGACCTACCGCTTTATGGGCCACTCGATGTCGGACCCTCTGCACGGCGTGTACCGCACCAAAGACGAGGTCGAGGAACAGAAGAAACGCGATCCCATCGCGCAGCTCGCCGGCAAGCTCAAGGACGACGGCGTCCTGGATCAAGCGGGCCTCGACGAGCTGGACGCCGAAGTGCGCTCCGAAGTCGATGCCGCCGTCACGTTCGCCGATCAGAGTCCCGATCCCGATCCCGCCGAGCTCACCGCGGACGTCCTGGCCGACTGACGTGGCCACGCTCACCTACCGGGACGCCCTGAACCAGGCGCTGCGCGAAGAGATGCAGCGTGACCCCAACGTCTTCCTGATCGGCGAGGAGGTCGGCGTCTATCAGGGAGCCTACAAGGTGAGTCGTGGGTTGCTCGAGGAGTTCGGATCCCAGCGAGTCGTGGACACGCCGATCGCCGAGCTGGGGTTCGCGGGCGTCGGTGTGGGCGCCGCAATGGCGGGGCTGCGGCCCGTGGTGGAGTTCATGACCTGGAACTTCGCGCTGCTCGCCCTCGACCAGATCGTCAACTCGGCCGCCAAGATCTTCTACATGTCGGGCGGGCAGCTGCGGATCCCCATCGTGTTCCGGGGCCCGAACGGGGCGGCGCTCCAGCTCGCGGCGCAGCACTCCCAGGCGTGGGAATCCTGGCTCGCGCACGTTCCCGGGCTCAAGGTGGTGAGCCCGACCACCCCCGCCGACGCCAAGGGGCTGCTCAAGTCCGCGATCCGCGACAACAACCCGGTGATCGTCCTCGAGGGCGAGATGCTCTACAACGTCAAGGGCGACGTGCCCGAGGGCGAGTATCTCGTGCCCATCGGCGCGGCCGACGTGAAGCGGCCGGGGGAGCACGTCACGATCGTGTGCCACTCGAAGACGGTGGCGCCGGCGCTCAAGGCCGCCGAGCTGCTGGCCGGGGAGCACGGCGTGAGCGCCGAGGTCATCGACCTGCGCTCGCTCCGGCCGCTCGACGAGGCGACGCTGCTCACGTCGGTCACGAAGACCAATCGCTGCGTCGTGGCCGAAGAAGGGTGGCCGCACTGCGGCATCGGCGCGCAGGTCGTGGACGTGATCCAGCGCGACGCGTTCGACTCGCTCGACGCACCGGTGCTGCGCGTCACGCAGGCGGACGTGCCCATGCCCTACAACCGGCAGCTGGAGCGCGCCGCGAAGCCCTCGCCCGACAAGATCGTCGCCGCGGCGCGACGCGTCCTCTACCTCGACTGACGATGGCGACCACGGTCTTCATGGAAGCGCTCTCCCCCACCATGGAGGAAGGGCGCCTCGTGAAATGGCACAAGCGGGAGGGGGACGCTGTGCAGTCGGGCGAGACGCTCGCCGAAGTGGAGACCGACAAGGCCGTGATGGACCTCGTGGCGCGCGCGGGCGGGGTGCTGCGGCAGGTCACGGTGCGCGAAGGAGAGACGGTGCCGGTCGGGAAGGAGATCGCGGTGATCGCGGTGCCGGGGGAAGCGGCGGTGCCATCGGGAAGCGGGATGCGAGATGCGGGAAGCGCGAAACCGGTGGCCGACGCGCATCCCGCATCCGCCATCTCGCATCCCGCATCAGCCGCCGTAGCGGATGCCACGCGTGTGAAGGCTTCGCCTCTCGCACGCCGGATGGCGAAGGAGGCGGGTGTGGATCTCAAGCTGGTCACCGGCTCCGGGCCGGGGGGCCGCGTCGTCAGGCAGGACCTCGAGCGCGCGCCCGTGCAGGCACCTCGCCCGGCGCTAGCGGCGCCCACCGCCGGCACCGGCGTGCCCCATCCCGCATCCCGCATCCCGCATCCCGCATCCGGCGTTGCGGCCTACGAAGACGTCCCCCTCACCCAGATCCGCAAGACGATCGCCAAGCGGCTCGCCACGTCGCTCGGCCCGATCCCGCACTTCTTCCTCACGGCCGAGGTGGACATGGAGCGGGCGACCGAGGCGCGCGCCGCGTTGAACCAGACGCTCGGCGAGCAGGGCAAGGTCAGCTTCAACGACGTGATCCTCAAGGCGACGGCGCTCGCGCTGAAGCAGCACCGCGCCTGCAACGCCTGGTTCGCCGAGGATCACATCCGCTACTGGAACGAGGTGCACCTCGGCATGGCGGTGGCGGTGGAGGACGGGCTGATCACGCCGGTGCTCCGCAACGCCGACCTCAAGTCCCTCTCGCAGATCGGGCGCGAGGCGCGCGAGCTCGCCGAGCGGGCCCGGGCGCGCAGGCTGCAGCCCGCGGAGTACACCGGCGCGACGTTCTCCGTCTCGAACCTCGGCATGTTCGACATCGACCAGTTCACGGCCGTGATCAACCCCCCGGAAGCGGGAATTCTCGCCGTCGGCGCGGTCGCCGCGAAGCCCGTCGCCCTGGACGGCCAGGTGGTCGCGCGGCGCCGCATGCGGGTCACCATGAGCTGCGATCACCGCGTGATCGATGGAGCCACGGGGGCGGCGTTCTTGCGCACCCTGAAACAGATGCTGGAGAATCCACTAGCGATGCTGTTATGAACGTTGGGGGAGGGGGAATCGGTGGCCAGTCAATTCGATGTGATCGTCTTGGGTGGCGGGCCCGCGGGCTACGTCGCCGCCATCCGTGCGGCGCAGCTCGGCATGGCGGCGGTGCTGATCGAGCGCGATAAGCTCGGCGGCGTGTGCGTGAACATCGGGTGCATCCCGACCAAGGCGCTGCTCCACTCGGCCTACCTCGCGAACGCGCTGCGCGATGCGGCGGAGTTCGGCGTCGAGGTCGCCGGCGTGAAGACCAATTACGGCGCTGCGATGAGCCGCTCCCGCAAGGTGAGCGATCAGAACTCGAAGGGCGTCGAGTTCCTGATGAAGAAGAACAAGATCGCGGTGGTGAAGGGCACGGGGACCCTGCTGCCCGGCCGCAAGGTGAAGGTCGGGAGCGACACGTACGAGGCGAAGCAGGCGGTGCTCGTCGCGACGGGATCCCGGGTCAAGGGTCTGCCCCAGATCGGCCTCGAGATCAACAAGACCACCGTGATCTCCTCCGACGAAGCGCTGTTCCTGGAGCAGGCGCCCCCCTCAATGGCGATCATCGGCGCCGGCGCGGTCGGCATGGAGTTCGCCGACATCTTCAACGCGTTCGGTACACAGGTCACGCTGATCGAGGCGCTCCCCCGCATCCTGCCGCTCGAGGATGCCGAGGCGTCGGACGCGCTCGCGAAGAGCTACAAGAAGCGCAAAATCGAAGTGATCGCCGGAGTGAGCGTGACGAAAGCCGCCGTGGCGAAAGACAAGGTCACGTTGGAAGTGCAAGCCGGAGGGACGTCCCGTAAGATAGAGGCGGCGGTCGTGCTGATGGCGGCCGGGCGCGCCGTGAACACGGAGAACGTGGGCCTCAAGGAAGCAGGGATCGCACTCACCGAGCGCGGCTTCATCAAAGTGGACAAAGGTCTCCAGACCACGGCCGCCGGGTACTACGCGATCGGGGATGTCGCGGGTCCGCCCATGCTCGCCCACAAGGGGATGCGGGAAGGCGTGTTCGTCGCCGAGCAGCTCGCCGGGCAGAAGTCCCACGCCATCAAGTACGACAACGTGCCGAGCGTGACCTACTGTCACCCCGAGGTGGCGAGCATCGGGCTGACCGAGGACCAGTGCAAGGAGCGGAAGCTCGACTACGTGGCCGGGAAGTTCCCGTTTTCGGCGAACGGCCGCGCCCGAGGCACGGGCGAGACCGAGGGGTTCGTGAAGATCCTGCGTGACAAGAAGTACGGCGAGATCCTCGGGGCGCACATCGTCGGCAGCCACGCCTCGGAGTTGATCCACGAGCTGGCCGTCGCGCGGGAGAACGAGTACACCGTCGAAGAAGTGGAGCTCGCAATCCACGCCCATCCCACCATGTCGGAAGCCGTGGCGCAGGCGGCCCTCGATTCGCTGGGCCGCGCGGTGGACATCTGAGCACGCGCGAGAAGGACCCGCTCGCCATCGGCCTCGGCGCCCTCGCTTGCGGCGTCGGCCTTGGGGGCGGCACGATCGTCGCCGCACTCATCATCGTCCGGGCGCTCGAGCGCCACGTGAGCGTCGTCACCTACCCAGAGAGCGCTGCCGATCCGCTGCTGGCGGGGACGGTCGCCGGCCTGGCCGTGGCGGCGACGTTCGGCTGGCGACGCAGCCGTGCGCTCGACAACGTGTCGCAGCGCGGCGTCATCGGCGTCATGGCCGCGGTCGGGGCCGTGCTGGTGGGGTTCATCGCCTGGCCGGCGGACCGGCTGTTCGGCCTCACCGGGCTCGCGACGTGGGGAGCCGCGGCCTTCGCCGTGGGCATCGCGGGAAGTACCTGGGCGCTCAAGGGACAGGGGACCGGGGACGAGGGAGGGGTGCCCAATGAGTGACCGCGTGCTCGAGGTGGTGGAGGGGGGACGCGTGCCGTACCGCGAGGCGCTCGATCTGCAGCGGAGCCTCGCGCTAGCCAGGATCGACGGCCGGCTGGAGCACGACCTGCTGCTGCTGCTCGAGCACCCGGACGTCGTGACGCTCGGCCGCTCCGCCCAGGCGGGCCACCTGGTCGACGCCCGGGGAATCGAGGTGGTCGAAGTCGAGCGCGGCGGCGACGTCACCTACCACGGGCCGGGCCAGCTGGTCGGCTACCCCATCCTCGATCTACGGAACTACCGCCCCGACCTCCATTGGTACCTGCGCACCCTCGAGCAGGCGCTGATGGAGGCGCTCGCGCTGCTCGACATCCCGGCAGGCCGGCGCGCGGGGTACACAGGCGTCTGGGTCGGGGGCGAGCGCAAGATCGCGAGTATCGGGGTGCACGTGAAGCAGTGGGTCACCCGGCACGGGTTCGCGCTCAACGTCAGCACCGACCTGGCGCAGTTCCGCCGCATCGTCCCGTGTGGGATTCCGGGCGTGGAGATGACCTCCATTGAACGGGAAAGGGGAAAGGGGAAAGGGGAAAGGGAGCTCTGGGAGGCGAGCGTGCGGGCGGTGGTCGCGGGGTTCGAGGCCGGGTTCGGTGTCACGGCGCACACCGGCGCACTCACGTCGTCTCTCGACGCAGTCCCTTGACGCCTCTCTCTTGACGAAGTTCCTCGACGCCCTGCGCGAGAAGTCCCGCACGCCCCAAGAGCGGGTCCCCCCAGGCCAGGTCGTCACGGCGAAGTGGCCCGTGCTGCACTTCGGCGACGTGCCGCGGGTGGACACGACGCAGTGGGCGTTCGAGGTGTCCGGGTTGGTGGCGCGACCCTACAGTGTGTCCTACGACGAGCTGCTCGCGCTGCCCCGCAAGACAGTGCAGTGCGACATGCACTGCGTCACCCGTTGGAGTCGCCTTGACAACACGTTCGAAGGTGTGCCGGTACAAGTCCTTCTCGAGCGTGCCGGCGTGCAGCCCCCGGCGGCCTACTGCCTGGTGCACGCCGAGCAAGGGTTCACGACCAACCTGCCGCTCTCGGACCTCGACCGGCCGGACAACGTCGTTGCCTTGAAGTGGAACGGGGAGTGGTTGACGCCGGAGCACGGCTGGCCGGCGCGCCTGCTCGTGCCGCATCTCTACTTATGGAAGAGCGCCAAGTGGGTGCGGGGGCTCGAGCTGCTGGCGGACGACATGCCGGGGTTCTGGGAGCAGAACGGGTATCACATGCGGGGGGATCCGTGGCGGGAAGAACGATACGGTGGACGTGCACTCACCCAGCACGAGATAAATAAGATGCGAAATCGTAGTAAGAAAGGCGTCTAGGAGAGGCGTCAAGGAAAGACGTCGAGGGAAATCGTCACGCGCCGGCCTCCGACGCCTGTCCTTGACGTCTCTTCTCGACGCCTTTTCTTGACGCTTTCATGTCTCCCAGGAGTTCATAGAACCGCCCAAAGATCCTTATCCCGTCCCACAACTGCTGCAAATCGAGTTTTTCGTTTGGCGCGTGCAGCCGGTCGTCCGGCAGCCCAATCCCCGTGAGAATCACCGGTGCGCCGCTCTGGCCCAGGGCGGGCACGACGGGAATCGACCCCCCGGCCCGCACCGGCACCGTGCCGCGCCCCACGACCTCGCGGAACGCCCGATCGAGCAGCTTGAACGCCGGGTGCGTGACCTTCACCTGGGCGGGGTCCGCCCCGTGGAGGAATTCCACGCTCGCCGTCACGTACTTCGGCGCCAGCCGCTTCACCGCCGAGGCGAGCTGGCGCTCGACCGTCTTGAGCTTCTGGCTCGGTACGAGGCGCAACGACACCTTGGCCGTCGCCTCGGCAGGGATGACGGTCTTGGCGCCCTCCCCTGTGAACCCCCCCTTGATGCCGTGGATCTCGAATGTGGGGAGCGCCCAGAGGCGCTCGAGCACGGAGTAACGCTTCAACCCCGTCAATGCCTTCGCCTGGACGCGACTCTTGAGGAAGTCAGCCTCGCGGAACGGCAGCTTCTTCCACGCGGCGCGCTCCTCCCGAGACGGCTGTTTAACTGCGGCGTACAGCCCCGGGATGTTGATCTTGCCGTCGGGTCCCTTCAGACGGCCGAGCAGCCGCACCAGCTCCTCGTGCGCGTTCGGCGCCGCACCACCGAACTCCCCCGAATGCAGGTCGGTCTTGGCCGTGCGCACGGTGATCTCGGCGTAGCACAGCCCCCGCAGCGCCGTGTACACGGCGGGCCAGCGCGGCGCGACGAACGCCATGTCGGCGACGAGCACCGCATCCGCCCGCGTGCGCTGCGGCTCGCGCCGCAGCAGATCGAACAGCACGCGGCTGCCGAACTCCTCTTCCCCTTCGATCAGGAACCGGAAGTTCACCGGCGGCTGCCCCAAGGCCTCGATCGCCTTGAGGAGGCAAAACACCTGCCCCTTGTCGTCGGCGGCGCCGCGGGCGAAGACCTTGCCGTCTCGGATGGCGGGCTCGAACGGCGGGCTCACCCATTCCGCGAGCGGATCGGGCGGCTGAACATCGTAATGCCCGTAAATGAGCAGCGTCGGTGCGCCGGGAACCGAGGGACCGACGCCCCACACCACGGGGTGCGCAACGCTCGCGAGCAGGTCCACGTCGCGACAACCCAGGCGACGCAGCGCGCTTGCAACCCACTCCGCGGCCCGGCGGCAGTCGCCGTCGTGCGCCGGCAACGTCGATACCGAAGGGATCCGGAGGAACTCGCCCAGCTCGCGCACCATCGGATCGGTATCCATGGCGCGACAATCTAGACCTGCGACGTGCGCCTAGCCAGCGATCAGCCCGCGGGTATATTCGCGCCATGCGGACGACCGCGTCGTACGATTTGTTTCCCGACGCGCCGAGCGAGAGGGCCATCGTGCGCGCCCGTTGGCTCGCGCGCGAAGGACGGATCGCCGACGCAGAGCAAGCGTACCGCGACGTGCTCGCCGAGCATCCGGATCTCAAGGCGTGCTGGGCCGAGTGCTTCGAGCTGCTGCGCACGCACCACCGGTCCGCCGACGCGCTGCGGCTCGCGGAGGAAGCGCTGGGCCACTTCGGCGCCGCCGCGTTTCCGTTCACGCTCCAAGGCGCCGCGTTGATCGAGCTGGGGCGGTATCGCGAGGCCCTCAGCGCGCTCGAGCAGGCGTTGGAGCGCGATCCCGATCTGGCGCTGGCATGGCACGAGCTGGGCTACGCCTGTTACCGGCTCGGCGACCCCAACCGCGCGCTGCTGGCGCTGGACCGCGCCTTCGGGCTCGAGCCCCACTCCGAAACGCTGTCGCTGCGCGGTCGCATCCTGCGGGACGCGGGTCGCTATCAGGCCGCGGAGGTCGCGTTCGAGGGCGCGGCGCAGGCGGCGGAGCACGCCGAGCAGCGCGATGACGCCGAGCGGGAGATCCTCGCCACGCGCCGCTTCGCGTTCTACGCGCCGCACCGGCCCGATGACCTGCGTCCGGCGGAGCGCTGGTTCGCGGAAACCGGCAGCGTCGTGCTGGCGCCCGACCCGGGGCCCGCCGCGCCGAGCGACGAGGCCCTAGTCGGAGCGTTCCTCGACGTGGCCCGCGACGCCGGGTGGCGCTTCGGTCAGGTCGTCGCCGCTGGTCCCACGCTCCCCGTCTGGAGCACGCTGGCAAGCGAGCTGAAGGCGCCGCTCGTGGAGCGGGGCGCGCTCGATCCCGCCGCGCGCCCGCTCGTGGTGGCGCCGCGCCCGCTTCCCGCCGACCCCGCGTGGTCCGCCCTCACCGCAGCCGTGACACAGCACGGGGCGGGTCTCGTGTTCGTGCTCGAGCACCCTGCCGACTCCGGCGCGTCTGCGGGAGCGACGGCGGAGGCGGGAGCGGACGTCATCGGAGTGCTGACCGATGGGGGCACGCGGCGTAACCGCAGCCCGAACACGGCGCACGCCCTGTCCGAGTCCCAACACCCTGCTGTCCGCTACGCCGACCGCCGGTTGCGATGACCGGCACCGGCCCGGCTCCCCGTCCGCCGCGCGCGACCATGTCGGGGAAGTCGATCGCCGACAGCCAGTTCGATCGCGCCGCCAACCTCATCAACCTCGAGCCGTACATGCGCCGCATCCTGTGTTCTCCCTTCCGGGAGGTCCAGGTCGAGGTGCCGGTGCGGATGGATGACGGCCACATCGAGGTGTTCACCGGGTACCGCATCCAGCACAACGGCGCCCGCGGGCCGTGCAAGGGCGGCATCCGTTACCACCCCGATGCCGACCACGACGAGGTGCTGGGTCTCGCGACCATCATGACCTGGAAGACCGCCCTGATGGACATCCCGTTCGGCGGGGCGAAGGGCGGCGTCACGGTGGACCCGAAGCGGCTCTCCAAGCTCGAGCTCGAGCGCCTGACGCGCCGCTTCACGCAGCGCATCTCGATCATGCTCGGGCCCTATCGCGACGTCCCCGCGCCGGACGTGAATACCAACGCCCAGGTGATGGCCTGGATCCTCGACGAGTACTCGAGCCGGCACGGGTACACGCCGGCTGCCGTGACCGGCAAGCCGGTCTCGCTCGGCGGCTCGCTGGGCCGCGAGGAGGCGACCGGCCGCGGGGTGATGTACGTGATGATGGAATACGCGCGGGATTTCGGAGTTCCACTCGAGGGCAGCCGGGTAGTGATCCAGGGTTTCGGGAACGTGGGCGGACACCTGGCGCGACTGCTCGCCGCCGAGGCGGGGGCCAAGGTGATCGCAGTGTCGGACGTGGACGGCGGCGTCGTGAACGAGAAGGGACTCGACGTGCCGGCCCTGCTCGCTCACACCGCCGCCCGGGGACGCGTATCCGAGTGGAAAGGCGGCACGGCGATCACCAACGAGCAGCTGTGGGCGGTCCCTTGCGACTGGCTCGTCCCCGCCGCGCTGGGGGGCGTGATCACGAAGGAGCACAACGCCCGCACCATCGTCTGCAAGGTCGTCGTGGAGGGCGCCAACGAGCCGACGACCCCCACGGCGGATCTGATCCTCGAGGAGCGCGGCATCCCGGTGATCCCCGATTTTCTCGCGAACGCCGGCGGCGTGACGGTGAGCTACTACGAGTGGGCGCAGAACCTCCAGCAGTATCGCTGGACCCATGAGCAGGTGAACCGGGAGCTCAAGGCGACGATCACGAAGGCCTACACCGCGGTGCGCGACCTCGCGAAACAACAGACGGTGACCTTCCGCACGGCGGCGTATGCGATCGCGCTGCAGCGTGTGGCCGAGGCCGAGAGGCTGAGAGGCAATTAGGCGGTCGATGAAACGGCGGTCAGGCGGTCTGGGGGTCGGACGATCGACGACGAGTCCCGCGGCGTGCAGCGTCGTAGAGTTTCCATGTGAGGCGACTGGCCCTGTTTCGCAGTCCGTCGAGCTCTCGCCACTGGTCTTCCGACAAGTATCCGAGCCTCCATGAGAGCCTTAGCGTGTAGGAGAGCTCTGAGAGGGAGCCGATCGAGATATCTAGATAACGGCAGAACTCGGCAGGCCCTCGCTTAGCCGATCCCTCCGCGATGTTGGCCGCCGCACTGAATGCCGCTCGCCTGGCTTGGGAGGTGAGGCCGTAAAGTTCCGATCGCGGCAGCGTGCAAGTGACGCGGTACACGGCGAGCGCTAGCTCGTCACATGTCTGCCACGCGTGAAACCGCTCGTAAGGCATCACGCCACGACCATACGCGATCAACGCACACGGGGCAGCACCGAATGTCGGCGCTACGTACCACTCGACCGCCGCGTTATCGACCGCCGTCTCAGCGACCGCCGTCTCTTCAAGGAGGCATCCCCGGTCTCGAATACAGCGCGCTGTACGGATCCTGATCCGGCTGTGTAAAGACGCGCACTTCGATCGCCCGTATCGTCTCGACGATATCACCCGTGTTCTGCAGGTACATTTCGTCGAACAGGTTGAGATTCATCCGGTACAGGCGCTGCGCGATGACGACCGCGTTGTTGAGCGGCGCCGCCGCGAACCAGCGCCAGTCGTACGTCTCGAGTGACTGCCCCACGGGCCCCGTGAGCTGGGTGCGCGCCCACCCGAACAGCGTGGTCCGCGCCCGCTCGAGCGCCGGGCCCGCGAGCTCCCCCGCGTAGGCCGAGTCGAGGCGGCGAGCCAGCTCGGCGTAGAAGACGTCCAGCGTCTTCTCGTCGCGCCACCGCGCCGCCGCGCGCCTCGCGTCGAGCGTGTCGCCGCGCGCCCGGAAGAACGCCGCCGCGCCATGATATCCCACGAAGTTCGCGAAGCTCTCGTTGAACGCCGTCTGGCTCTTCACGTACAGCGTGTTGTGCGTCAGCTCGTGAATCACCGTGGCGACGAGCTCCATCGTATCACGCGTGAGCGCGGACGAGAGCAGGGGGTCGCTGAAATATCCGAGCGTCGAAAAGGCGGAAGCCGGCCGCAGATAGGTGTCGTAGCCGTCGCGCTCCATCGCCACCGCCGTGGCGCGCGCGCGCGCGAAGTCGAAGAAGCCCTTGTAGGGAACCACGCCCACGATGGGGTAACGCCACGTGTACTCGCGCAGCCGATCGCGCCGGCTCGCCTGAAGCACCAGCACGAGCGTGTCACGTCCCACATCGGCGTAGGTCGTGTACGTGTCCCCCGCCGAGAGGTGCAGCGAGTCCGCCGCATACGTCCGGGCGGCGAGCACCAACGCCAGTCGCTGCTTCAAGGCGGCGGGGGTGTGCGGGTCCCCCACTAGCGCCCGGATCGGACGGCGCCGGAGCAGGATGCGGCCCTCTTCGTACGCTCCTCTGGCGAGGTAGCGCGCCTCGCCGCTCACGGCGAGCGCGAGCAGCAGCACGGCCGGCACACCGACGAGCAGCCAACCGCCGAGGCGCCGCGCCACGCGGCCCCAGTTGGGCGGGCGGCGCTCCCTCACAGCGTCCATCGCGCCCCGAAGCGGTGCCGGCCGCCGGCCGGCGGGTCGAACGAGTGATAGGCGTAATCCAGATGCACGCGGCCCAGCTCGAGCCCCGCGCCCACCGCGACAGGCGACCCGTTCCCCGGCCCCGCGCCCACGCGACCCACGAGCCCCACGCCCCGCGCGACCACGCCGGCTTCGGCGCCCGCCACGAGCCGCGCGCTCCGCCCCGTCTCCCACTGGCCTTCGACCGTCGTGAGGAACCGCAGCGTCCCCTGGGGATCGACGTAGTTCATCGTGAAGCCAACGCGCGCGCGGTGCGGCAGGTGGGCGCCGCCTCCGAGATCCCCGCCCAGGTTCTGGACGCTCGCGCCCAGGGCCATGATGTCGAACACCGCGATCGCCACCCCCGCATCACCCGCCCAGGCGTCCACCGGTGTGCCCCCGACCGTCTCGCGCGCGTACTTGAGCGACGTCCCCACGGCCGCCAACCCATGGCGAAACACCAGCGTCGTGACGCCCAGCACGTCCGTCGGCCGAAAGCCGGGCGCCGCGGGATAGTCGAGCGCCTGCGCGCCGACGCCCCAGTCGAACCGACCCACGCGCACCGCGACCGCAGCAGAAGCGAGCGTCGTGCCGGCAAGGTACTGCTCGTACGAGCCCTCCAGCGCCAGACGACGGATCGTCGCGATCCCCGCGGGATTCTCGAACACTGCTCCCGCGCCTCCCCCCAGCGCCGCGCCCGCTCCGCCCAGCCCCGCCGACCGAGTGGAGCCGGGGAGGTCGACGACGCCCGGTGATTGAGCGGTCAGGCGGTCGGGCGGTCGGGCGGTCAGCAACACTGCCGCGATCCCGATCGCCAGCGCGCCCCACCGCCCCCTCACCTGACCGCCTGACCGCCGATTCCCGACCGCCCGCCGCGCCGCCTCACCGGATTCGGATCACGTTGAGCCGTGGAGCCACGGCCAGCGGGATCTGGGCGCCGGCGCTGTCCGAGAACAGGACGCGAAATCCGCTCGCGCCCGGCGCCTGCAACACGCGCTGGTACACGGCCCCGGAGCCCGAGCGGATGGTGCCTGAGACGCTCACGCCGGTAGGAGCGCTGGCGCGCGCTGTCAGGGGGAAGCTCGCCGGCACGCTACTACACCCCACGATGCTGTGCATCGCGGGGTACGCCGAGCGGAATGCCCACTTCTTGTACTGGAGCTTGGACGGGGCGACGAAGTTCGACGCGTCCGAGGCCCAGTTCGCAAGCGCCCACTGCTCCACCAGGGTGGCGAAGGATGTCTGCGTCTGCTGCGTCAGGTTGGCCGCGCCGAGCAGGGCGGTCTGATCGATCTTCCGCGTGAACGCGTTGGCCTCCGCGAGGGACGTATCCAAGCCGAACTGGTCCACCATGTAACGCACGAACGACCACCACTCGCCCCGCTCCGCCAGGCCGCCGATCCCCGACGTGTCGACCAGGGCATAACTCCCCGGGCTCGACACGTAGTTGCCGAAGTTTACCAGATCACCCTGCGCAAAGCGGCAGAACGTGGCACTGTCACCCGGCAGGTAGGTTCGCCCGCCTAGCTCCTCGGCGTAGTGCGACATGGCCTCGTTCAGCCACAGCACTTCCGCCTGGCCCCCCCGCACGAGCACGTGCTGGTTGTAGCTGATCATGTGCTGGAATTCGTGCACGAACGTCGGGGGCACCAGTCTCTTGATCGACGACGTCGTGTGCTGACAGCTGAGCGTCGCCATCGAGTCGGGCACGATCGCGTAGAAGATCTCGGCGCTGTTGAACTGCGACCGGTAGAACGGGTCGATGTCCCCGCCGAAGAAAAAGCCCGCCACATAGCCGGTCGAGGTGCACTGGGCGGCGGTCACCATCTTGTTCACGGTGTTCGTGAGCAGCACGATCACGAGGCCGTTCCCGTCGATGTCCGACTCGCGCCCGAAGGCCGCGGTGTCCGCCGCGTACAACCGCGTGTCGAAGACGGCGCGCAGCGTGTCGAGGTCGAACGAAGACAGGCCGGGTTGGGGAGCGCCGGTGTCCACGAAGATGGCGATATGCTGCCCCACTACCTTCGCGACGGCGGTTACGTGGTCGACGGTCAGTGCCGTGACGGTGTTGAGCACCCTGAAGTGACCGGTGTCCCCCACCATGACCGGGGGCGCGGGGGCGCGCGTCACGGCCGGCGGCGCCACCAGGGGCGCGACCGAGCCGCCCCCGTACGCCCGCGTGCGCTCCAGCTCGCGCAACCGGGCATGGAACTGCTCGGCGGGGGCGAGCTGCGGAGCCTGCACAGCGGCCGCCACAGAGAGCGGCGCGGCGGCGGCGGCGGCACTGCCCGCGAGCTTGAAGCTCGACGACAGATTAGGGGTCTCGGTCGCCGCCTGCGGGACCAGGAGGTACTCCACCGTATCGACCGACGCATTCGCAGGGAACACCACGCAGCCGTCGGTCGCCGCCGGATTCACCGCCGTGTACTCCTTAGGCTGGAGTACCGTGGGCGCCGCGCTGGACGGGCAGAAGGCGAGGGGCGGTGCCGTCGGCCCCCCGCTGCACGCGACCAACAAGACTAAGGGCCACCGCCCTACGGACAGCTGCCGCAACTCAGCGGATCCGCAGCACGTTGAGACGCGGCAGCAGCGTCGGGAGAAGCTGCGCGCCGTTCCCGTCGCTGAACAGTAGCGCATACCCGGCGTCTCCGGGTCCTTGCAACACCAGCTGGTACGCGGCGCCCGAGCCCGACCACATCGTGCCGGGCAGACTGACGCTTGGCCCCGGACTGGTCACCGCAACCAGCGGAAAGCTCGGCGGCAGCGTTGAGTTGGGGTTGCAGACCGCGTACATCCGGGGGAAGGCCGTGCGGAACGCCCACTGCTTGAACTTGAGCGAGTCAGGGGTCGCGAAGCCCGGAAGATCGGACACCCAGCTCGCCAGGGCCCATTCCTCCGCGGTCTTCGCGAAGGGCCGCCCCGTCACTTGCGCCACGTTGAGCGTGCCGGTCGCCGACGTCTCGTCGATCCCCCGGGTGAACGCCGCAGCGGCCGCGATGGTCGTGTCTGTCGCGAACCGGTCCACCAGGTACCGCACGAACAGCCAGTCCGCGCCCCGCTCCGGCAGCCCGCCGATCCCGGACGTGTCGACGAGAGCGTGTGTCCCCGGGCTCGCCCAGTATTTGCCCAGGTTGCCGAGGTCTCCCCGGACGTGATTGCAGAAGTGTACGGTGTCCGTGCCCGCTGTCCCCGCCAAGAACGCCCGGCCGCCCAGCTCCTCGGCGTAATGCGACATTCCCTCGTTGAGCCAGAGCGCCTCCGCAGCAGTGCCGCGCACCAGCACATGTTGGTTGTAGCTGATCATGTGCTGGAACTCGTGAATGAACGTCACTGGGATGAGCCGCTTGAGTTGAGAATTCGGATGCGAGCACGAGAGGGTTGCGCTTGAATCCGCAACGATCGAGTAGAAGATCTCCCCGTTGTTCCACTGCGCCGCGGCAGCGGGATCGATGTCCGCCCCAAAAAAGTAGCCGGCGATGAAACCCTTCGTCTGGCAACTCGACGCGGTGACGAGCTGGTTGACGGCACTGGTCATCAGCACGAGCACGAGCCCATTGCCGTCGATGTCGGATTCACGACCGAACGCGGCGGTGTCGACAGGATAGAGCAACGTGTCGAAGGTCGAGCGGAGCGAGTCCAGGTCGGCCTGCGTCATCCCGCCGGCGGGCGCGGCGCTGTCCACGTAGATCGCGACGTGCTGCCCGACGGTCTTGGCGAACGCCACCACGTTGACGGGGGCCGCAAGGAAATTGGTGAGGCTGGAGAGGACCTTGAAGACGCGCCTGTCTCCCACCGTGATCGGGCCGGACCCGAGCGTGAGCGCCTGGCGGGGAGGGGCGCCCGCAGGCGGCGCACCGGTGGGAGCCCCCCACGCGCGCGCCCGCTCGACCTGCCGCAGCCGATAATGGAACTGTTCAGCGGGCGACTGGGCGTCCTCCTCATATTGAGCTGCCGAGAAAGGGCGAGCGGTCGCGGTCACGCGTACTCCACCGACCAGCTTGAAGCTCGATCTATTGTCGGGACTCTCGGTGGTCACCTGCGGCACGAGGAGATACTCCGCCGAATCCGCGGCCGACGCGGCCGGGAAGACCACGCACCCCGCCGTGGGCTGAGGGTCGATCGCCGTGTACTGTCCCACGGTCAGTGCCACCGGCTGCACCGAGGAATGGCAGACGGCCAGCGGCGGGCCAACTGGATCGCCGTTGCATGCCGCCGCCAACGCCGCCACCCACAGCCGGGCCCGCCACCGATTGCTCCCCATCATGCGCTTCCTCCTTGAATTCACCGGCGCGCACCAGGGCGCGGCGGAAACAGATCGGCCCGGCGACCTCGTGCACCGCGAGCAGAGCGAGGACCAGGGCCTCGAGCGAGACCCCCCAGGCGGGAAACGCCTGCCGGGCCACGGTCCCGAGGCCCAGGATCACGCCGGACTGAGAGATAAGCCCCAGCCACCCCTCGCGCGCAAGGGCGGGCGTCACACTTGTGTGGCGCCCCGCCCACAGCGTGCCGTACCGTAACGCGACGGCCCGCAGGCCCGCGAGCAGCAGCACCCACGGCCACAGCTCGGCGAGGGCATCGAGCCGCAGACCCGCCCCCTCCACGGTGAATGCCAGGGCGTACACCGGGATCGCGGCCCGGCTCATTTCCGCGCGCAGCCGCCCCGCCTGCGGCGGCGCGAAGCTCCCCAGGTAGAACCCCGCAGCGAGCGCCACCAGCAATGCATCGCCATGCAGGGTTCGGGCCACCAGGGCGGCCACGAACGCCAGGGCGACGAGCCCGAGCGTAGCGTCGGCGCGGGTGCGCGTCAGGAACTCCGCCACGGCCGCTCCGACCGCGAGCCCGAGCGCGAGCGAGGCGGCGAGGCCCCCCAAAGCGCGCGCGGCGGCGCCCAAGTGGACGGTACCGGGGCTCCCCACCAGGCGTGCGACCACCAGCACGGCTGCGAACAGCGCGATCAGGGTCACGTCCTTCACTGCGGAGACCGCGAGCACGCCGCGGGCGAACGGTCCGCGCGCGTCCAGCTCGTCCTGGACCGCGATCGTGATGATCGGCGACGAGGCGGCGGCCACGGTGCCGAGCGTCAACGCGACGCCGAGTGCGTTCCCGAAGGGCTGGTGCACCGAGAGCGGGAACCAGCGGCTCACACTCAGGAGCACCAGCGTCACGATGCCGAATGGGAACAGAATCGTGCCCGTGGCGAGCCGCCCCAGCCCCACCCGCTCCGCGCGCAGGGTCGCCAGCGGCAGGGCGCTGCCGGCGGCGAATGCGATGAGCGCCACGCCAGCGTCCACCACGAAGCCGAGGGCGCGGACCTCGTCGGCACGCACCACGTGGAGCCACGCCGGGCCGAGCGACAGGCCGACGAGCAGGAACCCTGTGATGCGCGGCAGCCGGGCGCGCCGCGCCGGCACGCCGGCGAGCCAGGCGGCGACCAGCAGCAACCCGAGGGCGAACGCGGCCCGGCCTTCGAGCGGGCCTGCCGCGGTGAGGTGATGAAAAAGGGCCATCATCAGGCCCAGGGCGATCAGGCTCGCGACCCATCGCATGGCGCGGAAATATGCGCGCGCCGGGCCTTTTGACAATGCAGGTGAGCGCCGATACTTTCCACCAGTGATCGCCAAAAATTGGATTGAGGCCGTGCACTTCGGGGACGATGGACTCGTCCCCGTCGTCGCTCAGAGCAGTCTGACGGGTGAGGTCCTGATGCTGGCCTACGCCGACCGCGAGGCGCTGGAGCGCACGCGCGACACCGGCGAGGCGCACTATCACAGTCGCAGCCGCGGCGTCCTGTGGAAGAAGGGTGAGACCTCGGGACACCGCCAGGAAGTTCAAGACGTGCGCGTGGACTGCGACGGCGACGCGGTGCTCTACGTAGTCCGCCAGCACGGCCCCGCCTGTCACACGGGATCACCCACCTGTTTCGGCGACCCGACCGGCGCCGTGCTGACGCGCCTCGCCGGCACCGTCGCGGACCGCGCCCGCACCCGGCCCCCCGGGTCCTACACCGCGCGCCTGCTCGACACGGGCGTGGCGCGGATCGCGCAGAAGCTGGGCGAGGAGGCGGTCGAAACGGTCGTCGCGGCCACCAGTGAAGACGGCGCCCGCCTCACCAGCGAGGCCGCGGATCTCCTGTATCACCTGCTCGTGCTGCTCGAAGCGAAGCGCCTGCCGCTCGACGCCGTCTTCGAGGAGCTCGATCGGCGGGCTCGCTAGACGAGATGACGTTCGCTCACCTCCACACCCACAGCGAGTACTCTCTCCTCGACGGCGCCAACC
>WNGI01001605.1_pt1 | contig 22457 bp, 22 predicted proteins | sample 5400621 | NCBI WGS metagenome assembly WNGI01 (sample SAMN13153374, study PRJNA577476) | soil metagenome | isolation source: 20 cm soil or saprolite under Garry oak tree replicate 1 | place: USA:California | collected 2016-06-15
GGCGGACCTGACGCCAGGGTGATCATCGAGGACTTTTGTGTTCACCTCGAGCGGAGCGCCGTAACCCGCACGAAGCGCAGCCACCAGGTCGCCAGAAAGGCTCTCGGAGTGCCCGGTTCCAGCGGACCTGTTGAGGAGAACCAGGACTGGCCGGCTCAAGTCTCGTCTTCAGGCGGCTCTTCGTGATCGGTGCTAGCTCCACGCCGGCGGCGGAGTGCCAGAGGGAGGCCGGCCACCACGACCAACGCGATCAGAATCGCGACGACGATGGGCAGCGTCTGCCCGCCGCCAACTGTCACCACGCCGGCTGGCGGCGAGGCCGACGGGTAGCCCGCGCCGAAATCGCCGAATTCGCGCGTGGTGGTGTCGATGGTGAAGGGCTGCGCCGTCTGTGCGCGGCCGATCGGCTTGTACGCACCGGCCGGATCGGTCGCGAAGTACACGTCGGACGGATCCGGTAAGAGGTTTGAGTAGCGAAGCACGAGGTTCGCCGGCTTCACCAGTGGAGCGTCGGCGGTGATGTGGTAGACGTTGGTGACAAAGCGAATGCCCGGCGGCTGTGGGCAGCTGGGCAGCGGCGTGATGTCCACCGAGATGGCGGTCTTTCCGGTGGCGTCGAAGGCGCCGGGCAGAAACCCGATTACCACCTGACCGTCATCCGTGAAGGCCGAGTTGGCATCGCTGACACCGTTCAGGACCTTGACCACCTGGTGGCCGGATGGTGGCTTGATGTTGGCGCCTGCCTGCGGCGGTGGACAGGTCCAGTTGTACGCCTGGGGTGGGCCGAAACCGTCGTAAAAGCCGGGAGCCACCATCCAGGCGGCGACGGCGTAGGTGGTCGCGGCCGCCGCCAGCAGGGCTGCTCTCTTCACAGCGCCAGGTCGGCCACCACGTGGCCGATCACCGGACCCACGAGGTCGCGGCATGCCCAGCGCCACAGGGCGAGCAAGAGCCCGGCGGCGGCTACGGCGCCGAGGAAAGCGGGGGGATGTGAAAGGGCGTGCGCGGCGGTCCAGAGGGCGGTGCTGCCGATGATCGCCAGGGGCGCCCCGCCCAGCTCATCGAGCGCCGCGTACACGGCCCCTCGGAACGCCAGCTCCTCACCGATCGAGACGGCGACGGCTGCCACCGCAAGTCCGGCGGGCAGCACCGGCACGGCGGCGGATCGAACCGCAGCGGGCAGCAGAAGCACCGCGCCCAGCGCGAGGCCGCCGAGAATCCTGAGGCCGAGCCGCGACGTCCCGAGGCCCAGGCGGTCTGCCGGCCAACCGACCGCGACCAGCATGAGGGCCGCTCCGCCCAGAACGAGAGCTGCGACCGCCATCTGTGGCTCGTACTGGATGAGGGCCCGAGACCACTCGATCAGCAGGACGTATGCCCCGACCAGGATCGCCCTCCGGGCGGGGTGAATGCTCTTGAGGGCGGAGATCAAGATGCCAGGCGCTCAGGTCCCGCATAGACATTGAAGCGGTCACCGCGGAGAAACCCGACCAGGGTCTGGTTGAATTCTCGCGCGAGGGCGACGGCGAGACTGGACGGTGCGCCTACAGCGGCGAGAATCGGGACGCCGGCGCTGATCGTCTTTTGCACGATTTCGTAGCCCGCGCGCCCGCTCACGACCAGGATCGAATTGCGCGCCGGGAGTGCGCCGTCGATCAGCGAGCGGCCGACGATCTTGTCGACGGCGTTGTGGCGGCCGATGTCCTCACGCACGTGGACGAGATCGCCGCCAGCAGTAAAAAGGCCCGCGGCGTGGAGGCCGCCCGTGCGCTCGAAGACTCCCTGTCCCGCGCGAAGCTGCTCGACGAGGCCCGGGAGAATCGATGCGTCGACTTTTGGACCATCCGGCAATGAGGACAGGTCGCGTCTCAGGTCCTCGATGAGCACCGTGCCGCAAACGCCGCATGCCGAGCTCGACAGCATCGAGCGCTCGGGCTTGCGCCTGGGCGCGCCCTTAGGGTGCAGGTCAACCTGGTTCGACTCCACCAGGTCGGCATCCACGTGTACGGCATCCTCCATCTCCTCCGATTCGGCGCTGATGCGGATGAGGCGCACCTCGTCCATCGCGCGCAGAATCCCCTCCGCGTACATCAATCCGAGGCACAGCTCGATGTCGTTGCCCGGCGTGCGCATGACGACAGACAGCGGCTCGCCATGCAGCGAGATCTGCAGCGGCTCCTCGGTGACGACCGCGTCCGGCGACTCGGTCCAGTGCCCGGACGTCCACCGATGTACACGCAGGCCGGGAGCGGCAGGCTTGGCCATCAGCCGTGGGCGACTCGGAGATGGCGCGCGGATCGCGGCACCGCCGTCGTGATGGCAAAACCGCGCCATGAGGTCACCCGTTCTGGCCTCAGCTCGACGGCCGGCGGAATCTCGCCTTGGTCCATGCCGTATCGCTCGGCAATCACAGATCCGTCCGCCGCGCTTTCAAAGGTACCCCTCACGCACGCGCCAACCATCAGCGAGGGCCGGAACCGATGATGAGACTCGACCACGACAGCGCCCGCAGACCCGACTCTTGGCCGGCCGGCCGCTGCCGCGACCGTGACCCTCCCGTGGTCCACCTCCCAGAAGGCGGGGCGGATCACCGGCATGCCACCTTCGTTCCAGCATGCGTAGCCGCGTGAGACGCCCGCGAGGCGCCGGCTCACCTCCGCCGGGACAGCCGGAACTCGAGCAGCCTGGGCAGCGGGGAACTGGACGCCCTCCAGCACATCGGCGTGGCTCGGTCTCAGTCGCATGACCACACGGTTGTAGGGGAGCCACTCGCGCGGCAGACGCGTGAGGTCGAGCAAGTAACCCGCGACGAAGGGTGCGTTCTTCAGCGCGTAGCCGGCCATCCCAAGGACATAGCCCGGCCCGTCGAGCATCGCGCGCACCTGGTTCGAAACCGAGAGCGGATCGAAGACCTCGATGGCGCCGCGAAGCAGCAGCGCGCGCGATCCGCCGTCGACAAGGAAGGCGGCGCGCGGGTCGCGGCGTGCCATCAAGGTCTTGGCCGCATACCGGGAGGTCGTCATCCAGATCGATCCCGAGGCGAAGCTGAACACCGCTGGGTTGACCAGCGGAAAACGGCCGGCGCGGAGGGCAAGCATGCCAATCGGAGACTGCCCAAGGATGTCCCGAGCCTCATGGGTCAACTTCATCTCGCCCACTTTAGTGTTCACCTCCCCGATGGGGTCGGGAGACCACCTCCCCGCCGCCGGGGAGGTCGGCCCGGGCCGAAGGCCCCGGCCGGGAGGGGAGATCCATCAGCTCTCCACCGCGAGCACGGTCCGGATCCGCTCGAGGGCTTTCTGGAGCCGGCCCCGAATCACCCAGTCAAGCCGGCCGGCAACCGCGCCACCCACAAAAGAACCCGGAGGCTCATAAGCGATGCGCAGCTCGATCAGGACACCGTCCTTCACCCTTTTGAACGTGAAGCCGCCCTCCTGCTTGATCAGCCCTGACTCGGAGACCCACCCGATCTCGTGCGGGCGGCGCCATCGATTCAGGCGCAGCACGCTCCTCAGCGGCATGCCGAGGGCTTGAATCTCCACGTTGTAGCGGGCGCCCAAGCCGGTGGTTTTCGACGCGGCCGGCTCCCACCGGCTCACACCCTCGAGCACCGCGGCAACGTGCCGATAGTCGGCGAAGTAATCGAAGGCACGCTCGGGTGGGCACTTGACTGACACCTGCGCCTTGAACTCGCGCTTTGCCATCCCAAGCAAGATATGACTGTGCTCAGGGTGACCGGGGGCCGCGTATCAGTAGAAGACTCTGTCTCCATCACTCGGGCGATGACCGGCGAGCATCTGCGCGAGGCGTACCTCCAGGACGTCAGCAAGCTGACCCTGGGCCTCGTTCGGATCCGCGGCACCTCCGTTTTTGTGGGCCCGATCGAGGTGCTGCGCTTTGGCCTGCCAAACGTGACTCGCAACTCCGTGTCGTGGCCGATCGAAGGCGGGCTCGCGGCCGGCTCCCCTGGTGGCCGGTGGCGAATCGAAGCAAACGACGGCCGCGTCGTGGCGACCGTTGAGGACTATCGCCCACGCCTTCCGCTGCCGCTCTACGCGATATCGCAGCTGCTCATCCACCATCTGGTGATCCGGCTGCACCTGCTCCGCCTACACGGGCGCGAACCTGAACCGGGCATCCCCGCCAGCCGAGACGACCGCTTGCGCGCGGCCGCGGTCGACATCGCTTTCTGCGCAACTCTCGCCGGCTTCACCGGCCGGCGCCGCAAGCTGCATGTCTTGCTCGGCATCACTGCCGCCTACCACGTCGCATGCTGGAGCAGCTCGGGGCGGACTCTCGGCGGCATGGTCATGCGCCAGCGCGTCGTGGCGATCGACGGGTCAGAGCCGAGCATCGGGCAATCGGTCGTCCGCCTCTTCGCCCTCCCGATCGCGTGGGCGCTCCGCCGTCCGGTGCACGACGAGGCCGCGGGCACCGAGGTGATCGTCGATTAAGTCGCCGTAGGATTTCGGGAGTGGCCAAACCAGTCGACCTCGTCATCTTTGGAGCGTCAGGCGACCTGGCGCACCGCAAGATCCTGCCGTCTCTTGGCCGGCTCGTCGCTCGTGAAGGCCAGTCCGTGCGCGTCGTCGGTGTGGGTCGCAGCCAACTTTCCACTCCGGAATTTCGCGACCAGGTCTTGAAGGCGAGCAGCAACCAGAAACTGAGCGACACGGCGGAATGGGTCCAGCTCAACTATCCGGACCCGCCGACCTACGCAGCGCTGACGGAAATGGTGGAGGCCTCGCCCACCGTCCTCTTCTATCTCGCCACCCCGCCCGAGACATTCAGCGACATCGTTGCCGCGCTGTCTCTATGCGGCCTGGCGAAAAAGGGCGACGTCGCGCGGCGGATCGTGGTCGAGAAACCATTCGGTCACAACCTCGCATCGGCTCACAAGCTCAACGCCGAGCTGGCGGCCGCACTCGAGGAAGAGCAGATCTTCCGCATCGACCACTACCTCGCGAAGGACACCGTCCAGAACGTGATGGCGTTGCGCTTTTCGAACTCACTTTTCGAGCCGGTGTGGAACCGGACTTTGATCGAGACCATCCTCATCACCGTCGCCGAGGAGGAGGGCATCGGCAAGCGTGCCGGCTATTACGACCAGAGCGGCGCCGTGCGCGACATCGTCCAGAACCACATGCTGCAGCTGCTCGCTCTGATCACGATGGAGCCACCGACCACATTCGACCCGGAGTATGTACGGCGAGCGAAGCGCGCCGCGCTGCGGGCGATGTCGCCGATCGATCCCAGCATGGCGGTGCGCGGCCAGTACGAAGGCTACCTCGAAGAGGAGGGCGTGGCGCCGGACTCGCGGCGCGAGACGTACGCGGCGATGCGGGTGTCGATCGACAACTGGCGATGGGATGGCGTGCCGATTTTCTTGCGCACCGGCAAGGCGCTCCGGCGGCGAGTCACCGAGGTCGTGATCAAGCTGCGCGACGCGCCGATGCTGCGCATTGGGGGCCGGCGCCAGCGCGGAATTCCGACTTTGATCGTGATCCGCATCCAACCCGACGAAGGCATCTCACTTCGCATCGGCGCCAAACGCCCGGGCACGAAGTTCGAGATGGTTCCGGCCGGGATGCGGCTCGACTACGCGCGACTTTCGAAGGCTTCGCTGCCCGACGCATACGAGAACGTGCTGTCAGAAGTTCTCGCGGGTGGACACTCGGCCTTCCCCGGCGCTGAGGAGATCGAGCTGTCGTGGGAAATCGTCGACCCACTCATCCGCGCTTGGGACGCGGAGGGCCATCCGGAGTCGTACCAGAAAGGTTCATGGGGACCTCAGGCCGCCGATGACCTGGTCGCAGACGCGGGTGGCGGACGCTGGATCGTTAGCGGCGACGAACCAGGAACAGCCTGAAGGCTGAGAGGGAACCCGGAGGCGGTCTCGGATTCCGAACTTTTGCCGCCACAGATTCGCTTCGATCTACCGCATTCCGAAACTGTTGGCGCCAAACGTGCGTTATCGGCACCGGACTAAACAAATAAGGGGCAGCCAAGTGGCTGCCCCTTGGTGATTGACGAACTAACTACGCGCGAGCGCCTGAGGTGCCGCCCTGCATCCAGAGCGAAGGCTTGTTCGGGTATAGGACGAGGATGAGGACCGCAACGAGGATGGCGATGATGAACGCGACGATGTCGAAGTGCGCGATCGTGATCTGGTTGAAGATCTGCCAGACGATTTCCAGCACGGCGTAGAGAACGAGCGCGCGGACCCAGCTGACATTTCCGATCGGGTCAAATCCGGCGATCATGACGCCGGCGCCGAACGCGACTCCAGCCACCGATGCCGTAACGCCCGCCCAGCTGTCGAATGGGAAGAACGTGCCCCCGATGAAGCCCAGCCCGGAGCCCATCACGATCAGTACACCCATGACCCACATCAGGAGCTTCAACGCCAAGGGATTCCACTTTGCCACTAGATGACTTCCTCCATATGACCGCTGGTTATTGATTCGTTACACGGAGCGGCGGTCTTTTCAGTGCAACTTGTACTCGAAATGCACGCGATTAGCAACGCCCTATCAAGCAAAAGCTTGCGAACCGCCTCGCCAAACCCGCCGCGGCTTGAGCCCGTACGCCCACGCGAAAGCCCCTTCGTGGTCCGCTTCCCACAGCACGAGGTCGGCCAATTTCGATGGGGCGACCACCCCGCGATCCGATCGTGAAACGGACATTGCGCCGCCAACTGTGGCCGCGATCAGCGCCCTCTCAGCCGAGAGCTTGAAAACTCCGACGGCGAGAGCGATTACCAGGCTCATGCTCGTGATCCCGCTCGTGCCAGGGTTGTGATCCGTTCCAAGCGCGATCACCACCCCCGCGTCGGCCAGCTCTTTGACCGGTGGCAATTTACCCATCGAAAGCGCGGTCGCCGGCGCGAGGGTGGCCACCACGCCTGCGCGCGCCAGAGCGACCGCGTCGCTGCGGTTCGCGCGAAGCAGGTGGTCGGCCGAAACCGCGTGCAGCTCCGCCGCGAGTCGCGAGCCTCCGGTGCGCGCGAGCTCATCGGCATGAATCCGAGGAATTAACTTCGCTTCGATCCCAGCCTTAAGAATGCGTCGCGATTGAGGCACCGAGAAATAGCCGCGATCGCAGAACACGTCGCAGAAGCGGGCCCCGGCTGCGTGCGCTTCCTCGCACCACTCCGCAACCTGACCCGCATACGCCCCGTACCTCGCCCACCGATCGGGCGGAAGGGCATGCGCCGCCAGGAACGTGACCTCGATCCGGGGCAGGTCCTTCCGCTCACCCAGCCGGGAAAGCATCCGCGTGGCCTCGAGCTCACCGTCTCGGTCCAGGTGGTAGCCGGTCTTCGCCTCAACCGTGGTCGCGCCCCCTTCCATCCATGCCCAGAGCCGCCGCGCGGTCGCCTGCTCCAGCTCGCTGATGGGCTCGGCCCTTGTGGCCAGGACGCTGGCGCGAATGCCACCGCCCTCCTTTGCCACCTCGGCGTAGGAGGCACCGGCAGTTTTCTTCGCCAGCTCGGCCATTCTGTCTCCGGCGTATACGGGATGGGTATGGGCGTCGATCAGGCCGGCTGTGACCAGGCCGCCGGCGCAGTCGTCGTCTTCGGTGACCGCCTCCAGCAGCTCATGCGGCTCCTGCCCGTGTGGGCCGCACCAGGCGATCTTGTCGTCATCGCAGATGACGGCCGCATCCTCGATTACGCCAACTGACGTCCCGGTGAAGAGCCGGCCGATGTTGCGTAGGCGCCTCACTTGACAAACGCGGTGCGGCCGCCGACCACAACGTTCGTCACGTCGCAGGCGGTGTGGCCATAAATAATGTATGCAGGGTCGAGCTGGCGCCATGTCGTGTGTGGACGTTGCTCGAGCGTGATGAAGTCGGCAAGCATGCCCGGCTTCAGCTCGCCCGCCTCCCAGCCGAGCGCACGCATGCCGTTCGCGGTCGCCGCGGTCAGCAGGTCATCCGGTTGGTGCAGAACGCGACGGCCGCTGGCACGCCGCTGGTCAAGCTCCAGGGCGCGCGCCTCTTCCAGGATGTCGATCATCGCGTTAGAGTCGCTGCCGACAGTCAGCGGACAGCCCGCCCGAGCCAGCGCCTGCAGCGGTCCCACCCGATCACCGAGGTCGCGCTCGGTGCTGGCGCACGCGCACACGCTCACACGGTTGGAACCGAGCAGCTCGATGTCGTGGTCGTCGACATGGATCGCGTGCACGGCGGTGAGGTCCGGACCGAGAATCCCCTCGCGCTCCAGCAGAGCGGCGGGCGTGCACCCTTCGACCGCCTGGCATTCTTCAACCTCCGCCGGCTGCTCGGCGAGATGGATGTGCAGAGGAGTGCCACGCTTGCGAGCCCACGCAGCAACCGTGCGCATCGATGCAGGGTCGACCGCGCGGACGCTGTGAATCGCCGCGGCGATGCGCACCCCTTCCCCATCCCTCAAATCGTCGACGCGCTGTGTCCATCGATCGACGTCGCCGTCCGAGAAAGTTTGCTGAGCGTCATCGAGCGGCCTGCCGTCGAGTCCACCGCGCAAGTAGCACGCATCGATCAGTGTGATCCTGATCCCAACCTGGCTCGCGGCCTCGATCAACGCCTCTCCGAGCTCGTTGCCGTACCGGTGCAGGTAATGGAACTCGCCGACGGCAGTGATGCCGGCTTCCAGCATCTCTTGAAATACGGCGCGCGCGTATTTGGAGTAGTCGGCACGGTCCCACTCGGTCCGCCGGTACATCTCGTGCCGCCAGGTCCAGAAATCGCCCGCGCCGGATTCCACCTCCCCACGCAACGAGTGCTGAAAGGCGTGGCTGTGGACGTTCGCGAGACCCGGGATCGTCCACCCGGTGAGGATCACCGCATCATGGGGACGCGCGGAGCGCGGAGTCACCGATTTGATCGTTCCGCCTTCGACCTCGATCAGGACGTCCTCGGCCGCGAATCCGAGCCAGGCCTGCTCAGCGTGCCAGAGTCCTGACCCGTTCAATCTCGCATGGGAATGTGGACGCCACGCTCTTTAGCCACATCGATTGCGCGTTCATAGCCCGCATCGGCATGGCGAATGACACCAGTACCGGGGTCGTTGGTCAGCACACGCTCCAGCTTGCGCGCCGATTCGTCCGATCCGTCGGCGACGACCACCATGCCGGCGTGGATCGAGCGCCCGATGCCGACGCCGCCGCCGTGGTGGACGCTCACCCATGAAGCGCCGCTCGATGCGTTGAGCAAGGCGTTCAGGATCGGCCAGTCCGCGATCGCATCCGAACCGTCGAGCATCGCCTCGGTCTCGCGATAGGGCGAAGCCACCGAACCCGAGTCGAGGTGGTCGCGGCCGATGACGATCGGCGCTTTGACCGCACCTGTGCGGACAAGGTCGTTGAAACGAGCCCCGGCACGAGCACGCTCGCCGTACCCCAGCCAGCAGATCCGCGCCGGAAGACCCTGGAATGCGACACGTTCCTCTGCGGCCTTGATCCAGCGCACGAGTGCCGGGTCATCGGAAAACTCGTCGACGATGGCCGCATCCGTAGCCGCGATGTCCGCGGGGTCGCCGGACAGCGCGACCCACCGAAACGGTCCCTTTCCCTCGCAGAAGAGCGGACGGATGTAGGCCGGCACAAATCCTGGAAAGTCGAATGCGCGCGAGCTACCGCCCAGCCGCGCCTCCGCGCGAAGGCTGTTTCCGTAATCGAACACTTCGGCCCCGCGGTCCTGGAACTCCACCATCGCATCGACGTGACGGGCCATGCTCTCCCGCGCACGTTTGACATATGCGGCGGGATCATCAAGACGCAGCTCTTGCGCGTCCTCTGGAGAGAGGCCGAGGGGGATGTAGCTCAGTGGGTCGTGCGCCGGCGTCTGGTCGGTGACCACGTCAACATCGAAGCCGCGCGCGACCAGGGCGGGGACCACATCGGCTGCATTGCCGAGAAGCCCAATCGAGAGCGCACGTTTAGCGCGTTTGGAGTCGACGGCTAGTTTCAACGCATGCTCGAGGTCATCGGCCCGCACATCGAGATAGCGGTGCTGCAGGCGGCGCTCGATGCGCTCGCCATCCGCCTCCACGCAAATCGCGACGCCGCCGTTCAACGTGACCGCCAGCGGCTGCGCGCCGCCCATCCCCCCTAGACCCGCGGTCAGCGTGATCGTCCCCGCGAGCGATCCGCCGAAGCGCTTCACCGCGACTGCGGCGAACGTCTCGTACGTGCCCTGCAGGATGCCCTGCGTGCCGATGTAGATCCACGATCCGGCCGTCATCTGGCCGTACATCGTCAGACCGAGAGCTTCGAGGCGCCGGAACTCTTCCCATGTCGCCCACTCGGGCACGAGCATCGAGTTCGAGATGAGGACACGCGGCGCCCATTCATGGGTTTCGAACACGCCGACCGGCTTGCCCGATTGAACGAGGAGGGTCTGGTCGCCCTTTAGCAGGCGCAGCTCGCGCACGATCGCGTCGTACGCCTCCCAGGATCGGGCTGCCTTCCCTGTTCCTCCGTAGACGACGAGATCCTCGGGGCGCTCGGCGACTTCGGGATCCAGGTTGTTCATGAGCATCCGCATCGCCCCTTCCTGCTGCCAGCCGAGACAGGTGATCTGAGCACCACGTGGGGAGCGGACGTCGCCCCTCAAGCCAAAGCCCCGGTGACAGATTCCGCCGCCTCGAGGATGGCACCGCTGCGGATGAGCTCTTCAGCGGCGGCGAGGTCGGGGGCCAGAAACCGGTCCGGTCCCACGCCCGGCACTTGCTTACGGATGAGGTCGCGCACCGCCGCAGTCGCCGGCGAGGCCTTAAGCGGACGTCTCAAATCCTGAGCGCGGGCCGCCGCGACAAGCTCGACGGCGAGGATGTTCGTGAGGTTGTCGAGCACAGTACGCAGCTTCAGGGCCGCGCCCCAACCCATCGATACGTGGTCCTCTTGCATACCCGAGGTCGGGATCGAGTCCACGCTGGCGGGCGCAGCAAGGCGCCGGTTCTCGGCCACCAGAGCAGCCGCCGTGTACTGAGCAACCATGAGGCCGGAGTTGACGCCCGGCTCCTCCGCCAAGAACGGAGGCAATCCCTCCGAACGATGCGGGTCGAGCAGGCGATCGACCCGCCGCTCGGCGATGGCGCCGACCTCTGCCGCGGCGATGGCCAGGAAGTCGGCGGCAAAAGCGAGTGGCTCGCCGTGGAAGTTGCCGGTCGACTCGACCTCGCCCGACTCCAGGACGACAGGGTTGTCGACGGCAGAGGCAAGCTCCACCGCCGCAACTCGGCGGGCGTGATCAAGCGTGTCGCGCGCCGCGCCTGCGACTTGAGGGCTGCACCTCACCGAGTACGAGTCCTGCACCGCGTGGTGTGAGTGGCGGTGCGAGGCGACGATGCCCGAGCCCTTCATCAACCGCACCAGGTTGGCCGCGCTCGCGACCTGTCCCGGATGCGGGCGGATCTCGTGAAGCCGCGCCTGGAAAGTGCGATCGGTCCCCAGCAGCGCCTCAGCAGACATGGCGGCCGCTACGTCGGCGGTACGGAAACGCAGCTCGGCGTCGGCACATGCCAGGGCCAGCATGCCGAGCATCCCGTCGGTCCCGTTGATGAGGGCCAGGCCTTCTTTGGTCTCGAGCTTCAGCGGCTTCAGCTTCACGGCCTTGAGAGCTTGTGCCGCGGCTCTGACGTTTCCTTCCGCATCCGTGACCTCACCTTCGCCGACCAGCGCAAGGCCGATGTGAGCGAGGGGGGCGAGGTCGCCGCTGCATCCAACCGAGCCGTAACGCGGGACGACCGGAGTGATCTCGGCGTTCAGCATCGCGATCAGCGCCTCGGCGACCATCGGCCGCACGCCCGACAGGCCCATGGCCAGCGTTCGCGCCCTGAGCAACATCGTGGCGCGAACCACCTCCTGGTCCACCGGTGGTCCCATCCCGGCGGCGTGGGAGCGGATCAAGGCCAGCTGCAGCTCGGGCTGGCGCAGGGGAGCAACGCGAGTTCCAGCGAGGGCGCCAAATCCCGTCGAGACCCCGTAGACCGGCTCGCGTGAAGCCGCGGCTTTCTCGACCCTCGCCCGGCTGCGTTCCATCCTGGTGCGGGCCGCCGGCGCCAGGGCCACCTTCTCGCCATGACGGGCCACGGCCACGACCTCGCTCTCGGCCAGGCCGGCGCCACGCAGCGTGACGGTCATCGAAGCAACCCTAACTTGAAACCCGCGGGAGCCGGCACTCGCCGGCTGCGCGTCGAAGCGAAAGCCGCGGGAGCCGGCACTGGCCCCTCTCCAACGCACTTGTCGCGCTTGAAAGAGATCCGCGCGAGGCCGGTCAAGTCAGGGTGCGGGAATGAATCGGGCGCGCGTGAAGGCGCCGTCCTCGAAGTCGACGACCCACGTCGAACCCTTCTCGAACCCGCCTTCGCCAGGTTTGACCACGTTGCGCTTGACGAGCTCTTCGACCAGCTCCCAGACGATGTCTCCGTGCGTGCTGAGCACCACCTCGTCCAGCTTGGGATCGCCGACGAACTCCATCGCACCTGCCAGGCCGTGGCCCTCCGCCAACGAGGGGGTCTGCTTCACCGGCAATTTGCGCGCGCGGGCCAGTGGTTCAACGGTTTGCACGCAGCGCAAAAAGGGGCTGGAGTAGATGGCCGTGATCGGAAAAGGCTCGAGGATCTCGACGAATGCCTCCGCCTGCTTGAAGCCCTTCTTGGTCAGCGGCCGCTGGCGATCATCACCCGACCAATCGCTCCGGCTGCCCGACTTGGCATGCCGCACGACATAGAAAGTTCCCACCCGATCCAGTAACGCCTAGGGCATCCACTGCCGCAGCTGCTTGCGGTCCAGCGCCTTCCAGACCTTTGGCCACTTCGCCCTCGACTCTTCGGCCGCGATGTGCTCCAACGCGATCAGCTCCCCGGCCACGAACGCACGGCGGCCGCTGATCCGTGCGCTGCGCAGCCAGGCCTGCGCGGTGACGCTGTCCTGGTGCTCGCCCAGGACGGTCTGGAGCTTGGCCGCCGCACGCGCGAATGCAGCCGCAGCGCTCCCCGCCACCGGCGCCACGGCCTCAGCCGCATAGCGCGCTCGCTTGGCGAGGATGCGGATGCGATGGAGTTCGGGGTCCGTGGGCGGATCGGGCAGCTGGCGGACGGCGGAGCGCAGGCGCCTCCACGGGCCTGCCGCCAGCGGAGGCAGCACCGCAGAAGCCGGCTGGTCCGCCTCGGGCAGCGTCGCCGGAGAATGAACCGCCTCCACCAGCCGCTCGAGCAGGTCGATGTAGCGCGTCGAGCCGAGCTCGGCCAGCAGCTTCTTGCGCAGGTTCTCGATCTCGAGCTCGAGGATTTGGAGCAGAGAGTTGGCCGACCTGTGATCGGCCGCTGGAAGTGATTTGACGCGTTCGCGCAAGCGCTCCAGAAGGACTTCGCGGTCGCGAACCGCGCCCAGCCCCATGGCCAGCCATCCCAGCTCGGAGCGCAGCGGCTCAGTCCATTCGGGGTCGAGCAGAGGTCCGAAGGTGCGCAGGTGGGACCGAAGCTTGCGGGTTGCGACGCGCGCTTGATGAACGGCTTCGGGGTCGCCGCTGGTGCGTACCAGCGGGTCGTGGTGGAGCAACGAAGCAACAGATTCGGCGAACACGCTCTTGATCACGTCTTTGGCCGGCGAATCCGGCTGCACTGGATGGGGCGCGACCTCGGGGGCCTCCATGGCGCGGGGACCGAGTGCTCGGATGTGTTTGGGCGTCGGATCCGGAGCGCCGGCGCCGGCCCCGCGCAGCCGCGTCACCAGCGAATCGACCATTCCGTTGGTGCCGTTTGACGGGGCGCCGACCTCGACCTCGATCTCGCGGAAGCGTGCAGCGACGCGCCGGCCGTCTCTCACGGACACCTCGTCGTCGACCACTTCAGCCACTCGGGCGCCCGTAGCGTCAAGCAGCCTCACTCGCCTGCGGATGGTCGAGAGGCGCGCCACTGGCACGAGCTCCGATTTCCGCACGTACGCCCGGACGATGTCGACAGCCGCCTCCGGTGGCTTTTTCGCGCCACCCTGGAAAGTCAGCTCGTCGCGCTCGAGCAGCTGGCCGGGTGTATCGCGGCTCGCGGCCGGCGGCAGCTTCAACGTCCAGCCCTCCCCGGCGCGATGTCGAAGTGAGACACCCCAACGCGCAAGTCGCAGGTCCAGGGTGTCGTAGTAGACCGTCTCCATGCGGACGGCCTCGGGTGGTGTCACCGCCACGCCGTCGACGACCCCGCTCAGGTCAGGGAGGTGGAACGCGGGGCCCGCCCCGAGCTTCACCTCGCGCTCTTTCAACGGGGCCTACGCATGCGCTACGCCGTTTACCACCCCATTGCCACGCGCGCTTTCCAGGGCAAGCTCCTGGAAGCGTTTGTGTGAGTTGAGCCCACGCACGGTCGGCACGCGCTGCCAGGCCCCGTCGGGGCACAGCTCCCACGCAAGCACGTCGTCGGCGAGGACGACCTCGAGTATTTGCGAAAGGCGCTGGCGCAGCTTCGGATCGCTTACTGGGACCACCGCTTCGACACGACGGTCGAGGTTGCGCGGCATGAGGTCTGAAGAGCCGAGGTAGTACTCGGCGTCTGCGCCCTCTCCGAAGACAAAGACGCGCGAGTGCTCGAGAAAGCGGCCGACGATGGAGCGCACCTTGATGCGCTCGGACATGCCGACCACGCCCGGGCGAAGCGAGCACATGCCGCGGATGATCAGATCGATCTTGGCGCCGGCCTGGGACGCGGTGTACAGCGCCTCGATGATCTCGGGGTCGATCAGGTTGTTGACCTTGATGATGATCCGGCCACCGAGCTTGCCCTCGCGCTCGATCAGCTGCGTGATGCCGGCGCGCAGGCTGGTCGGTGCGACCAGCAGCTTGCGGTAACGATGCTGGCGGCTGTAGCCGGTAAGCAGGTTGAAAAGCTCGGTGACGTCTGCGCCAAGGTCGGCGTCGGCCGAAAGTAAGCTCACGTCTTCGTAGCCATGCGCGGTGCTCGGGTTGTAGTTGCCGGTGCCGACGTGCAGGTAGTGCTGGATGTGCTTGCCCTCGCGGCGCACGACCAGCGTGACCTTCGCGTGGGTCTTGAGGCCGAGCAATCCGTATACGACGTGAACGTTCGCCTCCTCGAGAGCCCGTGCCCAGCCGATGTTGGCCTGCTCGTCGCCGCGTGCCTTTAGCTCGACCAGCGCCACCACCTGCTTGCCCCGTTCGGCGGCGCGGATCAGCGCCCGCACGATTGGGCTTGCCGGACCCGAAGTTCGGTACAGCGTCTGCTTGATGGCGAGCACGTCGGGGTCGCTCGCGGCATGGTCGATGAACGCTTCGACCGAGGTGGCGAACGAATCGTATGGATGATGAGCGAGCAGATCGCCGGCGCGCATCACGGCGAAGAGGTCGGGCACCTCGGCCCCCAGCCCGCGCAGCCGTGGCTGCGTGGTGGGAGTCCACGGTTCTTCTCTCAGGTCGGGCCGGTCGAGCTGCAGCGATAGTGTGTGCAGGCTGCCGAGATCCAGCACCCCATCCGCCTTGTACACGTCCGTCGGTTGAAGCTCGAGCTCTCGAGTCAGCAGCTCGAGCACCTCGGGCGACATGCCTGGATCGACTTCGAGCCTGACCACGCGCGCGTGACGGCGGCGGCGGCGCAGCTCGGTCTGAATCGCGGCGAGCAGGTCTTCAGCGTCGCTGTCAACGTCGTCGAGGTCTCCGTCTCGGGTGACGCGGAACGGATGGTGCGCCACGACCTCCATGCCCGGGAACAGCGACTGCAGGTGAAGCGCGATCACGTCCTCCAGCGGTACGTATCGCTGTCCTTCAACCAGAGGGATAAACCGCGGCAGCACTGGCGGCACCTTTACCCGCGCAAATCGCTGCTGGTGACGCTGGGGGTCCCGAACCATGACGGCCAGGTTGAGCGAGAGGTGCGAGATGTACGGGAAGGGATGGCCCGGATCGACCGCGAGAGGCGTCAGCACAGGAAAGATCTGCTGCCGGAAAACCGAGTGGAGCAGGCTCAGCTCGCGCTTGGTCACCTGGTCCCCGCGGATCAGAGCGATGCCGGCCTCGGCGAGCGCCGGGACGATGCTGTGGTTGAACAGGCCGACCTGCCGCTCGGTGAGGCTTTCCACACGAGCTCTGATCGCTCTCAGCTGGTCGAGCGGCGACATGCCGTCCGGCGACGCGACCGCGACCGCCGCGAGGACCTGTTCCTTGAGTCCTGCCACCCGCACCTGGAAGAAGTCGTCCAGGTTCTGACTGAAGATGGCGAGGAAGCGCACCCTCTCGAGCAGGGGCAGGTGGGGATCCTCGGCCAGAGCCAGCACCCGCTCGTCGAAATCCAGCCTGGAGAGCTCTCGGTTGAGGTATCGAGGCACCTCAGGCGGAGCCTGTGGCAGGGACGTTTGGTCCGCGTCGAATTGCACTCCCACCACCACGAATGGAAGATTACCGCCTGCCGCATCGGGCTGGGTTAGGGGTTGGTTAAGGACTTTGTCAGGCCCTCCCTTCGTGCAAACAAACGCTCTCGGCCGGGCTCCTACCTACCTTCGATAGCCTGGCTACCTGCCTGAGAGGGCGGTCAAACCTTAACCCGCCGGGACGCTTCGTTTAACCCACGGAAAGTAGCCTGGCCTCGGTACTCGATGAAAGCGCTACCGCCCGAGGCCGACCAATCCGGTCAACGCTGGATGGCACGCCTGGTCGAGGTCTTCCAGCCTTTGAGCGTGCGGGCGGACCGGCTTGGCTCGATGAAGCCGTTCGCCGGCCTCCCTTGGTCCGATCTTGAGTTCGCGGCCACCTGCCTCGGCGAAAGCCTGGTTGAACGCGGCACCCGCATGACTGTGCAGGGCGAGCCTTCCTCGAGGCTGTGGCTCATCACCGAGGGTGAGGCGCTGGTGTCAGCGGACGCTCGCCCGGTCCGCATCGCGGGGCGTGGTGAGTCGTTGGAGGCGCGACATTGCTTTTGAGGCTCACCTCGCCTGACACCGCGCTGTCGCTGACCCGGATCCGGGCATTCGAGGCGGGCCCGCAACAGTTTCGCGAGCTGATCAGGCATCCCGGAATTCGCAGACGCCTCGCTCTCGCACTGCGCCCTCTCGCGCCTCGGCGGTCGGCCCGGCCAACGGTTTGAGTTAGGAGCGGGCCGGCTCTGCACCCCGGCCCGCTTCAGATGAAGTTCGTCTTAGCCGAGCGCCGCAACGACGTTTGAGAAGACGTTCACGATCTGGTTCCCCATGGTCAAGAGAATCACGATGACGACGATCGAAACGAGAACCAGGATCAAGGCATACTCGACCATACCCTGGCCGCTCTGGCGGCCGGCTGACCGGCGATTCATGGCACCCACCTCCTTTCTCGCGTAGCGAGCGTTTGAAAACCCTACCGCAGTACAACGCTCGCAAAGCGATTTATTTTCAGTATTTTTACTTCAACGAACTGTAATTTGGGCGTGAACAGAGTTCCTGAAGCGCCCGGCTGTTAAGCCAACGAACGGGCGGCAATTAAAGTACCCCCCGTGGACGAAGTCATCCAGACTCGCGGGCTCAGGCGCGTGTTCAAGTCACGCAAGCGAGTCGTCGAGGCCGTTGCGGGGGTCGATCTGACCGTGCGCAAGGGTGAGATCTTCGGCTTCCTGGGCCCCAACGGCGCCGGCAAGACCACCACCCTTCGGATGCTGGCCACCCTGATGCCGCCCAGCGGCGGGAGCGCGAGCGTGGCAGGCTGCGACCTGGTCACCCAGCCCGCCCAAATCCGGGAGCGAATCGGCTATGTCGGGCAAGCCGGCGGCTCCGACCGCGAGATCACCGGGCGGACCGAGCTGGTGTTTCAGGGACGCCTTTACGGGATGTCAATCGCCGAGGCCGACAAGAGGGCGGCGGAGCTGATCACGATGCTCGAGCTGGAGGTGTGCGCCGACCGCAAGGCCGGCACCTACTCAGGCGGGCAGAAGCGCCGCCTCGACATCGGACTCGGACTGGTGCACGACCCGCAGCTCCTTTTCCTCGACGAGCCGACGACAGGCCTCGACCCGCAGAGCCGCGCTCGGGTCTGGGACGAGGTGCGCCGCATGCACGGCCGTGGTACGACCGTCTTTCTCACCACCCATTACCTCGATGAGGCTGACGCCCTGTGCGACCGGATCGCGATCATCGACTACGGGAAGATCGTCGCCGAGGGCACACCCGAGGAGCTGAAGCGCGCGGTTGCGGGCGACGTGGTGACTCTCACCGTCGCCGGCGACCAGCAACGGGCGCTCGACGTGCTGAAAGACCAGCCTTTCGTTAGAGAGGCCAAGCTCGACGAAGGCTCCGTCCTTCTATATGTGGACCGCGGAGAGGTTGCGATGCCGGCCATCCTCAGGCTGCTCGACGGCGCGGGCCTGACCCTCGTCACCATCGGCCTCCACCGGCCGAGCCTCGATGACGTCTTCCTCCGCCAGACCGGGCGCTCGCTGCGGGAAGCCGCGGCATGAAGCTCGCCCGCGACACGTGGCTCGTGTTCGGCCGCTACTTCGGACTCTTCATCCGCAACCCGGCATGGGTGGCGCTCGGCGTGCTGCAGCCAGTGATCTACCTGGTCTTGTTCGCACCTCTGCTCGGGTCCATCGCGAAGGTGCAGGGCTTCCCGCCGGGCGGGGCTTACAACGTCTTTGTGCCTGGCTTGCTGGTCCAGCTCGGCATGTTCGGCGCGGCCGGGGTCGGATTCAGCCTCATCGCTGAGCTGAGGGCGGGGGTGATCGAGCGCCTCCGCGTCACGCCCGTCAGCCGCGTGGCGCTTTTGCTCGGACGCGCTCTTCGCGACATGCTGTCGATCGTCGTGCAGTCGCTGATCCTGATCTTGATCTCCCTGCCGTTCGGCCTGAGCATCCACCCGATCGGAGTCGTGATCACGCTCGCGTTGATCGCGTTGATTGGCCTGCTCACGGCATCGATCTCTTACGCGGTGGCGCTTGCGGCGCGCGAAGAGAACATCTATGCATCGATCGTCTTCACCGCGACGCTTCCGATCCTGTTGCTGTCAGGAGTGCTGCTTCCGCTTGGCCTGGCGCCTCAGTGGCTGCGCAACATCGCGGCCGCGAATCCGCTCTCCTACGCGGTCGACGCCGCCCGCTTTCTTTCTCGGCGTCCCACATCGCGTCGAACAGCCGGTCGATCTCTTCCAACGAGCAGACGGCCGCGGTCAGTGGATCCAGCATGAGGGCGTACTTGGCTTTCTGGCGGTCGCGCTCCATCAGAGCCTGGACCACCAGCTCGTGCACGGCCATGTGCGAACGGTTCAAAGCGGCGAGCTGCTCGGGCAGCGGGCCGTAACGCAGCGGCTCCAGGCCACCCCGGCTCACTCGACACTCGACCTCCACGCATCCGTCCGGCAGGTTCTCGATCGCGCCGCGGTTCTGCACGTTGCCGTGGATCGACGCTTCTCGGCCGAGCTCGATTGCCTCGATGATGGTCGATGCGTACTCGTGGCTGCGATGGGTCGGCACGGGGGTCTCGCCCCGCAGCATGGATGCGATCAGCTCGTCGTTGGCGCGACGCCAGTCTGGCCAGTTGTTCGCATAAAACCCGCTCTCGCCGAGGTAACCCGGCCGGGTGTACTTCGCCAGCAGGTTGGGACGCTTACGGAAGTACGGCACGTACTCGGAAAAGTGGCCGCTCGATTCGGTGACGAAAGCGCCCAGGTGCAGCATCACCTCAAACCGCACGGGATCCTGCTCGTAAATGGCGGGGATCTTCGCACGCTCGCGAAGGAGCGGATAGAGGTCTTCGCCTTCGCGCTCGAGCGTTGTGAACCACGCGTTGTGGTTGATCCCCGCGCAGCGCCAGGTGAGCCGGTCATATGGAATGTCGAGGTAGGTCGCCAGCTGGCGCGATGTGCCCTGGACGCTGTGACACAACCCGACCACCTCGAGGTCGACGGCGCGCGCTGCCGCGAGGGTGAGGATGGACATCGGGTTCGTGTAGTTGAGGACGACCGCCTTTGGGGCCAGGCGCGCAACGTCCGCCACGATCTCGAGCCAGACCGGCCCGGTGCGGAGAGCTTTGAAGATGCCTCCCGGCCCGATGGTGTCGCCGATGCACTGGTCCACCCCGTACCGCTTCGGGATGTCGTAATCGGCGCGCACATGCTTGAGACCGGCGACCTCGATCGAGTTGATGACGTAATCGCTGCCCTCGATGACGTCGGCTCGATCCGTCGATGCCTCCACTTTCCATCGCTTACCCGAAAGCTCGACCAGCTTCTCTCCGATCTGGCGCGCGAGGTCGAGCCTGCTTGGGTCCACATCGACCAGTGCGAAAACACCCTGCTCGAGCCCATCAATCGCAAGGATGTCGGTCATCAGCTGGCGGGCGAAGACGGCGCTGCCCGCACCGACGAAGGTGACCTTCGGCACGGCGTCCATATTGAAGGAGTCGGGCGCGCGAAGGCGCGGGGTCCTAGCCGGCCGGCCTCATTGGTCTGTAGACCACGAAAGTTCCGTTGAATTTCGCCGCCAACTCGTCTGAGGGCGGGTGGCCTTTGATTTCGTAGATGGGCGTTCCGGGGTCCAGGAACGCGGCGTCGCCATCCTTGAGCTTGTAGTGGGGATCGCACACACTGCCGTTGACTTTGAACTTGACGTGGGCGTAGACCGGGCCAAGATCGCTCTCCTGGAGGGCAGTTTCGAGCTCAGGCCCAGAAACGTACTGAGTCGAGCCGACCTGGATGAAGTTGACCCAGTCGATCATGGTGTTGTTGCAGGTCGCCTGCCCCGGCAGCTGGCACGCGGCCATGAAACCAAGGATTGCAATTCCGATCACCAGCCTGGATGCCATCGGGAGAGTGAACGCCCGCTGTGATCGCGGCGTAACGCAGGTTGCTCTCAGTGGTGATGATGCTCGTGCTGTGAGTGCTCGGCCGCCACGGTATGAGACTCGTGGGGATGGGCCATCATCCGCAGCATCTCGACTCCACCGGTGGTGAAGAAACGCCACGCCAGCAGGGCCATCAGAACCAGGAAAGCGATGTCGAGGAACGTTGTGTAGTTCCAGGTGGGCTGGGTCTCGAAAACCGTCACATGGTGGTTGGTGGGCACCAGACCGAGGAGCTGAAAAAGGCCTCCGATCAAGAAGCCGGCCAGAGCCATTGCGAGGTAGGAGATTCCGAGCAGGTAGAGCGACATCCGGCCGCCGTAGTACTTCCGATAAATGTTGAGGATGGGCAGGATGATGAGGTCGGCGAAGATGAAGCTGATCACTCCGCCGAAGCTGATGCCTCCGTTCCACAGCACGACCGCGAGAGGCACGTTGCCCACCGAGCAGACGAAGCTCAGCATGGAGATGATCGGCCCTACGAGCGGGCCCCAGAACTCGTTGAGGGTCGGGTTGTTCGTCAGGAAGAACGCCTGCCACCAGCTGTTCGGGACCCATGCCGCGATCGCCCCGGCGATCAGAAAGCCCAAACCGATATCACGGTAGAGGCTGTACACATCCATATAGAAGTAGTGGGCGATCGCGGTGAACGCTCTGGGCGAGAAGAGGCGCGCAAAGAAGGGACCCTCGGTGATGGACATGTCCATGTCGCCATGGCCTTCCATGTTCGAGCCGACAATTCCGAGCTCGGCCTGGTGCTTGGCTTGGTCGATCATCCGCTGGCGCAGGGTGAGCTTGAAGATGATCCACAGGACCACCGCCATCAGGAGACCGCCGGCGAACTCCGCGGCGACGAACTGCCATCCGAGCAGGATCAGCAAAACCAGACCCAGCTCGAAGACCAGGTTGGTGGAAGCGAACTCGAACACGATCGCGTTGACAAAGTGCGCGCCTCGGCGAAACAGCGCCCGCGCGACCGCGACGGCCGCGTAGGAGCAGGAGGAGCTGGCTGCACCCAGTCCTAAAGACAGCACAAAGCCTTTGAGGTCGGGGCGGCCGAGCGCGCCCGCCACGGCCCGGGTCGATACGACCGTCTGGACCACCGCCGAGAGCAGGAAGCCCAGGGCCAAGGGCCAGAAAACCTCCAGCAGCATGAAGAGCGAGAGCTGCAGCGCGTGCAGCACGGCGTTGATTGCGAACATACCTAGCTCCTGACCAGCCGCACGACTGCCTCGTTGAGCTCCTGGACCTTCTTCTTTCCTCCGCCCGACCTGATCGCTTCCGTTACGCAGTGCTCGGTGTGGTCGGCGAGCAGCTGCAGCGCGACGGATTCAAGGGCGGCCCTGGTCGCGTTGACCTGGGTGAGGACGTCGATGCAGTAGCGATCCTCATCCACCATCTTCTCGATGCCCCGCACCTGTCCTTCGATGCGCCTGAGCCTTGCCGCGATTCTCCGCTTGTCCTTGGTGTAACCAACCATCGCCGAATAATACCCCCTGGAGGTATAGGGGAAGAAAAGAAAAGCGCCCGGGGATGAGCTCCCCGAGCGCTTGGTGTTCTACGTCAGCGGCCGTTCGTCGCGGCGGCTCGATTCGACTCGGTACGCGCGGCGGCGATCCGATCGCTGATCGCGATCAGGTTGCCTTCGCTGTCCTTGAACCAGGCTCCCTT
>WNGI01001397.1_pt1 | contig 22439 bp, 16 predicted proteins | sample 5400621 | NCBI WGS metagenome assembly WNGI01 (sample SAMN13153374, study PRJNA577476) | soil metagenome | isolation source: 20 cm soil or saprolite under Garry oak tree replicate 1 | place: USA:California | collected 2016-06-15
CAGTCCGATGGTGATGCCTTCAGGCCCGCGGATGTAGGCAAGCCGATTCGTGTCCTCGTACTGCACCACTTCGCCTATCAGCTCGGCCCCGTGGGCGAGCAAGCCCGCTACGACAGCGTCGATATCTTCGACGGCGAACATGATGCGACGGATGCCCAGCACGTTCACCGGCGCGTCCACGGGCCCAAACCTGATTGCTTTGGGCGTGTGGAACTTGTCGAGCTCGATGCGACCGTGGCCGTCCGGGGTCCGCATCATAGCGAGGGTGGCGCGAACGTCCTTGAGCCCGATCAGGCTGCCGACCGAAGGTCCCTCGACCTGCGTCTCGCCTTCGAGCTCGAGGCCGAGTTCGATGAAGAAAGACTTGGCCGCCTCGAGGTCGTCGACAACGATCAGAACGTTGTCCATCCGCTGAATCGTCATTTGCTCACTTTAGTGATCGCGATGATGCAGTTACTTAGGAAAAGTCAGGATCAACCTTTGCTTTTGGTTGCAATGTCATCCGCAACTTAATTGGGGTCGCAGCCATCTCAGCGATCATGGTTCCCAGCGTGGAGGCATCGTTAGTAGGCGACACAATTTGTTTGGCGAGCGCCTCGGACCGGCCGAGGCTCGAACCTGACACGCGAAGCTCGTGCCCGCGGTAGACGCGGGAAGGGAGGGATTCGAACTCGCACCTCAATCCTGAGGGGCTACCGAATGATTCTCGACTGAGGGCCTACGGGTGGTTCTAGTTTGGGTCGAGGCGAAATACCGGATAGCGATTAGCCCCAGCCACGACGACATCAGGATCGCCTGACCCTAAGAAGCGGACGCCGCCCCTGACCTGCTGAAGGAAAGCTCGCAGAACCGGGGCGCGCTCCTAGACCGGCAACTCGACGAGACGCACGCGTTCGACGTTCCGCCCGTTCCCGAGGGTGCCTGATCCCGATGCGCGCACGTTCTGCACCCAGGCCGCCTCTGAAAAGGCGGGCGACGATGTACCGACTCCCGTCAATCGTCGCGATCGAAATGGGCGTGCTTCGCACCTTTCCACTCTTAAGCCCGGGTACTGAGAGCAGATGCTGCGATCCGATCTTCAGGCCGCGCCGCAGCATCGCAACGTTCAGTCGAGCGATCCACATCGGCGGCGGCTTCACCTCGGGCACGCTCGGAGAATACGCCGGCCTTTTCTGTTTAAGTGCTGGGTCCGGCGGTTAGTGCGCGAGCACTACGACTGGCGTGAACCGGAACAGCGGGAAGGGAGGGATTCCATCCCGCACCTCAACCTCTTCCGGGCCGCCTGAAGGGTACCGCCTGATACTGGACTGAGGGTTTGATGCTCGTTGCTTGGGAGATCAGCCGGCGCGGGCCCCTGACGAAGGTGTATTTGAAAGATCGCGAGGGCAGAAATACGCGGCTTACCCTCGCGTGGGACTCCTATTCAGACGCGCAGCTCGACGCATTCGAACAGCCCGTGGTTTCGAGGAAACGAGCTGATGCTGATGGCCATCGATCGAGGTCTCACTGGGGATTAGCAGTGATGGTCAGGACGTTCGCCTGCATTGCGGTGGTGGCATGGCCAATGTCGCAGCCAAAAGCAGTTGCGTTCGCGAAATCATCGACTGTCACCGAGACGCGCTGGCCCCAGTGAATCGTAGTCGGTGGTTCACCACTCGAAGAGAAGACCACCATCCCGTTGGACGATACATTCAGCAACTGGTTCTCCATCTCAATCGTGTAGGGAGTTCCGCTCACCACGACCTCCGGACAGGTCCTGTTCCGGGATAGGGCCCAGTTGCCGATGGGGCCTATCGGCGGCGATTTTTCCATACAGCACAAGTAAGAGCCGAGCTGGATCACCCCGTCGAGGTGTGCCGGTTGGGCAGAGTGAGCGCCGCCTGGGATCTTCGATGTGCCGTGGTTCATCATTCGCTCGATTGCATACTCGAACTGGATGTCGGGGTACCGGGTCTGACGATCGACCCTGATCTCAAACACATCGCTGCCCTGGCGGAAAAAGTCGAGCACGTTGTACTGCAGGGCTCCCGCGTATAGACCAATGGGAAATGCAGTCGTGCCGCTCGCATTGATCTGGGGTTGACCCTTGAACGCGAACAGGGAGACGGCCGAAAACACGCCCGAGTTGGCGGCCGCAGCTTTGCATCCGCTGGTCACGCTGGGGACCTGCGAACGGATGGCCTCGAAGTACCCGATCGCGGCGTCGCCGCTGCCGAATCGATAGTGCACCACCGAGACGCTCGCCAGGCTGTCTGGGACTCCCACGACGGCGGCATCAGCCAGGATGGCGGGACGCGAGCCACCGCAGATCAATGGAGCGCCGGCACTCATGTCGGCGGAGCTCGACATGTCGACCCCACCAGGCACGAACTGTTGCAGGTCGGTGACGGACGGTTGGCGCAGCTCGAGCGAGCCGGTTGGGAAAGGGAAGGGCGTCGCTTGTGAGGTACCACATGCGCACAGCGTCAAGAGGGCGGCTCCGACCACGAATTGTCGGCGTGCTCGCATCCTAGTCGAGAGCCTAGGTCGCCGCTGTCAATAGCACCAGGGACATTGGGCCCTAGCCGCTTTCCGGTATGTCCCACTGCAGATGGCGGGAAGGGAGGGTTCGGCCACTCAGCCACCTCCCCGGAGAGTCACGGGCGCCGTTCGATTCTAATCTGAGCTACCCGCTCTCCATACTTAACGCCCGATGGAGGCTCCAGGAGGACCAGGCGCGCCCCCCATGTGGGGTCCCGGCCGCAAGATGGCGTTTGGAGCAGCCCCCGGTTCCAAGAGCAAACTCTGGTACACGCTCGCCGATGGTGCGCTCAGCGAAGTCTTCTTTCCCTTCCTCGATCGGGTCGCACTCCACGAGCTGCGCTTTTTCGCATCCGCCGGTGGAGCTCCGCCGGTCGATGACTCGGCCGACGGCGAGCACCGCATCAGCTGGCTGAGTCCCGGCGTCCCCGCCTTCACGGTCGACAGCACCCATCACGAATACCGGTTCACCAAGGAGTTTTTCTCCGACCCCGAGGAGAACGCCCTGCTGATCGCGGCCACGTTCACGCCTGAGCTTCCCGACGTTCGCCTCTACATGCAGGCGTCCGCGCACTGGGAGCCAGGCACCGAAGGCAACTACGGCCAGGTCCTTGACACGCACCCTCCGGCGCTGCTCTTCCACCAGCAAGACGTCTGGATCTGCATCGTCGGACCCTTCAGCCGCGCGACGGCGGGCTACTTCCGGAGCTCGGACCTGCAGATCGACCTCCACGATGGTGATGGTTACCTGACCAGCTCCTACGACCGAGCCGGTCCAGGCAACGTTGCGCTGGGAGCCGAGATTGGAATCCGAGCGGGCTCCTTCCAGATCGCCATCGGCTTTGCGCATACGCGCGCTGACGCGGAGGAGATCGCCAGGTCGGCCCTGGAAAAGGGCGCCAACAACGTCCGCCAGGCTTTCGAGCGGGCGTGGCGCGCGCAGGCCGATATGCCTCAGGCCCTCGGAAAGGTCAGCGGTGACGAAGGCATGCTCGCGCGCGCATCTCTGACTGTGCTGCGCTGCCTCGAAGACAAATCGCACGCCGGCGCGTTCATCGCCGCGCCGTGCGCACCGTGGGGTGAGACCAATCACGACGCCAACCACGTCTACCACCTCGTCTGGCCACGCGATCTGTGCCGCATCGCGACCGCGTTGCTCGACGCAGGCGACAGCGCAGCTGCGCTGCGCGCGTTCCGACACCTCCAGTCGCGCCAGCGTCCAGACGGTGGTTGGTATCAGAACTGGTTTCTCAACGGCACCCCGCACTGGACGTCGACCGAGTTGGACCAGGTGGCTCTTCCAATCCTTCTCGCATGGCGCCTCGGAGTCGCGAACTGCCTGGATCACGATCCCTATCCAGTCATGGTCCGGCCCGCGGCGCAGTTCATCATCCGCGAGGGGCCGCTAACCCAGCTCGATCGCTGGGAAGATCTCGGCGGGCTGTCCCCGTCGACGCTGGCCGCCTGCATCGCGGCCCTCATCGTCTCCGCAGAATTCGCGCACGAGGCGGGTGAGCATGTGGCCGCCAGCCACCTGCGCGCGGTCGCCGACTACTGGAACGACCGCGTCGAAACCTGGTGCTCCACCGCCGCGGGGGTTTACGTTCGACTGGCCGGCGACCCCGATCACCGGCCGACCGAAGGCGCTATCGCGCCGGAGTTTCTCGAGCTGGTCCGCTACGGGCTGCGGAGGCCGAAAGATGAACGAATCCTGCGCAGCCTTCAAAGCGTCGACACGTCATTGAAGGTCAGCCTCCCCGCCGGGCCGAGCTGGCGCCGCTACGTCGGCGATCGCTACGGCGAGCACGAGGATGGGACTCCGTGGGACGGGGCCGGCATCGGCCGGCCCTGGGCGGTCCTGACCGGCGAACGCGCCCGCCACTTCTTCTCGATGGGGCTGCCGGCGGCGGAGCTGGTTCGCACCATCGAAGGTTTCGCCGGTCAGGGGTTGATGATCCCGGAACAGGTCTGGGACGGCCCGGACATTCCAAGCCGCGGTCTGAGGTTCGGCCGGCCGAATGGATCCGCCACGCCGCTTGGCTGGGCCCACGCGGAGTACCTCGAGCTGCTCGTCACCATTGCCCTCGCCGGCTTCCCGGACATCGTGATGCCCGCACGCAGGCGCTACACCGAAGGCCCGGCGCAGGAGCCGGCATTCGTGTGGTCGCATCGGCATCAGATCACGCGAATCGCAGCCGGCCGTCGCCTACGCGTTCAGCTACCCCGACCCGGCGCCGTGCACTACACATTCGACGAATGGGCCACCTTCGCCGAGGTCGAAGCCGTCGACACAACACTGGGCGTGTGGGTAGCCGAGATTCCGTCCAATCGTCTCGGGCCCGGCTCGGAGTTCTCCTGGACCGCGCACTACATGACCGGCTGGGAGGGCAACAACTTCACCCTCACGGTGGACTAGCGTGAGCTAGCGCTCGTCGGGCGGCTCCAGGTCGTCGAGCCGGAGCTCGGTGCTCGCGTCCTCGTCGAACTGGCTGTGCAGCTCGCCGCAATCGGCGCACCGGTAGTACTCGCCCACAAAGCCCTTGTGCCAGACGGCATAGCTGACAATGCCCGGCTCCTCGACCAGGATCTCCTGCTCGAGCCGGTAGATGACCTGCTCCCAGCCACCCGTTTCGATGTCGTCGTCCAGCACGACCAGGCAGTACGGATGCGGCTCGCCCCACACCATCGTCACCTCGCCTCGCCGCTCGTCGTCGGCATTGACGATGGACCATGCCTCCGCCGCCTGCGCGCGCGTGCTGCGCACCAGTCGAAGGTGCGCCCAGAAACGCTCAGCCGACTCGCGCTCAGCCTTGTCGTGCTCGGCCTGCGCCTCCTGGAATGCGCTCCACATCCGCAACAGGTGGTTGCGGAACCGGTGGTAGGTCGGGAGCAGCTTCGGCTGCTGCTTGGGTGAGCCGATCAGCTGCTCGAAGGCATGCTCGAAGGCCGCCTCGACGCGCTCCTGGCGGTCCGCCACGTCCGGCGCCCAGCCCTCGTCTTCGGAGAGCCGCATGCTCTCGTTGAGCACGACCTCAAAGTCGAGCCAGTCGTCCCCGAACTCCGGGACGAAAACGCTCTCCACCAGGTCAGCCAGCCGGTGCTCCTCGAGCAGCGCGGGCGTCACCTTCCCGCGTGCGTCCGGCCACGCTTTCCAGCCCATCACGTTGTGGATCCAGTAGTCGAAAACGGTGACCGCGTACTGGAGGGCGGCAGGCGACGTCCAGATACCGGTCGGCCACGTCCGCTTGCCCGTGCGGACCTTGTTGTAGAGGGCGATGACCTGCTCTTCGTCTAGGTACTCGGTTTCCACGGCTCCCCACTATAGGAATAACTCCGGAACCACCCTGGGTATATTGACTTGCACGATGTCCACAGCCAGGGGCCTCACGCCCGATCAAGTCTCCCGCTACGCCCGCCACCTCATCCTGCCCGAGGTCGGTGGCGCCGGCCAGCGCAAGCTGCTGGGCTCGAGCGTGCTCCTGCTAGGCGCCGGGGGCCTCGGATCGCCCGCGGCCATGTACCTGGCGGCGGCGGGGGTGGGCAAGGTCGGCATCGTGGACTTCGACGTCGTCGACGCCTCCAACCTCCAGCGCCAGCTCCTCCACGGCCATGACGACATCGGCCGGCCCAAGGTCGAGTCGGCGGCTGAGACCCTCCGCAACTTGAACCCGGACGTGCAGGTGGTCCCGATCAACGAGCACCTGAACTCCGAGACCGCGATGCGGATCTTCGCTCCTTACGACGTGATCATCGATGGGACCGACAACTTTCCGACCCGCTATCTCGCCAACGATGCCGCCCATTTCCTGGCCAAGCCGCTGGTCCATGGAAGCATCTTCCGGTTCGAGGGTCGGCTCGCCCTGTTCGACTCGGCCAAGGGCACGGGCTGCTATCGCTGCCTGTTCCCCGAGCCCCCTCCGCCCGGCTCCGTCCAGAGCTGCGCCGAAGCCGGTGTGTTCGGAGTGCTGCCCGGAATCATCGGCAGCATGATGGCGTTCGAGACGATCAAATACCTCTTGAACATCGGGCGCCCGATGATCGGCCGCTACCTCCTGTTCGAAGGCGAGGACATGAGCTTTCGCGAGCTCAAGCTGCGCCAGAACAAGGCCTGCCCGCTTTGCGGTGAGAACCCAACGGTGAATTCCCTCATCGACTACGAAGCGTGGTGTGGCGCTCCCGCGATGGAGCCTTCCGAAGCCCGGGCGAGCTAATCTCAGCTGGAGATGATCCAGCTCGACCGGTACGACGTGACCAGCCTGAATCGAGCGCGCGCAATTGTGCGCGACCTCGGGTCCGTGCTGGTCGCATATTCAGGCGGCGTCGACTCCACGCTCTTGCTCAGGCTTGCTCTCGATGAGCTCGGTGACCGCGCGGTGGGTGCTCTCGCGAGCTCGCCGGCGTACCCCGAGTCGGAGCAGGAGGGGGCGCGCATCCTCGCCCGCCGGCTGGGCGCTCGGCTGGTCGAGCTTTCGACCAACGAGGTCGAGCTCGATGCTTACGCGCGCAACAACCCAGACCGCTGCTTCCACTGCAAAGAGGAGCTCTTCGACAAGCTCGAGCCGGTGCAGCGAGAGCTCGGCCTTGACCACCTCGCCTATGGCGCCACCGCCGACGACGCGGACGATCACCGACCAGGCCACGGCTCCGCCGTCCGCCGCGGCGTCCGCTTTCCCTTGCTCGAGGCGGGCATGGGTAAGCCTGAGATCCGCGCCGCCGCGCGCAAGCTCGGTCTGCCCAACTGGAACAAGCCTTCCTTCGCGTGCCTCTCGTCACGCATTCCGCACGGGACCCAGGTCACAGTCGAGGCGCTGCGCAGGATCGAGGCCGCCGAGGCGGCGGTGAAGGCGCTCGGCTTCTCGCAGGTTCGCGTCAGGCATCACGGAGACGTGGCGCGAATCGAGGTGGATGGCGCGGAAATCGAGCGCCTCGTCACGCAGCGCCAGAGTGTCGTTGATGCTGTGCGCAAGGCGGGCTACAAATTCGTATCGGCGGATCTCGAGGGCTACGCGACCGGCAGCCTGAACCGGACCTGGCAGCCCAAGAACTAAAGCCCGCGATTGATGGCAGAGCGCGGCGTCGTGCTGAGCCTCGACGAGGGCACCTCCGGCGCGACCGCTGTGGTCGTCGGGCTCGATGGAGAGGTCCGCTCGAAGGGTTATCGCGAGATTACCCAGCACTATCCGCAGCCTGCCTGGGTCGAGCACGACGCGCAGGAGATCTGGTCGGCCGTCCAGGCGTCGGCGCAGGACGCCCTTCGCACCGCGGAAGCCAAGCCGGGAGACGTCCGAGCGGTCGGCATCACCAACCAGCGCGAGACCCTGGTCGTCTGGGACCCGCACACGCTGGAGCCGCTTGCTCCAGCGATCGTGTGGCAGGACCGCCGAACCGCATCCGTGTGCGATCGCCTGCGTGCAGCCGGCCACGAGGATCGCGTCCGCGAGGTCACCGGCCTGGTGCTCGATCCCTATTTCACGGCTACCAAGCTGGCCTGGGTCATGGAGCACGTCGACCGCGCCGCTAACGCCGCGGTGGGGACCGTCGACAGCTGGCTCGTCGCGCGCCTGTCCGCGGGCCGCGACCACGTCACTGATGCATCGAATGCGTCGCGCACCCTGCTCTTCGACATCGGCCGTGGCGAATGGAGCGAGGAGATGGCCGGTCTCTTCGGCGTGCCGCTGGCGAACCTGCCTCGCGTCGTCGATTCGGCCGGTGAAATCTCGCGGACCGATCCCGACGCGTTCGGTGGCATCGATGCGCCGATCAGCGGAATCGCCGGTGACCAGCAGGCGGCCCTCTTCGGCCAGGCGTGCATCGAGGCCGGCATGGCGAAGAACACTTATGGCACCGGATCGTTCGTGCTCATGCAGACGGGCGCCGACCGCATCGCGTCGCGCTCGGGCATGTTGACCACCGTCGCCTGGCGCCGCGCGGGACGCCTCAGTTACGCGCTCGAAGGCGCGATCTTCATCACAGGAGCCGCGCTGCAGTGGCTGCGTGACGGCCTCGGCATCATCGGCAGCGCCGCTGAAGCGGGCCCGATCGCCTCATCCGTACCGGACAGCGGAGGCGTGTTCATCGTGCCGGCCTTTGTCGGCCTCGGCGCTCCGCATTGGGATCCGTACGCCCGCGGCACGATCATCGGGCTGACGCGGGGCAGCGGCCGGGCCCAGCTGGTCAGGGCTGCCGTCGAGTCGATGGCTTATCAGAGCCGCGACGTGGTTGAGGCGATGGAGGGCGACTTCGGGTCGCGCATGCGAGAGCTGCGCGTCGACGGCGGCGCCGCGGTGATGGACGTGCTGTGCCAGTTCCAGGCCGACCTGCTCGGCATTCTGGTCCGGCGGCCGCGCCAGACGGAAACAACGGCCCTTGGCGCTGCATTCCTTGCGGGCCTGGGCGCCGGGCTCTGGAACGACGCCGACCTGAAAGACCTCTGGAAGCTCGACCGCGAGTTCGAACCGGCGATGTCTCGAGACCAGGCGGGCGTCCTCCAATCGCGGTGGCGCGAGGCTGTAATCAGAAGTCGAGACTGGGCCAGACCCGATAATCAGTAGACCGTGAGCACCGAAGCGCCGGCGGGCCGCGCCCGGCAGCCGATTCTTTATGCCGACCAGCTCTGGCGCCAGCAGAGATTTTTCGCTGGCTTTCTGGTCGCAGTCGGCGTCGTGATGACGATCCTTTTGATCTACCAGGGTCAGATCGCCAAATCGGCCAACCTGATCTGGCTCCTCTACATCCCGAGCGGCCTTCTGCTGGGTGGGGCTTTTCTTCTGTACAAACGGCGAAGCTATGTCGAAGCGCGCGACGAGGGTGTCAAGGTGAGCACGCTGAGGTCGAGCGTGCTGATCGACTACGACCGCATCCGCGGTGTTCGCGTGCAGCCCCTGAAGCTCGCGTTCCAGGACCGGCGCAGCCGCATGATCGCGCCGATGATGAAACCCCTGATGGAGAAACCCGCGCTCTTCGTACGCCTGCGTGGCGCCGATGAAGAGCTGGCCGACATCAAGAAACGGCTTGGCTCACGAATGATGTACGAGGACACCATCGCCCTCCCTGTGCTCGACGCCGATGCCGTCGCCTGGGAGATCAGCTCACGGTTGCCGATACACCTGGGACAGAACCAGGGTGGCAAGCAGCGCCGCAAACGGCGGCGGTGAAGGGTCCCCGCACCTACCAGCTAGCGGTACCGGAAACAACGCCCGCTCCGCGCCCGGAGAGCTATTTCGATCGCTGGGACCTTGTCGCGATGCTCGCGCTGACGCTTGTCGCATTCGTCCTTCGCTTTTACAGCCCGATCATGCCGGACTTTTTCGTCCATCCGTTTCAAGGGCCGGCGATCACCAACTGCGTCCCGAGCACACCAATCGATCCTCAAGGCGATGCCGGCACTCTGTGCGGCCTCGCCTACCCCTTCAACCGCGGCTATCCCGACTCGAACAAAGTCCTTTCGCCGCCCAACGGCCAGGTCTTCGACGAGATCTACTTTCCCGTCGATGCTTACGACGACGTCAAGGGCATCGAGCAATGCAGGCCGACCACGGCCGGCTGTCGCTGGAACTATTTCGATCCTGAACCGCCGCTCGCGAAACTTTTCATAGCGGGCGGCGAGTGGGGCTACGGCTGGTACCGCGCGCACTTCGAAGGCGCCTCAGGCGACTACATCGACCTGGGGTTCAACACGTTCGGATGGCGGATCGCGGCCTGCATCTTCGGAATTCTTTGCATCCCGATGATCTACCTGCTCGCGCGCCGGCTGTGGCCTAACCGGCTGTTCGCGATCGCAGCCGCGACGCTCGTCTGTTTTGACGGAATGTTTTTCATCCAGTCAAGGATCGGAATGATCGACATCTTCCCGATCTTCTTGATCCTGCTCTCGTACTTCCTCTTCCTCGTGCACATTCAGAGCCGAACACCGCGCTCATCGCTCATATCGCTCGTCGGGCTCGGCGTGGTGCTCGGAATCGGTGTGGCGTCGAAGTGGATCGTGCTCGCCGCTTTTGCAAGCATCGTCTTTCTGCTGGTCGTGAGAGCGATCCGCCGCCACGTCGACTTCCACATCGGACCGCCGGGAAACCCCAGATGGTCGTGGGGGAGGGGAGAGGGTCCTGCGATACCCGGTGGCGTTTATTGGCCGACCTATCTCGTCGTTGCGGCGGTAGCGCTCGTCGCGATCCCCGGGGTGATCTACATCGAGTCGTGGTACCCGTTCTTCGCGCGTGGTCAGTTCCACAACCTCGCTGACCTGATCGAGTACCAGAGGGAGTCCTTCACCTATCACGCCACACTGAAGGCGACCCACCCTTATGGGTCGCCGTGGTGGTCATGGCCGTTTCTCGCGCGGCCGGTCCTGTATTACGCCGAGTACACGAACCTGGGGATCGACCACTGGACCGGCAAGGAGCTGGTCTCGCGGATGGCGGATCTCGGCAATCCGTGGATCTGGTGGACGAGCCTGCCCTGCGTCGCGTCGTTGCCGTACTTCATCTTCCGGCACCGCAGCTTCCCCGCCACCGTGATCCTGATCGGGTTCATCACGCAGTACCTGCCGTGGTCTCAGATCAGCCGGGTGATTTTCATGTACCACATGTTCGGTGGACTCATCTTCATGATCCTGGCGCTCGCATTCGTGCTCACGCACCTGGCTCAAAAGCTGGAGCCGCGTGGTCGCCGAGTGCTGGTCGCCAACCACCTGGGCCTCGCTGTGCTGTTCTTCTTCTACTTCTATCCCGTTTGGACCGGCCTTCCCATTTCCGGTCCGGCTTATTTCCTGGGTCCGGACACCCCCCCATGGGGCCCGAAGACCTGGTTCGCCAACTGCCGCAACGACCTGCTGCCCAGCCAGCCGCAGCTGTTCTGTTGGAACTAGCGGCAGCAGCCTTCCTCGCAGCGTGCGTGGTGGCCGGGTTCGGCCTCACGTACCTGATCGGCATCCCACTTCTGCTCGAAGAACGCATCGCATTCGGGACGGTGCTGGGCGCGATGACGGTGGCCGGGTTGGGCTTTGCCTTTGGCATGGTGGTTCGCGACGTAACGGTGCTGACCGTTGTCCTTTCTCTTGGCAGCGTGGTGCTCGTCGGCGCGGTCGCCGCCGCGCGTAGTCGCAACCTGATCGCTGCGGAGGTCATCGACGCGCGCACGCGCTGGCTGACCTCGCCACGGTCGCCTGGCCATCCATGGCCGTTCGCCGTGGTGGTCCTGGTGTGCGGCGCATGGACGATCCACTTCCTCCACCAGGCCTACGTGTACACGCCGAGCGGCCTGTTTGCCGGCTACGTGAACATCTGGGGAGACTGGGCGGCGCACCTCAGCTTCGCCGGTTCATTCGCCTACGGCCACAACTTTCCACCTGAGTATCCGATCGACCCCGGGCATCGGCTCGGATATCCGTTCATGGTCGATTTCTTCGCTGCCAGCCTCGTGCCGCTGGGCAGCCCCTTGACTTCAGCCCTCGTGATGACCACCGGCCTGCTCGGCCTTGCCTTCCCAGCCGTGCTCTATCTCACCGCGGTGCGCTTCGCCGGCGGACGGGCTGCCGCCGCGATCGCGGTGTTTGTCTTCCTCTTGAGCGGCGGCCTCGGCTTCTATTTCCTGCTGGGCGACATCCAGCACAGCGGCATCGCGACGCTCCTTCATTTGCCGCGGGAGTACACCCTCAATCGCGAGCTGAACTTCCAGTGGCTGAATCCTGTGCTGGCTTACCTCGTCCCCCAGCGCTCGACGCTGTTCGGCTTCAGCCTGACTCTGATTCTCCTTGTGATCCTGTGGCTGGCCGCAAGAGCTGGCGCCGGCTGGCGACCGTACCTGTTCGCGGGCGTCGTAGCCGGTGTGATGCCGGTCTACCACGTGCATGCATACGGCACCGTGGTCGTCCTCTCTGTTTTCTGGGCTGTGTTCAGCCGCCGGATTCAGTGGCTGGGGTTTTTCATTCCGGCGGTGGTGATCGGACTGCCAATCCTGCTCTGGATGTGGCCACCGGCCAACCTGAGCATGTGCGGCGACGGCATCAGCCTCCGCGGCTACTGTCTCGAGCTGGGTTGGCTTTCCTACCTGGACTGGCAGAAGGACGGCGCGCTCTGGTTCGGACGCGACTTCGTGTGGTTCTGGATCAAGAACACTTCTGCGTTCATCCCGCTGCTGGTCATGGCCCACGTTGTGCGCAGCTGGTTCCAGACCGGCTTTGTGACCTGGTTCGCCCCGATGTGGCTGTGGTTTCTCGTGCCCAACATCATCGTGCTGCAGCCCTGGGACTGGGACAACACGAAATTCTTCATCTTCTGGGCGCTGCTCGGCAGCATCGTCGTCGGAGGGGTCCTGTCGCAAATGTTTCAGCGCGGGCCGGGCTCAAAGTTCCTGGCCACGGCGCTGCTCGCGATGCTCGTGCTTGCGGGGGCGCTCGATCTCGCCCGCGCGTCGGACTACAGCATCAGCGCTGTCCAGTTCACAGACGCGCGTGGTCTGGAGCTCGCCGAGTGGGTGCGCGGGCACACGAGCCCGACTTCGGTGTTCGTCGTCGCTCCTGAGCACAACAGTCCCATCCCGACCCTGGCGGGCCGCCGAGAGCTGATCGGCTATCCCGGATGGCTGTGGACGTACGGAATGCCCGACTACGTGCAGAAGGGAGATGACGACAAGCGGATCCTCGATGGGGATCCCTCGGCGCCCGAGCTGGTCAAGAAGTACGGCGTGGATTACGTGATGATCGGCCCGCAGGAGATTCCTCTCGGTGCCAGCCGTGCCTACTGGGACGAGCACGGCACGCTCGTCTACGACAACGGCGAGTACGCGGTGTACAAGGTGTGAACGCACTCAGGTTGTTAGATTTGGCGGCGTGCCAGACCCGATAGCCGATCGCGCCGAGCTCGAATCGGTCATGCGCCTGGTCGAGAGCGAGGCAGAGTCGTATCTACGCGCGATCGATGACTCGCTCGTGCGTCCGCCCGGGGCCGCTGAGCCTCCAACCGAACTGCCCGGCGACGGGGTTGGGTCAATGCGGGCGGTGTCAGAGCTGATCGCCACCGCGCTCGAGGGCGCGACGAGGTCCGGCGGCCCGCGCTTTTTCCATTTCGTCATGGGAGGGGCCACGCCAGCCGCGCTGGGCGCGGACTGGTTGACCTCGACCCTCGACCAGGTTGCCTTCAACTGGGTCAGCTCGCCGCTCGCGGCCCGACTTGAACAGGTGAGCCTCGATTGGCTCAAGGAGCTGTTCGCTCTGCCGCGGGAATGGAGCGCTGTGATCACGACAGGAGCAACTGCAGCGAATCTCGTCGGCCTGGCCGCGGGCCGCCGCTGGTGGGGTCTGCAGCATGGCGTCGACATCGACGCTCGGGGCTTCGCCGAACTCCCGGCCGTGCCTGTCTTCTCGAGCGGCTACCTGCACGCGAGCGCGGTCAAAGCGCTGGGCATGCTGGGCATCGGGCGTGAGCAAGCGCGGATCCTGGCGCGCGACGCCGCCGGTCGTCTTGATGTACAGGCGCTTACGGCTGCGCTCAACGCATTGGCGGGGAAGCCGGCGATCGTGATCGCCACCGCGGGCGACGTCAATACGGGGGACTTCGACCCGCTGGCGGAGCTCGCGACGCTTGCACACGCACATGACGCCTGGCTGCATGTCGATGGCGCGTTCGGCCTGTTCGCCGCGCTCTCGCCAACCACGCAACACCTCACTGAGGGAATCGACGAGGCGGACTCGGTCGCCGTCGACGGCCATAAGTGGCTGAACGTGCCCTATGACACGGGTTTTGCATTTGTCCGTGATCCGAGCCTCCACGCCGGCGCGTTTGCCTCCAGCGCGGCATACCTCGGCACCGAGGTGCTCGCCCGTCCCGTCTTCGGCAACCTGTCGCCTGAGATGTCGCGCCGCGCGCGGTCGCTACCGGTCTGGGCGACGCTCCGCGCTTATGGCCGGAACGGATATCGCGAGATGGTCGAGCGCCACCTGCGCCTTGCGCAGCGTGTGGCGCGGCAGGTGGACGAGGCCCCCGACCTCGAGAGACTTGCCGAGGTGCCGCTCAACGTGGTTTGTTTTCGATTCCGTCCGGGTGGTGTGGCGGAAGATGCGCTGGACGCGCTCAATCGCAAGCTCGGCGATATGGTGCTCGAGGATGGCCGTGTCTACTTCGGCACGACCGACTATGCCGGCAAGGTTGCGTTCCGGCCGGCCATCGTCAACTGGCGCACAACAGAGGAGGACGCTGACCTGATCGTGCGGGTCGTTCGTGAGCTGGGCGCGCGCCTGGTGAGCTCTACGGCGCTGGCAGGCTGATCGGCGGCCGATCCGCCGCGGCGGATCGCGGTGCAGGGGGTTGGGTGCTTGACTCGATTGCCTGCTCGAGATGGCGCGCGAGTCGCTTCAGCTCGCGGTCTCCGCGGTCGAGCCGGTTGACGATCTGCAGCAGGACCTCGTCCTGATGCATGAGGTGGTTCATGAGCGCCTTCAGCTCTTCCTCAGCTTTCACGTTCAGCTCGTAGTCGTGCTGTGCGCGCAGGCGGTCGCGGTCGGCCAGGCGGTTGAGCGCCATCAACACGACTGAGACCCAGACCGCCGCCTCGACTGCGAGGATGAAGTTGAGGAAGAGAAAGGGATAGCGGTCCCATGGGTGGATGAGGTTCAGGGCGTTGAGCCCGACCCACAAAACCATGATCCCGGCCTGGGCGAGGACGAAGACCCAGCTGCCGATCAGTCGCGCGAAATCGTCGGCGACGCGGTCGGCGAAGGTGAGCTTGCGGTCAACCTCGCGGTTGAGGTCGCGGACCGGGGGATGGTCGTGCTGGTGCTTGATCAGGTCCCGGGCGATGTCTTCGATTTCTCTGCCGATGGACATGGATCCTTCCTTTGGGCTGCTGCGTTCAGTGCTGGAGCAACGGTCCGATTGGCATAGCTTGGCTCAAAAGGCCCCTATTTGGCTACGGAAAGTAGGCCTTGGCTAGCGGTAGTCGTGCGATTTCTGCTGCGGGCGGGGGACTCCGTGGAGGGCCTCGATGTGGCTCGCGAGCACTGAATAGACGCCGTCGTTGCGCTGCATCACGCCGTCGATGACCAGGATTGGCTGGCGGTTGGCGACCTGCCGGTAGCGGTCGTAGACATCCGGCTTGATGGTCACGTTGACCTGGCCGAACTCATCCTCAAGCGTGAAGAACCTGATCTTCTTCGCGGTCGAGGGCGCCTGGCGGGTGATGACTAGGCCGGCAACCCTCACCTTCTGGTTGTTGCGGATTGCGGCCAGCTCGTTGCTCTGAAGCGCACCGAGCTTCTGGAGGCGTTCGCGACAGAAGTGGATGAGGTGGTGGCCGGTGGAGAGGTCGGAGATCCTGTACTCGAGCTGGTTGGCGTCGAACTCGTCGATCTCGGGCAGGACGGGCGCGGTGCCGTTGAGTCGCAGCTCGGACTGCTTGGCGATTCCCTGGCGCAGGCCGTGGCCGTGCCATCTCTCCTGCCAGCCCCAGAGCAGCTCGCGACGGGGTTGGCCGAGACCGTCGAAGCCGCCGACCATGACGAGGTTGCGAACCGCGCGGGGGCCGACTGGCGCGCCGCGCAGCCGGTGGAGAAAATCATCGAAGGAGGTGTAGGGTCCGCGCGCACGCTCCTCGACGATCGCTTTGCGCCCATCCTCGCCGAGGTCCCTGACGTAGTTGAACCCGATGCGCATGGCGTGTGTCAGGTTTGCCTTGGGCTTATTTGCCTCGTGTGCCGGCTCCCGCGTGTGTCGCGCGTGCACGAGACCCGCGCGGGCCGGCACTGGAGGGGAAATCGGCTGGATTGCGGGCAGGAGCTCTGGTAGGCAGCGTATGGCGGAGCGGTTGACGTCGACTCGCATCACCGTCACCCCGTGGCGCTTAAGGTCTTCGACCAGCACGCTCGGGTGGTAGAAGCCCATCGGCTGGTTGTTGAGAAGACCGCAGCCGAACTCGACGGCGTGGTTGAGCTTGAGCCAGGCGGTTTCGTACGACGTGCGTGCGAACGCGGCGGCGTGTGAGCGGCAGAAGCCATACACCGCGAATCCCTGGACTGCGGCGAATAGCTGATCAGCCACCTCACGCGGCACCCCGTTGCCGAGGCATCCATTGATGAAGTCTCCTTCCAGCGATGACATCTCGACCCGGTTGAGGTGACGGGTCATCGCGCGCCGGAAGCCGTCCGCTCCGCTTGGCGTCATCCCCGCGACGTGCATCGCGATCTCGATGATCTGCTCCTGGTAGAGGATCACCCCGAGCGTGTCCTTGAGGATCGGCTCGAGCAGCGGGTGCGCGTAGGTCACCTCCTCGCGCCCCTGCTTGCGCCGGATGTACGGATGGACCGCATTGCCCTGGATCGGGCCCGGCCGGATGATCGCGACCTCGACCACCAGGTCGTTGAATGACTGCGGGCGGGTGCGGGGCAGCGTCTGCATCTGCGCGCGCGACTCGATCTGAAACACGCCGATGGTGTCCGCGTCGCCGCACATCTCGAAGACCTTCGGGTCGGTCAGCGGCAGCTGGTCGAGGTCCGGGCGTACGCCAGTCGCATCCTTGATCAGCTCGAGAGCCTCGGCGACGACCGAAAGGGTGCGCAGCCCGAGCATGTCCATCTTGATCAGGCCAAGGTCCTCGACGTCGTCCTTGTTGAACTGGACGACGCGGCGGCCCTCCATCGTCGCGGGCTCGACCGGCGCGATCTCGACCAGCGGCTCCCCGGTGACGAGCATCCCCCCGTTGTGGATCGACAGGTGGCGCGGGAACTCGATCACTTCGCGGCACAGCTCCAGGAAGTGCTGCCAGCTCTGCGGCCGCATGTCCGGCGGGGGCACCGAGTCCAGCATCGAGTCCGCGATGTCCTCCGTGAACCATCGATCGACGCCCTTGGCGAGCCGGTCCAGGAGCTCGGCCGAGAACCCAAGCGCCTTTCCAACCTGGCGGATCGCCATCCTCGGCTGAAAGGTGACAACGTTGCACACCATCCCGGTCCGCTCCCAGCCGTACTTGTCGTAGACGTACTGGATCACCTGCTCGCGATGCTCAGTGGAGAAGTCGATGTCGATGTCCGGTGTGCTCGTCATCTCCTCGTGCAGGAATCGCTCGAACAGGAGGTTGTGCTCGATGGGATCGACCCTGGTGATGCCGAGCACGTACGCGACGATCGAATCAGCGGCCGACCCGCGGCCCTGGCCGGGCACACCATGCTCGCGCGCGAAACGCATCAGGTCCCAGTTGATGAGGAAGAACTCCGCGAGCCCCGTTTTCTGGATCACCTCCAGCTCGCGCTGCAGCCGCCTCGCGACCTCGGGTGTGATCGGCCGGTAGCGCTGGCGGACGCCTTCGAAGCACAGCTTGTAGAGGAACGAGAACGGCGTCTCGCCGTCGGGCACCGGGTAGCCGGGAAAGCGCACCCCGCGGAAGTTGAGGTCCAGGTCGCACTCGCTCGCGATGTCCCACGGCGTGGCCAGCGCCTCCTCATGGCCCTTGAACAGCAGCCCCATCACCTCGCCGCCTTTCAGATGGTGCTCCGAGTTGGGAAAGAGGTGCGGCCGAGCCGATTCCAGCGTGGCGCGATGGCGGATGGCGACGAGCACGTCATACAGCCGGCGCCGCTCCGCGACGTGGTAGTGCACCTCGTTGGTCGCCACCACCAGGGCACCGCACCGCTTCGCCATCGCCGCCCGGCCCTCGAGCACCCAGGAGTCTTCAGGGCCGAGGTGATGGTGCAGCTCGCTGAACACGTTCTCTCTGCCCAGCGCCTCCTGCATCTCCCGCAGCCTCTTCTCGTCGTCGGTCGCGCTGAGGTAGAAGAGATCGCCCCGCTGCTCGGCGACCTTCGCGATGGTCGCTCGCGCCTCGCCTTTGGGCTGGCCGGCATGCGCAAAGCTCAAAAGGCGGCAGAGGTTCGAGTACCCGCGAAGGTTGCGAGCGATGATGACGACCTCCTCGCCGTCCACCTCGAGCGCGGCGCCGATGATCGGCTTGACCCCGACCTTGCGGCATGCCTGCAGAAATCTCACCGCGCCATAGACGCCGCCGCGGTCGCTGATCGCGAGCGCCGGCATCTCGAGCTCGGCCGCCCGCATCGCGAGCTCAGCCGGATGCGACCCGCCGTCCAGGAACGAGAAGTTGGAGTGGCAGTGCAGCTCGACGTAAGGGTTCAAGCCCGGCGCGGCTACCTCAGGTAGCCAGGCGGCAAATTTTGGGGCTTGCCAACTTTTCGTGGGCCCATTACCTTTCTTGACGGCCCCGAAGGAAACGTTCGAGGGATCTGGCACCAGCCGCAAGGCAGGCGTCGGAGCCCGCGAGGCGAGCCGGCGGGGTCATTTCTTTTCTGCCGGGTTCAGTCATAGACCCGCTCCACGAACCACTCGTCACGCGAGAGGTCGTGATACAGCTCGCATAGAAGATTGCTGTTGAGCAGCGCCTTCCAGTACTCGCGGATCACGGGCTGCTTCCACCACTCTGTCTCGACCTTCCAGCGCGCGATCGGATCGATCGACCCGCTGAAGGCGCCGGTGATGAAAGACGGCGTGCCGTCATCAGCCAGCGTGACCTCGACCTGGGCGGCCGGGGACAGCAAACGGGTCATGCGAATCGCTGCGAGGGAATGGGGGAGGACAGAAGGTCGGGCCTCGGCCTGTGCACGACCTCCTCACCCCATCGTTCCTGCAATCGCTCGAGCGCGGCCACCACCTCCTCGCTGTTTCCATCGCCGCCGGCCCACAACCTCAGCTGCCGCCGTCCCGCCGCCTCGAGCACCGGCAGCTCGATCCACATCTCTGTGATCGGAGCGCGCGGCTGCCATTCCTTGATCCACGAGCCGATGAGCCCGAACAGCTCCGCGGCGCTGCTCAATGGATGGCGCACCAGGGAGTCGCGCTGCTCGTGAGGCGCGGACTCGAGGAGAAGCCGCACGAGAATCTGCTTGGCGCCCGCGCCTCGCAGGCCAAGCTCTGCCGCAAGGTCGTCGCACAGCGCTCGCGCGACGAACAGCAGGGCTTCGCGATCTTCGATTGGTGGATCGAACTGCCGGTGAACGCTGGTGAAAAGCGGAGGACGCCACGGCGTGAGCTGATCCGGTTCGAGTCCTCGAGCGAGCAGTACCGCATGACGTCCATCACGACCGAGCTGGCTCTCCAGCTCTCGCGGGCCGATCGCGGCCACGGCGCCAAGCGTGCGCAGGCCAAGGAGATCAAGGCGTTCCAGCTGCTCGGAGTCAAGTGGAAGCTCGCGTGAAGAAAGCGGAGCGAGGAAGGTGCGTGCCTTTTCGACCTGCACCAGGCGGCCAGGCCGCGCGCGGGCAGCGGCAAGGCGCGCGGAGAATGGACCTGGCGCAAGACCAAGCCGTGGTTCGCGACCGATCGCCTTCTTCAGCCGGCGTCGAGCCTCGCGAATCGATTCGCCGGCGCTCACGACTCCGTTCACGTCCAGCCACGCGACTCCGTCGACACGGACCTCGACCGTTGGCGCGAGGTCATAGAGCGCGGAGGAGATGAGCTCTCGCAGCTGAGCCGCGACTTCCGGCGCCGGTGGAAGAAAGGTCGCCAGCGGGCAGAGGTGCTCAGCCTGGCGCGACGCCATCCCGGGCAACACACCAGAGGCCAGCGCCTCATCGGAAGCAGCGACGACGTGCTCCTCCCAATCCCCGACCACGACGGGACTCCCGTACAGGTCGGGCCGCCGTGCGAGCTCGAGGTGTCCGGTCAGACCACAGCAGATGCGCACTGCAGCTCTTCCGTCGTGTGGAGGGGAACCTCAACGATGTGGACCGGATGGTCGAACAGGGATCGCGCGCCGAGCGAGTAGCGGATCTCCAGCTCGGTCTCTCCCAGCGGCGGGGCGACGCGGTTTTTCACGCAGCGCGCCGAAGCCCGAAGCCCGACCAGCTGCCCGCGCTCCCAGATCCAGTCGGTCCTGGAAAAGCCGACGCTGAGGCTAGAGGCGTGGGCGAATGCTCGCCCAGGCGCGTCAAGCACTCCCATCAGCACTGTCCCCGAGCGGTTGGCCGCCGATTCGAGTGGTCCCAGCCAGTGCTCCGGGACCTCTCCCATTAAAAGGATGAATCCCGCGCCGGCCCTGGCCAGCGCCGCGGCTGCCTCACCCGCGAGGTCGGGAGCGGGCGCGCGGACCACGGTCAGCGCGCCCAACTCAGGGGAGTAGGGCAAAAGAGTCCAGGGATCGAAGCTCGACTGGTGGTCGATCACGATCACATGCGCGAGCTCGCGGGTCGCGCCCGCAAGCAGAGCAAGCGCGAGCGTGAGCTTGCCGCACGTCCCGTTGCCGGTCAGCACCGTGAGCCGGCCACGCGGCAGCCCCCCAATCCCGCTCAGGCGATCGATCGGGGTTCCGCTTGGCCAGGGCTGTGGCGGCGGAAGCTCCGCCGCCCTCGTCAGCGCCTGGCTGCCGAAACGGACCCGAATCGAGTTGATCGCAACATCAAGTTCCTGCATCTTTTGGCGGCCTCGTCAGGGAAGACGCAGGAGAGAAGTGGAGGCACCCAGACCATATCGAACAGATGTTCGTAAGTCAAGGGCTGCTTATCTTCTTTATATGTCGAGGGTCGTCGTGATCGGCGGCGGGGTGATCGGTTGCGCCGTCGCCGAGCGGTTGAGCCTCGACGGACACCAGGTCACCCTCTTCGAGCGCGACCAGCTCGCGAGCCACGCTTCAGGCGCGGCCGCCGGCGAACTAAGCCCCCAGAGCACCGCTTCGCGCGCCGAGGAACCGGCCCTTCAAAGCCTCGCGCTGTTCCCGGAGCTCATCGCCCGCCTCGAGAAAGACACCGGTATCAACATCGAATACCGGGTTCAGCAGGGCCTGCAGCCTGCGCTCTCTGAAGAGGAAGCATCGGCGCTACGGGCCACCGGCGAGCACTGGCTCGATGCGCAGGAATGCCGCAAGGCAGAACCTTCGTTGAGCTCCGAGGTGATGGGCGCGGTGCTGCTCGAGCACGCTCACCTGACGCCGCCTCGCTTTGTACGCGCGCTGGCGATGGCCGCGGCGCTTCGTGGGGCTTCGATCAATGAAGGCACTCCGGTCACAGGTTTTGACATCAAGGGTGGGGAGGTGCGTCGCGTGATCAGTCCAGCCGGCTCGCATGAAGCCGACTGGGCCGTGATCGCCGCGGGACCCTGGAGCAGAGAGGTCGCGTCGACCGCCGGCGTGGAGGTCGATGTGCGTCCTCAACGTGGTCAGCTCGCGGCGCTTGACCCGGGCGTGGTCGCATTGCGGCGCAGCATCTTCTGGTCGACCGGTTACCTGGTGCCGAAGGCCGACGGGTCCATCATCGCCGGCGGCACAGAAGAAGACTCGGGCTTCGACGATCGACCGACGGTCGCGGGCATCGCTACCCTGCTGAACCTTGCATGCCGCCTCGTGCCGAGCCTCGGCGCCGCCACGCTGACCAGGACGTGGGCTGGATTGCGACCAGTCACCTCCAACGGAAAGCCAATCGTCGATACGGTGGGCGCGCAAAATCTCATCGTCGCGACAGGGCACCATCGCAAGGGCATCCTGCTCGCGCCTCTCGCCGCGATGCAGGTCGCATCGATCATCGGGCGCTGATAAATACAAGAGCTCAGCGTGGCATGGGCGGCCGGGTTCTACCCGGCCGCGACTTTGTCTTTTAGCCTCCACGCGTCGCGAGGAGGGAGGGTGAGCATGAGAGGGAACCTTGGTTCCCTCTCATATCAAGAGCGCCGGGCTCCACAGAACCCGGCGCAGTACGAACTAAAAGACGATTGAAGAAGAACTAACTACTTCTTCTTCTTCGCCGCGGGCTTCTTCTTGGCGGCGGTCTTCTTGGCAGCCTTCTTCTTAGCCATCATGCTTTACCTCCTTCTCCTGGTGATACGGACCCGAGGTTTCACAACCCCAAGGGACTCGCCGCAGAGCCTCAATGACGAGGACTCTGTGACGTTGGCGGTTCTACGAAATGGTGCGCTGACTCGCGTCGGGTCCGTCGCCTC
>WNGI01001036.1_pt1 | contig 22437 bp, 21 predicted proteins | sample 5400621 | NCBI WGS metagenome assembly WNGI01 (sample SAMN13153374, study PRJNA577476) | soil metagenome | isolation source: 20 cm soil or saprolite under Garry oak tree replicate 1 | place: USA:California | collected 2016-06-15
AGCAGCATCACATGCAAGCCGTACATCTGGCCGAAGTTGAGGACGTTGAAAAAGGCGCCGATGCCGCCGGAGTTCATCGCATCCTTGGCGTTGATCGCGATGAACTGCGCGTCGAAGTTCTGCTGCGAGAGATAACCGGTGAAGGCGGTGAGGATGCTGATGCCGAAGATGACGACGCCGATCATCCAGGTCGCCGCGCGTCCGTGGCGCCATCCGGCCATGAAGTACTGGCCCCAGAGGTGAAGCACCATAAAGATGAAAAACAGCTGAACCGACCAGAAGTGCAAGCTGTTGAAGAAGCGACCAAGACTCGAGTCGTGCCACCACTGCGGGCCCATGAATGACAGGACGACGCCACTCACGATGACCCAGACCAGAGCGGCGATGGTGATCACTCCGAAGACGTAGACCCAGGACCCCACGTAATAGGGTTGCCTGTCTGGGAGCAAGTGGTCCATGGGGAGGTGTCGGTCGATCGCCTGGCGGAGGCGCAGCGTCCAGCTTTTGGACTTTACGGGTGTGGCGCCTTCGAAGCTACTTGTTGCGCCCATCATCACCCTCCTTCCCGTGAGGGAACGGGGCGACGAGCGCGATCGCAAACAGAACGACCATCCCCGCTATCACGAGCAGGTTTGGCAACGAGATCAGGATGAAGCCCCAATGAATGTAGGTTGCCGGTGAGTCCATCGCCGTCCAAGTTCCTCCTTGACGTGTTGGAGCAACTTTGGCCCTCTGCCATGGGGCATCGATAGGGTCGAACGCCCCTACTCGGCCGGGCAGTTGGGCCCGCCGATTGGCCGTGCTCCGCTGGGACTTGGATTCAGGCAGTGCCGGTCGACTCGCGAGGAAAGGGACGATCCGCAGCTCTTTGAAAGTCCCTTTCATCGGGTGACCCTCGGCCCTGGCTGACGCAACGACACGGCCGCAATGTTGGTGGCGGAGGTAGTTGAGATGAACAGTTTGGTGATCTATGGGTCGCGTCATGGCAATACCCGCAAGCTCGCGGAGGCCATTGCCAATGAGCTCGGCCGGCACGGTGCTGCGCAGCTCATGGCTGCAGACAAGGTTCCGTCGAACGTGCCCGAGCAGACGGAGCTTGTTGTCGTGGGTGGTCCCACCGAAGCGCATCGGATGACCCAGCCGATGAGCGAGCTTTTCGACCGCCTGGGCCGGGGGGCCTTGATCGGTATGAACTCAGCAGCGTTCGACACTCGCCTTCGCTGGCCCAAGTTCCTCTCCGGCTCGGCCGGCGGCGGAATTGTGAAGAAGCTGGAGGAGGCCGGGGCCAACGTGCTGGTCCCGGAGATGAGCTTCTTCGTCGGCGGCCAGCTGCCTGTGCTTGAGCCGGGCGAGGTCGAGCGCGCTGCCGCGTGGGCGGCGTCGTTGGCCGCCAAGCTCGAGTCAAGAGTGCCGGTCGAAGCCTGACCTCGTCCGCTTCCCCCTACGAGGGCCGGAATTGTTCCGGCCCTTTTTCGAGGCCGAAAGGGCCCCTCTGCGACGGGACCCTGGACCTATCCGTCCTGTGCCGGACGGCAGGCGTCACCGATCGCGCTGACCTGTTGACTAGGGATCAAGAGCCGTCCAACAGCTCAATCACACCTCGCAAGAGGCCAAATTCAGGAGGAAATCGACATGAACAGTGCAATTCGGTGGCGAATCATCTCCCTTCAGGCGATGCTCGTGGTCATCCTCGCGGCGGCGTCGGGCTTTCTGTTCTACGAAGGCAACTTCGTGACAGGAATGGTCCACGACGAGCTGGTAGCCCAGCAGATCTACTTCCCTGGTACCGACCAGATCAAGGCCGGCGGCGCCCTCGACCCGGCCAAGTTCTCGGCCGAGATCCGCAACTACGCCGGCCAGCAGGTCGATGACGGCGACAAGGCCAGGGTCTACGCAAACGACTTCATTGGCGTGCACGTGGCAGGTATTGCCGGCGGCAAGACCTACTCCCAGGTCAGCAGCGCAGGAAGCGCGCTGAACGCTCAAATCGCCGCGACCCCCAAGACTGACCCCAGCTACGCAGCTCTGCAGGCTCAAGCGGCGACTCTCGCCGCACAGAAGACGAGCCTGTTCCAGGGTGAGATGCTGCGCGGCACGCTGCTCAACTCTTGGGGCTGGTGGATGGTCGGCAACTACACCGCATACGCAGCCATCGGACTCATGATCGCGGCCATCGGTGTTCTCGGAGCCCTCGTCTTCGAGCTCTTGGTGGCGGTGCGCAAGCCCGAGTCATTCAAAGTCAAAGTTGGGCAGAAGGCCACTGCCTAGCAGCGCTCAGGACGGCAAACTCCGGCGGGCTCGGCCCGCCGGAGTCCTTTTGTCAACCGGTATCGATAGGAGAAACTGACGCAAGTGGCGCTTTCCCGGACGGCCGACAGTCAGGTAAGTCCAGGTCGCCAGGGGATCCGCAACCCATACAGCAGGCTCCCAAACTGGCTTTACCCCGCCTTCGTGGCCGTCACCCTGAGTCTTTTCGGCGCCTTTGCGATTTGGGTTGTCTTCTTCCAGCACGAAGGTTATTACGCCCCCTACCTCAGCCCGTTCTACTCACCACTCATCAAGGTCGGGCCGATCCCGCCCGGGGTCTGGGTGGCGTGGGCGCCATTGGTTTTCCGTCTCACCTGCTACTACTACCGCAAGGCATATTTCCGCAGCTTCTTCTGGCATCCTCGGTCCTGCGCCGTGCCCGAGCGACACGGGCGGCGGTATCGCGGCGAGACCGTGTTCCCGTGGGTGTTCAACAACTTCCATCGGTTTGCGTTCTACGCGACTGTGGTGCAGGTCGCCTTTTTGTGGTTTGACGCGATCATCGCGTTTGACTTCGGCGGCCGCTTCGGCATCGGCGTGGGCAGCGCGCTGATGCTCGTCAACGTGCTCTTGCTGTCGGGCTACACCTTTGGATGCCACGCCTTCCGGCACCTGGCCGGCGGAGAGCTTGACTGCTTCTCATGCTCGCTGGCTGCTCGCGCCCGACACAAGCTGTGGAGGGGCGTCACGGTTTTGAACGTCAAGCACGACCGCTGGGCATGGGCGAGCCTGCTGTCGGTGGCCGGGATGGACATCTACATCCGCCTTTTGCTGGCGGGGCTTCTAACCGACCCGCGGTGGGTATTTTGAACGCGACTGGCTACGAGACGGTCGAAACTGACGTCCTCGTGCTCGGAGCCGGCGGCGCGGGCCTGCGCGGCGCAATCGCCGCGGCGGAGGCTGGAGCTCGTGTGGTCATCGTCTGCAAGTCGCTCCTCGGCAAGGCCCACACGGTGATGGCCGAGGGCGGCGTCGCCGCCGCCATGCACAACGTTGCCTACCAGGACTCGTGGGAGGTCCACTTCGCGGACACGATGAAGGGTGGAAAGCTCATCAACGACTGGCGCATGGCGGAGATTCACGCCCGGGAATCGCCCGATCGCGTGCTGGAGCTCGAGCGCTGGGGCGCCGTGTTCGATCGCACCTGGCAGGGCCGCATCCACCAGCGCCCTTTTGGCGCGCACACCTATCCGCGGCTCGCTCACGTCGGCGACCGCACGGGCCTGGAGCTCATCCGCACCCTGCAGGATCGCGCCGTTCATGCAAAGGGCGTGGATGTGCACATGGAAGTGACTGTGTTCAAGCTGCTCAAAGCCGACGGGCGCATCGCCGGAGCTCTCGCCTATCGCCGTGCTGACGGATCCCTGCTCCTGTACAGGTGCGCGGCCCTGATTCTCGCCTCCGGCGGGGCGGGCAAGATGTACCGCGTCACCTCCAATTCGTGGGAGAGCACCGGCGACGGCACTGCGCTCGCTTACGACGCCGGCGCACAGCTGCGCGACATGGAGATGGTCCAGTTCCACCCCACGGGCATGGTCTGGCCTGCGGGCGTGCGCGGCATCCTGGTCACAGAGGGCGTCCGCGGCGAAGGCGGCGTGCTGCGCAACAAAGACGGCGAACGGTTCATGGAGCGGTATGACCGCGAGCGCATGGAGCTTTCGTCGCGTGACGTGGTGGCGCGCGCCATCAACTCGGAGGTCCTTGCCGGCCGCGGCACGCCGCATGACGGGGCGTACCTGGACATCACGCACCGCAAGCCCGATTTCATCAAGAGCAAGCTGCCTTCGATGTACGAGCAGTTCATGAAGCTGGCCAACGTCGACATCACCAAGCAGCCGATGGAGGTCGCCCCGACCATCCACTACGCGATGGGCGGCGTGCGGGTCGAGGCGGAAACCGGCGCCAGCACCGTCCCGGGCCTGTATGCGGCAGGAGAGGTCGCATCCGGCCTGCATGGCGCCAACCGGCTGGGCGGAAACTCGCTCAGCGACCTGCTTGTGTTCGGCAAGCGCGCCGGCGAGTCCGCTGCTCTTGCGGCAAAAGGCATGGCAGCCGTCGTCAAGCTTGACCAGGCTAAGATCGAAAAGGCTATCAGCGAGCTGATGGAGCCCCTGCAACGGCCTGAAGGCGAGAACCCCTACCGGCTCGAGGCTGAGATCCAGGACGTGATGTCGGCTCACGCGCCGATCGTGCGCGACGGGGCGGGCCTCGAGGCCGGGCTCGAGAAGATCCTCCAGCTCGCAGCGCGCGCGAGCGACTGTGGCACAGGAGGTTCGAGCACGCTCGCCTTCAACCCCGGCTGGCACACCGCCATCGATCTCCGTTCCATGCTGGTCAACGCCGAGGCTCTTCTGCGCTCCGCATTAGAAAGGAAGGAGAGCCGGGGAGCTCACGCTCGATCCGACTATCCCGCGACCGACGATGGGCTCGCCTCCGTGAACTTCGTAGTGGAGAAGACACCAGCCGGGATGAGGGTTCGGGCGGAGCAGCGCGCGCCGATTCCCGAGTACCTGGCCGAGGCGGTCCATCAATCACACGCGCGCTACACGCCTGAGGCGACCGAGTAGATGACGACCCCTCACCTGGACCTCAAGATCTGGCGCGGCGACCCCAAGGGCGGTGAGCTGGTCTCTTATCGAGTCCCCGCGGCCGAAGGCATGGTCATCCTCGACGCGGTGCTGTGGGTCCAGGCCAACCTGGCGGCCGACCTGGCTGTGCGGTGGAACTGCAAGGCCGCGAAATGCGGGTCGTGCTCAGCGGAGGTCCAGGGGTTTCCGCGCCTCATGTGCAAGACGCCGATCAGCGATTACAAGGGCGTCGTGACCGTCAGACCGATGAAAGCCTTCCCCGTAGTGAGGGACCTGGTGACCGACGTCAGCTGGAACTACGAAGTCAACCGGCAGATCGCACCGTTCACGCCGTCAGAGAAAGACCTGTCGACCAGCGAGCCCTGGCGGATGCAGCAGGCGGACGTCGAGCGCGTGATGGAGTTTCGCAAGTGCATCGAGTGCTTCCTGTGCCAGGACGTCTGCCACGTGCTGCGAGACCATGAGTTAAAAACCGCCTTCCAGGGACCGCGGTTCATGGTCCGCATCGCCAGCCTGGAGATGCATCCCAAGGACGTCCTGGACCGGCGTCCCCTCTTGAAGGGAAAGGCGGGGATCGGCTACTGCAACGTCACCAAGTGCTGCACCGAGGTCTGCCCCGAACACATCCACATCACCGACAATGCGATCATCCCGCTGAAGGAGCGCATGGACGACGTGTACTTCGACCCGGTGCGATCGCTGATCAATCGACTCGGCGGAAAGCAACGAAAGCGTCCAGCAGACTGAGTCCGCGGCGACTTTAGGCCCTGGCGCAGGGGGTCGGTCGGCCCCTGTGGTACCGCAACTTGCAATCGATACTCGGTTGGTGTTCGTCCATCGCTCGGTCCATATCGATAGCCCGATCGAGGCGGTCGGCGCCGAGCTTGCCGCTGGTCCAAGCCGGTGGTTGCCGCGCTTCGACGGTCCGGACCATGTGGATGTCGGCCCGGAGATAGCCGGTCTGGGCTTGCGGAAGAAAGTCGTCCTCGAAGTCGGAGATCCGCTCACCGGCCGCGACTGGATCGAGGTGCCCGTCAAGTGGCAGGCGACTTTCGTCAAGCAGCTGTTTCCCGTCATGGTGGGACGGGTGGAGCTTGCGCCAGTCGACCCGGACACCACAAGGCTGACCGTCGCCGGCATGTACGAGCCACCACTGGGAGAGCTCGGCAAGCAGCTGGACGACGCACTCATGCACAAGGTCGCGGAGGCCACGGTCAGGGATCTTGCCGAGTCGATCGCAAAGCGACTCAAGGCCGTCCCTTCCTAGCTACCGACCCCTTTGACGGGGGTCTTTCGACCCTGACCGAGAGCATCACTCTGGCTTAGCCTGAGGTCGAAGCGAGAAGCCCAGGGCCGCAAGGCAACACCTGTAGGGATGAAATGGCTTGTGCCGACCCGAGCCTCTCGCTTTCTTTATTGAGACCCGGGAAGCGTCGTATGGCGAGCCAGGTAGGCGGCGGCCTCAGCTCGGCGGGCAACCTCGAGCTTCGATAGGATCGTCGAAACGTAATTCTTGACGGTTTTCTCCGCCAGCTTCAGCTCCTTGCCAATCTGTCCGTTGGTCTGGCCCTTGGCCACCAACACGAGGATGCGCTCCTCTTGGGCTGACAGCCGGGCGAGCTTTTCGTCGCGCATCGTCTTGCCCTTGCGCAGCCGGTCGAGCACGGACCTCGTGACCTCGGGGTCCAGCAGGCTTCTGCCGGCGCCAACCTCGCGGATGGCCCGGATCAGCTCGCCCCCGCGAATCTGCTTGAGCACGTAGCCGGCCGCCCCGGCCATGATCGACGCGAAAAGCGCTTCGTCGTCGGCAAATGAGGTCAGCATCAGCACCTGCGTCTTCTCGAGCCTGGCCCGGATCTCGCGGGTGGCTTCGATCCCGCTGCCGTCAGCCAGCCGCACATCCATCACCACGACGTCGGGCTTCGTCCTGACCGCCTGGTCGATGGCCTCCCGTACTGACCCGGCTTCGGCGACTACGGTCAGATCGTCGTTGGCGTTGATCAGCGACTTCACCCCGTCACGAACGACCTCGTGATCGTCAACCAGCAGGATGCGCAGGCGGTGGGTTTGCATGGTGGCTATCGTGCCACCCCGCGGCGAGACTTCGCACCGCCCGTGGGCGCCTTACCTCCGGGGCGAATGGCACTGTTCGGTAGAAGGGGAAATGTGATATGGACGCTGGTGCCGCGGCCGCTCCTGGTGGTGATGCGCAGCTTCCCTCCCAGCGACGCCGCACGCTCCCGCATGTTTCGAAGGCCGTGGCCGGCGGAATCACGTTTTGAGTCGAAGCCCGATCCATCGTCTTCGATCGAGAGCAACGCGCCGGCTCCTGTCCGGACCAACCTCACCGCGCCATTTTTGGCATTGGCGTGCCGGACGACGTTCGAGAGCGCCTCGCGGGTGAGCTGAACGATCTCATGTGACTGGCCGGAAAGGGAGGCCGCCAGGTCTCCATCAACTTCGAGCGCGATCCTGGAACCGGACCGCGCCTGGACCTCCTCCCCGAGAGCTCGAAGCGCCTGGTCCAGCTGCCGGTCGGCGAGGATGCCGGGCCGAAGACCAAAGATGTAATTGCGCAGGTCGCGGATTACTCTGTCCAGCTCGCCGACCGCCCCCTCGATCCGCGCCGCCTGCTCCGGAGAGCCTGTCATCAGCGCGGTGCCCTGCAATCCCATCCCGACCGCAAACAGAGACTGGATGACGCCGTCGTGCAGCTCCTTGGCGATGCGCTCACGCTCATCCATCAGCCCGACTCTTCGTACGTCCGCCTGCGCCCTGGCGTACTCCATCGCCACTGAGGCCTGATCAGCGAAGGTCTCGATGAGCCGGACGGTCTGCGGGTCGAAACGTCGCCCACCATTCGAGTTGGCGACCATGAGCGTGCCCGTCGCGCCGCGCTGCCCGCGAAGCGGCACAAAGATCGCCGGTCCGACGCGACCGAGGCGGACCATTGGTTGATATGCGGCGCTGTGAGCGGTCGCATCTTCTGTGACCAGCGTACGGCCGGACTGCATGACCTCACCCGAGATCGACTCTGCCGCCGGAAACGACCGGCCGCGAACTTGTGCGGCCTGCGCGCCCACGGCGGCGGCGACCACGAGCTGGCCCGGAACCGAGCTCACCGTGAGGATCGATGCGGCGTCCGCGCCGGCAAGCTCACGCGCGTGCTCGGCGATTCGGACCGCCAGCGAGTCGGCGTCCAGGCCCGCGAGCATCTTGCTCGTGATGTCTCGAAGCGCGTCGAGCCATCGCTCGCGCCGGCGCGTCTCTTCGTACAGGGTGGCGTTGGCGATCGCCACCCCGGCCTGCGTGGCAAGGATGACGACCGACTCCTCGTCTTCCTTGCTGAAGCTGGAGGCGGTTCTCTTGTCAGTCAGATAGATGTTGCCGAAGACCCGTCCCATCGCCTGCACCGGCGCCCCGAGGAAGCTGCGCATCGGAGGATGATTGGCTGGAAAGCCGACTGATTTGGGGTGTTCCGCGATCGTTGTGATGCGGATCGGCGTGGGCTGGTGTATCAGCAGACCCAGAATGCCCTTTCCGCGGGGCAGTGGCCCAATTGCCCGCCTTTGTTTGGCCGAAAGCCCGGTCGTGATGAACTCCACGAGGTCCCCCCCAGCGCCGATAACCCCCAGAGCACCGTACCTGGCATCGGTGACCTGAGCGGCGAGATCCACGATTCGTTGCAGGACGATGGGCAGGGAAAGCTCAGCGGCGAGCGTCAGGCCCGCTTCGAGGAGCACGTCCTTGCGATCCTGCGGCGCGGTCACGGTGGCGAATTTACCGCATGTCACACGCCGAACTCCAGACCGCAGCCTTCGGTCCTGCGCTGTGGGGGCCTGAGTCCGCGTCCTGACGGGCCGTTTGACCCTACAGGGGCAGCCCGAGCGGTGGAAAGCTGTTGCCATGGAGCACTTTGAGAGAATCCTCCTCGCCACCGACGGCAGCGAAGCCTCGAAAGCGGCGGTGGATGCAACGATCGCGATCGCAAAGTCGCCGGGCGCGAAGGTCAAGGTCGCGCACGTCTGGAACCTCGAGGTTCATCACCGTCACGGGCACTGGGACGTCGAGATGCGCAGCGAGGCGGAAAAGCTTGTCGACGCCACAGTTGAGCGGCTCTTCCAGGCTGGCGTGATCGCGGAGCGTGAGATCTGCCGTTCAGACAGCAATCATGTTGCCGCCGCAATAGCCTGTGCGGCCAAAGCATTTGATGCCGACCTGGTGGTCGTAGGTTCGCGCGGCCTCTCGGATTGGCAGTCGCTGACTCAGCACAGCGTCACGCACCAGCTGCTGTGCGCCCTGGATTGCCCCGTGCTGATCGTTCGCGGCACGGCAACCGGCTCTCCGTTCGAGGTGTCGAAGGTTCTGCTGGCGCTCGCCGGCGGTGGTGACCTGGCGCCCGGCGTTCGAGCGGCCGTGGCTGTGGGGCATCGTGACGCCTCGGTGATGGTGGTCCATGTTGCCCAGGCGATCCTCGGAGTCCAGGGTTTCGCCTACGTCGAGTCCGCAGACGAAATCCGCGAGACGATGACGCAAGCCTGCCGGCTGCTGGTCGATGCCGGGGTGGAAGTTCACGGCATGGTCGCGCACCAGGGCCCGGTTGCGAAGGCTGTAGCCGAGATAGCGAAGGACTGGAATGCCGACCTGATCGTGATCGGCTCCAGCCGCATGGGCGACATCGGCAGCCTATTCCTGGGTTCGGTGTCGCACGACCTTCTTCATATCACGACCCGGCCGGTGCTCATCGCGGAGCGAGTGCCGGCGTGAACAGAATGCCTCGCCACCGGACTGTTTCGGATGTGATGACAACCCGCGTGCACGTGGCAAGTCCGTTCGCGCCTTTCAAGATGCTGGTCCGGCTGATCGAGGAAAACCGTGTCAGCGCGATTCCCATCGTCGACCAGCTGGGCGTTCCGATCGGGATCGTTTCCGAGACTGACCTGCTGCTCAAGGAGCGCCGCCTCGAGCTGGAATCCTCGCACGATCTGCTGCATGTTCAAAAGCGTCGTAACGAAAGAGCGAAGGCGGCAGGCATGGTCGCATCCGAAGTGATGACCTCGCCGGCGATGACCATCCCCTCTGACACGAGCCTCAGCGAGGCTGCACGGCTCATGCAAGAGAAGAACGTGCGGCGTCTGGTCGTGGTAGATCCATTCGGGAGGATCTCCGGCATTGTGAGCCGCAGCGACCTGCTGCAGGTTTTCCTTCGCACCGACGAGGAGCTGCGCGAGGAGATCGCAGGCGAGCTGATTCCCGCTGTGCTGCTGTCGCCGGACGACGCGGTCGGCGTGGAAGTTAGCTGGAACGTTGCCACATTGACCGGTGAAGTCGACCGGAAAAGTGATGCCGAGATCCTGACCCGCTTGACCAAAGAGCTCGACGGCGTGGTGGGAGTCGTGAACAACCTCAGCTATCGGTGGGACGACACGCGCCCCGCGCAGGTTCAGCCGGCGGCACCCAACAGCACGGTCAGGGCATAGCCGTCTGGATCGCAGTCCCGTCCGATCGTCCTGTCGAACGTTTTCAGCAACTGGCAAATGGAGTTGAGGTGAGGTGGATTTGAAGACTCTGCGGTGGGCGGGATATTTCGCGATCGCAGCGGCAGTGATCTACGCCGGCGCGACGGCGGCCGGAAGTTGGCTGGATCCGTCCTACTCACAGCTCCGGCAGCACGTCAGCGATCTGACGGCCAGCGGCGCCTCGACCAGCGCGGCTCTCGCTCCCCCCTACATCCTTTACAACCTGCTGGTGCTTGCGTTCGCGGTGAACCTGTATCTCGCCTCCGACCGGAAACGGCTCTTTTTGGTTGGTCTTGGTCTCCTCACCCTCAATGCCGTGGCCGGCGTGATGATGGTGAGCTGGTTCGCGGAGGACCTCGGCGGGACGCCCACTACTGTGGCCGGGATGGGGCATATTGCCTTTGCGAGCGTGTCCTCCGTCGCGATCGTCGCCGCCGCCTTTGCCTACGGCTTCGCGTTTCGACGACTTGGCCGCTCGTGGCGATTCACGTCCTACCTGTCGTTCGTCGTTGGGCTCCTGTTCATCCTAGCGGCGCCCTTTGCCGTCATTGCGACCGCCGCGCACAGCGACCTGGCCGGGCTTGCCGAAAGGGCCGCCATCGCGCCCTTCATCCTCTGGCTCCTCGGGGTGGGCGCGGTCGCTTCGCTGCGCGGACCCCGTTGGACGGCCAGGTCTGGAGTCTTTCGGCCCCTGAGCTCGAGCTGATGGCACCTTCGAGCTCTGAGGGAGCCGCGATCGACCTCTATTGGCTCCCGCTGGGAGCCGGAGGGAACTTTGTGCGCTTCAACGGACGCGTCTTCGAAGCGATCATGTCCCGCCTTGAGGGCCGCCCGGCATGTGATCTGTATCACTCCGGTCTCGAGGTCTTGGTGCCGGAAGGACGCTATGTCATCGAGATGACTCCGGTGGTTGACGACCGCGGGCGTGAGCGGGGCGTGGTCGCCGAAGGTGCTGTCGGCTCTCGCTGGGCCGGCCGCTTTCGCATCTTCCGCTACGAGCTGCGCCGGTGGCTCGATGGTGTGGTTCCCGACATCAGCGAGGCGGTCGATAGCCCATTACGGCTGAGCAGCGATCTAGGCGATGCACGGCGGCTTCTGGATTTGGTGCCGCGGACGCCGATGCTGGTGTGGGGCCGGGACGAGGCTGGGGCGGGCGAAATGTGGAACTCGAACTCCATGGTCGCCTGGTTGATCGCGCGCACCGGGCTTGACATCGCGTCCATAAAGCCCCCGGCCCGAGGACGTGCGCCTGGGTGGGACGCCGGCGTCGTGATGGCGGCTCGAGCGTCGCGGGTGGATCATGGTCGAGCCACTCTGAGATCAAACCTCGGCAATTCATAAGCCTCGGCTCATCCTCGGGGTGTTGCACTTCGCCATAGCTGACCGTTCAGCAATCCCGGTTTTCTGAGGCCAGATGGCCCTCCATCGGGATGAGTTCGAGTTGGAGACTTGACGCAAGATCTACCGGCGAGGTGAAAGCCATGAGTGCGTTCGGGTCTCATCGTCTCGACATCGTCCGGATCGATGCGATCGGGGATCCCGCCATCCTGATCGATACCACCGGAATCGTCGTCGGCTGCAACGAGCAAGCCTTCAGGCTTCTCGGCCGGCCGGCCAGCCGGGTCGTCGGACGACGCTGCGCGACAGTGGTGCGCGGATGCCTGCCCACCGGAGAGCTCGTGTGTACGGCGGACTGCCCGCTGGTCCAGGGCTGGGGCCTACTGTCCGGACCGCCCGCTGTCGAGATGCTCATACCGAATGGACGCCCCCGTTCCGAGCGCCGCGCGGTTGCAGTTCATCACATTCCGGTCATGGACATGGAAGGACGCGCGTCTGGCGTGCTGCACATCTTGAAGCCGTCGTACGAATCTCCTCCCAGCCCGCCAGGACCGGTCACGTGGTCCGTGGACTAAGCCCAGTGCAGGTCGCGCAGCGACCGTAAAGAAAGGAGAGGTCGAGGTTCGGGGGCGAAGGGGCTAGTCGCTTAGCATTGCGTTCGGGAGCGCGGATGCCAACTTCAGTCTGGAATGGCTCGTTGTCGCTGGGCATGGTCGTGGTACCGGTGCGCCTGTATCCGGCGATTCAGAAGAAGACCGTGCGCTTTCGTGAGCTTGACCGTGGCGGACGCCGAGTGCGACACGTGCGCGTCTCTGAGCCCGAGGTCGAGTACGAGCCCCTGGATGGCGGCTTTGAGTTTCGCCAGCCGATCGAGCTCACGACCCGGCCAAGACCTGAGCCGGCTCCGAAACAAGAAATTCGCGAAGAGATCTCCCGCGAGCTCAACCTGCCGCCGGCCGAGGTTTCGTTTGAGGAGATTCGCAAGGGATTCGAGGTCTCGCCCGGCCAGTACGTGAGCATGACCCGGCAGGAAGTCGCGGCCCTCGCGCCCGAGCGCAGCCGCGTGATCGATGTGCAGCAGTTTGTGGACGTGGCCGCGGTCGATCCGATCTATTTCGAGTCGCGCTACTACGTGGTGCCAGATCGGGAGTGGTCCTCCCCATTCCGAGTCCTCAGGCAGGCGATGGCCGCTGCTGACCGGATGGCGATCGCCTGGTTCACCCTGCGCTCGCGACGTTATCTGTGCGCGATCCGGCCATTTGGCGACCTGATGCTGCTGACCACGATGGTTCACGCCGATGAGGTTCAGAAAGCCGAGTTCTGGAACCCAGGTGACGGCAAGGCTCCGACAGAAAAGGAGCTCAAGATGGCGCGCCTTCTGATCGACACACTGTCGGGACCTTTCGAGCCGGAGCGCTACCCGGACGAGTACCGCGACCGGGTGCTGCGCGCGATCGCGGAGAAGACTCCAAGTGAGGTGGCCGAGTCCTCTGCGCCGTCTCCGACACGTGTGATCGACCTCATGGCTGCGCTGGAGGCAAGCGTCAAGGCGGCCAAAGCCGCGCGGGCCGAGCAAGATCGGCAAGTGAAGGGTCGAAGTCGAAAGTCCCGCGGCGCATAGATAAGGTCGACCACGCGCAGATGAGTTGATTCCTTCGCAGGTTGTAAGCCGGCGATTGCGCGTCGCTGTCAAGGTGCCGCGGGATCCGGGCTTCGCCGCCCTGCGGCGTGCGGCACGTGCCGCCATCGTCATCCCCCTGGTTTTTGCGTTCGCCGAACTGGTTCTGCGCCAGCCGCAGAGCCTGGTCTTCGTGGTGTTCGGATGCTTCTCACTGCTCGTGATATCCGACTTCGGCGGCCTGCGCCGGCCGCGAGCAATCGCTTATCTGGTCGCCACAGTCGTCGGTGCCGTGCTGGTGGCGCTGGGGACGCTCGCCTCGAGCTCACCCTGGCTGGCGGCGGCCGTGATGCTGGTGGTTGGTTTTGTCATCTCCTTCAGCCGGGTCCTCGGCGGCTATGCAGCCGCCGCCAACGTCGGCATGCTCCTCGCTTTCGTGATCGCCGTCACCCTCCCGGGATCCGCGGACGTCATTCCGGCGCGTGTCGGCGGTTGGGTCCTGGCCGGCCTGGTTTCCACCCTGGCAGCCGTTGCACTGTGGCCCGGGTTCGAACGCATCGTGGTCCATCACCTCGCGGCGAAGGCGTTGCCCGCCATCGCGGATCTAGTCGACGGAATGCAAAAGCAGCGCGGTAAGGGCGACCTGCTGCAGGAGATCGCGCGCCTCAAGGTGGATGCGGCTCGAGCGGGATACGCAACGATGGCCAAGCGTCCGTTTGGTCCGGGCCGCCGCGAGCGTGCCTTCGCTCAGCTCCTGGTCGAGCTCGACAGGATTGTCGAGGTCGTGGAGCGGCCGTTCAACAAACACGAGCCTGCACTGCGCTCGGGCCTTGTCGAGACGGATCAACTCGTCAATTCGGTGACGAGCTCCCTGCGCTCCAGCGCAGAAGTGCTGACCGGCGGCTCTCCGCCCGACCTGGACTCCATCGACTCGGCCCGAGAGCAGCATCGCGTCGCCCGGGACAGATGGGCCGCTGAGCAGCTGCGCACCGGGCGTCCGGCGGAGCAAGTGCTCGACGCACTCGACTTCGAAGACACGATTCGCGTCGTGTCCTACCTGGCGTTTTCGTTGAGCGGCAACGCCATCACCGCATCAGGCACAACACCCGACGCCAACGACACCGCCGTGGATGTTCTGCGGACGATCCGAACACACCTCGAGTCGCCGTCGACGGTGCTGCAAGGCAGCCTGCGTGTGGCGATCGGGCTGGCTCTGGCAGTCTGGGTCGCTCGCTCCTTCGGTTTCTCTCACGGGTTCTGGGTTGTGCTGGGAACTATCCAGGTGCTGCGCAGCAACGCACTCGGCACCGGACGCACCATCATCCTCGCCGTGCTGGGCAACGTGCTCGGGGTCGCCGTCGGCGGGCTGTTCGCGGCGGTTGCCGGCAATCATCCGACGCTCATGTGGATCGCTTTTCCGATCGCTGTGTTCGGCGCCGCCTACGCGGCGACGACCATCGGTTTCATGTTGAGCCAGGCCGCTTTCACCATCAACCTGATCGTCGTCTTCAACCTGATCTCTCCGGCAGGTTGGCAGGTCGGTCTCGTTCGAATCGAAGACTTGATCGTCGGCGCCCTGATCAGCCTGCTTGTCGGTCTGTTGCTCTGGCCGCAGGGAGCCCGGCGCGAGCTGGCTCGTGGCCTAGGCAGCGTTTATCGAAGCCTCGATCCGTACTTGGCGCAGGCCTTCGATCGGGTCCTTGGGTTCGAAGCCGTGACTCCGCCGGACTCCATCCGGCAGGTGGTCCTTCGCGCGAGAGATCGCGCCGGCGAGACATTCGAAACGTTCACGACCGAGCGCGCCGTGCGTCCGTCAGAACAGGAGGCCGCGGCGTTCTTGCTGTCGTCGGCCAACCACCTCATCCTGGCCGGGGACCTTCTGGGAGTGATCGCGCGGGTAATGGGTTATTCGGCCAGCGGCCGTGGCGAGGGTGGTCGCGAGGTGCGCGAACAGGTGCGGAGGATGCTGAGTAAGTACCGGGGTCTGGCCGACCGGCTCAGCCTGTCGGACGTACAAGAGCAGGAGCCTGATGTATCCATCGAGGCGCTGCGCGAGGCGGAGCTGAGCTGCCTGCGCCGCTGGCAAACCAATCCGGAGCTTGGCCGTGGTGCGATGGCGGTGGTGATGGCGGGCGAATGGGCTCAAAACCTTGCGTCCCTTGAAACCGATCTAGAGGACGCGGTGAGCACCGCGGTCGACGCAGCACGAAAACCTTGGTGGCGTTGACGGTGATCAGCGGCCGCGGAACTCGGGCTTGCGTTTGCCGGTGAAGCCCGCGTGGAACTCGCGGAAATCCTCTGCCTTCATGAGCAGCGTCTGCGTCCACGCCTCCATCTCGATGGCGCTCGAATAGTCGGCCGAAGCGGCGCGGTTGAGCATCTCTTTCGTCATCGCGAGACCCCACGGCGCAAGCTCCTTCAGCCGGACGACGTACTCGGCGACTGCAGCATCCAGCTCGGCATCGGGAACCACACGCGACGCCAGGCCCCAGGCCTCAGCCTCTCGGCTTGTTATCTTCCCGCCGAGCAGCAGCATCTCGGTCGCCCGGCCCATGCCAACGAGGCGGGGCAGCAGCCAGCAGATGCCCATGTCGCCACCTGAGACGCCAACGCTCGTGAACAGGTAGCGGAAGCTCGCCGACTCGGCCAGGATGCGGATGTCGGCGGCCGCGGCAAGCACCGCGCCCGCGCCGGCCGCGATTCCGTTGACCGCCGCGATCACCGGCTGAGGAATCTCGCGCAGGTTTCGCACGCATGCACCTGTCATGCGAGCGAAGTCGTACACCCCGCGCGTGTCCATCTCGAGCAGCCTGGCGATGATCTCGTCCACGTCCCCGCCTGAGCAGAAACCCCGACCCTTTCCACGGATGACGAGCACGCGGACCTCGTCGCCGCGTGACCGCAGTGAATCGGTGAGATCACGGATGTCCGCATAGACCTCGAACGTCAGGGCGTTGAGACGCTCAGGCCTCGAGAAAGTTAGACTCGCGACGCCGTCGGATTCCTCGTAATCGAAGTGAGCCCAGCGCTTCACGAGCGGCGTACGGCAACGGCGTCGATCTCCACCATCGCGTCCGGGTCGACAAGGGACCGCACCTCGATCAGCGTCGATGCGGGGTAGTCGCTTCGGAAAAACTCGCGGTACGCAGCACCGAGCGCGGCCCGATTGCCTCGATAAGCCTTCATATCCGTCACGTAGTAGGTGAGCTTCACGGTGTCCTCGGGCTCGCAACCCGCCGCACGCAAAGCGACCGCCACATTGCGCATCGCACGTGCATATTGGGCCACGATGTCGCCCGGCTCGACGATCTGTCCTGTAGCGTCCGACCCCACCTGACCGCCAACCCATACGGTGTCGCGGCTGACGGTGGCGTGGGAGAAACCGCGCGCCGGCGCGAGCTCTTCAGGGTTGACGTTTCTAGGCGGGCCGGCCGGCTGCATGAAGCTAGTATGTCGAGTACGCGGGAGGGCAATTGACGCAGGTCACCAGATCGGCGCACGTCGATACGTTCACCCGGGAGAACCTCCCGCCGCACGAGGCGTGGCCCGAGTTTCTCTTCGCCCTTCCCGAGCTCCAGTACCCTGCGCGGCTGAACTGTGGGGCAGAGCTTCTCGACCGCCACGTCGAGGCGGGCGACGGTGCCAGGCGATGCATCGTCACCGACGCCGAAACCTGGACCTACGCCGACCTGCTGAAGCGATCCAACCAGGTCGCGCACGCCCTCGTCGATGAGATGGGTCTTGTACCCGGCAACCGGGTGCTGCTGCGCGGCCCCAACAACCCGTGGCTGGTCGCGAGCTGGTTCGGCGTCGTCAAGGCGGGCGGGGTCGCCGTAACGACAATGCCGATGCTCCGGACGGGCGAGCTGGAAACGATGGTCGAGATCGCGGGCGTGACCATGGCGATCTGCGACCACCGCTTCAAAGAAGACCTCGACGCCGCGGCCCCGTACGGCTTCCAGATCTTCACCTATGGGGGCTCTGACGAGGATGACCTGACCAGAGTTGCGGAGGCCAAACGCTCGAAGTTCAAGAATGCCGGCACGGCCGCCGACGATGTCTGCATGCTCGCATTCACGTCGGGAACCACCGGGAAACCGAAAGCGACGATGCATTTCCATCGCGACGTCCTGGCGATCGCCGACACGTTCTCGCTGCACGTGCTGCACCCAACATCCGAAGACCTGTTCGCCGGAAGCCCGCCGCTCGCGTTCACGTTCGGCCTCGGCCAGGCGGTGGTGTTTCCACTCCGCGCGGGCGCTGCGACATATCTCCTCGAGCAGCCTTCGCCGGCCGCTTTGCTAGCTGCCGTCGAGGCCCATCGGATAACGGTGCTTGCGACCGCGCCCACCGCATACCGCGCGATGATCCCGGACCTGGGAACCGCCAACGTCGACTCATTGCGCGCCTGCGTGTCAGCGGGCGAGACACTGCCGAAGGCGACGTGGGAAGCCGTCCACCAGGCAAGCGGGATCCGGCTCATCGACGGCATCGGCTCAACCGAGATGCTTCACATCTTCATCTCCGCGGGGGGCGACGATATTCGGCCGGGGAGCACCGGACGAACGGTCCCCGGTTACGTGGCCGAGGTGCAGGACGAGGATGGGCGCCGAGTGCCGGCCGGGGAGCTGGGCCGGCTTGCGGTCAAGGGGCCCACCGGCTGCCGCTACCTCAGGGGCGACCGCCAGGCGGCCTACGTCCGGAACGGCTGGAACATCACGGGCGACGTGTACGCTCAGGACGCGGACGGTTACTTTCACTACCAGGCGCGGGCCGACGACATGATCATCTCGTCCGGCTACAACATCGCCGGCCCGGAGGTCGAGGAAGCCTTGCTCCGTCATCCGGACGTCGCCGAGACGGCCGTCATCGGAGTGCCTGACGAGGATCGCGGGATGATCGTCAAGGCGGTCGTGGTCTTGCGCCAGGGTGCGGAGCTTGGCGCCGAACCAGCCAAGACGCTGCAGGACTTCGTCAAGAGCCAGATCGCCCCCTACAAGTACCCCAGGGTGATCGAGTTCGCGGACGCGCTGCCGCGAACGGCCACCGGCAAGCTGCAGCGATTCCGGCTCCGGGACGGGAGCTGACGCCCTCGAGTCAGCCCCTCGACATCGCGATCATCGGAGGAGGGCCGGCAGGTCTTTACCTGGCGACCCTGGTCAAGCTGCTCAACCCGCGCCACCGGATCGAGGTGTGGGAGCGCAACGCCGCGGACGACACGTTCGGGTTTGGCGTCGTCTTCTCAGACGAAACGCTCGGCGGCATAGAACAGGCCGACGCCGCCTTCTTTGAGCGCCTCTCTGAGAACTTCGCGGTGTGGGATGACATCGACGTCCATTACCACGGGCGGGTTCTGACCTCGGGCGGGCATGGCTTTGCCGCGATCAGTCGCCAGCGCCTGCTGGCGATCCTCCGCGCCAGGTGTGAGGAGTTCGGCGTCACCATCCACTACAGCGAGCCGGCGCCGGCGCTCGAGGTTCTGCGCTTGCAACACGACCTGGTGGTGGGAGCAGACGGCGTCAACAGCATCACTCGACAGGCTCGCCAGGACGTGTTTCAGGCCCAGCTCGATGCGCGGCACGCTCGCTACATGTGGCTGGGCACGCCGCTGGTTTTCGATGCCTTCAAGTTCTTCATCGCCGAGACCGACTGCGGCGTCATCCAGGCGCATGCCTATCCATACAGCGACGCGATGAGCACGTTCATCGTCGAGCTCGAGGAGGAGAGCTGGGTCAAGAGCGGCCAGCTGGATTCTTCAGGGCGGTCGTGGAAGCCGGGCGAAAGCGACCAGGCGGGCATTGCGTTCTGCGCGGAGATCTTCGCGGATGTGCTGCAAGGACATCCGCTGGTCGCCAACAACAGCCGCTGGATACGGTTTGCCACAGTCCGTGCTCGATCGTGGCGCGACGGCAACGTGCTGCTGATCGGCGACGCGGCCCACACGGCTCACTTCTCGATCGGTTCGGGAACCAAGCTCGCCATGGAAGATGCGCTCGCCCTTGCCGCATGCCTGCACGAGAACCCCACTGTGGACGAAGCGCTCGTGGCTTACGAAACCGAGCGACGGCCGGTCGTCGAGAGCGCGCAGCGCGCCGCGCAGGCAAGCCTGGAGTGGTTCGAGAACATCGGACAGTACATGCGGCAGGAGCCGCCACAATTCGCGTTCAACCTGCTGACGCGGAGCCGCCGCGTGACGTACGGCAACCTGAAGCTCAGGGATCCCGAATTCGTCGCAGGCATCGACCGATGGTTCTGCGGCGGCCGAGAGCCGGTGCCGCCGATGTTCGCTCCGATCCGGCTCCGTGAGCTCGAGCTGGCCAACCGCGTGATCGTCTCGTCCATGGACATGTACACGTCCGATGACGGACTCATCGGCGATTTTCATCTCGTGCACCTGGGCAGCAAGGCGCTGGGCGGCGCGGGACTGGTGATGACGGAGATGGTGTGCGTGTCGCGTGAAGGGCGGATCACCCCCGGTTGCGCGGGCCTGTACAAACCTGAGCACGAATCAGCGTATGCACGACTGGTCGACTTCGTCCATCAGAGCACGCCCGCGAAGGTCGGGATCCAGCTGGGCCACTCGGGCCGCAAAGGCTCGACCAGGCTGATGTGGGAAGGCATGGACGAGCCGCTGCCCAGCGGGAACTGGGAGCTGATGGCCCCTTCCTCGCTTCCCTACCTGGCGGTCAGCCAGACGCCTCGCGAGATGAACCGGCATGACATGGATCTCGTCCGCGACCAGTTCGTCGCCGCGACGCAAATGGCGGCGCGCGCCGGTTTCGACCTCCTCGAGCTGCACTGCGCGCACGGCTACCTGCTGGCCAGCTTCATCTCGCAACTGACCAACCAGCGGCGTGATGAGTACGGCGGGAGCCTCGAGCACCGCTTGCGCTATCCGCTCGAGGTGTTCGACGCGATCCGCTCCGCCTGGCCGGCCGGCAAGCCAATGACCGTGCGCGTGTCCGCGTCGGACTGGTACGAAGGGGGACTCAGCGCCGATGAGTCGGTGGAGGTCGCGCGCGCGTTTGCGCGTCACGGAGTCGACGCAATCGACGTCTCGACCGGGCAGACCGTGGCGGAAGAAAAGCCGGTCGTGGGGCGAAGCTATCAGACGCCATTCGCCGACCGCATTCGAAACGCGACGGGAATTCCGACCATCGCGGTCGGCGCGATCAGCGGGTACGACGATGTGAACACGATCGTCCTTGCCGGCCGCGCGGATCTGTGCGCCCTCGGCCGCGCCCATCTCTACGACCCGGCCTGGACGCTGCATGCCGCCGCCGAGCAGGAGCACCGGGTTGAGTGGCCGGTGCAGTTCCAGCGGGGCAGCCGGAAGCCGCCTTCGGGTCGCACCGACGGTCCGCGTCCCCGGCTGGAGCTGATCCGTGGCGGCAGCCGGGACCGTCACCGGCGTTGGCGGCCTATCACGGGCGACGCATAAGGTCTACGCTGGGAGCCGTCCAGAGCGGTCATTCAGGAGGGGCGGAATGGTCAAGAAGATCCTGCTCAGCGAGAACGAGATTCCCGAGCGCTGGTACAACATCCTGCCCGACCTTCCGGCGCCTCCGTTTCCTTATCTGAATCCACAAACTCTGCAGCCGATGGGCCCGGCCGACCTGGCCCCGATCTTCCCGCAGGCGATCATCGCGCAGGAAGTTTCCGCCGAGCCGTGGATCGAGATCCCCGAGCAGGTGCGGGACATCTACAAGATCTGGAGGCCGAGCCCGCTTTATCGCGCCGAACGACTCGAGAAGGCGCTTGATACGCCGGCCCACATCTACTTCAAGTACGAGGGAGTATCTCCCGCCGGCTCGCACAAGCCGAACACCGCGGTGCCGCAGGCGTACTACAACTCCAAGGAAGGCGTCAAGCGGCTGACCACCGAGACCGGGGCCGGCCAGTGGGGCTCTGCGCTGGCGTTTGCCGGCGCCCTGTTCGGGCTCGAAGTCACCGTGTACATGGTCAAGGTCTCGTACGAGCAGAAGCCATACCGCCGGGCAATGATGGAGACGTGGGGCGCGACCGTGCATGCGTCACCCACGAAGCTGACCAACGCCGGCCGGGGGATCCTGGCGAACGATCCCGACTCCCCTGGCAGCCTGGGCATCGCCATCTCCGAGGCGGTCGAAGACGCGGCGACGCACGATGACGCCAAGTACTCGCTTGGGTCGGTCGTCAATCACGTGCTCCTGCACCAGACGGTGATCGGCCTCGAGGCGCAGAAGCAGATGGAGATGGCCGGGGAGTACCCCGACGTGGTCATCGCCTGCGTGGGCGGTGGCTCCAACTTTGCCGGTCTCACCTATCCCTTCATCGGCGACAAGTTGAAGGGCCCTCACCCGGCGACGCGTTTCATCGCCGCCGAGCCGGCCGCTTGCCCGACTCTCACGCGAGGCGTGTACGCCTACGACTTTGGGGACGCCGTCGGGTTGGGTCCTGTCGTGAAGATGTTCACGCTCGGTCACAGCTTCGTGCCCGATCGGATTCATTCAGGCGGACTCCGCTACCACGGCGACGCCCCGTCGCTCTGCCTCCTCGTCGAGAAGAAGGTGGTGGAGGCTCGTGCCTACAAGCAGAAGGAGGTCTTCGCCGAGGCGGTGAAGTTCGCGCGATCGGAAGGCTTCCTGCCCGCTCCGGAAGCTGCCCACGCCCTGCGTGCGGTGGCGGAGGAGGCGGCCGCTGCGCGAGAGGCGGGCGAGACGCGCACCATCCTGTTCGGGCTGTCCGGGCACGGACACTTCGACATGTCCGCGTACGACGCGTACTTCGCCGGCAAGCTGGAGGACATCGAGCTGTCCCAGTCGCGGATCGACGCGGCGATCGAAGAGCTGCCGCGAGTGCCGGCGATGTCGTAGGGCGGCAGCGTTGGGGTAAGGCACCGGTGGCGCCATACGTGCGTTATCCGGTGGCTGGAAGCGGACGGTTGGCGCAATACGTGCGGAATGGACGGTCGTCAGGGTTGCGCTAACCTTCGGAAGCGGCGCCGGCGTAGCTCAATTGGCAGAGCAGCTGTTTTGTAAACAGCAGGTTACGGGTTCGATTCCTGTCGCCGGCTCCATGGCGTCGT
>WNGI01001038.1_pt1 | contig 22430 bp, 22 predicted proteins | sample 5400621 | NCBI WGS metagenome assembly WNGI01 (sample SAMN13153374, study PRJNA577476) | soil metagenome | isolation source: 20 cm soil or saprolite under Garry oak tree replicate 1 | place: USA:California | collected 2016-06-15
GCCTCCGAGACGGGACCGGCCACGAACATCATCGCCGGCTTTTCCGTCGGCCTCGAGGCCACGTGGCTGCCGATCATCGTGGTCTCGGGCGCCTTGCTTGTGTCCTACTGGCTCGGACAGACGACCGGGATCTCCGGCGGGGGCCTCTACGGCACCGCGATCGCGACGATGGGGATGCTCTCGACGGCCGCCTACATCCTCGCGATGGACACCTTCGGGCCGATCGTCGACAATGGAGCGGGCATCATCGAGATGTCCGGCATGTCCCAGGAGGCGCGGAGAAACATGGACAAGCTCGACGCCGCCGGCAACACGACCAAGGCACTCACGAAAGGCTATGCGGTCGGAAGCGCCGCGCTCGCAGCCTTCTTGTTGTTCAATGCCTACCTTGAGGAGACGGGGATTGCCAAATTCGGCGTGAACATCGCGCACCCGGAGACGTTCATCGGAGGGTTCATCGGCGCGGCCCTTGTCTTCCTCTTCACCGCCTACGCAATCCGGGCCGTCGGCCGAGCCGCGTGGGCGATCATCAAGGACGTCCGGGACCAGTTCCGGGAGAACCCCGGCATCATGGCGGGTACCGCGAAGCCGGACTACGCTCGGTCGGTGGATATCGTCACGCGAAGCGCCCTGAGGGAGATGGTGGTGCCCGGCCTCCTCGCGGTGGCGACACCCGTCGCGGTCGGCCTGTTCTTCCGTTTCGTCCGTGTCACTCCCGGATTGCTCGCCGGAGAGCCGCTTGGCGGGACCCTGATGGTGGGCACGATCGCGGGCGTCCTCATGGCCCTCGTCCTGAACACCGGAGGGGGAGCTTGGGACAACGCGAAGAAATTCATCGAAGCGGGGAACCTGGGCGGCAAGGGGAGTCCGACCCACAAGGCGGCCGTGGTCGGCGATACCGTGGGAGACCCTTTCAAGGACACCGCGGGGCCGTCCCTTCACATCCTCGTGAAATTGCTCTCGACGATCACGCTCGTGATCGCCCCGCTCCTCATCCCCTAGGCGCGCGGGACGTCTCTCCGGACGTTACACGAACCATGCCAAGCGTTAAATCTCGTCCCTCGTTCCCTCGCGGCGGAGGAGGCATCTTTGGCTAGTTCCCCGCAGCCCCCGCCAGGGGCGCCCGTCGGCCCGACTCCGTCCTTCGGCGGCCGAAATCCCAGGACCGTCCGCCTGATTGTGATCGTCGTCGCCCTCATTGTTATCGTATCTGTGGCCACGGTCGTGTACATCGCGACGCGGCCGACGAACTGCCGACTCTCGTCGACGGATCCATTGATTTTCGATCAGCCGGAGCAGCCGGATACCCTCGACCCGCAGGTGACTTTCTCAACGCCGGGCTGGGCCATCACCCAACAGGTGTACCAGACCCTCGTCATGTACAATGGCTCGAGCTACCAAGAGTTCTTGCCGGTCCTCGCGAAGAGCTGGACGGAATCCGCGGACCATTTCAACCTGACCTTCACCCTGCGGACGGGCATCCACTTCTCGAACGGCGACCCGTTCAACGCCTATGTGATGTGGTACAGCCTGAATCGGGCGATGGTGATGAACCAGGCCCCGCAGTTCATCCTGGGCCAGAACTTCAATTATCCCCATGTGAACGCGTCGTCCACATCGGATGAGATCAACGCGTCCGCCGCGACGTTGACGACCGAGCTAAACACCTTCGACTTCCGGAATCCGACCGTGTCGCAGCTGGCGGCGATGAAGGACACCTGGCAATCGTTCCAGGTGATTGACGACAAGACGATCCAGCTCAACATGGGGTACGGCTACCTCGGGGACACGGTCGCATACACCTACATCCTTGCGACGCTCGCAGCCCCGATCGCGGCGGGGGTGGATCCGTTTGTCATCACCGCGAACGGCGGGACGAACGACTCGACAAACGACTGGATGTCCACAAACCTTCTCGGAACCGGACCCTACAAACTCGCCTCGTACAATCCCTCCACGGGATTCGTCCTCCAGAAAGACCCGAACTATTGGGGTGCCGCGGCCGCAGCGGCCGAGCCTTGGAACAACATCCTCCAGCCGGCGAAGTCGGACATTCAGACGAACTTCCAGGGCGATCCGGCGAAGACGACCACGGACCTGAAGTCGGGAGCGGTCGCCGGGGCATCCTTCGCGTACGCGGGGCCTTCGACCGTGAACGACCTGAAGAACTCCGCTTGCGTGTCGGTCACGAAGCTGAGCGAAGTGTACAGCTCCACGGCCGGGGCCTGGTGGATCTACATGAACCAGAACCACGAGCCGTTCAACAACCAGTCCTTCCGAGCCGCGGTCGCCCACGCGATCAACTACGAACAGATCAACGCGACGGCCTTCGGCGGGAATTCGGTTCGGTGGGTCGGCCCGGTCCCGCCCGGCTATCCGTTCTACAACCCGGACTCCCTACCAGCGTACTCGTACAACTTGACGCTCGCCCGGCAGTTCCTGCGCAACTCTTCGTGGCCCACCGGCTACCTGATTCCGGTCAAGTACGCATATATCAACCTCGGAGATTGGGCCGAGGTCAGCCTCATCATCAAGAGCAACCTCGCGCAGATCAACTTGACCTTGGATCTCGTCCCGATCACCCTGGACAACCTCTATCAGGAACAGGCGCGGGATTCGACAACGGGCGTGTGCACGACCGAGACAACCGCGAACGGGGGTCCATTCTACATGGGTCAGGAGTTCTACACGTCGGACTACATCTCCCCGGACGATTGGACGCAGAACAACGCAATCAGCTACGGGAGCGCCAACGATTGCATGTCCGCGTTCAACGATCCGAACGTGGACGCGTGGGTCCTTCAGGCCGCCGGCGAATCGAATCCGGCCGTGGCCCGACAGCTGTACCGCGACATCACTCGGACCATGTACGACAACTACACGAACGTCTGGCTCCTCAGCCCGAACCAGTTCTCCGTGTCCAGCCCGCTCCTGCTCGGCGTCATCCCGAATCCCATGGGGAGCGCGCTGCCCTTCACGATGAGCTTCAACACGGAATATGCGCTGAAGCCGTGAGTCGCGCGCAGAGTCGTCACGGCACTGGCGGGGCCTGAGGCTCGAGGAGCTCCCTCGGGGCGACGTCGCCGATCTCCTCGGCCCGATGGCATGCGACCGTTCGTTCGGGGTCTCCGGGGATGGACCGAAGCAGCGGTTCCTCGACCCGACAGCGGTCGATGACGAACGGGCACCTCGACGCGAATCGGCATCCCGGCGGTGGCTGGATCAAGGTCGGAATCTCTCCCGTCACGCGGTACCGGGCTTTTCTCCGGGCCACGTCGATCTCGGGGAGGGCGGCGAGAAGCGCCTTCGTGTACGGATGGACGGGTCGTTCCAGGACGCTTCGGACGGGGCCGACCTCCGCGAGCTTCCCGAGGTACATGACGGCCACGCGATCCGCGACGTAGCGGACCGCGGCCACGTTGTGCGTGATCAACAAATAGGCGAAGCCTTGCTCCTGCTGCAGGGTCACGAGGCGATTGAGGATCTGCGCCTGGACCGCGACGTCGAGCGCGCTCGTCGGCTCATCGAGGATGATCAGTTTGGGATGCAGGCCCAGGGCGCGGGCGAGCGAGAGTCGCTGCCGCCCGCCCCCGGAGAATTCGTGGGGGTATTGCTCCAGGGAGCCCTCGGGGAGGCCGACCATCGGCAGGAGCGCCGCGACTCGGTCTTTCAGCTCGGCCTTCGTGATCCCCGGAATCTGGGCCCGCATCGGTTCCCCGACGATCTGCCAGACCCGCATCCGTGGATCGAGGGATCCCACGGGATCCTGGAACACGACCTGGATTTGCCGGCGCAAGGCGCGCAAAGGACGGCCGCCCAGCCTCGTGATGTCCTTGCCCTCGAACAGAATTCGCCCGGACGTCGTATCATGGAGCCGCGCGATAAGCCATCCGAGCGTCGTCTTTCCGGAGCCGCTTTCGCCGATCAGGCCCAGCGTCTCCCCCGGCGCCATCTGGAGCGACACCCCGTCGACCGCGTGAATCGAGAGGCGCGGGCCGCCGCGGACGATGTCTCCGATCTCCCGCGTCAACGGGAAGAGTTTCGTCACCTGTTCGGTCTCGAGGAGCAGCGGCATCATTTGAGACGGACGACCTCCTCCGAGTAGTAGCAGGCGGCCCGTCGATTGCTCCCGGCGGGCGCGCCCTTCACCGGTTCGAGGGCGGGTCCCGGGTCGGGTTCGCAGGGCGGCCTCGCGAAGACGCACCGCGGGTGGAACGGACAACCGCTCGGGAGCCGCGCGAGATTCGGGACGGAGCCGGGCAGGGAGGGGAGGGGGCCGTCCGCTTTGTACCGGTTCGGAACGGATTCGAGGAGTCCCTTCGTGTACGGATGGGCCGGTCGTTCGAACACCTCGGCGACGGGACCGAATTCGACGATGCCCCCTGCGTACATGACGCCGACGTCGTCTGCCATCTCCGCGATCACGCCCAGATCGTGACTGATGAACAAGATCGACGTGTTCACCTCGTCCATCAGCTCTTTCATCAGCGTGAGGACCTGGGCCTGGATCGTGATGTCGAGCGCGCTCGTCGGCTCGTCCGCGATCAGCAAGGTCGGCTTCTCGCTGAGGGCCATCGCGATCATGATTCGCTGGCGCATGCCGCCGGACAGCTCGTGCGGATACAGGTCGAGGATCGTCTCCGGATCGTTGATTCGAACGAGGCGGAGATATTCGAGGGCGTCCTTGCGGAGTTCCTCCGAGGTGCGGCCCGCCCGCGGCCGCCGGCCTTCCGGCGCGGAGGGGAGGAACGTCCGACCGATCGCCTCCTTCGGGTCGACGGGTCGGTCTTTCGAGTAATCGAAGCCCTCCGTTGGACGAAACAGCTCGGCCTCCCCGCTCTCCCGGAGCTTACGAATTCGGACCGCCTCGATGAGCTGGTCGCTCACGCGGAACGCGGGGTTGAGGGAGTTGATCGGCTCCTGGAAGATCATCCCGATGCTCGTCCCGCGGACGATCGGCATCTTCCATTTCGGGATCGACAGGAGGTCCAAACCTTGGAAGACGATCCGCCCTTGGCGGATGCGCGCGGGCGGCTCGGGCAAGAGCCGGGGAATCGACTGACCGAGGGTGCTCTTCCCGCTACCCGTTTCGCCGACGATGCCGACGACCCGACCGGGCGCCATCTCGAAGGAGACGTCGCGGAGGGCGTGGAAGGTCCCGGCACCGACCTCGTAATCGAGGGAGAGATGTTCGACCCTCAGCAGCGGCTCGATCCGCTCAGGCCTCCGCCGCTCCCTTCGAGGCCAAGCCAGGAGCCGTCGTCGTCTGGACGAGCGCGCGACGGCTCCTCGGATCCAAGATGTCCCGCAGGCCGTCGCCGAGCAGGCTGAACGCCAGGACCGTGAGGAAGATCGCGGCGCCCGGTGCGAGGACCGTCCAAGGAGCCGTCAAGAGGAGTTTCTCGTAAGCTTCGACCATGCCGCCCCACTCCGGGACGGTCGGCGGCACTCCGATGCCGATGAAGGAAATCGTCGAGAACGTGACGATCACCGTGCCCACGTCCATCGTATAGTAGACCACGAGCGGCTCCAAGATGTTCCGGAAGACGTGCCGAAACAGGATCTGGATCCCGGACACGCCGGCGGCGCGGGCCGCCGCGACATACGGAAGATGCTTGACCGCGAGGACTTCGCCGCGGACGAGGCGGACATAGAAGGGCCACCAGGTGATCATGATCGCGATCAGCGCCGGCCCGGTCCCGCGGCCGAGGGATGCCGCGATCGCGAGGGCCAAGACCAGGCTGGGGAACGCCAGGAACATATCGGTGATGCGCATGATCGCGATGGAGAGGGCGCCGCCAAGGGTACCCGGCGTATCCCAGAAGCCCGCGACGAGGCCGAGGCCGGTCCCGACGAGGAGGGCGAAGCCCGCGACCCCGAAGCCGATTGCGAGATCCAGCGGCAGGGCCGCGAGGACCCGCGAGAACATGTCGCGGCCGACGTTGTCGGTCCCGAACCAGTATTGCGCCGACGGCGAGGTCGCGCACTCCGTCGGAATCGCACACGGCAGGAGTTCGTTCGGGTCGTGGGGCAGGATGGAAACCGGCGGGCCAAACAGGCCGGTGACGAACGGCACGGCGACGATGAGGAAGGCCAGGATCGCGATGAACGCGACCATCAGAAAGCCAACGAAGGTCAGTGGATTCGCCCGGAGAACTCGATAGAGGCCCCGGGCGGCGCGAGCGGCGGACCACAGGCGGGTCCGGGAACCGGAAAGCCACGAAGGCTGGACGGTCTCCCCCATCAGCGCCACTCCACCCGCGGATCGAGGACGCCATACAGGACGTCGGAGACGAGGTTCGCGACGACGACCACGATCGCGAAGAACACGACGACCCCGAGCGTACCCGCGAAATTGTAGCTCAGGATCGAATCGAAGGCGTACTTCCCGATGCCGGGCCACAGGAAGATCTCCTCGACGACGACGATCCAGGAAAGGAGGGATCCGGCCGTCGTCCCGAGCACGGTCACGGTGGAGATCAGGGAATTCCGAAGGGCGTGCTTGTAGAGGACCCAGAAGTCGGACAGGCCCTTCATCCGCGCGGTCTTGACGTAGTCGAGGGGCAGGACCTCGAGCATGGAACTGCGGGTCATGCGCGTGGCGATCCCGAGGTTCAGGAGGGCGAGGGAGGCCGCGGGCAGGATGAGGTGCGCGATCGCGTCGACGAGGGCGCCCGCATCGAGACGCAAGATCGAATCGAGGATGGACATGTGGGTGAGCTGCCAGCCGGGGTCCGGCGTGCTGCTGAAATCCCCGCTGTTCGGCAGGCCGAGGACCGGTCCGATCCCGATCGCGAGGACGACGGCGCCGAGGTACGCGGGCGTGGCCCAGCCGCCGAGGTAGAAGAGGCGGACGAGATGGTCGGGCCAGCGACCGCCCGCATTCGCTGCGATGACGCCGAGCGGGATCCCGAGGACGACCATGAGGAACAAGGCGGCGAGCAGGAGCTCAATCGTCGCGGGGAACAAGGTCAAGATGATCGGGAGCACCGGCTGGCCGCCCTGGGGATCCTTCCCCCAGTTCCCCTGGAACAGATTCGAGAGGTAGCCGGTGTACTGGTCCCAGACCGGCCGGTTGACGCCGAAATATTCGATGCAGTTGCGAACCGTGTCCGGGCTCGCGTGCGGACCGACCCAAACCGCGCAGGGATTTCGAACGGACGCGTGGCCCGCGAAAAACGTGATCGTGATGAGTCCGAACAAGACGGGGACGAACCAGACGACCCGCTTGCCGACGAAAATCGCGAGATCGACCTTGCTCCGACCCACGCCCTATCCTCCCGTCGGTCCGCGGACGGGCCGCCTCTTCCTGCCGCCCGAGGGAGCCCTTCTCAGGATACGAGAGTCTTCCTGGCGCGATAAACCCTGCGCCGATAAGGGGCTCCTCGATCCCGAAATGTGGGCGGCCAAACGGGCACGAGCCGCGAGGCTAAATCCTAAATAGAGGGAGCCATCTCGGCAGCGAGCCGGTTTTCATGTATCAGCGGGTCCAGCGGGAGGACGTGGTTCGGATCCCGCCGGAGCGGCTGGGGGAGGACATCGACGCCGTCGCTCGAGAACTCACGCGGACGACGTTGGAAGGGAAGATCGGCGCGGACAAGACGCTGACCTTGATCGCGAGCAACATCGAGCGGGTCGGCGAGGGGCGCATCGTCCACGGAGACGGCGCCGTCTACCAGCGAGTCCGATACGACGCGCTGGTCTTCGCGCCGACGCTCCAAGAAATCGTCGAGGGCACCGTGGTGGAAATCCTTAAATTCGGCGCCTTCGTGAGATTCGGTCCCCTGGACGGCCTCCTGCATATCTCGCAGGTCATGGACGATCGAGTCGACGTGGACGAAGAGGGACAGCGGCTCATCGGCAAGGACACGAAGCGGGACCTTCGGATTGGCGACAAGGTCCGAACGCGCATCGTCGCGGTCTCTCTGAACGAACGCGCGCCGCGCGAATCGAAAATCGGGCTCACGATGCGACAGCCTGCGCTCGGCAAGCTCGACTGGATCGAAGAGGACCGCGCCCGTGCGGAAGGCCGCGCCCGGAAGAAGAGGTAAGCAATGGTCGTCAAGATCCCGAAGGCGTGCAAGAACTGTTCCGCGATCACGGACGAGGACAAGTGCCCCCTGTGCGGCGGCGAGACATCGAAAGACTGGCAAGGGTACGTGATCATCGTAGACCACCCACGGTCCGAGATCGCGAAGAAGATGGGCATCCACACGAACGGGAAGTTTGCCCTCCGTGTTCGCTGAATTCGCCGCCGTGACGTTGCGCCTCCCGGAGTCGCTTCGCGAGTATCTGCGATGGCCCTTGGGGAAACTCGTCAACGGGGAGGCCATCCTCCCGGCGATCGGAGGGGCGAGTCCCGTGGTGACCGTCGGAGACTTCTGCACGTTGGACCTCGTCGCGCGAGGCCGTTCTCCCGACATCTGTCTCGTCGATTTCAAGACGAAACGCCAGGAGGACCCGGAGCTCCGCGAAGCGCTGCAGCGGATCGGATCCGTCGTAATGCGGGTCACGAACCCCGCGGGGACGATCATGCCGGACGCGTGGCGCGTGATCTCCGAAGCCTTTAAGTCGAAGGAGAGGGTACGCGTCGAAGTCCGAGGCGAAGAGGACCTTTTGGCCCTGGTCTGCATCGCCCTGGCGCCCTCATCCGCGGCGGTGCTGTACGGTCTTCCGTCCCAGGGCGTCGTGGTGGTGCGACCCGATGAGGCCGCGAAGTCCCGGGCCCTGGACGTCCTGCGCCGTATGGAACGGTGAAGCGATGCAACTCGAGGTAATGCAGAAGAAGGAGAACCCGCTCCTCAAGAGGACCGAGGTCTCGTTCAAGGCGATCCACAAGGCGGAGCCGACCCCGACCCGAGACGCGCTCCGCGCGTTCCTCGCGCGCGAACTGAAGGCGACGAAGGACATCGTGGTCATCGACTCGCAGGCCTCGACTTTCGGACGATACGAGACCGTCGGGTACGCGAAGGTCTACAAGACGAAGGAGGAGGCCCTCGCGGTTGAGCGCAAGCACATCCTCGTGCGCAACAAGCTGATCGAACCCGAGGTCAAGGAGAAGAAAGTGGCCGCCCCGAAGCCCGAGAAGCCCGCGCCGAGGGCGGAAAAGGCGGAGAAGCCCGTGGCTCCTCCCAAAGCGGAGGCGCCGAAACCCGAGGCGAAGCCCGAGGCCAAGGCGGAGCCGAAGCACGAGAAGCCCACCGCGAAGGAAGAGAAGAAACCCGCGAAAGAGGAGAGGAAGCCCGCCGAAAAGAAAGAGGAAGCGAAGGAAGAGAAGAAGGCGGAGCCGAAGAAGAAAGGCGGTAAGTGATGGCCGAGGCGAAGAAGGAAAAAGGCGTCGCGGGACTCAAGCGGAAGTTCTACAAGATCGACGGGAATCGCATCTCGCGCGAGCGGGCAAACTGTCCCAAGTGCGGACCGGGCGTGTTCCTCGCGAAGCACGCCGATCGCATGTCCTGCGGCCGATGCGGATACACGGAATTCGCGAAGAAGTGACCCGCGGATCCGGCTGGGCGGAGATTTTAAGCCCGTCGACCATTCGCCGCCGAGCCCGCGTAGGCTAGTTTGGATAGACTTCCAGGCTCCGGACCTGGTGACTTGGGTTCAAATCCCAACGCGGGCGTCCTATCCTGACGGGTCCGTAGGACCCAGTCGATGGCTGATTTCGGTCCCGGCGGACTGCCCGGACGCCGTCCTGATGCCTCTGCGAAAAGCACAAGTGTCGGGCGGGTTGTGACCGGCTCGCGGGTGAGGACTTGCGGAAGCTCATCATGTGGAACCTCGTCACCTTGGACGGGTTCTTCGAAGGAAGAAAAAGCTGGGACATCGGCTGGCACGACACCGTGTGGGGCGAGGAGCTCGAAAAGTTCTCGCTCGAGCAGTCGAAGTCAATCGGAGCCCTCCTCTTCGGCCGCGTGACGTACGAAGGCATGGCGGCATATTGGTCGAAGGAGAAAGGCGACATCGCCGACTTCATGAACGCGGTGCCCAAGCTCGTGTTCTCGAAGACGCTGGCTAGAGCCGATTGGAACAACACGAAGGTGGTGAAGCAGAACGCGGAAGGAGAAGTCGCGAAACTGAAGAAGGAATCGGGCAACGACCTGTACATCTTCGGGAGTGCTAACCTGTCCGCAGCCTTCACGCGGAAGGGCCTGATCGACGAGTACCGCCTCTGCGTGGCCCCGATCGTCCTGGGTGGCGGGAATCCCCTGTTCAAGGAGAGCCCGGAACACCTGAAGTTGAAGCTCACCGAGGCGAGGCCATTGAAATCGGGCGGGGTGATCCTCCGGTATGAGCGCCGACCAACCTGATCAATCGAAGAAGGCAGAGACGTTTCGCAAGCTCCATCGCGGCGCGAGGATCCTGATCCTCCCCAACGCTTGGGACGTCGCGAGCGCGCGCCTCTTCGAGGACGCAGGTTTCGCGGCGGTCGCGACATCGAGCGCGGGCCTGATGGTCTCCCTCGGATACCCGGACGGCGAAGCGATCGACCGCGGGGAGTTCATCGCCGCGACCCGAAGGATTGCGCGGGCTTTGTCGGTCCCGCTCAGCGCGGACATCGTCGGAGGATTCGGGCGCTCGCCGAAGGACGTCGTCTCGACCGTGCGGAGCGTGATCGAGGCGGGGGCGATCGGCATCAACATCGAAGACTCGATTCATGAGACGAAGGAGCTCCTCCCGATTCCTGCACAGGTCGAACGATTGAAGGCGATCCGAAAGCTGCGGGAGGCCCTAGACGTTCCTTTTGTGATCAACGGCCGCACGGATGCGTTGTTGCACGCGCCCGGGGATCTGCAGGCCCGACTCGCGGAAGCGATTCGGCGAGGAATCGCCTACCGAGACGTCGGCGTCGACTGCCTCTATCCGATGGGGCTGACCGATCCAGAGTCGATCGCCGCATTCGTGAAGGCCGTGGAGTTCCCGATCAACGTGATGATTCGGAAAGGCCTGCCATCGATCGCGGAACTCCAACGCCTCGGCGTCGCCAGGGTCAGCTTCGGCCCGAGCGCTTCCTACGCCACGATGGGGCTGCTTCGGCGTGCGTCGACCGAAGTGCTCGAACGCGGAACCTACGCGACGCTCCTCGACGGAGCGATCAGCTATGACGAGCTGAACCGCCTCGCGTCTCCTCGGCGTGGGTCGTAAGGACTCGACGACGTCGACCTGAGGCGCCCGAGGTCCGTTCCGACACGCGGGAGAGACTTCACCGTTCGCGGTAGGCTCGCTCGAGCGTCGCGATCTCGAGCTTCCCCATCTTCAGCATCTCTACCATGACGCGCTCCGAGTTCCCGGACTTCGCATCACTGAGCATCTTGCCGAGGGTCGCGGGTATGATTTGCCAGGCGAGGCCGAACTGATCCGTCAGCCAGCCGCACGGACCTTTTTCGCCTCCCTTCGAGAGCGTCTCCCAGAGCCGGTCGATCTCTGATTGCGTCCCGCACTCCACCATGATGGAGGTGCCTTGCGAGAAGGCAAAGGACGGTCCGCCGTCGAAGGCCGTGTAGACCGTCCCCTGGAGCCGGAACGTCGCGTTCAACAGTTTGCCTTTCGGGATGGGCCCGTCCGCTTCGCTGCGGACCATGCTGAGGATTTCCGAATCTTTGAAGGCGGAGACGTAGAACCGGACGGCCTCCTCGGCGCGGTCGTTGAAGGTCAGGCACGTCGTGACCTTCGGCCACTCGTTCGCTTGGGTGCGCTTGTTTGGTTTTCGTTTGGTCGCCATGTTCCGACCTCGAGGCGAGACTCGTGCATAAAATCTGCGGCGCCACTTGATTCGGACGATGAGGAGAGAGCCGTCCTGCCGAGCGACGCGCAATCCGAAGGGTCCGAAACCTTAAATGGCTCGAGAGGAGGTAACTCGACGTGGACAAGCTTGACAAGGCGGGTTTGCGGCAACGCCTGACGCCGATCCAATACGAGGTCGCCGTGAACAAGGGGACGGAGCGGCCCTTTACCGGTGAGTACTGGGACAACCACGATCACGGGGTCTATCGGTGCGTCGTCTGTGGCCAGGAACTCTTCGCATCGGAGACCAAATTCGATTCTGGGACGGGATGGCCGAGCTTCTGGGAGCCTCTCGGGAAAGAGGGCGTCCGGGAGAAGGAGGATCGCAATCTGTTCATGCGGCGGACCGAAGTGGAATGCGCGAACTGCGGCGCGCATCTGGGACACGTGTTCGACGACGGCCCTCGCCCGACCGGCTTGCGGTATTGCATCAACTCGGCGTCTCTGCGATTCGAACGACAATAGCCGGGAGTTGTTGCGCAGCGGCACGTCAATCGACGCGATCCGCCTCCGGCTCCTCGTGCCGAGGATTTGGCCCAGCGATGTACTTTCGAACCCGTTCGTGCACGCCTCCGTACTTTGCGGGTCCCCTCCAGGATATCGTTAAATAGCCCTGCCAACTTCGGCGGCTTTCCAGGTGGAAAAATGCCTGACAAACCGAAACCGGGGAGTATCGTGCACGTGGAGTTCCACGTCAAGGACCGCAAGAAAGTCGAGAACTTCTATGGGAGCCTGTTCGGCTGGAAGTTCCAGGAAGTCCCTGAGCTGAACTACTCGATGTTCGAGGCGCCGAGCGGTCCGGGTGGCGGCGTGGGCGGACTGCAGCCGGGGAACTGGCCCTCGGGCGTCATCAACTACATCTTCGTGGAGTCGATCGAGCCCTTCCAGGAGCGAATCAAGAAGGCGGGCGGCAAGATCATCGCCCCGAAGATGGAGATCCCGGGCCAAGGATGGTTCGCGGTCTTCGAGGACCCGTCCGGCACCCGGATGGCCCTGTGGCAGCCTAGCCCGGAATCGATGCAGCAGCAGAACCGTTAGTCGGCGTCCCTCGCGCCCGCGACTAGTCGGCGGGATGCGGGGTGGCCGTCGGCGCCTTCGCGGGAACCCCGCGCAGCCGTTCCGTCGCCCGCACGAGGAGGCCCTCGGTCCCCTTGTCGCTGAGCTTCCGGGCCGGGGCGCCCCCGACCGTCTGATGCGGTTCCTCGAAGGAGTGGGTCACGACCGCGTTCGCGCCGATCGCCACATCATTGCCAATCACGATGTCGCCGAACAACTTGGCCCCCGGGCCAATGTAGACATTGTCCCCGATCGTCGGCGCGCGGTCGTCGAATCGGACCTCGGACCCGATGTGGGCCCCGACATGGATCCGGCAATTCTCCCCGACGCGAGCGTTGGGACTCACCATGACGGAACCGCGGTGGGGGATCGCGAGCCCAGGCCCGAAGACGTTCGGGAAGACGATGAACCCGAGACGTCTCTCCATGAAGTGTAGGCGTAAATATAGGAACTTCGCGTGGGCCCGACCCAACCGGGACCGCTTGCAATTCGTGTAGTATTCGACCTTGCGGAGGAGACGCTGAAACCGCCAGGTGTCGTCGACGAACGGTCGAGGCCACCGGCGAGTCTGGCAATGGGCCACCCGGTCCGCTTCCAAGTAGAATCGGTAATCCGCTTTCGATGTGATCATCGTCGACGCATACCCGGTGACGCCGGCCATTATCACCCTTGGTATTCGAGTGTATTCTGAGGTGACACTTCAGGCGCCCGACATACCACGTTCCGAGGACCGGAAAGGCGCATCAGTGCCCCGTCATCGCCTCCGTCGGTCCCGTCGTTCGTCGCTGGCCTGTGTGGACCCATCGCCGCTCGTCCCGCTTCCCGAACCCGCGACCCTCCCTGAAAACCCGATGGCTCGGACGCACACAACTGCGGGCAAGTGTACTCCTACGGCTTATGCGGTCGCCGGCTTTCGGACGCGCCATTGCAATGGGTTGCCAGGCCAGCGGTCGCGCTGTCGCGACGCTGAAGTCTCTTCGGCCTAACCGAATCGCTCCTGCGGGTACGCTATTCGCTATGAATGACCCCGCCGGTGGGTGTCCCCCGGACCGCCAACGCCCGCCGAGGGAGGGCCGGCGGCTGGCGGGGCGATGCTGGGCCTTGGCCATTCTGATCGGAGTCGCCGCCCTGTCGGTAGCGGCGTCGCGGGCCTCCGCGGCCAACCTCATCGACCTTGGGACCCTGGGCGGCCCCGTGAGCATCGCCTACGGCATCAACGACGTCGGCCAGATCGTCGGGACGAGTGCGACGGCGAGTGGGACCTCCCACGCGTTCCTGTGGTCCAACGGGACGATGGCGGACCTGGGGAGCCTCGGGTCCATGGGGCCCAGCGACGGCCGAGGAATCAACAACCGCGGCCAAGTTGTGGGAGGGACGATCGACGCGAACAATTCGCAGTATCACGCCTTCCTCTGGGAAAACGGCACGATGCGGGACTTGGGGACCCTCCCCGGCTACAACCTGAGCCAGGCCCAAGCCATCAACGATGCGGGCCAGGTCGTCGGCTTCAGCGGCGACCCCTCGATGGGAGGACTCGGTCACGCCTTCCTATGGGACAATGGCACGATGCGGGACCTGGGGACCTTGCCGGGATACGATTACAGCATCGCCCTCGGCATCAACAACGCCGGCCGGGTGGTGGGATACAGCTTCACCGCCCCGACCCAATCGATGCCGATCACCTCTCGGGCGTTCCTCTGGGACAATGGCACGATGTCGGACCTGGGGACCCTCCCCGAGGCGAACGATAGCGAAGCGTTCGGGCTCAACGATCGGGGCGCGGTCGTCGGCGACAGTGGGAACGATTCGTTGGACGGCCACGGGGTCCTGTGGCAGGCCGGCAACGTGACGGATCTGGGGGACCTCGGACGGCCGGGCACCTCGGCCCACGCAATCAACGACGCAGGCCAGGTCGTGGGCGGGAGCCACAACTTCGAATCCCACGTTCACGCGTTCCTCTGGGAGCTCGGCACGATGAGGGACCTCGGGACCCTCGGCCAGTTCAGCGTCGCATACGGCGTCAACGAAACGGGGGCCGTGGTCGGGCAGAGCGATGTCGGGAACGGCGAGCTGCACGCGGTCCTTTGGCCACCCTCGGTCCCCATCCACGACACGGCGACGATCGGCGCGCAGGTCTCTCCGACGTCCGTCATCGCGGGAACCCCGGTCACGGTGGCCGGGACGGTCCAGAACCAGGGCTCGCAAGTGGAGACGTTCCAGGTCAATGTGACGGCGGGAGGGGTGGTGGTGGGCACGGTCAGCGTAAGCCTTCCGTCCGGGGCGTCTCGCGAATTGTCGTTCGTTTGGAACACATCGGGCGTCGCGCCCGGCTCCTATTTGGTCGTCATGGAAACCGCGCCCTTGGCGGGCGAGACCGACCTCGGAGACAACGCCTTCGCCGCGGGCACGTTGACGATCGCGCCCCGGCCTGTGTTCGCCGAGGCGTCGGCGACTCCTCTGGCGACCGATGTCGAGATCCGGGTCTCCTTCACCTGTCACGGGACCGACGGGACTCCGCCGTACGAATACGTGTGGGACTTCGGGGACGGCGGCAGCGCCTCGACGCAGACCGCGACCCACGCCTACTCCGAGGCCGGGTCGAAGACGGCTCGATGCACCGTGACGGATCGGGAGCAGCAACAGGCGCGTGCGGAGATCCAAGTTTCCATCGCCCCGGCCCTCGCGATCCTGGCGACCGTGAACCGGATGGCGGTCGCGCCGGCGATCCCCCTCACCTTTTCGGCCTTGACCACGGGCGGGACGGGCGCCGTCACGATCACCTGGGTTTTCGGCGACAATTCCGCGTTGGCCGGCACGACCGTCACCCACGCCTATCGGGATGCGGGCCAATACTCCGTGTTGGTCCAAGGCCGGGACGAGGCGGGAGGGACCGTCTCGGCCAACATCCCTGTGACGATTGCGGATCTCCTCGTCACGGGGACGTCGACCGCATCGTCGGCCGCACCCGGTGCCGCGATCACCTTCATCTCCGTCGCGAGCGGGGGCTCCGGGGCCCCGTACGAATACCTCTGGGACTTCGGGGACGGGACACCGAAAGCCGCGGGTCCGATCGTGACCCATGCGTACGCGGCCGTAGGACATTTTACGCCTTCCGTCACGGTCGTGGATGGGTCGGGGGCGTCGCACACGACGCTTCTGCCGATGATCGCGGTCGAGAACCCGCCCGTCATCATTCTGTCCTCGCCTCCGTACTTTGCCATCGGTTTGTCGGCGGCAATCATCGTCGGGGCTGGCGTCGCCGGGGTTTTGATGGTCCGTCGCCGACGGCGTCGCAAGAGCTGGGCGCCTCGGCGGCGTTAACGACCGAGAAGGGCTTGCGGCGAAAAGCTGTTTCAACTCATGTTCGCGGAGGAAGGAACGGATTGTCTCCGTAATCCACCGGGATGTCCACAACGACAGGTTGCGTTGACTCGAACGCTTCGCTCAGGGTCGAGCTGAGGTCGGACGGACGTTCGACCCTAAGGCCGTGAATGCCGAACGCCGCGGCAAGGGCGACCAAATCGGGATTGCCGAACTCGGTGCCTTCCGTGCGGCCGAACCGCGCCATCTGTTTCCAGCGAATGCTGCCGAGCCCTCCATCGCGGAGGACGAGATTCACGGTCGCGGTCTTCTCCCGCTTCGCCGTCTCCAGCTCGTGCACGCTCATCAAGAAGCCCCCGTCTCCGCTGACGGTTACCACGCGCCGACCCGGATCCGAAAGTTTCGCGGCGATGCCCCCAGGAAGGGCGATGCCCATCGCCGACAGGCCGTTCGAGATCACCACGGTACTCGGCTTGATCGTGCGGAAGAACCGGCCGAGCCACAGCTTATGGGCTCCGACGTCGGAGATTAGGAGATCGTCGGGCGCGAGGATGTCGCGAAGGTCCCACATGATTCGTTGCGGCTTCAGGCGGTCCTTCGCTCGACCTTCCACCTCGGATTGGAGCCGCTTCAGGATCTGCTCGCGGGTCCTCTCCGCCCAAGTCGATTCCCGCGGCTTCCCGATCCGCTCCCGGAGGAGCCGCAGCGATTCTGGAATCTCGCCGGTCACCTCGACCTCGGGGACGTAGTTCACGGAAATCTCCGCAGGGAGGGAATCCACGTGGACGATCCGGCGATCGCCGCGCGGGTTCCAGGATCGGGGGTCGTACTCGACGAAATCGAAGCCGACACAGATGACCAAGTCGGACTCGTTGAGCCCCGCGAGCTCGTAGTCCCCCGGCAAAACGCCGATCGTCAAGAGGTTCATCGGGGACGTCCAGGGCATGCTCCCTTTCCCCATGAACGTGTGAGCCACCGGGATCCCGAGGCCCTCCGCGAACCGACGCAGCTCGTCGGATGCGCCGCTGCGGAGGACGCCGGCCCCCGCGAGGACGACCGGCCGGTCCGCCTTCTGAATGACCTGCGCGGCCCGCTCGAGGCTCCCACGATCGGGTGAGGGATTCCGGATCCGTTCGACCGGAAGAGGCCTCGAGTTCGTCCTCGTTTCTTCCTCCGCGATGTCCTCGGGCAATTCGATGTGCGTCGAGCCGGGCTTTTCCGCCTCCGCGAGCTTGAACGCCTTCCGGACGATCTCCGGGACCGTGTCCGGGCTCTCGACCCGGGCGTTCCACTTCGTGATCGGCGCGAAGAGCCGCAAGATGTCCACGAACTGATGCGACTCGCGGTGGACCCGCGAGAGGTTCGCCTGGGCCGTGATCGCGACTAGAGGGGCTCGGTCGAGGAAAGCATCGGCGACCCCGGTCACGAGGTTCGTCGCGCCCGGCCCCAAGGTCGCGAGGCAGACGCCCGCATGGGTCGTGAGCCGGCCGAGGACGTCCGCCATGAAGGCCGCCGCCTCCTCATGACGGGTCAGGACGAAGCGGATGGAACTGTCCCGGAGGGAGTCCATGAGCTCCAGGTTTTCCTCGCCGGGGATCCCGAAAGCGAAACGGACCCGCTCGTTTTCGAGACATGAGACAAGGAAGGCCGCCGCGTTCATCGTCCCCGGATGGGCACCCCACGGTTAAGCGGTGTGGAGGAAGGTCTATCCATCGAGGGCCGACGTCATCGTGTAGGTCTCGGCCTTCTCGATGAACGGGGCGGGATCCGGTCGCAGCGATTTCCGCGCTTCGGAATCGTAGTACGCAGCGTCCTTTTCCGCGAAACCGCCGGGGCCGTCGAAGGTCAGGATCCAAATGAATGTGTTCTGGCCCGGAACGACCCAGGCGCCGTCGATGCGAAAGCCGAATTTCCTCCGCAGAGGCAGGACGCCCCGAGTCCACCCGGAGAGCCATTCGTCCATCTTTCCCTCCTTGATCCGATAGATTCGGAGCTGGGACTCGACGGTCATTGTTTTCCTCCCTCGCTTCGCACCATGGTCGCTAATACGACCGCGTCAAGCCGGCCCCGACGGAGTCGCGCCCGTGCGCGCCCCGCAGTTGAGGCAGAACAGGGCGCCGGCGGGCAGCGGATGTCCGCACTGGCCACAGAAATTGAGGCCCGCGAGAGGTGCTTCGGAGGGAGCCGCGGCGGTGCTGCCCGGAGGCATCGTCGGGGCCGCGACGGCAGGGGGAATGGCCGCAGGAGGAGGAACCGGCGCAACCGCGCTCCAGGCACCCGCGGGCGCCGGGACCGCTCCGAACATCGAGCCGTGAAGGGCCGCCAGCCCTTGATTGAGTCTCACTCGCGTCCTCCCGTAGACCAAGATGAAGACCAAGTACCCGGCCAATGCGAACCCGGGAGGCAGGAAGGCTCCGCCCACCATGAGTCCCGCGATCGACGTCACCTCCTGGGACGTAATGGACCCGGGATTCGAGGCGAGGCCGACGAAGCGGACCGTGTTGTACCCTACGACGGCGATCGCGATAATGCCGAGGGCCGGGACCAAAGCCGACGCGATGTCGGTCCACCGACGCGTCTCGGGCGGCTGCAGGGCGCGGACCATGAAGCGATACATTTGCGCCTTCGCGCTCACCCCCGCGGTCCAGAAGATCGTGATCAGGAGCGGCACGAACGCGGTCGCGGGGACGGCGCCCCCCAGGAAGAACGCGCTGCTCCCCGCGAGGGCCAGGTAGACGACCAGGACCGCGGCCGTGGTCGACAGGGCGGTCCCGATCCACTTGAACAGGACCCCGCGGCGCGCGTGGACAGAATGTTCGGGGCCGTATTCGTCGGCGCCGTGGTGCATGTGGAAGACGGACATCAGGCTGACGATGAAGTTGATGACGAAGACGATGACGAGTCCGCACGTCGCCGCTCCGGTGGCCGCGAGGACCGCAATCGCGGCACTCGGTCCGGTGGTCGATGCCGCGACAATCGAGGAGATTCCAACGACCAAAGCGAAGGCGCCGAAAATGATGTCCAGGATCAGATTCACGTAGAACGAGCCGACCCCGCGGATCGTCTCCGGTTTGAGGACCACGGACGGCCAATACGGTATCGGACTGCCGACGGAAGTAGGGACGCCCACGAATGGAGAGCGGTCCCCGATTCGATAAAGGTGTCGTTTGCACCGCGGGCGGCGGAGCAGGCCGAGCGACGGGGGACGGTTGCTCAGGCGGTTCGGGAGGGGGGAGGTGCTCGCGCTGCCGCGGCTTTTGCAATGACATCGAGGGCCTCCGGCGCGACGTCCAGTTCGCCGAGCTCCGGCAGCTCCACGAAGCGGGCGTTCTCCGCGTCGCTCGCGGGAAACGGCTCGTTGCGGACGTACTCACAGAGGACGTCGATGAGGACGTAATGCCACCGAACGCGGTCTCCCTTCCGCTCGAAGTAGTCGGTCACCCACACGACCCCGGTCGGCCGCACGTCGACCCCGGTCTCCTCACGGGTCTCCCGGACGGCGGCCTGTTCGACCGTCTCGCCAATCTCGACCGCGCCGCCGGGCACGCTCCAGAGCCCTCGATTCGGCGGGGCGCCGCGCCGGACGAGGAGGACCTCGGAATTCCGGAACACGATCGCGCCTACCGCGGGGACCGGTCGCAGCGGAAATTCGTTCGCGGCCATGGCCTCCCACCGGAGGCGTTCCGCCCCGTTCAACGTTGTCCCGGACCGACGAGCGGGAAGTCGTCGAACGTCCTCTGGTACAGGACATGCTTGAGGACCTCGCTGATCCGGACGTACCGCTCCATCGGGATGTCCAATCGGGTTCGCAAATGATCGAAGGTCTCTTTCATCGTCGGAAAGAGCTTCGGCGGCCTGCGGAGCGCTTCGCGGACATGCTCCCGGACGTTCCAGACGCCGACGGGCATGATGTATCCGGGGTGCGTCTCCCGCAGGATGACCGTCGCCGCCTGCCGCCGCTCGCGGTCTAACGTCTCGCCGACGGCGAGGCGAGCGGCGTAATAACAGCCTCCGATGCTCGCATACGTCGTCCGGCCTTCGAATCCCTCGTGGTCGCCGAACAGGACGATGTCCCGGCCAATCGGATTCCACAACGTGTTCGGATACCAGGCCTCGATCAGCTCGTAGCGCCAGGGACGCGGCAGCATGACGACGAGAAACCGGTCGTCGTAGCCGATCGCTTCGTAGACCCGGATCTCGTTGATGAGGGGGTGCGTCTTGACGCTTTCCCGCAGGTCCTTTCCGATCGTGTCGTCCACCGCGGTAATCGACCAGCGCGTCGGCACGAAACGCCGGTTTTTCTCCAGGCCGAAAGCCCCGACGCTGAAGGCCCTCTGGATTTTCGACACCGGCAGGCCACGGTCGAAGAGGCCCAAGACGGCCTCCTTCGCGCGGAGGTCCGTGTCGGACGAGGCCCGGTCGAGGTTCGGATCGACGCGCAGGTTCCCGATGTCGAGGCGCCCTAGCGGGGCGGAGGGGCCGAAAGGCTGAACGTTGTCGTCGAGGACGACGCGGCTGTGTGGCTTGCGGGTGAAGCCCACCTCGACGTCCGCCGGCAGCGTGCCGAGGGCCAGTTCACGCGTCTGGTCGACGATCCGTCCCCCGCGGTCGACGTCTTGGACGTGGACGCGATGCATCCCGCGGACCAAGGTCGAGCGAAAGCGGACGATATCCTCCATCGGATGGCCGACCCAAGATTCCGGGGAATCGAGGATCTGCGTATCGCCATGGATCGGCGGCACCAAGGGACCGACGAACACCTTGGGATATCCGAAGCGGCCGACGAACACGCCCGGAGGCGACGCGCCGTCCAGTTCGAACCGGTCGATCATCGGCGCCGTCTTCATCATCGAATCCCAGCGGACCAAGATCGGGCAGCGCGATTTGCCGCAGAGGAGTTTCGCCCCGCGACATTGGATGCAGAGGCCGCTCGAGATCGCCGCCCGCGTATCGGCGTCGAACAGGGCGCCGAAGTCCTGCGGCACCCCGGCCATGGGGAGGGAAAGCATCGCGCGGCTTCGACGGAGGCGGCCCTTAAGAAGGTGCCGACCGGGTTGGCGAACGTAGAACGGCAACCGTTATCCGGAATGCGGACGTGTCGAACGCGTGAAGCCGGACTCGCCGCTCGCCTTGTCCACGGAAGATCGCATCCTCCTCTACTTCTCCGACTTCCGAAATCTGGAGGAACGGTACGTCCTTCCGCAGGCGACGACACAGAAGGCGATCGCCTTCGCGGCGGGAATCCAGCGCAAGCACCTGTCGCGCTACCTGGACGAAATGGTCCGGGACGGGTACCTCACGGAGACGAAGGCGCACATCGAGGGAGAGAAGCAGCGGATGCTCGCGTACTATCTCGCCCCGCGGGGATGGGAGCGGGCGATGTCGATCCGGGAGCGCCTCTCGAAGGTGAAGGTCCCGGTGACCGTGGCGGGGGTCACGAAGGACATGACCCTGGAGGAAATCGACCATGCCACGTCGGTCCACTTGACCCTCTCCGACATCGTGCGCGAGGCGATGACGGTCGATAAGCTCGACCTCGAGTACCTCGAGGGAATCGATGATCGCCGCAAGCGGGCCATGGACGAGCGCGTGAAGCGCCTGGAGGAATACACGAGGGCTGTGATGACCGCGTGGAAGGACGGCCGTGTGACCGCGACGGAACGGCTGCTCGTCGAGCAATTGCGGGAGAATCTCGGGATCTCGAAAGAGGAACAGGAACGGATCGAATCCGAAGTCATCGAGGAAGTCCTCGAGAACCGCGGGGGAATCTACGCCGCGGTGGCCGAAGAGGCGCTCGAGGATGGACCCATCACCGAGGATGAACGGGAGCTCCTCGAGGTCCTGCGAAAGAAGCTCGGCCTTTCCTCCCACGACGTCCGCGGAATCGAGTCCGAGATCGGAAAGCCCATTAGTCGGGACTGATGGCGTAGAGATCGACGAAGAAAAAAGTATGAGATGTCCACAGCAACCTGACGTTCGACCCGTTCCACCAGTCAATACCTCGGCATTTTTCAGGGCATTCAACTCCAACAACTTCCGCGACGAGGAGCGAAGTACCCGCTTTCACTCGATAGGTTTGCGACCATGAGAGCGATTCGTTGACGAAGAGGCCGACGTGGGCGTACCCACCTCCATCGCCAGAATTCCGCAGTGTAAACTGCAAATATAGCCCGGGGGGAGGAAAGCCGTCCATGACGCTGATTCCTGGATTCGCGAGAACAATGTTTGGTGAACGCGTCAAGAGCAATCTTACTTCTGCAGCTCCGAAG
>WNGI01001040.1_pt1 | contig 22426 bp, 19 predicted proteins | sample 5400621 | NCBI WGS metagenome assembly WNGI01 (sample SAMN13153374, study PRJNA577476) | soil metagenome | isolation source: 20 cm soil or saprolite under Garry oak tree replicate 1 | place: USA:California | collected 2016-06-15
ATCGTCTACGACCTCGGGATGCGCATGGGTGACATCGCTCACCAGGAGTTCGTCATCCGTGGCGAGTCGCTCGACGACATCAAGCGCGCCAAGGAGAACGGACAGATCGCGTTCATCGCGTCGCTGGAGGCGGCGACGGCCATCGAGAACGAGGTCGATCGGCTGGACATCCTGTACGGGCTTGGGATCCGGTCGTCGGGCATCGCGTACAGCGAGGCCAACACGCTCGGGAGCGGGCTTCGAGAGGCGCGCGACGGCGGCCTGACCGAGTTCGGCCGGCAGGCGGTGCGCCGGATGAACAAGCTCGGCATCGCCATCGACATCTCGCACTCCGGCGATCAGACCTCGCTCGACACGATCGAGGCGAGCGACAAACCGATCTTCGCAACGCACGCCGGCGCGCGGGGTCTCTGGAACACGAAGCGGATGAAACCCGACGAAGTGCTCAAGGCGCTCGCGGCGAAGGGCGGGGTGATCGGCATCGAAGCCGCGCCGCACACGACCCTCACGAAGAAGCACCCGAAGCACAACATCGAGAGCTTCATGGAGCACTTCGAGTACTGCGCGGACCTCATGGGAATCGATCACGTCGCGTTCGGCCCGGACACGCTCTTCGGCGACCACGTCGGACTGCATCACTACTTCGCGAAGCAGCTGTCGATCAGCGCGGCGCGGGGTCAGGTGCAGTTCGACGAAGTCGAGTTCGTCGACGGGATCGAGAACCCGGCTGAGGCATTCCCGAACATCGTTCGCTGGATGGTGAAGCACGAGTACTCCGACGGCGACATCGCGAAGGCCATCGGCGGGAACGTGATGCGCGTGCTCGAGGAGGCCTGGTTCCGCTAGGGCTTCGGCGCGAGCTTCTTTCCACGCGTGACGGTGTAACCGCGGGCCTCGCGATCGAGGCCGCGTCCCCGCTCGCCGAGCTTCTGCGCGACGACCTCGCGGTGCTGCTCGGTGCGGTTGCCGCCGAACTTGAACTTGGCGCGGACGTCGGTGACCGTGAGGCGCAGCCCGCGGATCGCGCCGAACTGCTTGGCATACCGGTTCTCGCCGGGCTCGACGGGGGCGTGCTTGCCTTCGGGCTGGAAATGAGCGAGCTGGCGCTCGAGTATTTTCGCGAGGGCGGCATCGTCGTCGATCGGCTCGACGTCGCATGCGAGCTGGACCGCGGCGTAGTAGCTCGTGGGTACTCCGTACTCGTCCTGGTTCCAGTGCCCCGGGATGTACGTGTATGCGCCGAACACTGAGAGCAGCGCGCGCGGTCGCTCTTCGATCGCCTTCCACACGGGGTTGATGCGAGCGAGATGGAGCAGCACCGTCTTGTCGCCGTCCCAGATGAAATGCGTGGGCACGACGATCGGAAGATCCCGTGTGGGCGCGCCGGGGACGATGAAGTCGCCGAAGTCGTGTGTCTTGAGGAAGTCGCGCCACTCCGCGTCGGTGAGCGGTTCGTCGTGTCTGTGAATCAGCATCGGGTGAATGATGAACTGTCGGGGCGGAGAGATTTGAACTCTCGACTTCTTGGTCCCAGACCAAGCGCGCTACCGGACTGCGCCACGCCCCGAACGACTGATGGTGCGGAGCACGTGGCAGTTGCCGCATACGAGCTCGCATTTCTGTAGCTCCGCGATCGTAATTGTACGCGAGCGACTACCCACCATCTCGCTGATGGAGCCGACCTTTTGGTAGCCAGGTAGGTGATCCCAGTGCATCACAAACACCGGGAATACCTGCCCACAATCTGCGCAGGGCACACCCTCTTTGAGTGCGGCCATCCATGCCCGCGCCTCCAACATCCGTGCACGCTGGCGGACTCGCCGCGCCGCCTTTCCGCGCTCCTGGTGGTAGCGGCGGTCGTAAGCCCGACGACATTCGCGACAGTAGGAGAACTGTCCAGTGCGGGAGTTGTGAAATTCGCTCAGTGCTTTCCACAGACCGCACATCACGCACCGCCTGAACGCCACCTGGCCGGAGACAATTGGGTCGTCCTGACCTCTCTCATCCACCGGAAGCTGCCCAATTCCCCCAGCCAGCGCGCGCGAATGTCCGGATCGCGTGGCAGTTCGTGCACACGAGTTCGCACTTGGCTATCTCGTCGAGGATCTCGTCACGCGAGCGGGCCCTGAGGCCGGTGCTGATCTCGCCAAGCTTGGGGACGCCGGGTAGGTGATCCCACTGCAGGACTTGAGGCGGAAAGAGGTGCCCGCAGTCGGTGCATGGCCGGCCGCTCTTTAGGCCCAGGAGCCACTCCGCGCGACCCCGTTCCCAAGCGCGGGTTGGCACGCGCGTGCCACGGATTCTCTCGTACCGAGAGTGATCGATCACCGCTCGGCACGGTTTGCAGTAGGTCTGCACCCCATCGCGTCGGCCGCGGTGGATGTGAAACTCGGAGAGCGGCTTTGTCTCGCCGCACCACGCGCAACGTTTCATCTCTTTTAGCCCATCCGTTCGATATCAACATAGATATCGACCGGGGCTTGCACGCGGCGCACTGCGGATGAGGTACGTCACCATGCCGATGTGAAATCGCGCTCTTTAGCCCTCTCGGCGACGCTCGCGCTCGTCCTCCTCCCATCGCAGCTGCCGGCGGCGGCGCTGCCGCTGTTGCGGACGGAGTGGAACGCGTCGAGCGCCGCGCTCGGGTGGGTGGTCGCCGCGTACATGCTCGGCTACGCGGCCGCGGTGCTCGTCGTCCTGCCGCTGACCGATCGCGTCCGGCCGTCGCGCGTCATCGCGATCGGTGCGCTTGTCACGGCGCTCGCGAACCTCGCGTTCGCGTTCGCTGCGCACGACGTGGTGACCGCCTCGCTTCTCCGCGTGATCGCAGGATTCGGTCTCGCCGGCGTGTACATGCCGGGGGTGCGGCTCGTCGCGCAGAGCTCCGACCCCGCGCGCCGCGGAACCGCGGTGGGCCTCTACGTCGCCGCGTTCTATCTCGGCGGCTCGTTGTCGTTCCTCGCGACGGGACTCCTGCTTGAGCCATTCGGTTGGCGCGGTGCGGCCATGATCCTCGGTGCGGTCGCGCTCGCCGCGTTGCCGGTCGCGACGATCAGCTCGCGCGGGATCCCGGAGACGACCGGCGAGCGCGCGCATCTGGACCTCCGCGTCCTTCGCAACGCGCCTCTGGTCCGCACGATCGGCGCGTACGTCGGGCACTCGTGGGAGCTCTTCATCGTCCGCGCATGGCTCGCGGCGTTCCTCGCCGCCGCGTTCGCACTCCGCGGCCTCTCGCCCACCGACGCATCCGCGACGGCGAGCCAGTGGGCCGCGCTCATCCTCGCGCTCGGTGTGCCGGGCGTCTTCGTCGGCGGCTGGCTCTCCGATCGGGTCGGACGAATGCGGGCCGCGCTCCTGTACGCGCTCGGCAGCGGCGCTATTTCGATCGGCTTCGGGACGCTGCTCTTCGCGCCGTGGCCCGCGATCGTGGCCATCGGTGGGATCTACGCCGCGCTCGTCGCCGCCGACTCTGCGGTGTACTCGACCGCCGTCACGGAGCTTGCGCCGGCGGCGCGTATCGGCTCGGCGCAAGCGCTGCAAGCGGTCGCAGGCTTCGGGATCGGCTCGCTTGGACCGATCGTGGCGGGAGTCACGCTCGACCTCGGCTCCGGCTGGGTCGGACCGTTCCTCGCCGCGGGCGTCATCGGCATCGCGACCGCGCTTCCCCTCGCGCTCTCATTTCGCGAGCGGCCGCTCGTCACGGCCGATCGGGCGTGATCATCGTTGTCGAGGGCCCGAGTGGGGCCGGCAAGACGACCTGGTGCCGCATGCACGGCGGCAACAACGCGCTACTCGAGAGCCTGCCGGATCACGCGACGGTCCCGACGGATCCGCAGGGCGCAGCCAGATTCTGGGTGGATCGAAACGTCGCGCGTTGGGATGAGGTGATCGAGCGCGAAGCTCGGGACGGCCTGGTCGTCGTGGACACGGATCCGTTCAAGCTGCACTACGTCTGGTCCCTTTGGCGGACGGGTCAGGCGACCGAGGTCGAGTGGACCCTGCAGCGCGATGCCGCGCGCGAGGCATTCGCCGCACATCGCTACGCACTCGCGGATATCTTTCTCATCGCCGACGTCGATGCTGAAACGCTGCGCACGCGTCGCGCCGGCGACATGACGCGCACGCGGCGCAACTTCGAGATCCACGTCAAGCTCCGTGATGCGACCATCGCCTGGTACCGCGCGATCGACGGCCTCGAATCCGGCCGTGTGATCTTCGGACTTCCCGACAGCGGGATACCGGGGGATCTCCTCGCGAAGGGCCCGCGTCGCGATCGGACCGGTGTCGCCCTGTTTGATCGCTTGATGCACCTTCTCGGAGCGGCCTAGCAGTCCGCGTAGCCGCTCCAGCCGACGACAAAAACTTCCGCGCCGTGCACGTACGCTTAGGGGAAGTCCTGAGAAGGGGTGGGAGTCTATGTTCGCGGCCTGGGGGCGGTTCGTGTACCGGCGGCGCTGGCCGGTCCTCGCGGTGTCGGGCCTCATGCTCGTGGCCTCCGCGTTCATCGTCGCCCAGGGCGGGAAGCTGCAGTCCGGCGGCTTCATCGAGACCTCCGAGTCCGGACGGGCATCGCGGCTCATCGAGCGCGAGCTGCCGCGCGCGGGCGGCGGCACCTTCACCCTCATCTTCTCGAGCGACGCTCTCCCAGGGACGAGCCCAGAGTTCCGCGCGGCCGTCGACGCGGCGCTCGTGCCGCTGCGAAACGATCCGCGCATCGCGACCATCGTGACCCCGTATGACGGAACGGCGAGCGACCCGACGCAGCTCATTTCGAAGGACGGCCACGCCGTGGCGATCGATGTCGCCGTCAAGGACGATCTTGCGACCGCCCGGGATTACTACCCGGAGCTTCGAGCCCTCGTGCGGTCGGACACGCTCCGTGTCCAGGCCACCGGCGTGCTCGCGATCAACAGCGGATTCAACGAGGTCTTGCAGCAGGATCTTCGCCGGGCCGAGACCGTCTCGCTTCCACTCGCGCTGGTCCTGCTGCTCGTCGTCTTCGGCTCGATCGTCGCCGCCCTCGTGCCGCTCGGCGTCGGGGTGCTCGCGGTCGTCGGCGGCATCGCCGGAATGTTCCTCGTCGCGCGCGTGACCGACGTGTCCGTCTACGCCCTCAACGTCGTGACCCTCATTGGCCTCGGCGTCGCGATCGACTACTCGCTCTTCATCACGAACCGTTTCCGCGAGGAGATGCGCCGTGGTCGCAGCGGCAACAATGCGCTGGCCGTCGCGATGGCGACGTCGGGGCGCGCGATCACGTTCTCGGGGCTCACCGTCGCGATCGGCCTCTCGGGGATGCTCTTCTACCAGGGGACGTTCCTCTCATCGATGGGCATCTCGGGTGCGATCGTCGTCGCCAGTGCGGTGTTCTACGGCTTGACGTTCCTTCCCGCGCTCCTCGCGATCCTGGGAAGCAACCTCGGTCGTGGGCGCGTTCCGATCTTCCAGCCGGACTCGACCGGCACCGGCTGGTGGCACACGATCGCGACCGCGGTCATGCGGCGGCCTCTTCTCGTGCTCATTCCGATCGTCGCATTCATCCTCCTGCTGGGCTCGCCCTTCCTTCATCTGCGCCTCGCCAACAACGACGTGACTGCGCTCCCGACACATGAAGAATCCCGCGCCGCGTTCGACCGGTTGGTGAGCGAATTCCCCGGCGGCAATCAGACGCACATCAGCGTCGTGGTCGAGTACCCAACGTCGGATCCGCTCGCAGCGGCGCGCATTCCCGGCCTCGTCGACTACGCCAAGAAGATCGCCGCGCTCCCGAACGTCGACACGATCACAAGTCCCGTGACCGCCGATCCGCGCCTCGGCGCGGCCGAGTACGTCGCGCTCTACTCGCAGCCGCGGACGCAGCTCCCCGCGCAGCTTCAGGCTCTGGTCCGCGGCACCGTCGGCGAGCACATCGTCGTTCTCGACGTGGTGACGCAGAAGGGCATCTACAGCGACGAGGCGCGGCAGCTCCTCCGCTCCATCCGAGCGCTCCCGGCGCCGCCCGACGCCGCGGTCGCGGTCACCGGCTTCACCGCGATCGACCTCGATACGGTCGACTTCATCGCGAGCCACACGCCCGCGGCGCTCGCGTACATCGTCGCCGCGACGATGCTCGTGCTGTTCTTCCTGCTCGGGTCGGTGGTCCTGCCGCTCAAGGCGGTCGTCATGAACCTTCTGTCGATCTCCGCGTCGTTCGGCGCCATCGTCTGGATCTTCCAGGACGGCCATTTCGCGTCGCAGCTCGGATTCACACCCGCATCGATCGATCCCACGCTGCCGGTGATCATGTTCTGCACCGTCTTCGGCCTCTCGATGGACTACGAGGTGCTGCTCCTTTCGCGAATGCAGGAGGAGTACCTCCGGACGCACGACAACACCAGCGCGGTCGCGATGGGTCTCGAGAAGAGCGGCCGGCTGATCACCGGTGCCGCCGCGATCATGGTCGGGGTCTTCGCCGCGTTCGCCCTCGCCGACATCGTCCTGATAAAGGCGATCGGGCTCGGGATGGCGCTCGCCGTGGCCATCGACGCGACGCTCGTCCGCGCACTTGTCGTTCCAGCGACCATGCGCCTCCTCGGTGACCTCAACTGGTGGGCGCCGGGTCCGCTGGCGCGGTTGCAGCGGCGGATCGGCCTGTCCGAGGGAACGGCCTAACACCCAAGCCGTTTGCACCTCGCCGGTAGGATTGGCGCTCGTGCAAGCCGTTCAGACGCCAATGCTGCGACCCCTCGGTGTGGGCGACGTCCTTGACCGGACCTTCACCGTGTACCGAACCAAGCCGCTCCTCTTCATCGGCCTCTCCGCCATCTGGTACCTGCTGCTCGTCCTCTTCTTCATCGTGCTCGCGGCGGTGATCTTCGCCGGGGCGCTCGCGGCCTTCGCGCGGCAGACCGCGACGCCGAGTCCGGAGCAGATCGCGGGAGCCGTAGCCGGGATCATCGGCTTCGTCATCGTCGCGGTGATCGTCGCGATCCTGCTGTTCTCGGCCCAGAGCGCCGCGCTCGTGCATGCGGCGGCACGGCGTTATCTCGCGAAGGAAGTCACGATCGGCGAATCATTCCGAGCCGGGCTCTCCGCCTCGGTGCGGCTCTTCATCGCGGGTCTCCTCGTGTTCCTCGCGATCGTCTGCGTCTGGGCCGTGCTGTTCATCGTCGCGGCCATCACGAATCAGTTTCTCGCCTACGCGCTCGCGTTCGTCGCCGCGATCGTCGCGACGGCGTACCTCGCATCGTCGTGGCTCGTCGCTCCGGTGATCGTCGTGATGGAGAAGATGGGGCCTATCGCCGCGCTCAGCCGCTCGTGGCGGCTCTCGGCCGGCAATCGCTGGCGGATCTTCGGCATCCAGGTCCTTCTCGTCATCCTCAACGTCGTACTCTCGATCCTGATCGGGGGCATCTTCGGTGGGCTCGCCGCCGCCGGCCAGACACAGCCCGGCCAGCTCGGGGTCTCGAGCGTCGTGCAGACTCTCGTCAACCTCGCCTCGACGATCATCTGGGCACCGGTCGAATGGATCGCCTTCACCATCCTCTACTACGACCTACGGGTCCGGAAAGAAGCGTTCGACCTGCAGCTCGCCGCGGAGGCTTTGCCGCAGTCCTGAGACGCGCTCTCGTCCTCGGCCTCGTTCTGTGGATCGCCGTCCCCTCGACCGCCGCGGCGGACACGCTGACGCTCGAGGCTTACCGCGCGCGGCTCGCGCAGGTCCGCACACTCGTCGACCGGTCCCGATCCGCGGGGACGCTCGATCGCGAGCGCATGCTGGCGCAGTCGATCGCCCTCCTCCGGCAGACGACCTCGATACAGAGCAGCGGGGAGACCGTGGCGGTCGACGACGGCCCCGTCGCAGATTTGCTTGCGGGTGCGAACGGGGCGAACGCCGCGCTGGCGATCCTCGATGCGTACATCGCCACCGGCGATCGCGCGCTGCAGCGCGGCATCGATCCCGCGACAGCCGACGCCCGGCTTCGGAGCATCCTCGGTGCTCCTGAGAGTCCCGGGACCTCGCTCTCCGGCATCGCGGCCTTCTTTGAGTGGATCACCTCGCGGATCGCCGCGCTCGTGAGCGGCATCCGCGGCACACCCGACCTGCGGTTCATTCCGTGGGTGGTCGCGGCTCTTGGGATCGGCCTCGCGCTGTTCATCGTCGCGACCCTCGGACGCGGTGTCCGCGAGCGCGTTCGGCGCGAGGTCCTTTTGGCGGACCGTGCGCTGGTCCGCGCGGATGACCCCGCGACCCACCGGCGGGCCGCCGAGACGGCACTCGCCGGTGGACGCGCGCGGGAGGCGATCCACGAGCTCTATCTGTACGTGCTTCGCACGCTCGCCGTCCGCGAGCTGATTCGCTATGACCCCGCGCTCACCGATCGCGAGCTTCTCGTGCGTGCGGCCGCCATCCCGAACGCGGATGCGCTGCGCGATCTCGTCGCGCTGTACGAGCGCGCGTGGTTCGGCCTGCGGGAGCCCGACGCGGCCGAGGCCGAGCGCGCCCAATCGCTCGCGACGCGGGTCGCGGGATGAAGCGGCTGCGGCGCGTCCATCCTCTGTACTGGCTCGCGCTCGTCCTCTTCATCGCCGCGCTCGTCGCGAGCGCGCTCACCGCTGACACGTCGGGCGGCGTTTCGCGCTCGGCATCGGTCTTCGACGCGGGTCCCGGCGGGACCGCGGCGCTCCGCAAGTACCTCGAAGCGATGGGCGCGTCGACCACGACCGTCCAGGGAGATACGTTCGCGGCCGATCCCTCACAGATCGGCGTCCTCTTCATGCTCGGACCGAGCGAACAGTTCACGCAATTCGACGCGCTCGCCGTCCGGCGCTTCGTCACGGCCGGCGGCACCGCGGTGCTCGCAAGCGATACCGGTCTCCTGGAGAGCGCACTTTTCGACACCTTCGACGTTCACGTCGCCGGCGGGCTCGGGCCGGGGCGGTACCCGATCGGCGGCGTGACCTTCGCCGACCCACCGGCCCACGAGATCGCGATCGATCGCGGCATCACGCTTTCGCTCGGCGAGGGCCGCGTACCGCTGGCCTTTGCGTCGGGCCGGACGATCGTCGCCCTTGCCCGCGAGGGGACCGGGTCGCTCATCGTGGTCGGATCGGTCGGGCCGTTCCTCACCGCGGACCTCGGGGAGGCGGACAACGGGCGCTTCGCCCTGGCGCTCGCCGCGCCCGCGATCGCGCGCGGCCGCGCCGTCGCGTTCGACGAGTACCACCACGGTGTCCACCCGACGACCGACGTGCTCGTACTTCTCACGCGGACCTTTCCGGGTCGGGCCATGCTGTTCGCCGGCGTGGCCTTCTTCGTGTATCTCGTTGCCAGCGGGCGGCGGCTCGGGGCCGCGATCCCGCTCGATGCTCGCCCGCCGCGCTCGAGCCTCGAGTACATCCGCGGCTTCGCGGGTCTGGTCCGGCGGTCTGGACACGGCGAGATCGCCCGCCGCAGATTCCAGCGCGAGCTCCGGAGCGCACTGACGCGAGAGCTCGGGCTCGATCCGGAGACGCCGATCGGCGACATCGTGGCCGAGATCGCGACGACCGACCGTGAACGCGCGGCGCGGGTCCGTTCGCTCGACGATGCGCTCTCGCGGCCATTGCGGGAGGACGCGCTGCTCCGTACCGTCCGCGAGATCGGCCTCGTTACCGCCACCGCCCCCGAATCAGGAGGAAGAGCGTGACCACAAAAGACATCGCGGCCCGCTACGCCGACCAGATCCATCGGGTCGTCGTCGGCCAGGACGAGACGGTGCGCCTCTCGTTCATAGCGCTCCTGCTCCGCGGCCACCTGTTGATCGAGGGCGTGCCCGGCACGGCGAAGACGCTTCTCGCGCGAACCGTCGCGCGGCTCATTGGTGGCACGTTCAAGCGAATCCAGTTCACGCCCGATCTCATGCCGAGCGATGTGGTCGGCACGACGGTCTACGAGATATCGACGAGCTCCTTCCGCACGCGCACGGGTCCCGTCTTTGCGAACGTTGTGCTCGCTGACGAAATCAACCGCGCGCCCGCAAAGACGCAGAGCGCACTCCTCGAGGCCATGGAGGAGCGGCAGGTCACCCTTGAAGGAGAGTCCCTCGCGCTGCCCGACCCGTTCCTCGTGCTCGCAACGCAAAATCCGGTCGAGTACGAGGGGACCTATCCATTGCCCGAAGCCGAGCTCGACCGCTTCGTCTTCAAGGCAATCGTCCGCTATCCCAGTGCGGATGACGAGCGCGCGATCCTGAGGGCACACGATCGCGGCCAGCCGTCCGCCAAGATCGTCGAGATCGACCCGTTTCCGCAGGGAACGCTCGAGGACTGCCGTGGCGAGGTCGAGAGCGTGACCGTCGAGGATTCGGTGCTCGATTATGTCGTGCGCATCGCCGCCGAATCGCGCCGTTCGCCCGATCTGATCCTCGGCGCGAGCCCGCGCGCCGCGGTGCACCTGCTGCGCGCGGCGAAGGCTGCCGCGGCAATCGACGGCCGCGACTTCGTGACACCTGACGACGTGAAGTCGCTCGCCACACCGACACTCCGGCACCGGCTGGTGTTGAAGGCCGAAGCCGAGATCGAGGGTCTGGACGCGGATGCCGTGTGCAAGCGCGTGCTCGCGCGTCTCGACGTGCCCCGCTGAGCCGTCTCGCGGCCCTGCCGATACCGCGCCCGCGCCTTCTGGCGCTGGTTCTCGTCGCCGCGCTTCCGCTCGCGCTCGCCGAGATCGCCCCTGTCTTCGTGGTCCTCGCGGCGCTCGTCCTCCTGGCGGCGATCCTTCTTGCCATCGTCGACTTCCGCGCGACCCCGTCTCCGTCGAGCGTGCCGATCGAACGCGTCGCCGAGCCGCAGCTCTCGATCGGGGTTGGCAACCGCGTCGCGGTCCGGCTGCGAAATCCGTTCGCGCTCCCGCTGCGCGCGACGGTGCGCGATACGGTGCCGCCTTCCTTCGACGTCGACCGGCGGACCGCCGACCTCGTCGTGGGGCCCGGAGCGGTCGCGGAGGCGGCCTACGCCGCGCGGCCGCGCCATCGCGGCAGCTTCCGCTTCGGCGACGTGCATATCCGCCTGCGGGGCCCGCTCGACCTGCTCCAGCGACAGGGCCGCGTGCCTGCCGACGCGCCCGCGAACGTTTACCCCGACCTGCAGGAGATCCGCCGCTACGAGGTGAGCCTCAGGCGGGGGCTCGCGTACGACGCCGGCCAGCGCCGCGCGCGCCTACCGGGCGCGGGCTCGCTGTTCGAGCGCCTTCGGGAGTACCAACCGGACGACGATCCGCGGTGGATCTCCTGGACCGCCACGGCGCGGCGCGGCCGGCCGATCAGCGTCGAGTACGAGACCGAGCGGCAGCAGCGCGTTCTCATCCTGCTCGACGCCGGTCGGATGATGTCGAGCACCCTCGGCCGGCTCACGAAGCTCGACCACGCCGTGAACACGGCGCTGATGCTGAGCTACGTCGCGATCGCGAAGGGCGATGAGGTGGGGCTTCTCGGGTTCGCGGACGCGGTACGTGCGTACGACCCGCCTCGCCGCGGGCACCGGCAGTTCCTTCGCCTCACCGAGAGCCTTCGGCGCCTCGAGGTGACCACGACGGAGCCGGACTACCGCGCGGCGTTCGAATTTCTCCGCTCGAAGACCGCGCGACGCGCGTTCGCGATCCTCTTCACTGACCTCGTCGACGAGGAAGCCTCGCGCGGTCTCGTCGCGGCGCTCACCCAGCTCGCCGGTAACAACCTGGTCCTGTGCTGCGTCCTTCAGGATCCGCAGCTCGCCGAGGCCGCAGCCCGCGAACCCGGATCGTCGGGCGAGCTCTACGAGCGGGTCGTTGCCTCAGAGGTGCTCGACGCACGCCGCCGCGCGCTCGCCGTGCTCCGCCGCCATGGAGTGCACTCGATCGACGTGCCCGCCGAGCGCCTTTCGGTCTCGACGATCCAGCGCTACCTCGAGCTCAAGAAGCGCTTTTTCTAGACGGCCGGCCGACGAGAAAGATGTAGCTCCAGAGCGCGAGTCCCGCGATCACGCCGACCGTGACCTTCAGCGCGATCGGCGCGTCGCTCGGCGAAAGGAACGCTTCGAGGATCCCCGCCACGCCGAGCGCGGGAATGATGAGGAGCATGACGCGGATCGCCTGCGCGCCGGCGAGGCGCAGGGCGTCGCGCCGGCTGCGATCGCCGGGCCGCAGGAGCGCCCACGCGAGGCGGAGCCCCGCCCCGCCCGAGAGGACGATGCACGAGATCTCCAGCGGGCCGTGGGCGGCCGTGAACGTGAGGAGGCCACCCGAGAGGCCGTAGCCCTGCACGACCGCGAGCACCGTGCCAAGGAGGGCGCCGTTGGCGACCAGGAGATACAGCGTCAGCGCGCCGGCCGTGAGACCGCCTGCGAAGGCGGCGACCGCGACGCGAACGTTGTTGACGATGATGAGCGGGCCCACGAGCGGGCGATAGCCCTCCGGTATGTCCGTCCAGAGTCGCCGCTCCGCGAGATGCTGCCGCGTCTCGGGAGGCAGCGCGGTCGCCGCGATCTCGGGGAGGAGCAGGCCGATCGCGAAGGTCGCGAGAAGTGGGATCGCGAACGCGGCCAGCGAGACCGCGGTGAATCGGGAGTTCGCGCGGACGCTCGACGGGAGCTCCTGCAGAAAGAATCGACGCAGCCGCCGGCCGCTCGTCGGCGCTTCGCTGTAGACGAGGGCGTGGGCGGCGGCGACGAGGTCATTCAGGCGTTCGGTCGCGGCGTCGAGGGCGAATTCGCGCCGGGCGACCGCAAGATCGCTGCTGGCGCTGCGGTACAGTCGGCCGAGCTCCAGCACGTCGTTCGGAGCGAGCCGCTCCACCCGCCCGTTCGCCTCGAAGATCAGGTTCCCGAGGCGCGCCCAGCGCGCGCGGCGATCCTCGACGAACCGGTCGACCGTGATCACGGCCGGAACGTACCACTCCGTAGCATTGACTTATGACGGTCGCCGCCGGTCGACTCGAAGTCGAGACTCCCGATCACGTTGTCCTTCGCTACGACCTCGCCGGCGCGGGCAACCGTGGCTTCGCCGCGGTGCTGGATTTTGGGGTCGCGTCGCTGATGGTGTTCGCCGCGCTGATGCTCCTCTCGTTCGTCTCGTCGGAAACCGGGAGCGAGCTCTACGTCCTTGGTGGCGTCGAGCTCATCGTGACCCTCGTCCTCATCTGGAGCTACTTCATCCTCCTTGAGTGGCTCTGGAACGGACAGACCATCGGCAAGCGCGTGTACAAGCTGCGGGTCATCAACGAGGACGGCTCGCCTGCGCAGTTCACCGCGGTGCTCATCCGCAACCTCCTGCGGCTCGTCGATTTCCTGCCGGCGTTCTACGGCGTCGGGGTGCTGGTCATCGTGCTGAGCCCGAAGTCGCAGCGTCTCGGCGACCTCGCTGCCGGCACCTACGTGGTGCGCGCGCCGCGACCGAAGGTCGACTGGTTCTCGCTGCGCACGGTGACACCGCTCGGCGCCGGTCAAACAGCGGAGACGCGCCGGATGCCGGGCGAAGCGCAGCGCCTCGTCCGCGAATTTGTCGCGCGAGAGGCCGATCTCGCGCCGACCGAACGCGCGCGGATCGCGGCAGTGATCGCCGCCAAGCTGAGGCCGTACACCGTCGAGGATCAGGGATTGAATGACATCGACCTCATCCACGCGATCGCGCGATCGCTGCGCGCGACGGCCGAAACTCGTCGCTGATGGATCCCTTCATCTTCGTCATCATGTGTCGTCGGTGCGGCGTGTCCGCGTCAGAGCGCCTCGGGCGCTGCCCCTCCTGCGGTGCCGGTCTCTAGCCCGCCCTCCAGACCCGCGGCCGCGCAGCGCGAGCTCGTCGTCACGGGGATGACGTGCGCGTCGTGCGTCGCAAGCGTCGAGGATGCGCTGCGCGGCGTTGCGGGCGTGCGCGGCGCCGACGTGAATCTCGCGACCGAACGCGCCCGCGTCGAGCTGGATCCCGCTCGCGCCGACGATGCCGCTCTCGTCCGCGCCGTCGAGCGCGCGGGCTACGGCGCGCTGGTGCTCGCATCCGATCGCGCCGAGCGCGCCGCGATGGAGGAGCGCGAGCGTGCTTTGCGGGTCACCTACCTGCGGTCGCTTCGACGCCGGCTCCTCGTCGCGGCGGCGCTCGCCGTCCCGACGATGCTCCTCTCGATGGCCGATTTTCTCTATCCGCCGATCGCGGAAGCGGCGTGGCGCCCGTTCGTGCTGTTCGCACTCGCGACGCCGGTGCAGCTCTGGTCCGCTCTGCCCTTTTACCGCGGCGCCTTCTCCGCCGCCCGCCATCGGCGCACCGACATGAACACGCTCGTCGTCGTGGGGACGACGACGGCGTACGCGGTCTCGGTCCTCGCAACATTCTTCCCCGCGGCGTTCACTGCCGCTGGCCTGAGCCCGGACCGGTTCCTCTACTACGACACCGCGACCGTGATCGTCACGCTCGTGCTCGCCGGCCGCTACCTGGAGGCACGTGCCCGGGCGCGGACCGCGGCCGAGGTGCGTGCGCTCGCCGCGCTCGGCGCGAAGAGCGCGCGCGTGCGACGCCCCGGTGGTCTCGAGGAGGACGTTCCGATCGACAGGCTGGCCGTCGGCGACGTCGTGATCGTGCGACCAGGCGAGGTCATCGCGGCGGACGGCCGAATCCTCGCGGGGTCGTCGGCCGTCGACGAGGCGATGATCACGGGCGAGTCGATCCCGGTCGAGAAAAGTCCGGGAGACGAGGTGACCGGCGGGACGCAGAACGGGACCGGAACGCTCCGCTTTCGCGTCACCCGCGTGGGCGGCGACACTCTCGTCGCGCAGATCGTGCGGCTCGTCGAGGAGGCGCAGGGCTCGAAAGCACCGATCCAGCGCCTGGTGGACCGGATCGCGTCGATCTTCGTGCCGATCGTGTTCGCGATCGCGAGCGCGAGTGGGCTTGCCTGGCTCTTGTTCGGGCCCGAGCCTCGGCTGGGCTATGCCCTCAGTGCCTTCGTGGCCGTCCTCATCATCGCGTGCCCCTGCGCGCTCGGCCTCGCGACACCGACCGCGATCATCGTCGGCACGGGCCGCGGCGCGTCACGCGGGATATTGATCAAGAGCGCGCAGGCGCTCGAGGTCGCACGCGCGATCGACGTGGTCGCGCTCGACAAGACCGGGACGCTCACCGTCGGCCGGCCTCAGGTCGTCGACTACATGAACTGCGCAGGCATAGGCGAGGACGAGGTCATCCGCATCCTCGCGAGCGCCGAATCGCGATCGGAGCATCCCCTCGCGGCGGCAGTCGTCGAGCTCGCCGCGACGAAGAGCCTTGCCCTCTCCGAGCCGACGACGTTCGAGGCGCTGCCCGGACGGGGTATTCACGCGACCATCGAAGGCCACGACGTGTGGATCGGCAACGCCACGCTCGCCCGCGCGCACGGCTTCGCGGAGCTCGCCGACGCAGCCCTCGCGCGCCACGAGCAGATGGGGCGGACCGTACTCGTCGGGACTATCGACGGGCAGCCCGGCGGCATCCTGGCCCTCGCGGACACGCCGAAGGCGGCGGCACGTGACGCGATCGCGGAGCTGCGGCGTATGGGTTTGCGCACGGTGCTCGTCTCGGGGGACGCGCGCCGCGTCGCCGAGGCGATCGCGCGCGAGCTCGGGATCGATGAGGCGCGCGCGGAAGTCCGTCCGGACGGCAAGGCAGATCTTGTGGCGGAGCTCCAGGCGGCAGGCCACCGCGTCGCGATGGTCGGTGATGGCGTGAACGACGCGCCGGCGCTTGCCCGCGCGGACCTTGGAATCGCGATCGGCTCGGGCGCGGATGTCGCGGTCGCGACCGCGGACGTCGTGCTGGTCGGGGGCGACCCTCGCGGTGTGCCACGTGCGTTGCGGCTCGCGCGCGCGACCGTCGCGACGATCCGCCAGAACCTCTTCTGGGCGTTCGTCTACAACGTCGCCTTGATCCCGGTCGCCGCCGGTGTGCTCTACCCGTTCAGCGGATGGCTGCTCTCTCCCGTGCTCGCGGCGGCTGCGATGGCGCTCTCGTCGGTGACGGTCGTATCGAACTCCCTTCGTCTGCGCGGTGTATCGCTGGAGTCATGAGGCTCCGCGCGGTCGGGTTTATCGCGGCGTTGCTTGTCGCCGGCTGTCGACCGATCGACGAGGTCGTGGCGCGAACCAGCCCACCGGCGAACAGCACGACGCCGATCGCCTCGGCCGCCCCAAGCGCGACACCCCCCGCTGTCGATTTCGTGCTGCAGGAGTACCCGGTCACGCGCGGCCAGGGACCGCACGACGTCGCGCCGGCGCGTGACGGCGGCGTCTGGTACACGGCGCAGCTCTCGGGTGAGCTCGGGTGGCTCGATCCCAAGTTCGGTATCACGAAGTCAATCAAGCTCGGCGAGAAATCAGCGCCGCATGGCGTGATCGTCGGTTCCGACGGCGCGCCGTGGGTCACGGACGGCGGGCTCAACGCGATCGTCCGCGTCGATCCCGTGACGAGCGAGGTCAAGCGCTTCCCGCTGCCTGCGGACCGGCCATACGTGAACCTCAACACGGCCGTGTTCGATCGGGATGGACGTACTCTCTGGTTCACGGGGCAGCAGGGCGTGTTCGGTCGTCTCGACACCCAGACCGGCACGATGGCGGTCTTCGACGCCCCGCGCGGGGCCGGGCCATACGGCATTGCGATCTGCCCCGACGGCGAGATCTATTACGCGTCGCTCGCCGGGAGTTACGTCGGGCGCATCGTCAAGGAGACCGGCCAGGCGGTCGTGCTCAGTCCGCCGACCACTGGTCAGGGCGCCCGTCGGGTGTGGTGCGACTCGAAGAGTCGTGTCTGGGTAAGTGAATGGAACGCAGGGCAGCTCGCCCGCTACGACGGAACGTCGTGGAAAGAATGGATGCTTGCCGGCCGGGGGCCGGAGCCGTATGCGGTGTACGTGGACGATGCCGACGTCGTCTGGATCAGCGAGTGGAACGCCAATGCGCTCGTGCGTTTCGACCCCGCGACGGAAACATTCGTCGCCCGCGTACACCCTGCGCGGAACGCGAACGTGCGCCAGCTCCTCGGCCGCCACGGAGAGATCTGGGGTGCGATGTCAGGGCAGGACAAGCTCGTCGTCGCGCGGCCAGCGGGTTGAGGTTACGGTCCGAAGTACTGGAAGAAACCAAAGGCGGCATACCGGCCGGAGTGGTCGTAGCGCACCTTGTCGGCGTTGAACGTGAAGCGGGTCGAGGCGACGAGCGCGCAGTCTTTCACAACCAATCCTTCGGGCAGAGCGAGACGTGGGTGAATGGTCTCCTTCGTGACCGGGTTACGGATGTATTCGGTCTCGATCTGCAGCGCGTCGCCGGCGCGGACGCGCGGCAGGCGCCCCTCGGCGTCGACCTTGTACGGGACATAGTTCGGACCCTGCAGCTCCGTGAAGGTCTTCCTGAAGATCGCCCACGGCCCACCCGACCGGCCTTCTACGAGCGCCCGCAACGCATCGCGCTGGGGGCTCTCCGCCCGGTCATCGATGAGCGTCGTCGCAACGCCGTTGCCCTCGTGGATGGCGGCCGGCCAGTTCGCGTACAGCCCGACACTCAGGCCGTCGAGCTTGAGGTCACCGTAGACGCCCTTCTCGATCTGCCACGTCCACCCGCCTTCGCACTTTCCGGTCGTAGGCCGGCCGTTCACGTTGCAAGGACATCCGTAGTCGCAGTTGCAGGCAATGACCAGCGTTCCCTTCATGTTCCACGCCGGCTTTGTGTCAGCCACGGTTTTCCCCTTTCACATCGGTCCTCGAAGAGACATCGCAAGCTCCGGGCGCGCGAGAACGATCACCGCGGCGGCGACGAGTGAGGCTCCGGCGATCCGTCCGAACGCAACTCCGCTCGGACGCAGCTTCTCGATGAGGATGACAAACGCGATCGCCACGGCCCAGATCAGGCTCATCGCGCCAACACCTACGAACAGTGCCATCAGCGCCCAACAGCATCCAAGGCAATAGAGCCCGTGCTCGATCCCGAGTCGAAGCTGGCCCGAAAGCCCACGATGCCAGTGCGTCAATAGAAAGTCCGCCGGCGTGCGGCAGGCGCGAAGGCACGTCGATTTGAGAGGCGTGAACTGGTACACGCCCGCGATCAGCAGGATGGCCGCGACCGCAACCGCGCGCTCTTCCTGCGTCACGATCGCGCTCGCAGCCATAGCACCGCCCCAGACGACGATGCCGACCGATGCCCACACCACCAGGTAACCGGCTACGAACGCGGCCGACCACAGCTGGGTGCGCCAACGACCATCCGCGCCGAGCCGGTGCAGGAGGATCATCGGCGTCGCCGACGGCAGCATCATCGCCGCCATCATCACCGTCCACGTGCCGAGGAAGGGCCCAAGCGCCTCGTCCATCCGCCTCCCGGGCGCGGAGTGTATCCGTGCGGCGCTGACTAGCCCTCTCGTTCGGCGAACGTACGGGGGCACGCACACCGACTGACGTTTAGCCGGATCGAGCGTTAAGCGCCGTGGACGACTTTCGGGAGTGGAGTGAACCAAATGCGGTTAGTTAAGGCGCTCACGCGTTCGCTTGGCATCCTCGCCGTGTTTTCCGCAGCAATCTTCCTCGGTAACGCCGGACCTGCGGCGGCGAGTAACGGCAGCAACCCGCTCTTGTGCTTCGACGGCACGACGGACACTGCGAACGGCGATACCGGCAACTCCGTCTATGGCGGCGTATGCACGCGTACCGCGAACGGCGCGATCCTCGACAACTCCGTGCCGGTCGGATCCGGCGATTACTCGGGCGTCTACTACAAGACCTCGAGCCTTAGCGGCAAGCTCCTCGGCGACGTCACACAGCTCTCGTTCAACTACACCGGCGTGCCGACCGCCGGCTCGCCGCGGATCAGCCTGCCGATCGACGTCACCGGCGACGGCACCACCGACTTCTACGCCTTCATCGGCGCCTTCTATTGCAACAACGGCGCGGGCCTCGTCGACCCCATCAACGATTCGACGTGCACCATCTTCTACACCGGCGGGCCGGACAGCGGCTACCCGAACTGGGCGGCCTTCGTCGCAGCCCATCCGACGTGGCACGTGGGCGCGACCCCCTTCGTCATCGCCGATGACGCCGGCCTCTGGACGGTAAGCAACGTCCATCTCGGCGAACAGCAAGCCGCGAGAGGGACCAAAAACGACTGCAAGAACGGCGGCTGGAAGGACCTCGAGCGGACGAACGGCTCATCCTTCAAGAACCAGGGCGATTGCATCCAGTTCATGAACACCGGCAAGTAGCCGATTCCGGCAAAGCCACGCGTGATGAGGGGCCCCCTTGCGGGGGCTCCTCTCTTGTCGGTGGGGTCGTGTTTTTCAGTCTTGAGTCCCAGGTGTTTACTTCCTGAACCGTGACCACCGACAAACGCCGGCTTGGCGTCGCGATGATGCTCGGCGCCGGGGGCCTGCTCGTCTTCGCGTTCCTCGTCTCTGGGCGGCTCGGCTGGTTCACGTGGGTGCTTGTCGCCATCGCCATCTTCAATTTCGGCCAGGGCCTCTTCTGGTTCACGAAGCGACGTAGCTGACAGCGTTTGACAGGCCCATTCCCGCACGATGGAATGGACCGGCATGGCCACCCTTGAGCGAACCTTCCCGCTCGCACGTCCTCGCTACAGCGGCGTCCTCGAGTGGATCACGACGACCGACCACAAAAAAATCGGCGTCCTGTACCTCGTCACGACGTTCTTCTTCTTCCTCACCGGCGGCCTGCTCGCCCTAGGGATCCGCACGCAGCTCGCGACGCCGGACACCGGTTTCCTCACCGCGCAGCAGTACAACTCCTTCTTCACGATGCACGGGACGACGATGGTCTTCCTGTTCGTCGTCCCGGTCTGGACCGGTTTTGCGAACTTCATCATTCCGCTCCAGCTCGGCGCGCGGGACATGGCGTTCCCGCGTCTTAACGCGCTCTCCTACTGGCTGCTGCTCGCGGGCGGCATCGTCCTCTACTCCGCGTTCATCGCGGGTCCGCCGGCCACCGGCTGGACGATCTACGTGCCGCTCTCGACGAAGGAGTTCTCCCCGACGCAGGGCGTCGACCTCCTGATCCTCGGGCTCACCGTCCTCGGCTTCTCGTCGATCTTCGGCGCGCTGAACATGATCGTGACGATCTTCTCGCTGCGAGCGCCGGGCATGACGTTCATGCGCATCACGCTCTTCACCTGGAGCGTGCTCGTAACGAGCTTCCTGCTCGTGCTCGCGATGCCGTTCCTCACGGTCGCCGGCATCCTCCTGCTCTTCGACCGCATGGCCGGCACGAACTTCTTCGCAGTCGGCCAGGGCGCCGACCCGCTCCTCTGGCAATACCTGTTCTGGTTCTTCGGGCACCCCGAGGTCTACATCATGATTTTGCCGGGCTTCGGTGTGATCAGCGAAGTGCTTCCGGTGTTCTCGCGAAAGCCGATCTTCGGATACCGGATGATCGCGTACTCGTCCGCCGCGATCGGCTTCCTCTCGTTCGGCGTGTTCGTGCATCACATGTTCGTCGCGGGCATCGACCCCGCGCTGCAGATCTTCTTCATGGCGTCGACGATGCTGATCGCGGTGCCGACGGGCGTGAAGATCTTCTCGTGGCTGGGCACGCTGTGGGGCGGCGCGCTTCGTTTCCGCACGGCGATGCTCTTCGCGATGGCCTTCATCGTGGTCTTCACGATCGGCGGCATCTCCGGCGTGTTCCTCGGATCGGTGCCGGTAGACGTGCAGCTCTCGGATACCTACTTCGTGGTGGCGCACATCCACTACGTGCTCGTGCAGGGAGCCCTGTTCTGCGCGTTCGCCGCGTTCTACTACTGGATGCCGAAGATCACCGGCCGGATGCTCAGCGAGCAGCTCGGCCGGATCCACTTCTTCCTGTTCTTCATCGGCGTCAACATGGCGTTCTTCCCCATGCACCAGCTGGGCCTCGAAGGGATGCCACGTCGCACCTTCCACTACCCGCAGTCCCCTGAATGGGCGGGCCTCAACCTGGTCTCGACGATCGGCGCCTACATCATCGGGATCTCTGTCGCCGTGTTTCTCTTCAACTTCTTCCACAGCATCGTGCTGGGCAACGGCCGTCCGGCGGGCGACGACCCGTGGGAGGGCGACACGCTCGAGTGGGCCACGACCTCTCCGCCCCAGCCCTACAACTTCGCCCGGATCCCGGTCGTCCACAGCGCCCGTCCGCTGAAGGAAGACGTCGCGCATTAGCGCGGCGCGCGGCATGACCTTTTCGTCACGCTATCGCGCTCTCGTCTACGTGAGCCTGCTCGCCTCGTTCCTCGTCGTCGTGTGGGGCGGGATCGTGCGCGTGACCGGATCCGGCCTCGGCTGTCCGGACTGGCCGCTCTGCCACGGTCAGTTCCTGCCGTCGCTCGATCCCGCGACGCGGATCGAGTGGACGCATCGATTTCTCGCCATCGTCGGCGGGCTCACGGTCGCGAGCCTCGTCCTGTGGTCGCTCATCGTTTATCGCGCGGACCGCCGCGTGCTCGCTCTCGCGATCGCCGTAGCGGTCCTCTATCCGCTGCAGGCGGTACTCGGTGCGATCACGGTCGTCCTCGAGCTGCCTCCGGAGTGGGTGACCGTGCACCTCGCAAATGCGGAGCTGCTCCTCGCGGCGCTGACGATCCTCGCCGTCGTTGTGCGCTGGCCGGCATCGTTGCCGGCTCGAGCGTCCGGCTGGACGTGGCTCGCGATCGCCGCTGTGGCCGGGACCTTCGTCCTGCTCGTGAGCGGCGCGTACGTACGAGGCGCGGGAGCCACGGCCGCGTGCCTTTCGTGGCCGCTCTGCGGCTCGGCGGATGTATTGGTCCCCGGTTATCACCCGCAGGCGGAGGTTGATTTTCCGGCGGTTGGCGCGCCCGCGATCGCGATGCTCCATCGGTACATCGCCGCCGTTGTCGGTCTGCTTGTCGTGGCCGCGTGCGTCGAGGCATGGCGTCACCGACGGGATGCGCCGGGACTCGGTCCGCTCGGGGTCGTAACGGCCGCGATCTTTACGCTTCAAGTGGCGATCGGCGCCGCGAATCCGCTGAGTGGCTTCTCGCCGTGGGCGCTCGGCGCGCATCCCGCGGTCGCAAGCCTTTTGTGGTGCAGCGTGGTCGGCCTCGCCGCGGTCGCATGGCGCCCGGTCTCGCGCCAGGGCGCTCTGGTGCGAGACCTGATCGCGCTCACCAAGCCCGCGATCATGTCGCTCCTTCTATTGACTGCGCTCGGTGGGATGTTTCTCGCGGCCCACGGGATACCGCCGTTCGGGATACTCGCGGCAACGCTCATCGGCGGTGCCGCAGCGAGCGGTGGTGCGGCGAGCCTGAATCACTACTTCGATCGCGATATCGACGAGCGCATGCGCCGTACGCGGCACCGTCCGCTTCCGGCGCACCGCGTATCCACCAGTGTCGCGGTGTGGTGGGGGATCGCCCTGAACGTGATCGCGTTCGTCGTGCTCGCGGTGTTCGCGAATCTGCTTGCGGCACTGCTCGCGCT
>WNGI01001835.1_pt1 | contig 22424 bp, 16 predicted proteins | sample 5400621 | NCBI WGS metagenome assembly WNGI01 (sample SAMN13153374, study PRJNA577476) | soil metagenome | isolation source: 20 cm soil or saprolite under Garry oak tree replicate 1 | place: USA:California | collected 2016-06-15
GCAAGGGATTGGATGAGAGTTTCCATCTCGTCGATCATGCCGTTGACAATCATGGCAAGTTTAGAGAAGGGATCGTCGGTGTTTCGATGCGGGAGCCGTTCACGCAGGTTGCCAGCAACGATGCGCTGCACCCGCTCGTTGACCTCGACGATACGCCGTCGGGCCCGGGCGCTCAGCGTCAAGCCGACCGCAAGGCAAAGCAGCACGCCGGGAATCAGGCCGAGCGCAAGCACCCAGCCAACAACGCGTGCGATCTCCTCAACTTCGTCGGCATTTCGTCCGATCACCAGTACGTTGCCATCGGGCAAACTTCGCGCGATCAGGCGGGCCGCCTGTTTCTCTCGACCGCTTCCGTCTATCCGGACGACTACGGCGTTTTGTGCTGTGCTTTCCATCTTGAGACCGGATGGCTCGCTTTCCACATTGCCCGCGATCCTGCCGCGATCTGGGCCAAACAATCCGACGAGCCGAACGCGAGCCGGATCCTGCCTTATGCCCTCGTTGATCGAGTCGAGCCTCTGGCCGGGCGGCAAGTCCGCAAGGACATCCATCTGCAGACCGATTGCACGGTCGGATCGCATCGTCAGGTCATGTTTCATTTTCAAGTAGACGAACCCGAGCAACGCAACGGTAAAAACCGCAAATGCGCTGGCCACCAGAAAGGTCCAGCGGAACGTCGTTGAGCGCACGCACCAAGGGAGTTGCATTAGCTAATCCACCGAGAGACACGGAGGCGCTCGACGTTTCTGCTCGCGCCGGGGAATATTTGCGCGGCTTCGGCAATTCGCGGTCGACGCCCGGCGCGCAATCACGAGTGTTTCGGCCTTTAGCGAAAGGAAGGCGGACGTCTATTTCGCGCCATTGAGGGCGGTCAAATAGTCGACGATCGTACTGACGTCCTCCGGGGCCACCGGGGCTTTGTAGTTGTTGATCATCTTGTTAACTTCCGCCGTCCAGGCCTGCTTCGACAACGCCGGCTGATTTAAAACCATGCCAGCCGAGTGACAGGCGAGGCAGTTGTTATTGATCGCGTCCGAACCCGGACCCTCAGGGAACATCCTGTCGCTGTCGGGCAGATCGATCTTTACCGACTTCAGTTCGAACGGTGTGGCGGCGCGCGCTGCGAGAGGCATTGACGCCACGCACAATACGACGAGGACCGGCAGCAAGTTGAGAAACATTGTTAATTCTCCGTCAAGCGGCAATGATATCGATCGATTCCACGACATTGCGCATGAAGCCGGCGGGATTCCAATTTGGTGTGTCGGGTTGCGCCACGCCATTGCTATTGGTGCAACGGATCAACAAGCTGTACTTACCGGGAGCGGGCAGCGCTAACTGCGTCTGCCACTGTCGAAATCCATATTTGCCCTCATCTTTCCCCAGTTGCGTCTGATGCCAGCTCTGGCCGCGATCAATCGAGTAGTCGACGCTGGCCACGCCGCAATCGCCACCAAATGCAATGCCGCGCAATGTCGTGGGCGCCGCTGCGTTCACCTTAGTACCTGACGCCACGTTCGTGATGAACGATCTGGGGACCATTCGGTTGATCGGAATCATCTTCACGCCTGTTTCACCCGGCTTAATACTGGCGTGTGGCGTGTCGGGAATGGTGTAGGCCACTTTTGTCCAGTAATTCGTATCCGGCTGATTCAGCACCTCGATATCATTCAGCATCTTGACCCAATAGGTCGCGTACCAGCCGGGCACGATCAGCCGCAGCGGAAACCCGTTCACCAATGGCAATTGCTCGCCGTTCATGGCATAGGCGATCATCACCTCGCCATCGCGCGCGTGATCGATGTCTAGCGACTTCATGAAATTCGGCGCGTCCGCCACGACGGGCTCTTCCAGTCCTTTGAATCGCACCTGCACGGCGCCCGGCTTTACGCCGGCCTTATCCAGCACGTCCTTGAGGCGGACCCCGGTCCACAGCGCGTTGCCCATGGCACCGTTCGCCCATTCTCCGCCGGGCACGCGAGGCTGAAAGAAGCCGCGCGAATTGCCATGAAGGATATCATTCAGCGACAGCGACAATGTCTGATTGACGTGACCGCGGACGGTCAGGGCGAATTTGTCGGTATCAATATCGGTCGGGATGAGCGCCCAGTGCCAGCGCACATAAAACTGATTGTTGGGGGTGAATACACCCTTGTCAAAGACCTCAAACGGGGTTTCCAGAAGCGGTGGACGAGTCCGCTGCAGGATCATCGGACCTTTCTGCGGAAAGCTGGTAGTAATCTGCCGCGCTCCGGGGCCGCCGGGCAGTGGAAGATCAATCATGCTTTGCGCCCATGCCGGCCTCGAGAGAGCCGCACCTGCCGCTGCCGCTTTTGCTGCGGCAAGCAATCGCCGTCGCGTCATCATGCGATGAAACACGCCATCGTCCGCCATTTCAAACCTCCAGCATTGGTCGCGCAGCTAAAGACTAGTGGCGCAGGCGAAATGAGTCTGTAGGCCGGCTCGTTCACCATGCTCTCTCGACCCTAGTTCGCTCGAGATGAATTGCTCCATTGCTACCGAGCTTAGTCCGGCTACCGAAATGGTTGAGGGCTTCGATACCTTGGTTTAACCGTGCAGCGGACTGCTTCGCAGGTCCGGATCGAGGAGGATCTCAATTGCCCGCTTCGCCGTCATGCGTCTTCAGGGCGGCCTGGAGAAATCGAATAAGGCTGTCTCCGTCGAAGGGCTTAGTCAGGTAGCAAATCGCCCCGGCAGCAAGCGCCCGCGCGCGGATCTTCTGATCGGGGAATGCGGTGAAAAAAATGAACGGAACACGGTAACCCTGAGCGCGTAATTGGTCTTGCAACTGGACGCCGCTCATACCGGGCATCTGGACATCCGCAATTACACACGAGAAGTCGTCAAGGCAGTTCGACCGCAAGAACTCTTCAGCGGATGCGAATGTATGTACGATGTATCCGAGCGATCTCACGAGGCTGTCGGTCGTGACGCGCACGGATTCATCATCGTCAATGATTGCGATAAGCGGAAGCTTTGACAAGGCGATCTTTCCTTGACGCGGAGACTGGGGCCCATAGCGTCGCCGTCGCCCTGACTTCAGATTGCATCACGGAGTGGGACCGGAAAACGATACCTGAGTATAGGCTCTAGCCTTTCGGGCGACGGATTCCGAGCAAGTCGGCCATTCCTACTAGATCAATCACCGACCGAGCCTTCATTTTTCGCATCATATTGACACGATGGACCTTCACCGTAATCTCAGTGACCCCCAATTTTGCCGCGATCTGCTTATTCATCAAACCATCTACGACGAGCGCTATCACTTCCCGCTCGCGTGATGTCAGAGAGTCGAACCGGACTCGCAGTTCCGCAACGGCCTTCTCGCTGTCGCGTCGTTTTTGATCTCGTTCGAGCGCTCTGACCACGGCATCCAGCATATCCTGGTCGCGGAACGGCTTGGTCAGGAAGTCGATGGCCCCCGCCTTCATCGCTTGGACCGACATCGGGATGTCGCCGTGACCCGTCATAAAGATAATCGGGATGCGGATATCAGCCCCAGCCAATTCGGCCTGAAAGTCGAGGCCGCTGACCCCAGGCAACCTGATATCGAGCACCAGGCAGCTAGCTGCATCAGGCATCTTGATCAGCGTAAACTCGCGAGCCGAACCGAACAGCTCCACCCGCAAGCCTACAGATCGGAAAAGGCTGCTGAGGGTCTCGCGCATGGCTACATCGTCGTCGACGACGAAGACGATTCGTTCCGCCGTACTCGCGAGGTCACGTGGCGATTTGGAGCTCCCGATCACAATTTCTTCTCTTGATACGATGGCAATGTGAATTGAAACCTTGCACCCGGGCCGGCATTGTTGGCGCCCGACAGCCGTCCCCCGTGAGCTTCGATGATCGAGCGGCAGATCGATAGTCCCATGCCCATGCCGCCGGATTTCGTGGTGAAGAAGGCGTTGAACAACTTGTCGGCGCTCTCGGCGGATATTCCCACACCGGAGTCCACGATGGCGACCGCCACTCGTTGTGCTTCGTCCTGATACGATCGGATTACCAGCTCATGCGACCGATCCGCGATCGATTCCATCGCTTCAACACCGTTCATTACCAGATTGATGATCACCTGCTGCAGCTGGACCCGATCAACGAGAACGATGGCCAGGGCAGGCGCCAACTCCATCCGCAACCGCACATGGCGGGTGGCCAGCTCGCGCTGAACCAATGCGATGACCTCATTAATGACGCCGTTCACATCGAGCGGCTCCTTTTGCGGCTCGGCGTTCTTCGCGAGCGCGCGGACGCGTCGGATCACTTCGGCCGCCCTGTTCCCCTCCTTGATAATCCATTCCGCAGCCAGGCGAGCTTCGTCAAGATTGGGAGTGCTGCCGTCGAGCCAACGCAAGCAGGCGCCCGCGGCATTGACGACCGCGGCGAGCGGCTGGTTCACTTCATGCGAGATCGAGGCTGTCAGTTCGCCCAGCGTCGTGACGCGCGTTACGTGTGCGAGTTCTGCCTGCGCCTCGCGCAATGCCCGCTCGGCGTGATCCGCGCGGATCGCCGCAGTAATATCGGTGCCGGTGCCCCGATAGCCGAGAAAATTGCCGGTTGCGTCATAAATTGGCTTGCCGCTTGTTTGGACGTATACCGGAGCTCCATTCCCATTTACGGTATAGACGAAATTGCGAAACGGCCGATGTGCATCGATCATCGCCCGATGCTGTCGCCATTTTTCGGGTTCCGATTCGACATCAGTTGCAATGTCCCAGCGAGTCAGGCCGGTCAGGCCTGAGGGACTAAAACCAATTGTATTGACGGGCGCCGATATGCGGGTGGTTCGGTGGTCCGGTCCGGCCTCCCAGAGCCAGTCGGAAGCCGTTTCGGCATAGTCGCGAAAGCGCTGCTCGCTCTCGCGAAGGGCCTCCTCGGTCCGCTTGCGGTCCTCGATGTCGGTAGATGACCCATACCATTTGACAATGTTGCCCGACTCATCGCGCAGCGGCACGGCTTGAAACAAAAACCAGCGGTATACACCATCGAAGCGCCGAAGCCGAGCTTCAAGCCCGCCTGGCATACCGGACTCCCGTATTGCGCTCCACTTTACCAACATGCCTTTCTTGTCGTCAGGATGAAAAGCGCGAGGCCAGCCAGTTTCAGCCTGGTCCAATGAGAGGCCGGTATAGTCGAGGGCTGGTTGATTGAGGAAGTCGGGGCTCCCTTCCGGTCCGGCGCGCCAGACAAGCGTCGGGATTGTATCGATGACCAGTCGAAGGCGATCCTCGGATTTCTTGATTTCGTCAAAGGCCTTTTGCAGCGCCTCGTTTGCGAGGTGCTGCTCGGTGACATCGACGTGCGTACCAACCAGTTCGATCACTTCACCGTCGCCACCGACGAGAGGATGTCCCACCGAATGTACGTATCTTGTCGGACCGTCCGGAAGATCTATGCGAAAATCGACTTCAAAGTCCGTTTTCTCTCGCACTGCCTGCCGCGCCATTTCGATAACCAGGCCCCTGTCTTCGGGGAGAATACGATCCTGGAAGGATTGCGGTGACAGAGGGTCCTTTTCCGGATCGAACCCAAACAGGTGGTACACTTCGGGCGACCGATAAACGAATTCTTGAAGGCGCACATCCCAGGCCCAACTGCCCGTATGACTCAAACGCTGGGATTCGGCCAAATAGGCCTCGCTACGTCGCAGCTTCCGTTCCGCCTCCCTCGCAACCGTCACATCCGTCACCGCCCCGACAAACTCGATGTTGCCTGACGTATCTCTTTCGGCTCGAGCGACGGCGTGGACATATTTCACCGAGCCATCCGGCATCAGCAACCGATACTCATGATCGTAGTCATTTCCATCGATGGAGGCATGGTCAAGAGCCTTTTGCACGGCCGCACGATCTTCCGGATGCGTGCGCGCTAGAACCATATCGACGGTGACAGGGGACGCCTCGTCGTATCCAAAAATCCTGAAGGTTTCCGCTGACCAAGTATTCTGGCCGGTAGCGACGCGCCAGGCGAAGGTACCGGTACGGCTCAACCGCTGTGCTTGGGCCAAATACGCTTCGCTCTGACGGAGAGCATTTTCGGTCTGCTTGCGCTCCGTCAGATCGAGCACGAAGGCCACGCCCTTGTCTTGGCCGTCGCCGAATGTCGTCGCGCCGAGCAGAACCGGCACGCGGCTGCCGTCTTTGCGAAAGTACTCTTTTTCACGCGGTTGGAAGGTTCCAGTCGCCTTCAGCTCTGCGATAGCCCGGTCGTCGGCGTCGCGCCATTCTGCCGGCGTCAGCTCCCTCCATCGCAGCCGGCCCGAGACGAGATCTTCCCGGGCATATCCGACCATATCGAGAAAGGCTTGGTTGGCTTCGATGATCCGGCCCTGAAAATCCCAGATCAGGATTCCGATGACGTCAGAGTCGACCAGGCGGCGGATCCTGGCCTCCCGTTCCCTGAGATCGTTGTACAGACGGGCGTTCTCCAGCGAGATCGCCGCTTGCGACGCCAGCAGTTCCAGTACCGAGATCCGGGTGGGCGTGAACACGTGCGATGCCAGGTTGTTCTCGAGATAGAGTACCCCCACCAGTTTTGACTGCTTCACTGAAGGCAAGCAGAGGACCGACCGGGCGTGCTTCTCGCAGATGTACTCATCTGCCGAGAACGGATTCTGCGCCAAGGCGTCATCAAGGATCACGCTTTCCCGCGTCCGGATCACGTAATGGAGCACGGATATGGGAAGCTCGGCCGGTGAAACGGCCGTCTCGCACAGCGTGACCTCAACCTGGCCGCGACCGATCGTTGCTTCGGCCGCGATCCGTGGCTCGTCGCCCGGGAACAGGATGAGCAGGCCACGCTCGGCGCCAGCATGTTCGACCGCGATCCGCAGCAGCGTCTTGATGAGTTCACCGAGGACGATCTCGCCCGACACCGCCTGTGCGGCCTTCAGCACCGTCCCGACATCGAGCCGCTCGACGGGCGCGCCAATGGTAGCGGTGTGAGATGCAGGAACTGGTGCGTCGCGGAGATGCGGATGAAGCTGTTCGAGCTGCCTCACCTTGCCGTTGGCGCCCCAGCGGAGATAACAGTCCCGCGCGTTGCGCAAATGAAGATGTGCAGTCGCCTCAATTCCGCGAGCCGCATAGAAACGGGCGGCTACCTCATGGGCCAAGCCCTCGTTCTGCACGAAGCCGTGGTCACGGGCCGATCGAATGGCCTGGTCGTACAGATGCATGGCTTCGTTGTCCCGCCCTTCGAGCCGGGCGATCTCGGCCGACACCAGGGCGTGTTTGTCGCTGAAAGTCGGTGGATAGTTGTCGGCCCACTCGCGCAGTCGTTCTCGGTGCGCCGTCAGGAGGTCGCGCCACCCTCTCTGCTCGTCGGCAGAGCCATTATCATAGAGTACTGCCACCGTCAGCGCGGTGTAGTAAAAGTAGTCGAGCAACTGGATATGGGCGGGCGAAGCCGAAAGGACCGTCTTCGCCTTATCGACTGCCGCAAGCGCCTCGGCGTATTCGCCTGCCAGGAATCGCGCCTTAAGTTTCAGGATCCAGTACCAGGCGATCATCAAGCTCATCCGCTCCCCTGTCAGCTGCGCCTCGAACGTCGCCTCGTCGAACTGCGCGTCGCTGAAGGTGGAGAGGCTCGTGGTCCGGCCTAGCATCGTGGCGATGAAGCGTTGCTGGCTCACAATGAGGTCTGCGGCGCGGCGGAACTTGGCTTTCCGGGCGAAGTCCAGAGCCGTCTCCGACTCGTGCCACACCGCGTCGAGCGGGTCGTTGCGGAGGAGAAGGCCTATGAGCGATTGGAACATGCTTAAGCAGGCGTAGGACAGATCCCCTGTCTCGGTTGCGGCGCGAAAGGCCGCCCGATTGAAATCGATCGCCGTCGCGATCGGCTGTGTCCAGAGGGCAACCCATCCCATCGCGTGGTGAACTTTTGCCTGGTAACCGATGAGGCGGTGTTTCTCGACAAGGTCGCATGCGAGCTGTGCGAAACGATAACCCTCCCGATAACGGTGAAACGCCGGGCCGAAGATCGTCCCAAGCCGGCCATAGGCATGCGCGGAAGCGCCGCTCGTCCCGTGCTGCATGCTGAGGTTCACCATGCGGCACACGAGCAAGCAATAAAAATGGAAGTCGGTAAAGTAGGCGGGAGTGATCAGGACCGAGAGCATATCCATCGCGGCCCGCAGTTCCGGATTGGTTCCCAGCGGCAGATCGATCAAGTGCTCGATCGGGCGCGCCCCAAGGTTGCACCCGATCGTCTCGTATTCGGCCTGGACCTGCTCCCAGGTCGGGTGTGCCGGGAGGTCAATGCCAAACAGGCGCAGGCACGTGAGCGCGGTGGCCACAGCTTGCTGGTGTTCCGACTTCAGGAGGTGCAACTGGACCTTCAGGTGATAGACGGCCGCCTGGTCGACTTTCGAGGCGCCGCGCTGCAGCAACTCCACAATCAGTTGCTCGGCTGTTTCAAAGTTACCGCTCAGAAACTCGCACTCCGCGCGTTCGAGCCACACGCTGAACGTCACCTCGTACTGGCTACCCCAGTCTCGATCATCGAGCAGGGCCATGCCGGCCGTTAAATACGCGCACGCCGACGCATAGGCCGCCGACGCCTTGGCCTTTCTCCCGGCACGCAGCTCGATCGTCGCCACCTGCGCTTTCTCGTCCCAGTCGATCAGCCGTGCGGCGCCGCGATTGAGCTGGTTCGCGACATCGAACAGATGCTCGGCGAGGTCGTCCTGCGTCAGGCTCGCGAGCAGCATGCGGCCGATGCGCAGGTGGACGTCGGCCCGCTGCTCTTCGGGAATCAGCGAATAAGCTGCCTGCTGGATCCGGTCGTGCAGGAATTTGTAGGCGTTCTCCTGGTGGAAGACCAGGCCAGCATGGACTGCTTCCCAGAGAGCCGCGTGCATCGCCTCCTCTGTTTTTCCGAGAACCAGGGCCAGGGTGGAGACCTCGGCGACATTGCCCAAGCATGCGAGCCGGTTCAGTGCCTCCTGGGTGGCGAAAGACAACCGCTTTAGCTTCCCGGCCAAGAGGTCCACGACGTTATCGGTGTAGCTCTTGGCGCGGATGCGATCGATGTTCCATTGCCAAGCCCGCGCGACTGGGTCAAACGCGAGCAGCCCCTCTTCGCCCAGCGCCGTGAAGAACTGGATCGCGAAGAACGGATTGCCGCCGGTCTTCTCGTACACCAGTTGCGCCAGGGGCCTCGCGCGCTCCGTCCCGCAATGCAGGGCATCGGCGATGAGCCGGTTGATATCGTCGATCCCGAGAGGCGCCAGTACGATCTCCTGGACCCGCGCTCCGGCTTTGCGGATCGCCGCCAGCGTCCGTAGAAGCGGGTGAGAGGGACTGACCTCGTTGTCCCGATAGGCGCCGATCAGCAGCAGGTGCCGCACTTCCGGGTGCGTGACCAGGTGCTCGATGAGGTCGAGCGTTGCTGCATCCAGCCATTGCAGATCATCGAGGAACAGCGCGAGCGGGTGCTCGTTGCGAGCGAACACCCCGAGGAAGCGCCTGAAAACCATCTGGAAGCGGTTCTGCGCATCCTGCGGCGGCAGGTCCGCGACCGGTCGCTGCGTTCCAATCACAAGCTCCAGCTCGGGAACGAGGTTGACGATGAGCTGACCATTCGGGCCCAGGGCCTCGCTTAGGGAGTCCCGCCACCGGCCAAGCTCAGCCTCGCTCTGGCTCAGCAGCGAGCGGACAAGGCTCTGGAAGGCCTGGCCCAGAGTCGCATATGGGATGTCGCGCTTATACTGATCGAACTTGCCGGACGCAAACAGACCACGCGGCGGTACCAGCGCCTTGTGCAGCTCGTTTACCACCGAGGACTTGCCGATACCGGAATATCCGGACAGGAGCACGAGTTCTGTGGTGCCTTTAGCAATAACTATGTCGAAGGCCGCGATCAGTGCGTCGATCTCCCGCTCGCGGCCGTAAAGCTTTTCCGGGATCAGCAGCCGATCAGAAGCGTCGTGCGTGCCCAGCTGAAATGGGTCGATGCTGCCGACCGCCTCCCATTCCGCAAGGCAGCGCCGCAGATCGGCCTCGACACCGGCGGCGGTTTGATAGCGCTCCTCGGCGGTCTTGGCGAGGAGCTTCATCACAATTGCGGACAGCGGTCCCGGGATGCCCGCCACCTGCTCGTTCGGCCGCACCGGTTGTCGCGCGATATGGCAGTGCACCCACTCCATCGGATCGGCGGCGGTGAACGGAAGCTCCCCCGTCAACATTTCGTAGAAGGTGACACCTAGAGCATAGAGATCGCTGCGGGAATCGACCGAGCGATTCATCCGGCCGGTTTGTTCGGGCGCCATGTAGGCGAGCGTCCCCGCGATCACCTCCGGCGGCGCGGGGCTTTGGTACTCGCGCGGCAGACGCGAGGCAATGCCAAACCCCGTCAGCCAGACGCCGCCGCTTGCCGCATCCACCAGGATATTTGCCGGCTTGATGTCCTTATGGATAAGGCCTCGCTCGTGCATTTGGCGGAGCGCCCCGGCAAGAGGGGTCGCGATGCGCAAGAAATGCGATATGTCCAGTGGTCGGCCAAGCAGTCGATCGACCGGCGCACCGCCAGGATCCTCAAGCACCAGCGTCATGCGATCGTTGTGGCGTGTCAGCGCGACTGGTCGCGCCGCCCAGTCTGCGTCAATTTCAGCCTTGAGCGCATATTCGTGTTCAAGCCGCTCGACGCAACCGAGCGACGTTTCTTCCACGGCAACAAGTAGGATCGGCGCCAAGCCGTTGCCGGAGCCCCGGTAGAGAGCGCTGTCTCCCTCCCTCAGCGGCGAGAATACGTAGCTCGAGAGCTCGTTCACGAGGGCCTCCTGCCAGGAGGACTACTTTAGTACACTGATTAGGTTACGTTTGCTCTGGCCCGTCAATCCAAAAACAAGCGCCAAAATGCGCCTGCAATCCGATTGCCCCGTGGCAGGCGCCGGGACGCGGTTCCGCTGCGCCGAAGCCGCTCAAAACTCTGGCCAAATCAGCGCAAAATCGAGCCAAACTCCGCAATCTCGCGCAAGCAATTCTGCCTGCCAGAGCGCAACTGGCTTCGTCGCTGCTCGCGCTTGCGATGTCAGCTACAGCTCAGGCGAAAACGAGCGAACATAGCGTTCCTCCGGCGCGCTTGCACGATACAAGAATGCGTTCTGACTTCGACCGGCTAATCGAGCGTTGCGCCCGATCGCCAGTCCAACCAAGCCTCAATTTAATCTAAACCTCTGTTTAATGGAATCGCCGGTTGGCGAACTTAGTCTTACACCAGGCAGCCCGGCCGCGTTTTCTCTCTGGCGCGGTATCGTATGGCTGCCAATGCGGATGGCTTCGCGCAGCCTCATCCCCCTCCCTCACTGAGGCAGGCGGGAGCCGTCCGCCTCTTCGCCCGCAAGGGCGGAGCTATCCTTGCGAACCTTTCGGATTTTCCCTAGGCGTGCAATTGGCCGATGGTTGCCAAGCAGATCGCGCAATGCACGTGGTCTGGTTACCCATCACTCGCCGCGTGTGTGAGTAGCGGCGCCCGCAGGCCTCCGTCGAGTTGCGCGGACGTTCGCGGCTGCCGCCCAAGAGCGTGGGGCGTGAAGGGCAAACACAATAAACCTCCGTATAACTCTCCCGATCCTTTTTCGGTATCGGACCGTTACGCACGCACGATTGAGTCAAGAGTCTCGGTCCCCTTAGTCTAGCTGCTAATCGGACGCGCCGACTGCAGGTGACAAGATGTCCACGATCCCGGCCAGAAAGATTGAGCGCAACCGCAATAAGCCGGACAGCCGAATCACGCACGTGCACCGCAGGCAAGCACTTGCGACGACGAAGAAGTCCGCTGCTTCGCCTTGGGAGGCGACACATGAGAGTCAAGCTCTGCGCGCGGTGTCCCTATGCGCCGCGAGACTTGGCAGGCCACTACGATCCCGCTGGTGTTCTTCACGTCTGCGCGAAGTGCGACGGCGAGCGAGAGACGAGCAACAACCACTACCCACGCACGGCCCACAGGAGACAAAAATGCGCAACAGGTCCCAATATCTTTGGAACGGCGCAGCCAAGCGCTGCGCGATCTGTGACGGAAAGTTTGGCCTCATCCGGTACTACTCCTGGCGAACTGCGCTCTGTTCAAAGAAGTGCGCTGACCGCTTCAAGGCCCGTCGGGACGACGACCGCAGATGGTTGCGTCGACTTCAAGCCGCCTGACAACGCTTGCGCGAGCATCATGCGATAATTTCCCGAAGTTCGGGATTTCGAAGCAAGGAGGCTGCCCAGTGAACCTTCCAGGCAAACTCGTCCTGTCGAGCTGTCTTTGTTGCCTGTTTGCGATGGAGGTCCGGGCACAAGATGGACAAAGCGAGGCCGGGCTTCGTCACCATCCGCCGCAGGATCAGCTCCTGCACGAGAAGTTCTATTTAACCTGGCACATGCCCGACCGCCCGTCCGTCAGCTGCTGCAATGATGCGGACTGCTATCCGACTGAAATCAAGTACGTCGACGGCAACATCTACGCAAAGCGCAGAGAGGATGGAAAGTACATTCTCATTCCGCCGGAAAAGGTAGACCGGAACAGGGACAATCCGGATGGCAGAAATCACCTCTGCGCTCCCCCGCCTAATGCCTCCCACCCGTCCGATACCGTGTTCTGCTTCGCATTGGGGGGCGCCACATGAGATTCGTCTTGGTGAACGGAAGGCCAGCCCGCCGGCAATCCTTCTGTTTGATGTGCAATCAGCCGATCGGAGCAAGCTACCTGCGCGAAATCGGGACGCACCTCACTTACTGTGATCACGATTGCTACGCGGATCACTGCAACAGCGCCTTCCTGCTTCTCGAAAACCAGGAAGAGCATCATGAGCCCCTGACGGCCAGGTAGGTTTTGGCCTTCCCGCGCATCCGAGCAAGAAGAAATCACCGACGACATCTGCCGAACGATCAACCAATCCGGCCGCCGGAGACGAGTCCTCGCGGTCGGTGGAAAGGACCACTACGATGAGAGCTCATAACATCAGCCGCAAGACACCCAATCGGATGGAATCGGCAATCGTCGGCACTGATTCAAGGACGTCGGAGCCGAGGTCATTGCAGTTGCTCAATGCATCAGCCAGGCCTGGACAGCATCGCAGCCTTGTTCGGCGCACGCGAGAACCCTCAGTATCGCAGAACGCAATGGCGGAGCTTCTGGCCGACATCGAAGGCCTACCCATTCTGGTCCGTTTGCTCGTCCAAGATGTCCCCGCGCAAGCGGGAACCGACCTTGCCTACAACGATGCAGACCTTCATTCGCTGCTGTCGAGCACGCTCGAAAAGATGGTTGAGCGGATGCGGGGATCGCCGCTGCGGCGTGACAACCACTCAAAACAGCCGGTCGCGATTGTTGAACTGATATCGAACGGAAACCCTTTGCTCTGGCCGCCGGCCCTGCGAAATGAAACGGAGCTGTGCGTGGGCTCGCTGGAGCTCGATCTTATCGATCGAACCGCGAAGCGTGGCGACCGTCGCATCGATCTGCGGCCGCGCGAGTTTCAGTTGCTCAAATACATGATGCAACGGAGTGACAAATTGCTGACGCGGGCTAACCTCTTGAAAGAGGTATGGCACTATAAATTCGTTCCTGAAACGAATCTTGTCGATGTTCATATGGGCCGGCTGCGTCGCAAGGTCGATGGGCCAGATGAGGTCCCCATGATTCGCAATGTCCGGGGCGTTGGCTTCGTTCTAAGCGCGACTCCGTTCCTGCCTGGTTCGCCGCCGAGACCCGCCGAACGATCGACAACCTGACCATCGGAAACGATCCTCCGCGGTTGGTGAAAGGGCGTTGCTATCACAGACCCTCGCTTGGCCAGTGCGATGCGGCAGATAAAACGATTACAAAGGATTCTTGCGGATGTTCGACTATAACGGGAGTTTTCAATCTGCCATTGCCGCTCTGAAACGTGAGCGCCGCTATCGCGTCTTCGCTGACCTGGAGCGCAAGGTGGGACAGTTCCCCCATGCGCTCTGGAACAGCCCGAGCGGCAAGCGGGATGTCGTGGTCTGGTGCTCGAACGATTATCTCACCATGGGCCAGCATCCGAAGGTAATCGAAGCGATGTGCGCCGCCGCGCGCTCGATGGGGGCCGGCGCTGGCGGAACACGCAACATTTCGGGTACGAATCGGGCCCTGGTGGAGCTGGAGGCTGAGCTTGCGGACCTGCACGGCAAGGAGGCGGCGCTCGTATTCACTTCGGGCTACGTGTCCAACCATACCGGCATCGCGACGATCGCCAGACTCCTTCCTGACTGCCTGATCCTATCCGATGCGCACAATCACAACTCGATGATCGAAGGCGTGCGTACCGCTGGCTGTGCCAAGCAGATATGGCGCCACAACGATGTTGCGCAGCTGGAGCTGCTGCTCTCGCGCGCAGCGCCCGGCCGCCCGAAGCTGATCGTATTCGAGAGCGTGTATTCGATGGACGGCGATGTAGCCCCACTCGAAGTGATCTGCGACCTTGCGGAGCGCTATAACGCGATGACCTATCTCGACGAAGTGCACGCCGTTGGCATGTACGGGCCACGCGGCGCCGGGATCGCCGAGCGAGACCGGGTGATGGCGCGCATCGACGTCATCGAGGGAACGCTTGCAAAAGCTTTCGGCACACTTGGCGGCTACATCGCCGGCAGCAGCGCGCTCGTGGATGCAGTCAGATCCCATGCTCCCGGATTCATCTTCACGACGGCGTTGCCGCCTGCGGTGGCGGCAGCTGCGACCGCCTCGATCATCTATCTCAAGACATCGGGTGCAGAGCGCGCGGGCCAACGCGCCGCCGTGGCAGCGACCAAGGCAGCCCTGCGGGAAGCTGGCCTGCCGGTGCTGGCCACAGAGACGCATATCGTTCCGGTCATGGTCGGCAATCCCGAGCTGTGCAAGCAGGCGAGCGATCTCCTGCTTGACCAGCACGGGATCTACATCCAGCCGATCAATTATCCGACGGTCCCCCGGGGCACCGAGCGATTGCGGATTACCCCGACCCCCGCGCATGACATCAGGCTGATCCGGCAGCTGGCTGACGCCATGGTTTCGGTGTGGCGGGAACTTGATCTGCCGCTCGGAACAGATTGTCGGCCTGGAGAGCCGCATGCGCAAACGGTCGCAGCCAGCGGCTAGCCAAGCGACGCCGTGCTCGATCCATTACAATTTCGATTTTGGCTTCCACCAGCAGCACGTCGCGCTGTCGATGGCCCGGGCATCGACCGCTCTAATAGCTATGATTGATCGATTTTGCAGATTTATTTTACATTTATTATCTGTTGGATTGATGACTTGCGGGCCGCGATATTGGCATTGAAAGCCCAAATGGAGCCAACTCGTGACCCTTATCTCAGCCAGCAAACCTGCCGGACCGCTGAACGACACGGGCGGCACCCGCCTCGCCTCCACCACCCAACGATGGTCCGGCCGGAACGCCCGCGAAATCGTACCGGGCCTTTTTCTCACCTCGATGGTAGCAGGCGCGTCGTTCGCCATCAGAATGCTGCCGGGGATGACGACATTCAGCCCCCTGATCCTGTCGATGGTTATTGGGATTGTGTATCACATCATCGTAGGCACGGCGACCTGGGCGAAACAGGGCGTGACGTTCAGCCTCCGCCGGCTGCTTCGTGTCGCCATCATCCTGCTCGGACTCCAATTGACCTCAAGCCAGGTCATCGAGATCGGCAGCCGAGGTCTCGGCATCATCGCAGCAACTGTGCTTGCCACATTCACCTTTACCGTCTGCATCGGAAAATTCCTGGGCGTCGAGCCCAAACTTGCGCAGCTTATCGCGGCTGGAACGTCAATCTGCGGCGCGTCGGCAATCTTTGCCACCAATACCGTCACCAAAGCCGATGACGAGGACGTGGCCTACTCAGTCGCCTGCGTAACGGTCTTCGGGTCGGTCGCGATGTTTGCCTATCCGCTTCTCCCCGGCCTTCTGCATCTGGACCCGCACGGGTTCGGACTTTGGGCCGGCGCATCGATCCATGAGATTGCGCAGGTGGTCGCTGCGACATTCCAGGACGGACAACAAGCTGGTGAGTTTGGAACGATCGCCAAGCTGACGCGCGTTTTGCTGCCGGCGCCAATGGTCATTGCGATCGGGCTAATGGCTGTGCGCGGTACAAAGCATCGGATATCAGGGGCGGGCACAGTATCGGCTCGTCCGCCGGTGCCGTGGTTCGTGCTCGGATTTGTGGCGCTGGTCGGGGTCAACAGCCTGGTGACGATCCCAGCCGAGGCCAAGGCATCGATCGTTGCTGCGACGACATTCCTGCTATCGATTGCACTAGCCGCGATGGGGCTGGAAACAAACATCCGCAAACTGGCGTCGAGAGGCTTTCGGCCCGCTCTGCTTGGCGCATTCGCTTTCTTGTTCATTGCGACCTTCAGCCTCACGCTGATCAAACTGACGGGATGACACGCCATGACCTTGGAACAGCTTCGCATTTTCATCGCGGTTGCGGAAAAACAGCACGTGACGCGGGCCGCAAGCGAACTTAATTTGACGCAATCAGCAACGAGCGCCGCTATCGCGGCGCTCGAAACGCGTTACGCGATCAAGCTGTTTGACCGCATCGGCCGCGGCATCGTGCTGACCCAGACCGGCCGGGATTTCCTGAATGAGGCCCGCGAAGTTGTGGCGCGCGTCAAGACCGCGGCGCAGGTCTTGGACGATTTGGCTGGCCTTAAGCGTGGCTCGCTGAGCCTGGCAGCGAGCCAGACCGTAGCGAATTATTGGTTGCCACCACGCGTCGACGCGTTTCGGAAGGCCTATCCAGCCATCGATCTGCGCGTGAGTATCGCAAACACCGAGCAGGTCGCCCAGGCCGTCAATCGGGGAACCGCAGACCTCGGCTTCGTTGAGGGCGATGTGCACGATCCTTCGCTGGCTATTCGGAGAATGGAAGGTGATTCATTGGCGGTCGTGGTCGGAACAAGCCATCCGTGGACCGGCAAGATGCGCATTACACCAAAGCTTCTGACGGAGACATGCTGGATTCTGCGTGAGCCCGGCTCCGGCACCAGATCCATGTTCGAGGCCGCGCTCAAGAAATTTGACGTAAAATTGTCCGACCTCGATATCCGGCTTGAGCTGCCATCGAACGAAGCCGTGCGTGTTGCTGTGGAATCCGGCGACTGTGCTACCGCTATTTCCGATCTGGTCGTGGTGCAGTCGCTGGCTGCCGGAACACTTCATCGCGTCAAGATCGATCTGCCGAAGCGATCGTTTTTCGCTCTACGACATAAGGAACGTTATGCGAGCCAGGCAGAAAAAGCCCTATTTGCCTCTTTCCGGATGTAAATGAAGGGGTTTGCCGATCACGCCCGCTTAAGGGAATCGGAAGCGATGCGTAGCGCGAGGCCACGAGCTCTTTCATCCTGGTGGGCGGTCGGGACAAATGATCTCCACCCGGCCACTCGGGCCGGGATGAATGGCGAGCCTGAAGCCGTGCAGCTTTACGATCGCAGCCACAAGACTGAGGCCAAGGCCCACGCCCGGCGTGTTCCGAATCTTGTCGGACCGGTAGAAACGCCGCAGCACGGCCTCCCGCTCCTGTTCGCTGATGCCGCAACCAGTGTCGCTGACGCGCACGATGGTCTCGTTGTCGCCGCGTATCAGCTCAATGTCTACCCGACCGCCTTCGGGCGTAAACTTGATGGCATTGTCAACGAGGTTGGCGACCGCCTCAAACAGGAGATCCCGGTCGCCGCACACGCCAAGCCGGTGCTTCACGTCGACGCGCAAGTCGACATTCTTGTTCTCGGCGATCGGCTCGTAGATATCGCATACCTCCCGCAGCATTTCGTGCAATGAGATGGTGCCGAAGGCCGCCGACCGCCGGCTGTTTTCGATTTCGGCCAGGCGCAACAGCGCGGTGATGATCGTCAGCGACTGGTCGATATTTGCGATCGCCTTGTCGACCACCGTCTGGAGCTGTTCCAGCGTGGTGGCGTTGGTGCGGCCACGCTCCAGTGCCAGCCGCGCCCGCGTCAGCGGCGTTCGCAAATCGTGGGCGATGTCGTTACCTACCCCGGCGAGCGCATGGATCATCGTTTCCATTTCATCGAGCATGCCGTTGACGATGACGGCGAGCTTCGAAAACGGCTCGTCGGTGTCGCGGTGTGGAAGCCGCTCGCGCAGATTGCCGGCGATGATGCGCTGGACGCGCTGATTTACCTCCTCGACCCGCTTCTGGGCGCGCATGCTGAGCCACGCGCCAGCCAGCAGGCACAGGCAAAGCGCCGGCAATAGACCCAGGGCCAGCGCCTGAGCGACGACATGGGAAATCTCCCTGGTTTCGTCGACCTCTCGTCCGATGACCAACGCGTCGCCATTCGGCATGTGCCGGGCGATCGCGCGGATCACGTGGGTCTCCCGCCCAGCCGGAAGTATTCGCTCGACCGAGACGCTTTGGACAGAATCATTCGACTTAAGCTCGGGCGGGAACCTTTCCAGATTGCCCGTTACCTTGCGGCCGTCCGCGCCGAACAGGCCGGCATATTGAACGCCTCGGGAATCCTGCTTCAGATGCTCATCGATCGCATCCAGCCGACGTTCGTTGGGCAAGCCGGCGATGAAGTTCAGTTGACTGGCGATCATTCTGTCGGACCGCGCGATCAGGTAGTGATCGGTCTGCCAATAGATGAAGCCGAACAGCACGACAACGAAAACCGAGAACACGCCAGCCACTGCCAGCGCCCACTGAAAGGTGTTCGAACGTATGATTTGGGCCTGACGCATCTGATTTCGCCGCGCGGATGTCCTGTTCAACGTGTGCGACGGCGCGTTGCTAGCGGCCATATGCGCCTTATGGTCCGGTGCGAAGAATGAAACCGGCTCCGCGGACATTGTGGATCATAGGGGTTTCGTCCGGTCCATCGACCTTGTGGCGCAGCCGGCCCATATGCACGTCCACCAGGTTCGTCGCCGGCACGAATTTATAGTTCCAGACTTCCTCCAGCAGCATCGCTCGCGTCAACAGCTGATCGCTGCGTTGCATCATGTATTCGAGCAGGCGAAACTCGCGCGGCAACAGATCGATCACGCGATCGCCGCGTTTGGCGGTGCGCTCGATCAGGTCGAGCTCGAGCGGCCCCGCGCGCAACGTCGTCTCGCGTGACTCTGCCGGTCGGCGCAGCAACGCCTCCACCCTGGCGACAAGCTCCACCAGCGCGAACGGTTTGGTGAGATAGTCGTCACCCCCCATCCGCAATCCGCGCACGCGATCATCGACCGCCCCCAGCGCGCTCAGCACCAGCACCGGAGTGCGGACTTGATCCTTCCGCAATGCCTCGATCACCGTGAGGCCGTCCATTCCCGGCAACAGCCGGTCGACGATCATGGCGTCGGGCCGCGATGAGCGAGCCTTGTCGAGGCCTTCTATGCCGTTGGCCGACCATTCGACTTCAAAACCGCGGTCGGCGAGTTCGGCCGCAATTTCCTCGGCCGTTTCGCTGTCATCCTCGATCAGAAGCACTTTCGCCATCAGTTCATTCTCAGCCGCCGCTAAGGCTTTCGCGCCGCGCACGGTGCTCGAGCCTGAAATTCTAGGGTTCATATGCTTGCTCGAGACCAGAGGCATAATGTTAACGGCCCGCAAATGCCATGGGAAAAGAGCCAGACGGCGCTGCCCGCCTCACTCTTGGGGGCAGTCGGCGAGGCGGCGCCGTCCTCTCTGCGGCCAATCTGAACACCGCCTCCGGGGGCAAGCGCGGTGAGGCCGCTCAAGAGGAGACATAGGCCCGAAAAATCGGGTGCACCATTAAATAGGGTTTTATAAACGGGGTTTTAGGATCGGCCTGCCGGCCAAAAGCCGCCGAACGAAGGCGTAGGGAACCGGTTTTTCCGGTCAGCAGCCCAGCGGCGATACGCCCGGCGTTGCCGGAGCGCCCGTGGCGTTGGCCGGCGCCATCGTGCCGGGCTCATTGTCGGATCGATGCTGGTGACGACAAGGTCCGTGACCGCGGGTTGAATTGTGCCAGGCGGTGGGCCGCTCGGAATTACCGGGGTCGAGAGCGGCAAAGCGGTGCCATTGGTCGGCGGACCTCCCGGCGCAGAGCTGCATACGGTGGTCGACGAGCTTCCGAGCGGGGACACCGGCGATATGGTCCCGGTCGCACTGCCGACCACTGTCGTTGGAATGGTCCCCAAGGGGTTCGACGACATCGTCGCGGTCGGTGACATCGTCGTGGTCGATAACGTCATCATGGTTGTGGCCGGCATGGATGCGGAGACCGCGCTCGGTCCCGTCGATGACGGCGGCACGGTCGGTGCAGTAATGGAAGGCGACGGCAGAGGTGGTACTGCGGGCGGCGGCGGCGCCGGTATGTTCGAGCCGGCAAATGTGGACATAAATGACGTAGCTGGTTGCGCGGACAGCAGCAGATACGGCGCGGTCGTGTTCGTTGTGGGCGTGGAAGAGGAAGTCGATGTCGTCGGCGCCGCGGAAACCGGTGGCATCGTTCCGGTTGTGCCGCCCACTGCCGACATGGAAGTAACTGGCACCGCCGGCGTTCCAGGCGCGATTTGCGCTGTTGGTGTCGAACAGGTCACGACCGTCCCCGGCGTTGTCGGATCAGACGCCAACGGTACCGGCGCCAGCGTCGTGTCGGGAGTGCCCGGCTGGGTCGTCGCCGAGAACGGGCTCGGGCCGTTCAGCGGGGAAGTCACGATCGCCCCCGGCGTCGATGAAAGTCCCATGGCTGTGCTGCCCATGGTGGAGACCTGCGCAAGGCAAGCGGTGCAGCCCGTCAGCAGGATGGCAGCCGTGAACAGTAAACGCCGCATCGCGACCGCCCTCCTCCGCACCGATCTAGCTTGTCTGCGCCTTGCGCACGGCAACCTTGCTGCCCTCCGCCAGGTCGATCATCGGATTAAGGATCACCTGATCGCCGGGCCTGACGCCATCGTGCACTTCGACCTCCTTGCCGAAGTCACGCGCGATCGTGATCTTCTGCAGATGGGCGGAGCCATTCTCGACCATCGCGACATGCAACCCATTCTGATCGAATACGACGGCGTCGGCCGGTATGATCATCGATGGCGTCTTGCGCGGAATGAACAGCTCGACGGTACAATAGATTCCGGGGCTGAGCGCGCCGTCCGGATTGGGAACGTCGATCTCGGTCAGCAGCGTCCGGCTGCCGGGCTGCAACGCAGTCGCGATCCGTGTCACCTTGCCTGGAAAAGTTCGATCTGGAATCTCGGGGACACGGACCACCGCATCGACGCCCGGCCCAAGCCCGTAGGCCTCGTCCTGGGGGACGAACACCTGGATGCGGATCACGTCGGGGTGCATCAGCGTGAACATGAAGGTCGATCCGGACGTCACCAGGCTGCCGTTGTCGATGTTGCGCTGTGTGATCACGCCATCGAATGGCGCTACGACGCGCTGGTAGGCCTTCTCCTGCTCGAGTATTCGAATCTGGGCTTCTTGAGCGGCAATATTCGACTCAGCCACCGCCACCGCTGCCTGTTGCGCCTGCAGGGTCAGGCGATCATTGTCGCCCTGCTGAAGCGTGAGCCATCCCTGCTTGACCAGCTTGCTGTCGCGCCCATTGGTGACCTCGGCAAGCTCACGGCTTGCCTGCGTCTGCTTCAATGTCGCCTGGTTCTGGGCCAGCGTCGCCTTGGCTTGCGTAATCTGGTGGTCGAGTTCGGGCGCTGTAATGTCTACCAACAGGGCTCCCGCGTTGACCCGATCGCCGATGTCGACGTAGCGCTTTTCGATGTAGCCGTTGGTGCGTGCAAAGATATTCGCCGCCTCAAATGCCGTTGTGGTCGCCGGCAACGTGATGGTGATCTTGCTGTCGCTGGCGCGGACCGCAGCGACGCGAACCTCGGGGACAAAGGTCCTGCTCTGTTGCGCGGTGGCCGCGACGGCGAGTTCGGCCTGGTAATGGCGCCAGCCTCCTGTTCCAAGGCCGCCTACGAGCAGTAGCAGCGCACTTCCGCCGAGCAGCGCCCCGCCGTAGCGGCGTCGCCGCTTGCGCCGAGCATTCGGGAGCGCAACGACGCGATCGGTTTCAGGATCAGGCCGGTCCCTGACATCTTCATTTCTTGTTCGCTCACGGATGTCGGTCATTCCTGGATTTCCTCGAATACACCATGGTGAGGCTTTCCGTCATTGCCTTTGCGCAGCATTGCGAACAGGTAAGGCACGATCAGCAGCGTCGTCGGCGTGGCGAACAGCAGGCCGCCGATGACAGCGCGCGCAAGCGCAGCGTTCTGTTCCTCGCCGGCGCCGCCAATCGCCATCGGGATCATGCCGACGATCATCGCGGCGGCCGTCATCAGCACGGGACGGATTCTGGTATGGCCGGCACTGATGGCGGCCTCAAGGGCGGAGTGTCCCTTCAACTGCTGCTCGCGCGCGAAGGTCACGAGCAGAATAGAGTTCGCCGAAGCAACGCCGACCGCCATGATCGCCCCCATCAGCGACGGC
>WNGI01001042.1_pt1 | contig 22422 bp, 25 predicted proteins | sample 5400621 | NCBI WGS metagenome assembly WNGI01 (sample SAMN13153374, study PRJNA577476) | soil metagenome | isolation source: 20 cm soil or saprolite under Garry oak tree replicate 1 | place: USA:California | collected 2016-06-15
GTGGGGTGTAGCCCTCAGGGTCGGTGTCCACCAGGAGGGTCAGGATGTCGACGGAGGACACGCCGTCGACCATCGCGTGATGGGCCCGGTTCACCAGCACGACACGCCCGCCGCGCAGCCCGGTGACGATGGTCATCTCCCACAGCGGACGCCGCATGTCCAGCGGCCGGGCGAGGATGCGCATCACCAGGCGCCTCAGCGACGCACCGTCTCCCGGCGGCGGCAGCACCTCGCGACGGATGTGGGCGCCAAGGTCGAAATGTGGGTCGTCGACCCAGACCGGGTGCGCGAGGTGCCAGGGCACCCGTTGGATGCGTTGGCGGTAGCGCGGCACCAGGTGGATTCGCTCCTTGATGGTCTCTTCAACACCAAGGGCGCCGCGCCCTCCGGGGACCCGAGATCCGCCTTCGAACACGTACACCGTTCCAATGTCGAGAGGTGTTTGCGCGCGCTCGGCGTACAGGAACCAGGCATCCCGAGCCGAGAGCGGCTCGAAATAGGGCGCGATCTTGGTCGCGGATGCCACGGCGCCATCGTAAGGCTCACTCTGCCGGTAGTCTTTCGGCGCGTTGGCTTCCGTGGTCGAGATCTGGCGCTACCCGGTCAAATCGATGGCCGGCGAGCGCCTCGACTCGTGCACAGTCGCCTCGACCGGCCTTGAGGGCGACCGGCGGTGGGCCCTGGTCGACGGCACCGCAAACCGGGCGGGAAAGCTGCTCACCATCCGCCAGCAGGAGCGCCTGCTCGCCTATCGGGCAAGCCTCAAGGGCGGCAGCATTCAGGTCGTGTCCCCGGACGGGGAGACCTGCCCTCTCGATGCCGGCATGGTCGCCCGACTTGCCGCAGAGGCGTCACGTCCGCTGACGCTGCGCGAGCTCGAGGGCGCGAATTTTGACGACTCGCCCGTCCTCATCGTCAACCTGGCCAGTGTCGCGGCGTTCGCCGTCCAGGCCGGCGTGCTTGTGGACCATCGGCGCTTTCGGGCCAACCTCTACGTCGACGGACTCGAACCGGAAGAGGAGATCGGGTGGTTGGGGCGGAGCGTCGCCACCGGCGACGCGGAGCTGGACGTGGTGAGCCGGTGCGAGCGATGCGTTGTCATCACGCGCGACCCGGACACGACGCTGGCGACACCTGAGCTGTTGCGCGTGCTCACCGATACGCACGAAACGTGCATGGGCGTGTACTGCCGCGTCAGGAAGCCGGGTCGCGTGGCGGCGGGCGACCAAGTTCACGTGGTCTAGGTAACCTTGTCGCCTGCGGCCGGATGGCCACAACCAGGAGGAGAGACATGGCAATAACGTTTGCTTCGGACGAGTGGGCGAAGCAGTTCAAGGACGAGGTCAACAAGTCCAGCGTCTACAAGTCGGCCGCCAAGGGCTGGAAGTGGACGGTCGGGCTGGTCGTCGAGGCTGAGCCGGACAAGAACTTTCCCGAGTCGCGTGGCGTGGTGATGGATCTCTTCGACGGGGAGGCCCGCGACATCAAGGTCGGTCCCGCCGCCGACGCCCAGAAATGCGACTTCGTCATTACCGCTCCGTACTCGCGCTGGAAGCAGGTGGCCACCAAGGAGCTGGACGCGACGAAAGGAATGCTCCAGGGCAAGCTCAAGCTGAAAGGTGACCTACCGACGATCGTGCGCTACACGAAAGCGTCGCAGGAGATGACCGAGTGCACGGCCCGAGTGCCGGTCGAATGGCCGGACGAAAGGTAGACGAGGCCGGACTCGTCCGGTATGCGAGCAGCGAGCCCAGTGCGTTCGCGGGGATGCTCGGTGGTCTGATCGAAGCCAACGTGGTCGCGGACGCTGACAAGAGAAAGGACTTCGACGCGCTGGCTGCGCGAGTCGGCATCTGGGTGACTGACATCGATGAGGGGGTGACCCTGGTATTCGCCGCGGGCCGGTTGACCGTGTACAACGGCCTCGAGCCGAACCGCACTCTCACGATTCGCGCCGAGGCGGGCACGGTGATGAGCCTCAGCAATCTGAAGATCGGGCTCTTCGGCATGCCCGTCTACTACGACGAAGTCGGCAGGGGAGTGGCATTGAAGCTGATGCGGGGCAAGCTGCGGATCGATGGTTTGCTGACGAACATCGCGACCTTGAATCGCGTGACGCGGGTGTTTTCCGTCCAGTGACCAAGCTGGCGGTGTTGGGGGCCGGCAGCATGGGCGCGCAGATCGCTCAGCAGGCGGCGCTCCACGGAATCGAGGTGCGGCTCCAGGATAAGAGCGCGGAGCAGCTGCAGCGGGCGGTCGATTCCAACCGAGGCCATCTCATGCGCCGCGTGGAAAAAGGAAACCTCGACCAGCACGATGCGGAAGCGTCGCTTTCACGCGTGCGGACGACAGACACCCTTGCCGAGGCAGTCGCGGACGCCGACTTTGTCATCGAGGCGGTCTTCGAGGACCTCGCCTTGAAGCGCTCGGTGTTCGCCGAGCTCGATCAGGCCGCGCCACCGGAGGCGGTCCTCGCGAGCAACTCGTCGACGATGGGGATCAGCAAGATCGCAGATGTGGTCGCGCGGCCGGAACGGTGCGTGAACATGCACTTCTTCTTTCCGGTGCTGGTGATGGACCTGGTCGAGGTGGTGCGCGGACCTCACACGTCTGACGAGACGGTGCACAGCGCGATGGCGATGGCGAAACAGATGGGCCGGTCGGCGGTGCTCATCAACAAGGAGATCGAGGGGTTCATCGTCAACCGCATTCTGCACGCCGCCACCCAGGAGGCTTACCGCCTGTTTGATGCCGGCGTGGCGGGGTTCGAGGACATCGATATAGCGGTTGAGAAAGGCCTCAATTGGCCGATGGGTCCCTTCCGACTGGGCGACTTCAGCGGGCTCGACGTCACGTACAACGCTCGGCTGCATATGTACCGGACGACTGGCGAGGAGCGTTTTCGCCCATCACCACAGCTCGAGGCCAAGGTCAAGGCGGGGAAGCTTGGGCGCAAGACCAAAGAGGGTTGGTACACGTATTGAGCATGCCCAGCCGCATCCACCACGTCGGCGTCGCGGTGACCGATCTCGATGAGTCGATTCGAATCTACCAGAGCGCGTTGGGAGCCGAGCTCGTTCATCGCGCCACCAACGAGAAGGAAGGGCTCGAAGCCGCGTTCCTCAAAGTCGGTGACGGTGAGGTAGAGCTGATGGCCGCTCTGCGCGAAGACTCGCCGGTAGGAAAGTTCATGGCCAAGCGCGGTCCCGGCCTTCACCACGTCGCCTACGCCGTGGCCGACATCGACAAGGCGCTCGCCGGCGCGCGGGACTCGGGACTCGAGCTGATCGACAGCGAGCCCCGGATCGGGATGCACGGCACACGCATTGCCTTCCTTCACCCCAAGAGCGTGGGTGGTGTGCTCACCGAGCTGGTCGAAGCATGAGCGACCTACAAAACGACAGTGGCCTCCCTCTCAAGCCGGTGTACTCCGCCGAGGACCGGCGCGCGGAAGAGCCGCTCCCGGGGCATTTTCCGTTTACGCGCGGTCTCCACAAGAACATGTACCGCGGACGCCTGTGGACGATGCGGCAGTACGCGGGGTTTGGCACGGCGGCCGAATCGAACAAGCGGTACCAGTTCCTGCTGAAGCAGGGTCAGACGGGGCTTTCGGTGGCCTTCGACCTGCCCACGCAGATCGGCTACGACTCGGACCACCCGATGGCCAACGGAGAGGTGGGCAAGGTGGGGGTGGCGATCGACTCGCTCGAGGACATGGAGGTCTTGCTCAAGGGCATCCCACTGGACAAGGTCTCGACCTCCATGACGATCAACGCCACGGCCGCGATGCTGCTTCTCCTGTATCAGCTGGTCGCTGAAAAGCAGGGATGCCCGCCGGAGAAGATCACCGGCACGGTGCAGAACGACATCCTCAAGGAGTATGCGGCGCGGGGGACCTACATCTTTCCTCCAAAGCCGTCGATGCGCTTGATCACCGATCTCTTCGCCTACTGCGGGCGCAGCCTGCCGAACTGGAACACGATCTCGATCTCGGGCTACCACATTCGCGAGGCAGGATCGACGGCGGCGGAGGAGATCGCATTCACGCTGAGCCACGCGATTGCGTATGTCGAGGCGGCGCAAGTTGCAGGTCTTCAGGTCGACGAGTTCGCGCCGCATCTCTCTTTTTTCTTCGCCTCGCATATGGACTTCTTCGAAGAGGTGGCGAAGTTTCGTGCCGCCAGGCGTATGTGGGCGCGCATCATGCGCGACCGCTTCCACGCCACCGATGAAAGGTCACAGGCTTTGCGCTTCCACACGCAGACCGGTGGAGTGACGCTCACCGCTCAGCAGCCGCTGAACAACGTGGTCCGCACCGCGCTCGAGGCGATGAGCGCGGTGCTCGGCGGCACGCAGTCGCTTCACACCAACGCGTACGACGAGGCGCTGGGACTCCCATCGCAGAATGCAGCCGAGCTCGCGCTGCGTACGCAGCAGGTGATCGGTTACGAGACGGCAGTGCCGCTGGTCGCGGATCCGCTCGGCGGTTCGTACTACGTGGAGAACCTCACCGATCGTGTAGAGGATGAGGCGCAGGCGATCATGGCGGAGGTCGACGAGCTGGGCGGGGCGGTGGCGTGCATCGAAAGGGGCTGGACGCAGCGGCGAATAGGCGACAGCGCTTACCGGCTGCAGCGGCGCGTTGAGTCGGGCGAGCGCGTTGTGGTCGGCGTCAACCGGTACGCGGAAACCGACGCTGAGCCCGTCGAGATCATGAAGATCAGCCCCCGCCACCAGGTCGCGCAATCCCGTGCGCTGAAGCGACTGCGAGCGCGCCGCTCCAAAGAAGTGGTCGACCGGCACCTGGCCGAGATCGATCGCGTGGCGCGCGGCATGGACAACCTGATGATCCCTCTCAAGGCGGCGCTCGCGGACTACGTGACGATTGGCGAGTGCTGCGCCGTGCTGCGCGGCGTGTTTGGGGAATATCGACCCGGGGAGGCGGCATGAGCGACGAATATCCGGCGGTGATCCCGATGGTCGCCTACGAAGATGGGGCCGCGGCGATGGATTGGCTGACGCGTGCGTTCGGCTTCCGCGAGCGAGCGAGGATGATCGGAGAAAACGGGCGGCTCAGTCACGGCGAGATGGAGGCGGGCGAAGGGATGATCATGCTGGCCACGCCGTCACCCGATTACCACGGACCGAAGCGCCACCGCGAGGAATGCGACGCTGCGCGGAAATGGTCGGAAGTGCCGTTCATCATCGACGGAGTGCTGGTGTACGTCGATGATGTGGACGCCCACTACGAACGGGCCCGCGACGCGGGAGCCACGATTCTCTCCGAGGTCGAGTCGGGCGGGCCCGGCAAGCGGTATCGCGCCGAAGACCTCGAGGGTCACCGCTGGATGTTCATGGAGCGCTGATGGCATCCACCCCTCGGCACAAAAAGGTCGATCCCCTCAACCAGCTGCGCCAGCGCAAGTACGAAGCCGGGCACGGCGACGCCGAGGCGTTCGACCGTCAGCACTCCAAAGGGAAGCTGACCGCCCGCGAGCGGATCGCGCGCCTTGTCGACCGAAACTCGTTCGAAGAGATCGACATCTTCGCGACGCACCGTGCGTCCGGTTTTGGCCTCGAGGGCCGGCGCGTTCCCGGCGACGGAGTGGTCACAGGCATGGGGAAGATCGATGGGAGGGACGTGGTCCTATTCAGCCACGACGCTTCCGTTTTTGGCGGGTCGCTCGGTGAGGTGTTTGCGGAGAAGGTGATCAAGGTCATGGATCTGGCGCTGCGCAACCGCATCCCGATCATCGGCATCAACGACTCAGGCGGCGCGCGCATCCAGGAGGGGGTCGTTTCGCTGGCGGGCTACGCAGAGATCTTCTGGCGCAATGTCGAGGCGAGCGGCCTGATACCGCAGCTCAGCCTGATCCTGGGGCCATGCACCGGGGGCGCCGTGTACTCGCCCGCGATGACGGACTTCACTTTCATGGTCCACGAGCTCGGCTACATGTTCATCACCGGGCCCGAGGTGATTCGCGTCACGACGGGTGAGGAGGTGACCTTCGACTCGCTCGGAGGCGCCGAGGTGCACAACGTCAAGTCGGGCGTCGCGCACTTTCTTGCCGAGTCAGAGGATGAGTGCTTCGCGCAGGTCCGCCGCCTCTTCAAGTACATCCCACAGAGCTTCGACCAGCAAGCACCGCTCGGCGAAGCGACCGACGACCCGGAGCGCGCAGCGCCAGGCCTCGCGACGATCATCCCTGACAACCCCAAAGAGCCTTACGACATCAAGGACGTGATCGGCATGGTCGTCGACCACGGTGACTTTTTCGAGGTCCAGCCGTATTTCGCGATGAACATGGTGGTGGGGTTCGCTCACCTTGACGGCCACCCGATTGGCGTGGTGGCCAACCAGCCGAAGGTGATGGCCGGATCGCTGGACATCAATGCATCCGTGAAAGCTGCTCGATTCGTTCGGTTCTGCGACGCGTTCAACATCCCGCTGGTCACGTTTGTGGACGTGCCGGGCTTTCTCCCAGGCACCGCGCAGGAGTACGGCGGGATCATTCGCCATGGCTCGAAGCTTCTATACGCGTTCAGCGAGGCGACGGTGCCGAAGCTGACCGTGATCACGCGCAAGGCGTACGGCGGCGCCTACTGCGTGATGTGCTCGAAGCACATCCGGGCGGACTTCAACGTCGCGTGGCCGACCGCGGAGATCGCCGTGATGGGCCCGGAGGGTGCGGTGAACATCATCTTCCACCGCGAGCTGTCGTCCGCCGCCGACCCCGTAAGCCGGCGGCGAGAGCTTGTCACCGAGTACACGGAGCGGTTCGCCAATCCTTACATCGCCGCCGAGCGCGGGTACATCGATGACGTGATCGAGCCTGGCCGGACGCGTCTCGAGCTCATCCGCGCGCTCCGGATCGCTTTGCGCAAGGAGCGCCGGCGCAGTCCGCGCATGCACGGGAACATCCCTTTGTAGGGCGGGGCGGGAACCCATTGGTGCCTGAAACCCGCCGGAGCATGCGCTGGCGGCACTGGGCAGAGCCGGAAACCCGCCGGAGCCGGCACTGCGGCATTCTCAGACCCGGATCAGTCGGCCTTTCATAATTGACTCGTGCCAACTCAGGACGCGCAGGGCCGGTGGATTTCCGACGACCGACTGCAGTACTGGGACGGTGCCGCGTGGCGGCCGCTAGGTGCTCAGGCTGCCCGCAAGAGCTCGGCCGTTCCAGCGGTGCTGATCGGATGTGGCTTCGTGCTCGTGGTCGTGCTCGTACTTGTCATCGGCCTGACGGTCCTCGCGTTCAACAGCTCGGACTTTCAGCATGCCTTCTGCAACGGATGGGCGAACAGCGCCTCTGGCAACACCGCCTGCCCCCTCCACCCGTCCTCTCCTTGATGATTTGAAGCTTCTCGAATATCAAGCCAAGGAGGTTCTCTCCTCACTTGGCATAGCCATTCCCGCGGGTAGGGTCGCGCGCTCACCTGAGGAGGCCGCGGCTGCATGCGCTGAGCTGGGTCCGGTCGCGGTCAAGGCGCAGGTCCCGGTCGGCGGGCGCGGGAAAGCAGGCGGCATCAAGCTCGCCGCCACGCCGGAGGAAGCACGCAAGGCCGCCGCGCAGATCATCGGAATGGACATCAAAGGATTCAAAGTCCCGCTCGTGTACTGCGAGACGGCTCTCGAGATAGGGCGAGAGATCTATCTCGGGTTCACGGTCGATCGCGATGCGCGTGCCAACATCCTCATGCTCTCCGCGAAGGGCGGCATGGAGATCGAGCAGGTGGCCGAGGAATCGCCCGAGTCGATCGCGCGCCTGTATCCGAATCCCTGGCGAGGGCCGCTGGATTTCGAGCTCACGCAGCTCGTCTTTGACGCGGGGCTTGGCGAGCTGGCGCGGCCGCTCACCGCTCTCATCAAGAAGCTGTATCGCGCGATTCCTGAGCTTGACGCGATCACGGCGGAGATCAATCCGCTGGTCGTGACGAAAAGCGGGGAGGTGATCGCGGGCGACGCGAAGCTCGAGGTCGACGAAAACGCGGCGTGGCGGCGCAAAGACCTCGAAGAGCGCTACGGCGGGGTGGTCGAAGGCGACCCCTATGAGGTCGAGGCCAAAAAACGCGGCCTTACCTACGTATCGCTGGATGGCGAGATCGGAATCATCGGCAACGGCGCGGGTCTCTGCATGAGCACGCTCGACCTCGTCCAGCGCGCGGGCGGGCGGGCGGCCAATTTCTGCGACATCGGCGGTGGCGCGAAAGCCGAGGTCGTTGAAAACGCCCTGGCGGTCATCCTCATGAACCCTCGCGTGAAGGGCGTTTTGATGAACGTTTTCGGCGGCATCACGCGTGGGGACGAGGTGGCCAAGGGTCTCGTCCGTGCTCGTGACAACTTGAAGATGCAGTTGCCGCTCGTCGTCCGCCTCAGCGGAACGCGCGAGGAGGAAGGCCGCAAGATCCTCAAGGAAAACGGCATCGAGCCGGGCGCGAATGCATGGGAGGCAGCGCAGAAGATCGTTGAGCTGGCGCGTGTGAAAGCATGAGCATTCTTCTCGACGCCTCCACCCGCGTGATCGTCCAGGGCATCACCGGCCGCGAAGGGTCTTTTCATACCGAGCAGATGCAGGCGTTGGGCACGAAGGTGGTCGCTGGCACGAGCCCCGGCAAAGGCGGGGCCACGCACCTCGGCGTGCCGGTCTTCAACACCGTGGCCGATGCTGTGAAAGAAACCGGCGCCAACGCGTCTGGAATCTTCGTGCCGCCGCCCTTCGCGCCGGACGCGATCATGGAGGCCGCCGCGGCCGGGATCACACTGATCGTTTGCATCACAGAGGGCATCCCGATCCAGGACATGATCAAGGTGAAGGACTTCCTCCGCGACCATCCCGCTGCGCGCCTGCTTGGCGCCAACTGCCCCGGCTTGATCACTCCTGGCGTGGCGAAGATCGGAATCATCCCCCAGACGATCACGATGCCGGGCCACGTCGGACTCGTCTCGCGCAGCGGCACGCTGACCTATGAGGTTGGGTCGGCTCTTTCCGCGTCCCGCATGGGACAGTCGACGATCGTTGGCATCGGTGGCGATCCGGTCCTTGGATTGACCTTCAAAGATGTGATCGAGCTCTTCGAGCAGGATCCCGCGACCACCCACCTGGTCGTCATCGGAGAGATCGGTGGCAGCGACGAAGAGCACGCGGCCGAGCTGCTTGGGCGTGGCAGCCGGCTCAAGACGGTCGCCTTCATCTCTGGACGGACGGCGCCAGAGGGCAAGCGCATGGGCCACGCCGGGGCAATCATCTCTGGCAACCGCGGCACCGCCAAGAGCAAGGAAGAGGCTTTTCGCAAGGCCGGCGTCGCGGTCGCGGAGACGACCGATGATATCGTCGGGCTACTGAAATGATGGCCAGGCCGCTGTCCCTCACCCGGGCAGTTCCTGCTCAGAGGATGCGTGACCTCGCGTTGCTCGCGGGCCTTCTCACCTGGCTTGCCTACACGCGCATGTACTTCCTGCTGCAGGCGGCGCACCTTACGGCCCCGCCCTGTCCCTTCTACTACTTCACCGGCCACCCGTGTCCCTTCTGCGGCGGAACGCGATCGTTCGCGTACATGTGGGAGGGAGACCTCGCCGACGCCGTCAGGCTCTACCCGCTTGGCCCGCTGCTGTTCGCGGGCACGTTGGCGGGTGTGGCGGGTCTGGTCGCGGGCGCGGTGACAGGGCGGACATGGGTGCCGCGGCTCACCGGCTTCCAGTGGCGCGTGCTGGCCATCGGCGTGGTGAGCGCAGTCACGGTGAGCTGGGCGCTGAAGGTCTTCATCCTCGGCAACTAGCCAAGTCCGTCGCATCGGTCCAGACGAGTGGAAGGTCTTTCGCAAGATCAGGCTCGCATCGCTGCAAGAAGCGCCCTACGCATTCGGATCGACCTATGAGGCCGAGGTCGGAGCGAGCGAGGAAAGCTGGCGCCACCGGCTCTCCGAACGGACCAGGTTCCTCGCCGAGGTCGAGGGAAAGGTGGTCGGCACGGTCGGCGCCGGCCCGGGCGAGTTCGACGGCTCCGCTTCGCTGACCGCGCTCTGGGTTGATCCGGACTATCGCGGCCGGGGAGTCGGCTCCGCGCTCGTCGACGCGGTGGTGGAGTGGGCCAAAGGCAGGGGATTCAACCAGGTCCTGCTGTGGGTCACCGAGGTGAACGAGAACGCTCAGACGCTCTACGAGCGCCATGGCTTCGGACGCACCGGCAGGGTCATCGAGGTGCGGCCGCTCGAGCCGACGGTTGAATACGAGATGGCCAAGGTTCTGTAGCCCTTGGTGGCGACCATGCAACGATTGATGACGTGGACTTCGATCTAACTCCTGAGCAGCAGGCCATCCGCGAGACATGCAGAGATTTCGCCCGCGAGGTAGTCGCTCCGGCGGCGGAGGAGCTAGACCGCGAGCACAAGTTCGGCTACGACGTCGTGCGGCAGATGGGAGAGCTGGGTCTGTTCGGCCTGCCCTTTCCGGAGGAGTACGGTGGCGCCGGCGGCGATTTTCTCTCACTGTGCCTGGCGATCGAGGAGATCTCTCGCGCCGACACAGGAGTCGGCATCACGCTCGAGGCAGCGGTTTGCCTGGGAGCGTCACCCATCCACGATTTCGGCACCGCTGAGCAGAAGGAGAGGTGGCTGCCGGACCTTCTTGCGGGGCGCAAGCTTTGGTCCTTCGGCCTGACCGAGCCCGAAGCGGGCTCTGACGCCGGCGCGACCAAAACCCGGGCTGAAGCGCGCGATGGCAAATGGGTGATCAACGGCGCGAAGCAGTTCATCACCAATTGCGGCACCGACATCTCAGCCGGCGTGACTGTGACCGCCGTGACCGGTAAGGCGAACGGGGGCGGCGTGGAGATCAGCGCGATCATGATTCCGACCGGCACGCCGGGCTATCACGTGCTGCCGTCGTATCGCAAGCTTGGGTGGCATTCGTCCGACACGCATCCACTGAGCTTTGAAGACTGCGCTGTGCCGAAGGAAAATCTTCTCGGCGCGCAGGGTGGCGGTTACCGGCAGTTCCTCCACACGTTGATGGGCGGTCGCATCGCAATCGCGGCGCTGTCGGTGGGCCTTGCGCAGGCTTGTCTCGACGCGTCACTCGCCTATGCGAAGGAGCGGCGAACCTTCGGCGTGCCCATCTCAAAGCACCAGGCAATTCAGTTCAAGCTCGCCGACATGGCGATGGAGACCGAGCTCGCTCGCACGATGGTTTATCGCGCCGCGGCGGCTTACATGCGAGCCGGCGACCAAACGCCGGATGAGACGCGGATGCTGGCCGCTATGTGCAAGCTCTACGCGTCGGAGACCTCCAAGCGCGCCGCCGACCAGGCGGTGCAGATCCACGGTGGGTACGGCTTCATGGAGGACTACCCGGTAGCGCGCTTCTGGCGCGATGTGAAGGTCAACGAGATCGGCGAAGGCACCTCCGAAGTCCAAAGAATGCTCATAGCCAGGCTGCTGGGATGCTAACTAGAAAAAAGTGACTTCCCCGCCTGCGGGGAAGGTGGCGCAACGCGCCGGAAGGGGAGGGTGGAGCCCAGCTAGGCCTCTTTAGCGATAGACCCCGTTATGGCCCAGGCTGTGCAGGCCGACGTTCGGAAAGTAAGTCAGCCCGTGATCCTCTGACCCCACCGGGATCTTGGCAATCAGCGCTCCGGTCACAGTCGACATCACGTAAACGGTCCGGCTGAAACGGCCTGAGGCCCACAGCTGCGTGCCGTCGGGGTTGAGCTGCAGCATGTCCGGGCTGCCGCCTCCGGCGATGTACCACTTCGCCGACACCTCCTGCGTCGCGAAGTCGATGACCGAGAAAGATCCATCGAGCCGGTTGGAGACATACAGCGACTTTGTGTCGCGAGAGATCTGCAGGCCGTGCGCTCCGCGGCCGGTGGGGATGAACTTGACCTCCTTCATCGCGATCGGGTCGATCACCGAGACGCCCATCCGTCCCTGATTGGTGACGTAGAAGAAGCGCCCGTCCGGGGAAAGCTTGACGTCGATCGGCAGCCCGCCGACCTGGACATAGCCCGCGAGCGCCATGTTGTTGATGTCGACCTTGACCACCTTTCCCGTGTACTCCGTCGAGATCATCAGGTAGCTGCCGTCCGCGCTGAAGTCCAGGTGGTCGGCGCCGGCCCAGGGGATGCCCACCGACTTCAGCAGGTGCCAATCGTGAGGGTCGCGAAACTCAACCCTCTGCAGGCGTTCGACCACGTCGACCGCTTTCGTGCCGTCAGGCGTGAAGTAGAGGTTGTAGGGAAAAGGAATCGAGATCGAGCCCGACGGCTTGCCCGTGTGGATATCCAGGACCGTGAGCTTGCTGGACCCTTCGTTGTCGACGTAGAGCTGGGTCATATCCCACGACGGCGTGACGTGATGGGGGATAAAACCGACACCGTAATGGTCGATTACCGTGAACGTCAGGGGATCGATCACGTCCACGGTCCCTGCCGTGCTGTTCGGGACGTAAACGCGTGGCGGGAGCTCGCACAGGGGGCACGGCACGACGCCAGACAGCGTGTTGGCGTAGACGTTGAAATCAGGCGTGGGCAGGCTTACCGGCTGAACGTCCGGCTCCGGCAGCATGCGAACCGCTCCCGTATCAGCCTGCAGCATGGGATCGGTCGCGATGCCGTTGACCGGCGGCGCCGACCAGACGACCGCGACGACGACTCCGGCGGGGCTGACGACGGCAAGTAGGAACACGAGAGCGAACAGGACGCGGACTGGCCGCCCCAGCAGCCTTCTCACCAGCGGGTTACTCGTCAGGTAGGTCTTCGAGCTTGGGGGCCAGCTCGCAGACCCAACGCCCGTCGTCCAGGCGCCGGATGAACCGGCCGTAACCCTGGTTGCGCGCCACGTTCAGGAACTGCTCCTGGGTGATGAGCGTGCGCAGCCGGGCAAGGTCTGCGTAGGTGCTGTCCCGCATGATGCCTCCGACCACGCCGGCGAGCTCGCGCCACTGCCCTTCGGACAGCGGTTCACCATAGCCGGCGATAGTGACCAGCAGCGCGGCTGTCGCGCCCGTGATCGTGTCGGGCAGGATCTTCTCCGCCTTCGCGCGCGAGATGATCTCGCGACCAGTGCCGATGATGTCGGCGATTCGATCTCGCCGCACGCCGATGATGTCGCGCCCACTGCCTACAGTGGTGCCTTCGAGATACCTGGGACCAGCTTCCATGACCAGATCACTATTCTAGTTAACGCCCAGTTGGATCTCGAACTCAGCGCCCAGCACGCGAACTTTCGTGCAGCGGTCCGTGAGCTCGCCCAGGGCGTCGTTCTTCCGCTTGCGGCTGAAGTAGATCGAGACCGCCGCTTCCCAGAGGAGGCGGTCAGGGCGGCTGCCGAAGCCGGCTTGTTGGGAGTCTTGATCCCGAGCGAATACGGTGGCGCAGGACTCGATGCACTTGCCTTCGCCATCTGCATCGAGGAGCTCGCCCAGGCCTGCGCTTCGACGTCGGTGATCGTCGACGTCCATACCAGCGTCGGCAGCGAGCCGATCCTGCTGTTTGGAACCGAGGACCAGAAGCGTGAGTGGCTGCCAAGGCTCGCGTCGGGAGAGCTCCTGGGAGCCTTCGCGCTCACTGAGCCGGCTTCAGGTTCGGACGCCGCATCGCTGAAGACGAGCGCGAGGCGCAACGGTGGCGGCTACCTCCTCAACGGGACCAAGGTTTTCATCACCAACGTCGGCCACGCCGGGCTGTACATCGTTTTCGCGCGCACCGGCGAAGAGAAGGCCGCGGGTGTGAGCGCCTTTGTGGTGCCGTCAGAGTCCCGCGGCTTGCGCGTGGGCCAGGTGTTCAAGAAGATGGGCCTCAATGGTTCACCGACCGGAGAGCTCGTGCTCGAGGACGTGGAGGTCCCCGCTGAGAACCGGCTGGGCGCCGAGGGCCAGGGATTCACGATCGCCATGAGGGCGCTCGACTCTGGACGCATCGGGATTTCCGGGCAGGCCCTGGGCATCGCACAGGCGGCGGTCAACGAGTCCCGCGCACTTCTCAAGGACCGCAGCCGCGAGCAGGGCGATGACTTCCTGCTCGCGGACATGGCAACCCGGCTCGAGTCGGCGCGCCTGCTTGCCTACCATGCAGCCTGGCTCTGCGGACTCGGCAGACCTTTCACCCGCCAGGCGTCGATGGCCAAGCTCCACTGCACCGACACGGCGATGCAGCTGGCGATCGACGCGATGCAGCTCGCAGGCGAGGAGGGCGCCATCTCCGGAGCGACATTCGAGCGGCACCTGCGCGACGCAAAAGCGCTGCAGATCTACGAAGGGTCGAACCAGGTACAGAGGATGGTTATCGCTCGAGAGATGCTCCGCTAAGGAATGAGAGGGAACCGGCTCGGTTTCCTCTCATCGGGGCTAGCGCCCCTGCTCTCCCTCCCGGGATGGGATGGCCGGAGTAAAGCAACGTAAGTTGGAGCCGGCATTCACATCAGCCCCTTCGTCCTGCCAGGGCACGGGTTAATCTCAACTCCCATGGACTTCGAGTTCTCGGAAGAGCAGATCGCGATCCGGGACACCATCCGGGAGCTCGTCCAGGACCGAGTCGCTCCGCGCGCCGCAGAGATCGACGAGAAGGCCGAGTATCCGAAGGACATCGAGGAGCTCTTCGCCGAGAACGGCATTCTCGGCATCCCGTTTCCGGAGCAGTACGGCGGCATCTCCGGCTCGAGCGTCGCGATCTGCATGGGGATCGAAGAAATCGCCAAGGCGTGCGCCACCTCGTCGCTGATCCTGGCCGTGCAGGCGCTTGGCGCTTATCCCATCCTCGTCGCCGGTTCTGAGGAGCAGAAAAAGCGCCTTTGCCCCCCGCTTGCCTCAGGCGAAAAGGTCGCGGCCTACGCGCTGTCCGAGACAGGCTCTGGGTCGGACGCAGCCGCGATGAAGAGCGTCGCCAAGCGTTACGGAAACGAGTACGTGTTAAACGGGTCGAAACAGTTCATCACGGGCGGGAGCGTCGCGGGAACGCTCGTCGTCTTCGCGCAGACCGATCCGGCCGCTGATCACCGCGGAATCTCGGCGTTCGTGCTGGAGCGCGAGGCGAGTCCATGGAAGGCGCCGAAGCTCGAGCACAAGCTGGGCATTCGCGGCTCGCCGACCGCGGAGCTGGTCTTCGAGGATGTCAAGGTTCCTGTCGCGAACCGGCTCGGCGATGAGGGTGCGGGCTTCAAGATCGCCCTGGCCGTGCTCGACCGCTCGCGACCAGGCATCGGAGCCCAGGCCCTCGGCATCGCCGAGGGCGCCTTCGACTACGCGCTCAACTACGTCAAAGAGCGCCACCAGTTCGGGCAGCCGATCTCCAGCTTCCAGGGAATTCAGTTCATGCTGGCCGACATCGCTACACAGATCGAGGCCGCGCGGCATCTTGTGTACCGCGCCGCGACCAAGGTCGACTCCAAGGCCGCTGACCTGACCAAGATTGCGGCCATGGCCAAGCTGTTCGCTTCGGACATGGCCATGAAGGTGACGACCGACTGCGTGCAGCTGCTTGGTGGTTACGGTTACATCTCCGATTACCCCGTCGAACGGATGATGCGTGACGCCAAGATCACCCAGATCTATGAGGGCACAAACCAGATCCAGCGTGTGGTGATCGCCCGGGCGCTGACGAGGTGACCTCGGCGCACTCAGAGATCGAGACGAGCACCCACACCGAAGGCCGACCGCAGAACCCGGTCGCACAGTGGCACCCGCCGCCCTCCTATCCACCGCCTCCGCCCGCACAAGCCCGTGGCGCCACAGATGGACGGGCGATCGCTTCGCTGCTGTCGGCGATCGCGGGCATCGTGCTGGGCCTCCCTTTTGGGATACCCGGGATGGCGCTTGGAACCCTGGCCTACTTCCTTGGAAAGGTCGCAGTTACCAACATCGACAGCTCGAAGGGAGCCGTCGGAGGCCGCGGTTTGGCGGTCACCGGATGGGTGCTCGGCGCCGTGGCGATGGCCATCGGCTCGGCCGTCACGCTCGTCTGGCTGGTGGTGGTTTTGGTCGCCGTCTCTCAATCCACTTCCGTCTAGCCGCCGGCGTGGAGCGCGTCACCGACGCGTTCACGTGGCCGGCGCGCGACCATGACTGGCTCACCAAGATCGTGATCATCGGCCTCATCTTGGTGATCCCGATCGCCGGCGCGATCAACGGCATCGGCTGGATGCTGGCCACCCTCGACCGCCTGCGTGCGGGCGAGGAGACGCTCGCGCCGGCGAACCTGAGCTACATCGGTCGCGGCCTTCGAGTCTTCGTGGTCAATCTCCTCTACGGCCTCGCGGTCGTCCTGGTCGCAGCCGCGATCTATGTACCTGCGGTTTTGATCGCCTCCAGCCAGTCACAGGGCCCGGCCAACCCCGCGCTCGTTTCCCTTGCAATTGCGCTGAGCTTGCTGGCTTTCAGCGTGGCGACGCTGGGAACTCTGGCTTTGAACTTCGCCCTTCCCGCCATCGTGCTCGCCACCGATCGCGATGGAATTCCCGGCGGCCTCCACGTTTCCGCATTGCTCCGACGGTCTCGCATCAACGTCGCCACCACCCTGATCGCCGGCCTTATGCTGATCGCTGCCGGCTTCGTCGGGTCGCTAGGAATCGTCGTGTGCGGTATCGGGATCATTTTCACATCGGCGTACGCGCTTGGGATGCAGGCGTGGATCATCCGCAGTTTTGAGGTAGGGACAGCCGCCGCCCAGGCGGCGTAAGGAGGAAATCCGATGTCAGATTTGCCCCCGCCGCCGCCACCCCCGCCACCGCCCGCGGGCGGAGGTTCGATGCCGCCGCCACCACCGCCTCCGGGCGGAGGTTCTGTGCCGCCGCCCCCTCCTCCACCGAGTGGGGGATATGTCCCGCCACCTCCTGGCGGCTACGCTCCGGCGGCCGCCGGTTACGCCGCCCCGCGCACCGACGGACTGGCCATCGCAGCGCTCATCTTGGGGATCCTGTCTCTCGTCTGCACCGTCGCGTGCCTGGGGGTCCTGCTTGGACCGGCGGCGGCCATCATGGGATTCATCTCCCGGCAGCGCATCTCCTCAAGCGGGGGCACGGTGGGCGGCGGAACACTGGCCACCGTTGGCCTTGTGCTGGGCATCATCGGGTTCATCGCGAGCGTGGGCTGGTTCTTCCTGTTTTTCGCAAGCGCGATCGGCTCGTCACTCAGCCCCACGCCATCGCCCTGACGTAACCAGTGCGCCCTGCCGATCGTTTCTTAAGGCCTGAACGCTAGAATCCCCGTGCGCATGCTCAGGGCCAGGCCTAGGGCCAGGCGATCTCGCTATCACGTCTCCTACCGCCTGACCCGGTCGGTCCCCGCGGTAATTGCCGGCGTGTTGTTGCTGATCGTGCTGGTCGCCGCAACACTCACGTACAAGCGATTTGACGATTTCATCGCCGCGACCACGGGCCATCACCTCAACCCGATCGGTGAGGTCGTCCAGGCTGTCGAGCCGGCTCAGGGCACGATCGCGTACAAGCTCAACCACGGGCAGCGGGTCAATGTCCTGCTGCTCGGAATGGGCGGCGAGCAGAACGATGCCCCTTACCTCACCGACTCGATCATGGCCGCGAGCATCGATCCGACGACGGGCCGCGTGATGCTCATGTCGGTTCCCCGCGATCTGGTTGTTCACATGAACCTGCAGACCACGTCGAGCCGGGTCTGGACCAACAAGATCAACGCGGCGTACGAGGTGCCTTACACCAGCATCATCTGCTGCGTCGACCCTCAGTACAGCGGTCGTGATGGTGGCGGCAAGGCGGCGGAGCACGAGGTCGGCAAGCTCACGGGCCTCACGTTTGACAAGTACATCGCGGTCGACTTCGTCGCGTTTCGCGACATCGTCAACGCCCTGGGCGGAGTCGACGTCTGCCTCTCGAGCAACCTCGATGATTACGAATACCCGAACTACAACAACGGCTATGTCCGCGGCGGCATCCACTACAAGGCCGGCTGCCAGCACCTCAACGGCGAGCAGTCGCTGCAGGTCGCACGGTCGCGGCACGCGCAGCAGCCTCAGCAGTCCTCTGACTTCGGCCGTGCGCGCAGGCAGCAGGACATCATGCAGGCGATCAAAAAGAAGGCGACCACGGTGAACGGTTTCGCCAAAGCGCCGCAGCTCCTCGACGCGCTGCAGAAAAACATCCACACCGACATGTCGCTTTCGGACATGAAGGCGATCTACGACTGGGGCAAGAACCTTCCTGACAGCTCGATCATCCGGGTCGCGCTGACCGGCCCGTCGGCGATCGGCCCCGGAAACCTGCTCGACTCTTACGACTGCGGCATGGGACCGAATGTGTCGCAGCTGTGCCCCGACGACGACAGCTACAACATGATCCACAAGTACGTCGCGTCAATCTTCATCGACCCCAAGACCCTCGGCGAGAAGGCGCCGGTCCAGTTCGCCAACGGCGCTAACAACTTTGCCGGGCTGGATGGGCGCGTGACCTCTATGTTCGACCCTACAGGTCTGCAGCTCGCGGACCCGGTCGCGCACAAGGCATCTGCACAGACCGTGATCCTCGACTACTCGGGGGGCCAGTTCCCGCTCACGACCAAATATCTCCAGGACTTCTTCGGCGCCACCGTCGTGGCGGCGACTCCGGCCAACCCCGCTCCCGCCAGGGGCCAGCAGACATTCGGCCTGGTGGTGGTGCTGGGACACGACTTCGCCCTACGCTTTTTGGGCGGGTAAGTGAGCTGACTGAAGACGACCTAGCGACGCGGTTCCGATCCGGTGATACGCGGGCTCTCGCCCGCGCCATCAGTCTCGTCGAAAAGCGCGACCCCTCAGTGCGCGCGCTGGAGGAATCTCTCAGCGACCAGGGTCGACTCCCCGGCGTGATGGGGTTCACGGGGGCGCCGGGCACAGGCAAGTCGACTCTGGTGGATGGCGTGGTCGCGCTGCTGCGAAAAAAGGAAAGCTCCGTCGCGGTGCTTGCGACCGACCCCAACTCGCCGTTCACCGGCGGCGCGATCCTCGGCGACCGCATCCGCATGCAGCGCCATGCGCTCGATCCGAAGGTCTTCATCCGCAGCATGGGCGCCCGCGGACACCTCGGCGGCCTGTCGCTCGCGACTCGCGAGGCGATCCGCCTGCTGGGGGCCTTTGGGTTCGACGAGGTCATCCTCGAGACGGTCGGCGTCGGTCAGTCGGAGCTCGAGGTCGCGGCGGTGGCTGACACCACAGTTGTCGTTCTGACGCCGAACCTCGGCGACGGGGTGCAGATGATCAAGGCCGGCATTCTCGAGATCGCGGACATCTTTGTCGTCAACAAAGCGGACCTTGACGGACATGTCCGCGTGATGACCGAGCTGCGCTCGATGCTCAGCCTCGCCCCTAAGGGCAGTTGGAAACCTCCCATCCTCGCCACCGTGGCCGCGAAGCAGGAGGGCGTCGCTGAGCTGTGGGAGGCGGTGCTGGCCCACCGCCATCACCTGGAATCGAGCGGGCGGGCCCGGCAGCTGGCGCAGCAGCGGCTGAAGGATGAGACCGCGGAGGTGGCGGCCGAGATCGCGCGCGACCGGGTGCGGCAGGCGCTGATTGAGGACCCTGGCCTGGAAGCGCGTTTGCTCGAGGAGGGCACGCCGTACCGTACGGCGGAGGAGATATTGGACCGAAAGCCATAATGGGACGCAGTTCAATGAAGGTTCGAGCCCGCGATTCAAAACAGGCCTGGCAGGAGGATTTCGAGTCCAGCCCGGTGCGCGGTGACGGCATCGAAACGTCGACGATCTCCGGGATTCCGCTCAAGCCGCTCTACACCTCGGATGATCTCCCGGCTCGACCGGAAGAGCTCCCGGGCCAGTATCCGTACACCCGCGGCATCCACCCCAGCGGCTACCGGGGTCGCCTATGGACGATGCGCCAGTTCTCGGGGTTCGCCACGGCCGAGGAGACCAACCGCCGATACAAGTACCTGCTCGCCAACGGCCAGACCGGCCTCTCCGTGGCCTTCGACATGCCGACATTGATGGGGCAGGACTCCGATGCGCCGACCAGCCGAGGAGAGATCGGCCACTGCGGAGTCGCGATCGATTCGTTGGCGGACATGGAGACACTGTTCAACGGGATCCCGCTCGGCGCGATCACGACCTCGATGACGATCAACTCGCCTGCCGCGATCCTCCTCTGCATGTACATCGCCGTGGCCGAGGAGCAAGGCGTTCCAGCCTCAGCGCTCGGTGGCACTTTGCAAAACGACATCCTCAAGGAGTTCATCGCACAGAAGGAGTTCATCTTTCCGCCGACGCCTTCGATGCGGCTGGTCGTCGACTCCATCGAGTACTGCGCGAAAGAGGTTCCTAAGTGGAACACGATATCCATCTCCGGCTATCACATCCGCGAGGCAGGCTCGACCGCGGCCCAGGAATTGGCATTCACCCTCGCGGACGGCATGGCGTATGTGGATGCGTGCGTCGAGCGCGGCATGCGCATCGACGACTTCGCGCCGCGCTTATCGTTTTTCTTTGACGCGCACATCGATTTCTTCGAGGAGATCGCAAAGTTCCGCGCGGCCCGGCGCATCTGGGCGCGGTGGATGCGCGAGCGATACGGCGCACAGGACGAACGCTCGTGGAAGCTGCGCTTTCATACGCAGACCGCCGGAGTGTCGCTGACAGCGCAGCAGCCTGAGCTGAACATCGCGCGAACAGCGATCGAAGCGCTGGCGGCGGTGCTGGGCGGGACCCAGTCGCTGCACACAAACGCGATGGACGAGGTGCTGGCGCTGCCCACGGATAAATCCGCGCGCATCGCTCTGCGTACGCAGCAGCTGCTCGCCTACGAGAGCGGCGTGGCCAACACCATCGACCCGCTCGGGGGCAGCTACTTCATCGAAGCCCTGACCGACGAGATGGACCGGCAGGCGGAGAAGTACTTCAAGCAGATCGAAGACCTCGGTGGGGTCATCCCGGCGATCGAGGCCAGCTTCTTCCAGAAGGAGATCGCCGACTCCGCGTTCCGCTACCAGTCGGAGCTCGAGCAGAAGCGCCGGATCGTGATCGGCGTCAACGACTTCACCGTGGATGAAGAGGTGCCGATCGACATCCTTCGCATCGACCCGAAGCTGGAAAGCGAACAGGTCGCCCGAGTCCGCGAGGTGCGCAGGAAGCGCGACCAGGCGCGGTGCTCCAACGCACTCACCAGCCTGCGGAAGGCGGCCGCCGGCAAGGACAACCTGATGCCCTACATCCTCGAGGCTGTTCGCGCCTACGCCACCGAGGGCGAAATCATGAACACCCTGATCGAGGTGTTCGGCATCTATACCGAGCGCGCGGTCGTATGAGCCCTACCGCGGTCCGCCCGGTGCGGATCATCGTCGCCAAGGTCGGGCTCGACGGTCACGACCGCGGCGTCAAGGTCGTTGCGCGCGCACTCCGTGACGCGGGCTACGAGGTGATCTACACGGGGTTGCGACAGACGCCAGAGATGGTGGTGGACGCGGCCCTTCAAGAGGACGCGCAGGTGATCGGTCTTTCCATCCACTCGGGCGCACACATGACGCTGTTCCCGGCGGTCGTGCAGGAGCTGAAGCGGCGCAAGGCCACCGACATCATGGTGTTCGGCGGCGGGATCATCCCGGATGACGACATCGCGGCGTTGAAAAAGCAGGGCGTCGAGCAGATCTTCACCCCGGGCACGCCGCTGCAGGAAATCGTCGACTGGCTGCGCAAGCGATTCCCGGCGGGGCCTGCCTAAAACCGGCTTTACTCCCTCAGCACGACGGTGCCGGCGATCTTGTCGGCCCACCCTTGCTTGCGAGCGTCGAAGGCCACCCAGATCACGCCGACGAAGCACACGAGGACCGAGATGATCAGCCCGATCCATCTGAGCAAGGCTTTGCCGAAGCCGATGGGCTGGCCGCTGTCGGCGTCGACCACTCGCAGCCTGAACAAGCGCTGCCCGATAGTGGCGCCCGAGATGGTCCACTGCACCGTGAAGTACGCCATGTTGATCAGCACCCCGAGCACCGTCGTCACCGGCCTCAAGTCGGTGGCTGCCACGGTGGGATTCTCGGGATGGGTGATCACAGCCATGATGCCGATGACGAATCCGAGCGCAAAGCCGATGACTCCGCCGATGACCCAATCGATCAGATAGGCGGCCACGCGGATCCAGAATCCACCGTAGGTCGCCTGGGGCACAAAGCCGTAACCATACGAAGGGGGAGGCACAGGCGGATATCCGCCGAAGACCGGCTCCGGAGGCGGCGGCGGCGGCGGCGGGTAGCCGCCCGGCGGCGCGGGAGGGTAATCGCCTGGCGGCGGCGGAGGATAGCCGCCAGGCGGCGGGGGTGGTGGGCTATGCATGCCGCCGCTAAGTCAGGCGGTGGTGACGATCGTCCCCGCGATCTTGTCGTGGACCGCCTGATGCTGCGGATCCCAAATCTGCCAGAGCCAGCCGATGGCCCCAATGATGCAGACCGTGAAACCGACCTCGAGAGTCCAGATGAAGCCAC
>WNGI01006798.1_pt1 | contig 22411 bp, 13 predicted proteins | sample 5400621 | NCBI WGS metagenome assembly WNGI01 (sample SAMN13153374, study PRJNA577476) | soil metagenome | isolation source: 20 cm soil or saprolite under Garry oak tree replicate 1 | place: USA:California | collected 2016-06-15
GCGATGTAGTTGCGCGAGACGGCCACCTTCGCCGAATCGAGCTTGGCGCGGAGCTGCGTCAGCGCCGAATCGACGACGTTGGCCAGATTGACGAGCGCGAAGCTGTAGTCCTCCTCCTTGGCGTACTTGAGGAGGTGCGACACGCGGTGCTCCACGCGCTCGAGCTCCTCGAGCGCGACCTTGGCGTATTCGACGTTCTCGACCGACGTCGGGTCCTCGCCCATCTGCTGGACGAGGCTCTTGGCCGCGGCGATGGGATTCCGGATCTCGTGCGCGATGCTCGAGGACAGCTCGTCGATGCTCGCCTGCTTCTCGGTCTGCATGGTGGCGCGCTCGCGTCGGAGCTCGCGCTCGACCGCCGGGTCGAAGTACCGCTGCCGCAGCATGTGGGAGCCGAAGACGGCCATCCAGTGCGAAAAGATGCCAATGCCCCACCCGAGCGCCGGCCAGATGAACCAGGGATAGCGGGTGGTGAGGAGGTTGATGAGCGCGAGAAAGGCGATGACGCCGAGGTAGCTCATCAGGTGCGCGTAGAAGCCGGCTTCAGCGGCCGCGCGCCGGCGTGCGCGGCGAAGGGCCTCCTCCTCCGGCGAGCGCGGCTTCGCCGGCTCCGCGGCGTGTCCCCGCCACTGCCGGCGTGCCTGCCGGGCCGCCTCGCGCGCCGCGCGTACCGTCTCCCGACGCGCGCGCCGCTCCCAGGTTCCCCACGGGTGGTCAAATCCGCCGCCGCACGGCCCACTCTCACCGATCCGCATCCGGTGGTGCCGGAAGCGGCGACTGAAGTGGCTGAACAGGAAGCACGCCATCAGGAAGCCGAAGAACGGCATGAGTCACCCCCAACGCAACGGGCGTGCCAGATTGTAGGCCGGTGCCGGCGGCCGGAGAAAGTGGGCCCGCGGGGCCGGCGCCTGCATGCGGCGACATGCGCCGGCGATGCCCGACCGCAGTCCGGCCGCTGCGGCCGGGCCGCCTAGCCGGTCGGACCGACGATCACCACGTACGTCTGGTCGTCGTCGAACGAAACGCCGTGAAACCCGGGGTCCTTGGCGATCTGCCGGGCATAGTAATCCCGGTACCCCGTCCCGAAGAGCGGCTTGAAGCCGCCGGCCACGAGTGCGTCGTAGACCGCCTGGACGTAGCTCGGCGGATGCTCGTCGGCCGCGTACACGAAAACTCCCGGCTTGCTCCGGAACGAGAGCGCGCGCGGCGCGCGGACATTCCACCCGGCGGTCGTGAAGACGTCGCGCAGCGTGGACATGAGATCGCGGGATGGCTGGCTGCCGTCGTCGAACTGGAGCCAGACGGGGCTCCCGGGGGCTTCCGTCCGGAGACGCGCGAGGATCGCATCACGGTTGCCGGTGCCGATGGCCCCGGTCCCGTGGTCCGCTGGGCGCGCGGCCGCGGCCGCCGGCGCATTCAGGGCGTCGCGTGCCTTCGCGAGCTTCTCCTGGACCGTGGGATCGTCTCGATAGCGAGGGTCCTGGAGCATGCTCGTGTAGAGCTGAACACGCGCCGTACGGCCGAGACGGCTGTCGGGCTTCAGCTGCAGGACGCGCGACATGTAGTACTCGGAACGGGCGTAGTCCTTGCGGGCTAGGTAGAGGTCGCCGAGCCTCCGCAGCGACGCGATGAAGAGCTCTGGCTTGATCGCGACCGCGCGCTCGAACGTACGGATGGCGTCGTCTTCCTTCAGTGTCACGCCCACGCTCTTCGCGTGCGCGTCCGCCAACCAGTCCGGCCATGCCATGGAGAACAGGCCCATGCACGTCATCAGCACTGTGGCGTATGCGAGGCGCTGCCCGGCGCGCTCGCGGGCCGCGTTCACGAGCCAGACGACGGCGCTCGCGGCGAGCACCGCCACGCACGGCAGCACCGTCGCGCGGTAGCGCGCGAACACCATGAAGGGCAGCAGAGTCACGCAGTAGACCAGCACGATCGACGCGAGCAGCCGATAGGGGCGGCCGGCTCGCCACGTCACCACGGCGCCGAGGACGGCTAGCGGAAAGAGCTGGCCCATCCAGAGCACCGGCAGACGCAGCACCGGAGAGTGCTCCGCCTGCACGTCGACGCTCAGATTGTCGGAGTTCTCGTACTGGTGGAAGAAGAGACGCAGGTTGCGCCCGGCACGCTGCAGCACCGCGTCGGGGGCGGCGCTCATCGCCTTCTCGGCCTCGTCCCGCCAGTACGCGGAGATCTCCGCTGCGGTCAGGGGCCGCTGCAGGCGGCGCTCGGCCTCGGTCCGAAAATCGCCTTCCTCGAAGTGCGGGTCGGGGCGCAGGAAATCGCAGCTGTAGGACCCGTCGCCCTTCGCGCACACCTGGCCGATGTAGAGGTTCTGGCCGAAGTTCGCGGTTGTGGGGATGAGCTCGCCGCTCACCACGACGTTCCGCACCGTCGACAGCGCGATCACGCCGAAGGCACCCGCCAGGAACGCACCCGCACGAACGGCCCGCGTGCGCGGCGATGGATGCGCCGCCCGGTGCATCGCGAGCGCAGCGGCGCCGAGGACGACCAGGAGCAACAGGTTCCCGCGACTGAGGACGGCGAGCCCCAGCGCGACGCCGGACAGCAGCAGGCTGCGAACCGACGAGCCGAAGTACAGGACGAGCGCGGCCGTCCAGAGGACGAGGGAGAGAGTCGTCTTCTCCACGGTGCCGTCGTAGTAGACCGCCGGGATGAATATCCCGATCAGCAGCGCCGTCAGATTGCCGACGGCGACGGACCGCGAGATCCGGCGGCCGAGGAGCGCGGCCAGCCAGCACGTCGTGACCCCCAGGCCGCACTGGACGACGCGGACCAGCATGAGGCTTCGACCGAAGACGCGATAGAGCGCGGCCAGAAAATAGGCGTAAAGCGGATCGACCCAGAATGGACCCTTGCCGCCCAGCCACTCGCCGTGCGCAATGCGCTGTGCCCACTCGTCGTAGTACGCATGATCGAGCTGGAGCTCGTCCACGAACGGCGTTCCGCGCAGGTACAGAACGTTGGCCAGCCGCAGGATGGCCGACACGACGAGGACTGACGGAAGAAACCATGGGGCGACGAGAATCCGCTCGAGCGCCGAAGGGCCGACCGCTTTCCACTGCGCCGGCGTGGGTTTCGCGCCGCGTGGTGCCGGCGGCGGTCCCTGCTGGCTCGATGTGCGCTTCCGCTTCCGCGACATTGCGGGGCGCTCTGCGGCGCGGCGGGTGCTTACTATGGGACGGTCGGCGCGGGCAACTCGCACACGCGGTCGAGAGTGAGCGCTTGACCCAGCGTCGACGCGTCCCTTAGCCTCTCTCACAGTGGCGTCGAATCCGAAGAGACGGACCGGGGCTCAGACACCGGCATCCAGGAGCGGGCTACGGACCGCGCTCTTCGCGATCGCCGGGGTTCTGGTCGTCATCTTCGTGATGACTCGTCGGGACCGCACCCCGGTGCGCGAGAGCGGTGGCCGCGCACCAATTCCTTCGCCTTCGAGCGCGCCGGCCACGAGCCCCGAGAGCGACGGCGACGACGTCGCGGCGAACGCAGCGCCGGACGTCGGCGTCGGTGAGTCCGATGGGTCGCCCACCGCGCCGTCGGACCTCCCGCTGCTCGGCGGCCCGCCGCGAAGTCGGAACGCGGTCCCGGAGAGGCGCCGGGACGTCGCGCCGCCCGACTTCCCGCACGCAGACCTGTCGAGGACGCCAGGTGGTCGACCTCAACGACACGTGCGCATGCGGCGGTTCCGCCCGGACCGGGTGCCCGCGGACGGCGCGTCACCCGGGGTGGTTGCGGGCGAGGTCGGGACGACAGCCCAGGCACTCGGGGCGGCGGGGCAGGGGCCCGCCGGTCAGGCCGCCGGGCGGCCGGCGACGGTCGAAGCGCCACCGCCCCCGCCGAAGACCGCCGCCGCGAACGAAGGCCAGCCCGAGTACGACACGCAGACCGAGACCGATGCGGGTGAGGTGAAGGGCCTCACGCCCGCCGGCGGCACGATCTCGTTCTGGCTGCAGCCGGCGTGGGACGGGGAGAGCCGCGAAGACGCATCGTTCGTTCGCCTCGGGGACGACCGCATGCGCATCTACAAGAGCGACCACTATCTGCGCTTCGAGATCACCGACACGGAGGGCCACCCGACGTCGCTGGGCATGCCGATCACGAATTGGACTCCGAACGATTGGCATCAGGTGGCGACCACCTGGGACGGCCACGTGATCTCGTTCTTCGTCGACGGGGCGCTCATCGGGCAGAACGCCTACGAGGGGCAGATCGACCTGCCGCGCGACCCGAAGCTCTTCGTCGGGACGAACGGGGCGGACCAGGCCGTCGCACCCGGCCGGCTCGCCGGGGTCCAGGTGGGCAACCAGCCGCTCACCGCAGACGCCGTATCCCGTCGCTTCGCGCTCAGCCGGCCCGCAGAGCAGCGCTAAGCGCACCTCCGGTAGAGCCTATCTCGACGCGGGCGGTTGCTCCCCGAAGAACGCCATCTGCGGTGCCGGATCGACGTAGGCCCGCACGCGCTTGATCTTGTCGCCGTCGAATTCGAACACTTCGACCGCACGGCCGCGGTACACGCTGCCACCACGGTGGGCCTCATTCTCCCACTCCGCCATCACGACGTCGCCCTCGGCGACGAGATTCCGCAGCCGGAACGTGACGCCCTCGGGGAAGACCCGCGGTAGCAGCTCGTGGCGCACGTAGTCCCGGCCCTGAAACCGGCCCGACACCCACGACGTGCCCGTCACCTCGATCGTGTAGTCCTCGGCCTTGTGTGCGAACGCCGCCTCGTAGTCGCGGCGGTTGTACGCTTCGTAGAGCGCCCGGATGATCGCCTTGTTCCGCTCGCTCGTGTCGTTCTGCTTCATGGCTGGCTCCCGCGTGCTCGAGCGGGCGGGTACCATCGGACTTCCGTTCCGTCAACCAGTTGACGACCCCGGCCGTCCGTGGGAGCACCCGCTTCCGACGGCCCATGCACTGTTCGTCCTGCGGACACGACCTGCGGCCCGGGGCACGGTTCTGCGACGCGTGCGGTCACGCCGTCGGCGCGGACGCGGTGGCCGGACGTCGTCCGTCCGCGCCCGTCCACCTCGCCGAGAAGGTGCTGGCGTCGCGCGGCCGGCTCGAGGGCGAGCGCAAGCAGGTGACCGTGCTCTTCGCCGACGTCAAGGGCTCGATGGAGTTGGCCGAGCGGATCGACCCCGAGGCGTGGCACCGGATCCTCGACCGCTTCGTCGCGATCCTCGCCGACGGCGTGCACCGCTTCGAGGGTACCGTCAACCAGTTCACCGGCGACGGGATCATGGCGCTCTTTGGCGCCCCGATCGCGCACGAGGATCACGCCCGCCGCGCCTGCGCGGCGGCGCTCCATCTCGGCGCCGAGATCGGGCACTACGCGCGCGAGCTGCGCCTGGCCGAGGGCCTCAGCTTCTCCGTCCGCATGGGCCTCAACTCCGGCGAGGTCGTCGTCGGCGCGATCGGCGACGACCTCCACATGGACTACACGGCCCTCGGCGCGACGGTGGGCCTGGCGCAGCGGATGGAGCAGCTCGCCGAGCCCGGCAAGGTCTATCTCACCGAGCACACCGCACGGCTCGTGGAAGGGTTCTTCCGCCTCGAGGAGCTCGGGCCATTCCGCGTGAAGGGGCTCCGCGACCCCGTCCGTGTCTACGAGCTCGAAGGACCTGGCGTGCTGCGCACGCGTCTCGACCGCTCTCGCGCGCGCGGCCTCTCGCGGTTCGTCGGGCGCGAGGAGGAGACGGCGGTGCTCGAGGCGGCGCTCGGCCGCGTGCTCGAAGGACGGGGCTGCGCCGTCGGCGTCGTCGCCGAGGCGGGCGTCGGCAAGAGCCGGCTCTGCTGGGAATTCATCGAGCGGGCGCGCGCGCGCGGACTCGTGGTCCACCAGGCGCACTGCGTGCCGCACGGGCGGATGGTGCCGTTCGTCCCGATCCTCGAGCTCCTGCGCGGCTTCTTCGGGATCTCCGAGCAAGACGGCAACGACGCGGCCCGGAGGAAGGTCGCGGGGACAGTACTCCTGCTCGACCCCGAGCTGACCGACGCGCTGCCCCTTCTCTTCGACTTCCTCGGGATGCCGGATGCAGAACGGCGGACGCCGCGCATGGACCCGGAAGCGCGCCAGCGCCAGCTGTGCGCGGTGTTCACGCGGCTGGTCGAGTCGCGGAGCCGCCGGGAGCCGATCGTGCTCCTGGTCGAGGACCTCCACTGGATCGACGGCGGCAGCGCCGTCTTCCTCGACGAGCTCGTCGCCGTGCTCCCGTCGACGGCGACGCTGCTGCTCCTGACCCTCCGGCCGGAGTCGCGCGGGCGATGGTCCGCGTCGTCGTCGTACCAGGAGCTGTCGCTCGAACCGCTCGTCGCCGAGGCGAGCGACGCCTTGCTCCACGAGCTGCTCGGCTCCGATCCGTCGGTCGCCGAGCTTTCCCGGCTCGTGCGCCAGCGGACCGCCGGCAATCCCTTCTTCATCGAGGAGGTCGTCCAGGCGCTGAGCGAGGGAAGAAGTCTGGTCGGGACAAAAGGGGCGTATCGACTCATCCGGCTGGTCGCGGACGTGGTGGTGCCGCCGACCGTGCACGCGGTGCTCGCGGCCCGCATCGACCGGCTCGCCGATCGCGAGAAGGACGTCCTGCAAGTGGCCGCGGTCATCGGCAAGGAGTTCGAGGAACGGGTGCTGTGCGCCGTGAGCGAGCGCTCGGAGGCCGACGTGGCCGCGGCGCTCGCCGCGCTCGAGCGCGGCGAGCTCGTCTACCAGGAGTCGGTGCATCCCGAGATCGAGTACAGCTTCCGGCATCCGCTGACGCACGAGGTCGCCTACCGCTCGCAGCTCGGGCAGCGGCGCGGCGCGATGCACGCGGCGGTCGCGCGCGCGATCGCCGAGCTCTACGCGGACCGGCTCGACGAGCGCGCCGCGCTGCTCGCGCATCACTGGGAAGCGGCCGGCGACCGGCTCGAGGCCGCGCGCTGGAGCCGCCGAGCGGCCGAGTGGGCGGGCATCAGCGACGTCGCCGAGGCGGCGCGCCAGTGGCGGAAGGTCCGCGAGCTGCTCGCCACGGTTCCCGAGTCCGCCGAGCGCGTCGAGATGGGTCTGCGGGCCGGCGTCGCGATCCTCGGGCTCGGCTGGCGTTCCGGCATACCGGAGGACGAGGCCGCCGCGATCTTCGCCGAAGGCGCCGAGCTCGCCCGGCAGGCGAACGACCCCCGCACGCTGGCGACGCTCCTCAATACCTATGCGACCGTGCGCGGGATGTCCGGCCACGTCGCCGAGGCCGTGCAGCGAACGCGGGAGGCGACGCGCCTCGTCGACGAGACGGGCGACCCTGCCTCGATGCTGGCGTCGCGCGTCGCCCTGATCGAGGCGACGTACATCGCCGGCGACCTGCGCGCCGCACTCGAGGCGCTGCGTGAGGCGCGGGCGTGCGCCGCCCGCGCCGGGAGCGGCGCGCGCGCGCAGACCGGCTTCAGCGCGTCCAACTGGGTCGTCATGATGACCGGATGGATCCTCTTCGACAGCGGCCATCCCGAGGAGGGCTGGCGCGAGCTCCAGCAGGCGCTCGCCCTCGCGCGCGAGCAGGGCGAGACGGAGCTCCTCGGCTGGGTGCACGAGCTGAGCGCGCACGTCGCGGCGTTCCGCGACGAACCGGACGGCGCGCTCGATCACGCCCGCCAGGCATTCGACATCGCGGCGCGAATCGGGAGTTCTTTCTCGCGCTCGGCCGCGTACGAAGCGCTCGGCTGCGTGCACCTCGCGAATCACGATTGGACAGCGGCCGAGAGCGCGTTCGAGCAGGCCCTCTCCATCGTGCGGGAGCGGCGCATCACGAGTCATTGGGAGGCCCGCATTCTCGCCGAGCTCGCCGAGGCGCAGCTCGGTGCCGGCGACGTCGAGCGGGCGCGGGCCGGCGCCGAGAAGGCCGTGGGGCGGGCGCACGAGCTGTCGACGAAGGTGACGGAGTGCCGCGCGCGGCTGACGTTCGCGCGCGTGCTGCTCCACAGCGGCGGAGACGTCGCGCGCGCGCCCGCGGAGGAGGCTCTCCGAAGGGCGCTCGCGCTGGTCGCAGAAACCGGCGCCGGTCTCTACGAGCCGGCAATTCGCGTCGAGCTCGCGGAGCTGGCCCGGCTCGCGGGCGACGACGACGTGCGCCGGCGGGAGCTCGCGGAGGCGCGTCGGTTGCTCGGCGGAATGGGGGTCTCGGCGTGACGCGCGTGCTTCTGTGGCTGCCGCAGGACATGAAGAGCTTTCGGGACTTCCTTGCGGAGAGGGGCATCCGGTTCGTCCTGGTGCGCTCGGATTGATGATCGACGCAACTCAGGCTCTCGACCGTCTTCGCGAAGGGAACCGGCGCTTCGTCTCCAACCAGGCCGCCGGGCACGTTCTCTCGGACCCGACACGCCGGGCCGAGCTCGTCGCCGGTCAGGAGCCGTTCGCGATCATCCTCGGCTGCTCGGATTCGCGCGTCCCTGCAGAGCTGGTCTTCGATCAGGGGTTCGGCGACCTGTTCGTCATCCGCGTCGCCGGCAACATCGTCGCGCCTTCGCAGATCGGCAGTGTCGAATTCGCGGCGGCCCGGTTCGGTACGCGGCTCGTCGTCGTGTTGGGTCACTCACAGTGCGGCGCCGTCGTCGCGACGCTCGATGACGTACAGGGGCGGGCGCCGAATCAATCGCGGAACCTGCGCTCCATCGTCGACCGCATCCGGCCATCCGTGGAGACGTTGATCGCGTCGCAACGGATCGATGATCGGCATCCGCTCCTGCACCACGCGGTTCGCGCGAACGTTCGCGCATCGGCAAACCACCTGCGCCACGGCTCGGAGCTGCTGGAACAGCTCATTCGCGCAGATGGGCTGGTCGTCGTCGGGGCGGAGTACTCGCTGGAGACCGGGGTCGTCGATTTTTTCGAAGGGATTCCCGGCTGACGAGGTTGCCATGCTGGACCATGTTTCGATTCCCGTCGCGGACCTCGAGCGGGCGGCGCAGTTCTACGACGTCGTCCTGGCGACGGTCGGTCTCCGTCGTCGCAAGGAGCGCCCCGGTGCCATCGGATACGGACCCGCGACGCGCGCCGCACCGGTCTTCTGGATCCTCCGCCAGCACGACGATGGGAACGCGAGCCCGGGCACGGGGCTGCACGTGAGCTTTCAGGCCCCGGATCGCCAGAGTGTCCATGCGTTCCACGAGACGGCGCTCCGCCACGGCGGCCGCGACGCGGGAGCGCCGGGCTTGCGACCGCAGTACACGATGCCGTTCTACGGCGCCTTCGTTCTCGACCTCGACGGATTCAAGATCGAGGCGGTGTGCCGTGCCGCAGAGTAAGGCGCGTGAACAGGGGCCACGATGGTGACGCAGCGTATCCTGATTCGTGGCGGCTACGTGCTCACCATGGACCCCGAGCTGAAAGACCTGCCGGCCGGCGACGTGCTCCTCGACGGTGACCGCATCGCCGCGATTGCTCCGCACCTCGACGCCGGCGACGCACGCGTGATCGACGCGCGCGGACACGTCGTGATGCCCGGGTTCGTGGATACACACCGCCACACCTGGCAGACGCAGATGCGTGCCATCTGCGCCGACTGGACGCTCACGGACTACTTCCTCGGCATGCGGCTCGCGATCTCGCCGGCATACTCCGCCGACGACGTGTACGTCGGGAATTTCGTGGGAGCGCTCGAGGCCCTGAACGCGGGTGTGACGACACTCCTCGATTTCTCCCACTGCAACAACACTCCCGATCACGCCGACGCCGCGATCAAGGGCTTGAAGGACGCCGGCATCCGGGCCCTTCACTGTTACGGGTTCTTCGCCTCGAGTCCGGAGAATCGCGCGTTTCTGACGCACGACGCGCGGCGCGCCGATTTCGATCGGGTGATGCGTACATACTCGTCGGGCGACGGGCTCGTGCGAATCGGAGCGGCCCTGACCGAGGTCGGCGGCATTCCCTGGAGTCACACGGTCGCCGAGATCGAATCCGCGCGACGCGTGGCTGCGCGCATGGTCGCGCATACCGGCTGCGTCTGGGGTTCCGTGATGACGGGCGGCGTCCAGGAGATGCACGCCCACGGGCTGCTCGGCGCGGATCAGGTGCACGTGCACTGCAACACGCTCGACGACGCCGACTGGCGGATGCTCGCCGAAGCGGGCGCCAGGGTGTCGATCTCGCCGGAAACCGAGCTCAACATGGGGATGGGCCGGCTCGCCTTCGGCAAATGCCGCGAGTTCGGGATCAAACCGACGCTCAGCTGCGACATCGTCTCGCTGAACTCCGGCGATCTGTTCACCCAGATGCGGCTGGCGCTCGCGTACCAGCGGTTCGTTGACAACGACGTCGTCAACCAGTCCGGTGCCATGCCGCGCACGCTCACGTGTACGGCGCGCGACGCCGTTGCTTGGGGCACCATCAACGGCGCCGAGGCGTGCGGTCTCGACTCGGAGATCGGGTCGCTGCGTCCCGGGAAACAAGCGGACGTCATTCTCGTCGGCGGCCATGCGTTCGGGCTGCATCCGCGACACGACGCCGCCGGGAGCGTCGTGTTCCAGGCCACTCCTCACGACGTCCGCGACGTGTTCGTCGCCGGAAAGATCGTGAAGCGCGACGGCTCCCTGGTCGGCGTCGACCTTGCCATCGTCCTCGATCGGGCGGAGAAGTCGGCGGCGAGCATCCTTGCGCGCGTGCACGCGGTCATGCCCGTGCTCCCACCGAAGGTGGCGGTCGATTTCGAGGCGATGGCGCACCATCACCTCGCCGAAGCGGGCCTCACCCGCGGAGCGCCGTCGCGAGCCCCAGCTGCCCGAGGTGATACGTCACGATGATGGCGAGCGGCGCCCACGGGCGCGGATCGACGAAGCGGTTCCACGCGATCAGCATGTCCGACACGAGGAACAGGATCGCGCCGACGATCGCGACCGTCGACGCAGACGCGATCGCCGACGCCGCCATCAGCGAGATCGCGAGGCTGTAGAGCGCGACGGGCACGCGCAGCGCCCGGTCCGGCACCGCGCGCAGGATCCGGGCGGCGACCGGCGCGAGCACCACGACGACGACGGCCAGCCATGCGAGCCGTGGCATCAGCGACGCGGCGAACGCCCCGATGTACGCGAGATGCGCGACCAGGAACGCCCCGAGCCCGGCGAGGAAGAGATCCGCAGGCAGCATGAGGAAGATGTCGCCAAGAAGCGAGAACACGAGCGCCGCGACGAGCCACGGCGACGCGTGACCGAAGGCCGCATAGGCGAGCAGGGCGAAGAGCGTCGCCGGTTTCGCGACGTACTCGAGCGCGCGAATGCCGCGCGACACCGCGAGCCAGTCGAGGAGCGCGAACACGCCGAAGGCGACGAGCGCCGCCGCATCCATATCTATATCTGGAGGAGGACGCCGCGGGCCGCTGTCCCCGTCGCGCGCGCGATCGCCGCGGCGTAGAGCGCGACCTGGCGCCGGTATTCGTCGAGCCGGCCCGCGATCTCGACGTCGGTCTTGAAGTCGATGACCGTCCACACGCTGTCCTCGAGGAACGCCGCGTCGACCACCCCTTCGACGAGGACGCCATCCTCGAGTCGGATGGCAACGGGGGTCTCCCGCCGGCAGGACGCGGCCCGCGCCGCGCGGCGGACGAGCGGGTGGCCGAGCGCGCGAGTCACCGTTGCCGTCGCTGCATTTGTCTCGTCGGCCGACGCGCCGAGCAGCCGGCCTTCGAGCGCCGCCACGTGCGCCACGTCCTGCGGACTCGCGTCGAGGTCGACCGCGGCCAGGACGCGTCGCCTGCCAGGCGTCGTGCCGGCGGATGCCGGCCTCCGATCGCGCGTTGCTCTCGTCGGCCGTGAGGAGCTTGTGCTGCGCGAGACCGACCGACTCCTGGACATCGAGGCGGAGCGCCGCCGGATCCCACCAGACGACGCGGTGCTGCCCCAGCTCGGGGCGATGCAACCCGGGCACGACCGATGGCGCCGGGCGCGCCACGTCGGTCGGTCGGGCGAGCACCGTGTCCGTGCCGAAAGCCGGACAGCCGGGCGGAGTCCGGCTATCCGGTCGTGACGTACCCGGATAGACGACCGGGTTCAGGCCCGCGAGCCAGCCTTCCTGCCGCCCGTCACCGACCGCGGGCACCACCAGCAGGTCGCGCGCGCGCGTCGCGGCGACGTAGAGCACGCGCGCCGCTTCCTCGCGGTCGCGCGCGAGCTCCTCGGCGGCGTGGTCGAGGAGCTCCGGAGGCGAGCAGCCGGCGAGCCGGACGGCGCAGAGGTCGTGCTCGGCGTCGACCCAGCGCGACGGCTCGGCGTGCGTCTCGTTGGCGGTGAGATCGGCGAGGATCACGACCGGGAACTCGAGACCCTTCGCCCGGTGCACGGTCATGATACGCACGCCTTCGGTCCCTTCCTCGACGATCGGGGCGTCGCTCGCCTCGCCGCGCTCCGCCTCCTCCATGAGACGGTCGACGAACGCGCGGAAGGAGATGACGCCGCCGCGCTCGGCGCGGCGGGCGAGGTCGGTCAGTCGGCTCACGTTGGCGAGCGCCTGCTCGCCCGTTGGCCAGATCGCGATCCCGGCCGGCGCGCGCGTGGCGGCGAGCAGGCGGCCGATCGTGTCGGAGATCGGCCGGCGGTTCCGGCCGCGGTGGAGGTCGCGGAGCACCGCGAGCGCGTCCGCCACCTCGCGGAGCTCGGGTGGCAGATCGGCGGGCAGGGGCCGGAAGGAATGCAGGGTCCGGCATCGCTCGCGGAACGTGAGGAGCGCGGCGTCGCCGACTGCGAACAGCGGACCGCGGAGGGTCGCGAACACGGCGAGCTCGTCCTCCGGCCGCTCGATCGCGGCGAGCGCGTTGCGGATCGCCTCGACCTCCTCGCGCCGATGGAACGACGTGCCGCCCACCAGCAGGTGCGGCAGGTGGCGTGCCTCGAGCGCGCGGACGTACGGGTGCGTCACGTCGGTACGGTAGGAGCGGAAGCGGCGGAAGAGCAGGCAGACGTGGCGCGCGCGGAGCGGCACCCGCTCGCCGGGCCGCTCGCGCTCGGTCACCGTCCAGCCGCTCTCGCGCACCAGCCACTCGACGAACGCGGCGACGGCGTCGGGCAGGCACGCGTCGATCTTCCAGCGCACGATGGTGCGGAAATCGCCGTACGGCGCCGGGACCGGCAGCGCGACGACGGCGGGCTGGCTCGCGACGCCGCTCCGGAACGGCGCGAGCGGCACGTAGCGCGCCTGGTTTCCACCGTCGAGCCGCGGCGCGAAGGCGGCGTTCACCGCCTCCTGGATCTCCGGCACGGCGCGGAAGCTCGTCGTGAGCTCGACGAGCGCGCCACCGGCGTCGACCACCCGGCGCTTCACCTCCTCGTAGAGCGCGACGTCGGCGCGGCGGAAGCGGTAGATCGACTGCTTCGGGTCGCCGACGATGAAGAGCTTCCCGGGCACGGGACGTGCGCGCCGCCAGTCGTTCACCGTGGGATCGTCGGCCGCGAGCAGGAGCAGGATCTCCGCCTGGAGCGGGTCCGTGTCCTGGAACTCGTCGACGAAGAGGTGCGTGAAGCGGCGCTGGAGCTCGCGACGAACACCGGCGTTACCGCGGACGAGATCGCGAGCGCGGAGCAGGAGATCGAGGAAGTCGAGGCACCCGGCGCGGTTCTTGAGCTCGTCGTAGGCAAGCACGACGGGCCAGAGCTCGTCCCGGAGCTCCGGTGCCAGGTCGGCGCCCGCATCGGCGACGAAGCGCGCGAACCGCGTCTTCAGGGCGTCCCGCCGCTGGCGAAGCTCCGCCTTCGGAAATCCCTCGGGGGCCGATCGGAAGCCGACCCAGTCCGCATGCCAGTCGCGCTCGAAGCGGACGAGGTCGGCCTCGAGGCCGTCGTGATCCCGGGGCCGGACCGCCTCGGCGCGCGCCACGTCGTCCACGAACCGCGCGATCTCCGCGAGCGACCGGGTGAAGAAGTCGTCGGGGTTTCCGCGCGGCACCCACTCGGCGAGCGCCGTCATCTCCGCGATGAGGCCGTCGATCGCACCGTCGCGGTCGAAGCCGGGCGCGCGCCGCCACGCGGTCGGGAAGTCGCGCCGCTCCACGAGCGCGTGCACGGCGCCGCGGAGCAGCCCGCGCGGTCCGTCCTCGCCGGCGCGGCGGCGGAGGATGCGCCGGACGCCGGGTCCCGGGTCGGCGAGCACGGCCTCGAACCAGCGGTCGAAGGCGCGGTCGAGGAGCGTGCGGGCGACGTCGTCCGGCGCCACCTCGAAGAGCGGGTCGACGCCGGCCTCGACTGGCCGCTCGCGCAGGAGGTCGGCGCAGAAGGAGTGGATCGTCCCGATGCGCGCCTCCTCCAGCTGCGGGAGCGCGCCGGTGAGGAGCTGGCGCGCCTCGGCAGGGCGACCCGGCTCCTGCCGCGCGCGTTCGATCTCGCCGCGGAGCCGGAGCTTCAGCTCGCCCGCCGCAGTGTCCGTGAAGGTGACCGCCACCATGCCGTCGAGGCGTCCGCGCCCTGCCATGAGGACGGCCACCATGCGCCCGACGAGCTCAGTCGTCTTGCCGGTTCCCGCGGCAGCCTCGACCACGAGCGTCGTGTCCAGGTCGCCTCGGATGCGCTCGCGCGCGTCTTGATCGGCGAGCGTCATGGTCACCGGAGCGCGCGGAGGCGCATGAGGTCGCCGAGTCGGTCGGCGGGCTTGCGCGCGACCCGTGCCTCCTCGTTCGGGCCACAGACCGTGGCGTAGTCGCACCACCGGCACGCGCCCGCGGCGGGAGCCGCCGGCAGGAAGCCGTCGACGAGCGCACGGCCGACGACCTCGAGCACCGTGCCGGCGCTCGCGCGGCTCTCGCCGTCGAGCGGGACCACGCGCTCCTGGAAGCCGCCGTCCGCGGTGCAGTAGTAGAGGCGCCCGCCCTCGACGGGCTCGCGAACCATCTGCTCGAGCACGAGCGCATAGAGCACCGGCTGCAGGATCTGGCCGCCGCCGATGATCACCCCGTCGGCGGCGCGCGCCTTGCCCGTCTTGTGGTCCGTTGCGCGGACGGCGCCGCCGTCGTGCCGCTCGACGAGATCGATCGAGCCGCGCAGCTGCAAGCTTCCGAGGACGGTGACGGGCTCGCCGACGCTCGCCGGGTCCGCATTCGGGCGGTCGCGGTCGGCAAGGCCGAAGGACAGCTCGAACTTGTGGGGCACCCAGCCGTCACCGGCATTGGCCGAGCGCCGCAGCCACTCGCGCAGGTCGCAGCGGATCGTCTCGATCGCGTCCTGCCACACCCGCGGGATCGCGGGCGAGAGCCGCTCCGCGTAGTGGTCCGCCACGCGCGCCAGCACGCGGTCGAGCGTCGCAAGCGCGCGCTCGACGTCACCGGCCCGGAAGGGCAGAAGCCCCGCGGCGCGCAGCTCGCTCAGCACCTCGAACTGCACGTCGTGAAAGAGCGCGCCGCGCGTCAGGGGGTCGAGGATCTCGATCGCCACGGGCTCTTCGCGCGGCTCGAGGCGATGGATCGCCTGGAGCAGAAAACGGTACGGGCAGACGGCGAAATGCTGCAGCCCCGTCGGCGAGAAGGGGCGCGCGCCGATCTGGTGTCGGACGAGGGCCTCGCGCGCGAGGGCGTCGGGATCGACGAGCCCGTCGGCCGGCGTCCAGCGGCGGAGCCAGCGCCGGGCACGCGCCCGGAGCGCGCGGGCGAGGTGCGGGTTGGCCGTCAGCAGGTAGGTCGCGGTGCCCGCCGTCGTCTCGGGATCGGCCGTGAGCAGCGGCGCCAGGAGTGCCAGGTCGTACTCCGCCTCGTCGATCGCGTGCTCGGGCTCCTTCGGCGCGGGCCAGCCGAGACGTCCGCCCGACTCGGGCTCGGCGCGGAGGCCGAGCTCCTCGAAGCCCGGGAGCTCCCCCTCCGCGGCTCGCAGCGCCTCGAGCCCGTAGAACGAGGGCACGCGCGGCCGCGCCTGCTCGACGTCGATGCGGGGGTACGAGAGGAAGACGCGCGCGCGTGCCGCGCCGATCGCGACGCGGAGCGCGAGCCGCTCCGCCGCGCCTCGGGTGCGACGCGTCGTCAGAGCCGGAACACCGAGCGCCTCCCGCTCGGCGTCGAGCAGGATGGGATCCTCGACGATCTTTCGTGGGAAGAGCTTCTCGGCGAGGCCCGGGACGAAGACGACGTCGAAACCCAGACCGCGCGCGGCCTCCGCGGTGGTGATGAGGACGGCGCCGTAGCGGCGGCGCGGCGGTGGCACCGTCAGCTCGCGGAGCCGCGGGCCGAGGACGAGCTGCACCTCATCGAGGTCGACCGGACCGACCGGCGCCATCGGCTCGAGCTCGGCGAAGGTGGCGAGTACCGCGTCGGGACTGCGCAGCGCGGCCGCGGCGAGTGCGCGAAGCTGATCGAGCCACTCGCCCCACGTCGCCTGCGCCGGCAACGCGGCGAGCCGCTCGACGAGCGGCAGCGCGAAGTCGCGGAGGTGCGCGAGGTCGGCGAGCTGCCGCTCGAGCGTCGCCGCCCGCGGCTCGTCCTCCTCGGCGACCGCGGCGCGCCGGAGCTCGAGCTCTCGCGCGAGTCCCTCGAGCCGGCGCGCCCAGCGCGCCCGGCCACCGATCACCGCCGAGTCGACGAGCAGGCGCTCCCACCGCCACGGGGCGCGCAGGCTGCCGGCGACGACCGGCGCCGAGTCGGGGTCGGGCGGCAGGTGGTCGTCCGGCGGCGGCGCCGACGGCGCGGCGGGCAGGAGATCGTGCTCCGGTGGCACCCAGCGCTCGCGCGCCGCGGCGCGCTCGGCCGCGTCGGGTACCTGCGCGAGCGAGAGATATTCCGCGAAACGGCGGGCGGAGAGCTTCTCGCCCGCGCAGGCGAGGAGTGCGAGGAGCGCGCGGCCCGCGGGATCGGGGCGCCTCGTCCCGCGGGCGAAGAACGCGGGGATCTCCGCCCGTCGGAAGGCTTCCTCCAGATGCTCGCGGTAGTCGTTGGGCGATCGGAGGAGGACCGCCATCCGGTCGAAGGGGATGCCGCGTGTGGCCGCCGACTGGACAGCCCGCGCGATCTCGACCGCCTCCCGCGCCTCGCCCGGCCACGACCGCAGCGTGACGCTCTCGTCGAGCTTCGCGCGCGACGGCGCCGACTCCTCGAAGAGGTGCTGCTGCAGGGCGCCGAGGGAGCCCGTGCTGCGCGCGGGGCCGTCCGTTTCGGCCGAGCAACCGAGCGCCGCCTCGAGCTGGGCGATCGTCCTCGCGTCGCCGCGGGGCGCGGTGGCAAGGACGTCCTGGGCACGCCGGGCAAGGCCTGCGACGAGCCCCGTCTCGCGGACGCTCGCAATCGGCACGTCGAGGAGAAGCACGGTGGACGGCAGCCGTGCGTCGGGCAGCGCGGCAGTGGCCGCCTCGAAGACGAGGGCCCGATCCGCCAGGCGGCCGGCGCCGAGCTCGCGTTCGACGCGCTCGGCGAGCGCCGCCAAATCGGCGCCGCTCGCACCGAGGCGGCGGAGCGCCTGCGGGACGACGCCGTTCATGCGGAGCTCCTCGAGCGTCCGGGCGACCGCGGCAGGGAACCCCGGCCGCCCGGCGACCGGGGCGAAGTAGCGGAGCCCACCCTCCGCGCGGAGCAGGTGGACTGCCCGCGCCGCGACGGCAATCGTCGAGAGGCCGCCCGCGGGGACGCGCTCGTCGGCCGCGAGCACCAGCGCCGCCAGGCGGGCGGCCAGGCGGTCGAGGGTCAGCCGCACCGTGCCGAAGCGGGCCGGCGCGGCCGCGCCGCGCACCAGGTCGTCGCAAGCCTCCCACGTGGGACCGACGATCAGGACCTCCGCGTCGAGCGGCTGGGCCGCGAGCCACTCGGCGGCGACGGCGAGCCGGGTGGCCGCATCGGGTGCGACGACGAGGCGAGGCACGAGCGGCGCAGTATAGACCTCGCGCGGCCCGGGACGAACAGCTCACGGCAGGCGGCGGCGCACGACGCCCGCGCCGAAGCGTTGCGTGAGCTCGTCGACCGCGCGCGCCGCGGCAGCGCGGCGCGCTGCCGAGTCGCGCGTGCCGGCGAAGAGCGCGAGCTGCTCCGGCGCCGCGGCGACCAGGTTCGTCGCGGCGAGGCCGGCGAGGCGGATGCGGCGGCTTCCGATCTCGAGATGCGCGAGCAGCTCGCGGGCGACGGCGAACAGGACGGATTCGTCGGCCGTCGGCTCGGCGAGCGTGTGGCGGCGCGTGAGGCTCGGGAACCGGCCGCCATGCGAGCGCGCGGCGAGCTTCAGCTTGAGCCCGACGGTGCGCGCGCGAAGCCCGCGTGCCCGCAGGCGACGGGCCACGTTCTCCGCCTGCCCGAGCAGATATGGCGCGACCGCCGCGGGTACGAGGTCGCGCGCGAACGTCTCCTCCTCGCCGATCGACTTGGGCTCGCGGTCCGGCCGCACGGGCCGGTCGTCGAGCCCGCGGGCGAGCGCCACCAGCTCGCGCGCCCCGCCGCGGAACTGGCGCGCGAGGACCTCGGGGTCGGCGGCGGCGAGCTCGCCGATCGTCCGGAGTCCGAGGCGCAGAAGAGCCGCCTCCGTCACCCGCCCGACTCCCCACACGTGGCGCACCGGTAGCGGCGCGAGGAACGCGCGCACGCCGTCGGCGGGAACGACGAGCAGCCCGTCGGGCTTGGAGACGTCGCTCGCGATCTTGGCGACGAACTTGCTCGGCGCGACGCCCGCGCTCGCCGTGAGCGCGGTCTCGGCGCGGATCGCGTCCTTCACCTGCCGGGCGATCCCGGCCGGCGGACCGAAGAGCGCGACGCTCGCCGTCACGTCGAGGAACGCCTCGTCGAGGGAGAGCGGCTCCACGAGCGGCGTGAAGCGGTGAAAGATCGCGCGGAGCTCACGTGCCACCGCCACGTACCGCTCCATGCGGCCGCGGACGACGACGGCGTCGGGACAGCGCGCCAGCGCTTCCGCCATCGGCATCGCCGACCGGATGCCGAACGGTCGCGCCTCGTAGGAGGCCGACGTCACGACCCCGCGGCGCGTATCTCCGCCGACGAGCACCGGCCGGCCGCGCAGCCGCGGGTCGTCGCGCTGCTCGATGGACGCGTAGAACGCGTCCATGTCGACGTGGAGGATGTCTCTTATCGCCGGACGATCATAGCTCGGCCGCTTCGCACGACGAAAGGGCACTGCGGAGAGCCATTAGGGGATTTTCCGAATGGAGAATCGGTGCCCCTCCGCCTAGGGTATCCGCGTAATGAACCCGGCATCGCGCACCATCGCGGTGATCGCGCTCGCCGCGGCCACGGCGTCGCCGTCGGTGAGCTGCTCGGTCTTCGAGGATCGGGTGTCGCTTCTCAACTGCGGCGCGATCGCCACGGCGACCGGCACGCGTCGGGTGCGCACCGAGACCGACTGCGACGAGAATTTGCGCATCGAGATCCAGGACGTGCCGCGTGGCCTCTATGCCGTGCTCGTCGACGGCGTCGACCGCGGCACGATCCACGTGAAGGGTCGGCGGGAGGGCGAGCTCGAGTTCGATACGAGCCCGAAAGGCGACCAGTTGCTGCTCGATTTCGATCCGTTCGCACATGTCGACATTGCGGTACGCTCGGGGCCGGCGATCCTGAGCCTCGATCAGTGCGCGGCCCCGTGACGGGGCGTCAGGCAGTTTGCCGTGGACTTGAAGGTCGTTCCGTGCGACGACATTTCGCATGCCGACGCACGAGGTCGCGAATCAGCCGCCGCCGCTCGAGGGCTACAACCTCTTCACGAGCGACCGTGTCCTCATCGAGGCGGTCCGTCGCGAGGCGGCGTGGGCCGACGAACGCGTGCGACGCCTCGGCGAGATCGCCGGCGGCGAGCCGCTCGCGTGGGGCCGGCTCGCCAACACGAATCCCCCCGTCCTGCGCACGCACGACCGGTACGGGAACCGCATCGACGAGGTCGAGTTTCACCCGGCCTGGCACGAGCTCATGCGGCTCGCCGTCGCGAACGAGCTCCACGCGCTGCCGTGGCGCGAGCCGCAGCCCGGCGCGCATGCCGCCCGCGCGGCGCTCTCCTACATGCTGTCGCAGGTCGAGGCGGGACACGGGTGCCCGATCTCGATGACGTACTCCGCAGTGCCGGCGCTGCGTGCCGCGCCGGAAGTCGCGGCCGAGTGGGAGCCGCGCCTCACGTCTACGGCGTACGATCCACGTCCGATCCCGGCGTCGGAGAAGATGGGCGCGCTCTGTGGCATGGCGATGACGGAGAAGCAGGGTGGCTCCGACGTGCGCGCCAACACGACGCGGGCGCGCCCCGTCGGCGCGCGCGGTCCGGGCGCGGCCTACGAGGTCACCGGGCACAAGTGGTTCTGCTCGGCGCCGATGTGCGACGCCTTCCTCGTCCTCGCGCACGTCGAGCGCGGCCTCTCGTGCTTCCTCCTTCCGCGCTGGCTGCCCGACGGCACGCGCAACCGCTTCCACATCCAGCGCCTCAAGGACAAGCTCGGCAACCGGTCGAACGCGTCGAGCGAGGTCGAGTTCGACGGCGCCTGGGCGCGGCTCGTTGGCGACGAGGGACGCGGCGTGCCCACCATCATCGAGATGGTGAACCATACGCGCCTCGACTGCGTGATCGGCGCGGCGGCGACCATGCGACAGGCGGTCGCGCAGGCGACGCACCACGCCGCCCACCGGAGCGCGTTCGGCCGCCGGCTCGCCGATCATCCGCTCATGCAGAACGTCCTCGCCGACCTCGCGGTCGAGTCTGAGGCGGCGACCGTCGCCATGATGCGGCTCGCGCGGGCGTACGACGGCGGCGATGCGGGCGAGCGTCACTTCGCGCGCCTCGCGACGGCCGTGGTGAAGTACTGGGTCTGCAAGCGGACGCCGATGCTCGTCGCCGAGGCGCTCGAGTGCCTCGGGGGCAACGGTTACGTCGAGGAGTCGATGATGCCGCGCCTCTACCGCGAGGCGCCGCTCAACTCCATCTGGGAGGGCTCGGGAAACGTCATCTGCCTGGACGTGCTGCGCGCGATGGCGCGCGAGCCCGAGTCCGTCGACGCGTTCTTCGCCGAGGTCGGCCGCGCGAGTGGCGACGAGCCGCGGCTCGACGGCTTCGTGACGCGGCTGCGCGACGATCTCCGCCGCCCGGAGGCGATCGAGGTGCGGGCGCGGCGGCTCGTCGAGCGCATGGCGGTGGCGCTCCAGGGGTCGCTGCTGGTGCGGCACGGCGATCCGGCCGTTGCCGAGGCCTTCTGCGCCTCGCGGCTCGAAGGCGACCACGGACTGGCCTTCGGGACGCTACCGACGGGGCTGGAGTTCGCGCGCATCGCCGAGCGGGCGCGACCACTCGCGGCGTGAGTCCGCGGACACCATGCAACGGGGCGCGAGCTCCCCGGCGGTTCTGTACACCGTTTTCCCGCAGGCCGGCGAAATTCTCTGGACGGATGGGGTCGGTCATATGGTAGGAGAGCGCCCCATGCCGTGCCGGCGACGCGGAGTGGTGTTGCTCGGGGCCTGGTTCCTGATGGCGCCACCGGTGCCTCAGGGCGGAGGCCTGCCGGACGCTCACGCGCCACTCTCGAGCTGGACTCGCGTTCGCTCATTCGACACGGCGATGCGGTGCGAGGAAGGTCGCCTCGAGGCGAGCGCGAGGGCGCAAGCGGCGAAGGACGTCGGCGCCCAGGAGCTGGCGGACTACGGCCGCTGCTTCCACGCCGACCGGCTGCGGGGGACGGGTGCCATGATCCCACCCGCGACGGGGTTGGACGGCGTCCGCGTCGGGCCGACCGAGTACGACGCGCTCATCCGCGAGGCTGCGGCGCGCCATCGCCTCGAGTACGCACTCGTCAAGGCGGTGATCAGGGCCGAGTCCGACTTCGACCGTCTCGCGGTGTCGCCGAAGGGGGCCCGCGGTCTGATGCAGCTCATGCCCACGACGGCGGCCGAGCACCTCGTGGGCAACGTCTTCCTGCCGCGCGAGAACATCGAGGCCGGCTGCCGGCACTTGCGCGAGTTATTCGACCGTTACGGGGACGATCTCGAGCTCGTCCTGGCGGCGTACAACGCAGGCGTCCGCCGGGTGGACGAGTGCGGGGGCGTGCCGCCGATTCCCGAGACGCGTGTGTACCTCGCGCGCGTGTTGCGCTATCGGCTCGGCTACGAGGAAGAGGTGGGAGGATTCGTGGCCGCCCCTCGTTCCACACCGGCCGCGCGGCTTCACACAACTCGTAGCGCGGCGGCGTCGGACGCGGCGGCGATTTCGCCAGGCGGTGGCGAAGTCGACGCCGGAGATGCGGCGCATGCATGGGGTGTCCGGTCGTGCGCGGGAAGTTCCGTTCGGCGATTCAGGCTAGGAGCGCGACCCAAGACATCTTGGGTCGCGAACCGGACGCGGGCGTGCTCCGTCCGCATCACGCCCGACTGACCTGCCGCGGCTGGCAAAGCCAGCGCGGCAAACGAACACGCGCGGTTCGCAGCCGCGAACAAGCCCAGTTGCGAACGGATCAACGAGCCCCGCGAGACCTTGCGACGGCGCGTGCCTGTTCTGCCGCGCTGGCTTT
>WNGI01001048.1_pt1 | contig 22385 bp, 22 predicted proteins | sample 5400621 | NCBI WGS metagenome assembly WNGI01 (sample SAMN13153374, study PRJNA577476) | soil metagenome | isolation source: 20 cm soil or saprolite under Garry oak tree replicate 1 | place: USA:California | collected 2016-06-15
GACGGTGGAAAAATATTTGTTCGCGCTTTTTTGTTCCATCTCGGTTAACCTCTCAGTGGAGTTTGGCTGTGGCGCGATCAAAAGTGATTGACAAAAATCACCCCGCCCCAGCCGATCAGAGCGACGCCCAGCGGCGCGCTCAGTTTACGGCCCCACGGCAGGTTCTTTTCCGCGGCCATCACTGCCCCGAGCGCCAACATCCAGGCGACATTCCCAACCCCGACGGCGAACATCAGGAGCATCAACGCCCAGCAGCAGCCGACGCAAAACAGGCCGTGATGGATACCCAGCAAGAATGCGTTGCGCCCTTCATGGCGACCGCGCCAGTACTCGGTGACGAAACTCAGTGGCGCGCGGCACTTCTCCAGACAGCGGTATTTCAAGCGGCTAAACTGAAAGCCGCCGGCCAACAGCAGCGTGGCCGCACCGATAAGCCACGCGTTTGCTTCAAGCCAGGAACTGCGCTCGACGACCTCATGCAACAACCAATCAGCTCCGTGGGCGGCAATACCGAACCCCATCCATACCGCCAGGTAACCCGCAATGACCAAGGCTAACAGCTGAGAGCGATCTTGGCGCTGTGCCGTTAAGCGGCGAAAGATTTCGAGCAGCGGGAGCGTCGTCGGCAACATCATGGCCACCGTCATCAGTGTCCAACCGACCAGGTATAAAGATATGGGAAGCAGAAGAGAGCCGGCGCCGATCTCGCCGAGTTGCTCATGACCGAGGTAGCGGCCATAAGGCGACCGGCCCCAGATCCACAGAGCGCACCATGCTGAGCCGACCAGCGAAGCGATCAACCCGAGAAAAGCTCTACGCTCCCCCATGGCGTTCAGCTAATACGTTGCCCCACATCAGCGCAGGAAAATCTAGCTCTGAAAAATAAATTTTCCCTGAATCGCGTTGTGATCTTTGAGGTCGATGTTTTGGCCCAACGCAGGGTTGTTCATCTTGTACTTGGTTGCCCTGGCCACATACGCCGGCGCGCCAGGAATCGTCGAAAATATCGAATCGCGAAGCGTTGTCACCTCGCCGTTGGGACCGCGAAAAGGCTCCATCTCACAGTCGGCAACGTTGCCGATGCGCAAGGTTCCCTTGCCTTCCGAAACTTCGAACGTGATAGGGGAGCGCTCTACCGAAACCACCTCGCCAATCAACTTCACGAGATCGGCGACGGGACCGCCCTGTTTGCCGGTGTAAACAGTGAGGAGGGCCTCTTCCTGCGGCTTCGTGGCGCGCGCATCGATATGCACCACAACGCGCCAGTTGCCTTTCAAGATGTTTCCGGGAACATGCGCCGTGAACCCCATGGTGAGCCCCGACACATCGACGCCATCGATCTCGCCTTTTTCGAAATGGTGCGCCAAAGCCGTATCGCAAGTTCCATTATCCGGGTCCATACCGACCCAGCAGGGACACAGCACGTCACAATTGCAAACTTCCAAAAGGCTGCCTTCAAGTTTGTAAGCCATGGATCCTCCTCTTTCGCGGAACCGTCGCCGAATGATTCCCAACTGAACGATTTTTGAAAGTGCCCTACCTGCGGTCGTGTCCGTTAATTTATCGAATATGACAAAAAAGATGTCAACCCCAAAATCTTGACGAAGCGCGGCTACCGAGAACCGAGCGGCGAGTGCTCCAGGAGTGACCAAAGACCGCGAATGTCACCGGCGACAACGAACCAGCCGAAACTCCAGCCTTTTTAATTTTTAACCTCCCCCAACTTATCGCGCGGGCAGAGGGTCGGCGCCGGCGAGTTTCTGATACAGCTGCACGACTTCCTTATCTCGGGGCAATTCTTTGATCGCCCGCTCCAGGTCTTCGCCGCCCAACGGCGCGGGCTCGTCGCCCATCAGCTTTTTGAACTCCCCGGGAAACTCCGGATCGGAGAACGCCTTGCGCATCGCATCCCGAATGATTTGCACGCGCTCTTTGGGCGTGCCCGGCGGGAAGATATAGGGCCAGCGCGGATACTGAAAAGCGCGGAACATGTCGAGCAGTTTGCGCTCCGTGCCCGACTTGGCAAAGCTGTCGAGATCCGGCAAGTGCGCAAATTTAGGATGATGTCGGCCCTTGGGAACGGTATAGGTCGCATGGAAATGAACAAGTTTCTTTTCGATCCACTCCGGATTTTCGATTACGAAGCGCGCCGCTCCAGTCGCATGGGCGTCGATCTCACCACGCTGGAGCGCGATGTATATCTCCGGGCCCGTAAAGCCGGTGACGAACTTCGGGTCTTTTAGATTCAACAGGTAGGCGACGAAACGCGCGGTGACATACACCGGGTGTCCGACCGCGTGAGCGCCGAACCTGAGGCCGCTGGTCGCTCGCAGTCTAGCAATGCTATCCAACCCCAAATCTCCCTTCGTATAGAAGACGTACGGATCGCCGGTGTCCGTCGAGCCCAAGTAGATCAGCTTGTCGAGATCGTAGTTGCTGCCCGGAAGACCCAAAATCGGACCGACTACCAATCCAGCGCCGATCGACCCGATCGTCAGGCCGTCGGGCCGGCTTGAGCTGTAGATGACGTTGGTCGCCTTTCTGCCGGCGGCGCCCTCGACAAATTCCACCATCAGAGTCGGCTTTCCAGGGATATATTTTTCGAGAAACTTCACCAGCGCTCTGGTCTGAAATTCACCGGAACCACCGGGGCCGCCGCCGCGAATTATCTTGATCGTTTTGCCTTTGTAGAAATCGGCCTGGGAGAATGCCTTGCCCGCCGGCAGACTAACGAATAGGCCGATCGCGACCACTTGAACGAACGCCGGAAGCACTGAAGTGTTATATGTTTTCATAAATATCTCCGCAGTGTGTGAGACAACTTAATCCCTGGCTCGTGCCGAAGCAACATAATGCCGATTCACCGCAAAGGCAGAATAAGCAGAGATTTTGATCTTAAACTCACCGACTACAGGGTGAACACTCCGATTCCACTTTCTCTAGCAATTCGAAGCACGGTTATGCCGCCGGAGATATCTTTTTCATTTTTATCGAAGTCAACAACGGGATCACACTGAGACCCAGGGCGAACAAGTAGGTTACGTTCATCGAAGCGGCGAAAACCTGAGTGTCCCCAGGGTCGGGCGTTGTCCCCGGATCTCCTGAATAAAATCGGAAGGCCAAGGTCAGAAATATCCCGCTGAGCGAGATTCCGAGCATGTGTCCCAGGCCGAAGATGCCATTGATTAGGCCTATGGCAATACCCCAATGTTCCTTAGGCAGCGAACTCACCATCACCGCCTGCGACGGCGTATTGAAGAGGGCCGATCCGATTCCAGTGAGCGCAAGCAAGATCGCGGACAAGATCCAATGGGAGTCGGCGTGCAGGTTAGCGCCGATTAAAAACGCGGCCATCAGCACCAGCACACCCAGGATCAGCAGGAAGCGCGCGCCGATACGATCGGTCAGGGCGCCGCTCACCGGCGAGAGCACCATGCTGAGCAGCGACGGCGCGAGAAAAATCAACCCGATGAAGCTCGGCGAGAGCTTGAGCACGTCCTGCAAATAGAAGGGCGTGACAAACGTCGTCAGCCCTTGAGTGATGCAGCACATGAGCAGGCCGAGCGAGCCAAAACCGAAGGCAGGAACCGAAAAAAAAGACAGATCGATCATCGGGCTTTGGATTTTCTTCTCCTGCGCGATAAAACTCCAAAGCATCCCGACGAAAGCTAGAGCGAGCAGCGTTTGGCTGCCTGTGCCCATCACCTGAGCGATTTTTTGATCCAGCAGCATCGTGACGAGGATCGACAATCCAAGAAAGAGTAAAGCGCCCCGCCAATCGATCGACCGCGTTCGCGCGGCGGGGGACGCAACCGCCCGTCCGGTGATGGTGCTCAGCGCCATGCCAACCAAGCTCGGTAAAAACAGCAAGAAGAAAATGCCGCGCCAGTGGATCCAATCGATGATGAAACCACCAAGGGGCGGACCGACAAAGAAGCCAAACTGGTGGGACATGGCCATGAGTCCCTGAGCTCTTCCTTCGGATCCCTGCGGCATCGCCCTGAAGGCCAAAGTACGGCCGGACGATTGAATCATGGCGCCGCCCACGCCTTGGACAAAACGAAACAGGATCAGCTGCAAAACGTTCTGCGAGAGACCGCAGAGCAGCGAGCCGACGGCCATCGTCGCCATACCGCAGCCGTATAGGATGTGATGGCCGTAGATATCCCCGAGACGGCCGCACACGACGCCCAGTCCGATCCCCGCCATCTGATAAATTATCAGGGCCCAGGAAATGCCGAGCATATCCGTATCCAAGGCTGTCGCCAGCGTCGGCACGGAGATCATAAATACTCGAGTGGAAATTCCCGCGATGGAAATTCCGATTACGGAATTGACGAGAGTGATTCTGCGGAGCCTGTCATTCGACAGTGTCTGGTTTTGTAGATTCAACGTTGTTAGCCTCTCACCCTACTCGGATTTTTACGTGGAAATCTTAGACTCCGGCGTAAGCGCCGCCGATGTAACGGTCTTGAACGCCGATCCTACACGGACAGGACTTGCAGAGCTACCGCGATCCGATGAAATTGCTCGATCCCGTCGAGTGTCGTCGTGCTATTGATGAAATCAATGCCCTAGGAATCGTGCTCGGCCTACTCGGCTGTCTCGCCCATCCTTAACAGCAGCAACTTCATATCGTGTTTCGACGATGGCGTAGAGGTCATGGACGAACGATCGGGCTCGACCATCGCGAAGTATGCGGCCCCGCGTCGATAGCGACGAACCCCAATTCCGATATCCTTACGTGTAGAGTTTTTCTAGACTTGCCATTCCAATCCGACCGCGCTGTCGGATCGGATTTTCATGTCGGCCGGGACAGTCACAAAGGAAAGTTCACTCGTTCTGATAGGATGGTAATCTCGCAGTTGTCAGATTCGCTTAATTTTTTAATACTCCGACTGCTCACTCGACGGTTTCACGACCTTCTTCACTTCTTCGCTGCCAGCCTTCACCGCGTCACGGGTGCCCTCGCCGATATCCTTAACAACATCCCGCGTACCGTGACCAATCTCTCTCGTAACGTCCCGAGCACCATGGCCGATTTCTTTGGTCACATCGCGAGTCGTGTGGCCGATCGTTCGACCTGTTTCTTTAATCGGAGCACAACTCCACGCAATGCAGCCCACAATCAGCGATAAAGCAATTTTTCGTGAAGGGTTGAACATCGTCGCTCCGATCTGTCGCCATCTAACTTCTGAAACCGAGTATATCACGAGGAAATTCCTTAGTCCTGCTAAACTGACCGAAAGAGGTTTGTCAGCTGGATTTCCACTTCGAATTAAGCGAAAAATAAAATTCGTCATTCGACATTCCTGCTTTCGCCACCGTTTTTTCTCGGTGTTACCTTCCCTCGCTGAAAACCATCCAAAATCACAGCACTGCCGTCCGGATCAATTGGTTTGAATCATATCCCTGGAAACCATCCAGCCAATGTAGATATGACCGGTGACGGGAAGTATCTACTCCCCGGATCAAGTCTCTCCCCAAGAAAATATTGCTTCGAAATGTCCCAGGAGGGTCACTTCTGGTAAGAAAGTACCAAGAAGATGGCATCTGCGTCGGCTGGCATCCTTTGTGCTCTAACCCGTTCCATGAGCAACACAGCCAAGAAAATATTGATCGCCGACAGTAATGAAACTTCTCGGCAATCTCTCCGGGCATTCATCAATGGTTTGGGGCATGAGGTCTTCGAAGCCGCTACGGGACCAGAGGTCATTGACAGAGCTTCCAGCATACATCCCGATCTGATCATGATGGACCTTATCTTACCGGGCATGAACGGAGACGAAGCCACGGCGCGTCTAAAACGGAATATGTCCACGCGAAACATACCGGTGGTGATCAATACCGGCTGGACGACCGCCTGCAACGTTGAAGAGCGTGCAGACCGCGCCCTTAATGCAGGGGCCGCAGAGATTCTATACAGACCATTTTACTTCCCGATGCTGCGAGATGTTCTACGCAGCTATTTGTTAGCCTAGAACGACCACACCAACGAATCGCCCTCATAGAGTCCGTTATTCCCCAATGCTTCCATCGGGAATCCAAGCGAAGACCGAACCTGCCCGAGATTAAACCGTTCGGGGTGATGGGTTGGGGTAAATTCTCATCTAGATGTTCTGATACCCTTCAGCTTGCTGCAGGTTAGTTCATTTCCCCGATTTTCAATACAACTCACCTTCACTCTTGCGCTCCTCGCGGGGTCGCCAGCGGAGGAGATAGGACTCCGCGCGGTTGATCACTTCGTTACAGATGACAACCACCATTGCGAGAACGAGAATCCCGCCGAGCGCGCCGGTGGTCGAAAACAGCGACGTATTGTAATTGATCAAATAGCCCAAACCTTTGCTGGCGGCTATGAACTCTCCGACGACCGCGGCCACGATCGCATAAGGCAGGCTGATCTTCAGCCCCGTAGTTATCCACGGCACGATCGCCGGCAGCGTGATTTTCATCAGAATCTGCCGTTCCGTCGCGCCCATGATGCGCAGGATATTTTTGAGCTCCTCGTCGACACCTTTCACGCCGGCATAAGTATTGAAGAACGTCAGAAAGAACACCACGCTCACGACCAGTATGACCTTTGAGGTCGGCCCGATGCCGAACCAGATGATAAACAACGGCGCCAGAGCGATGCGCGGAATGCCGTTGAACGCGACGACGTAGGGATCGAGAATTTGCGCCAAGGTCTCCCGGCGGCCCAGAGCAAAGCCCACGCCGATGCCGAAAATTGCGCCGATGAAAAAGCCGGTGAAGGTTTCGTAAAGGGTGATCGCCAAATGGCCATAGATCGAGCCATCGGCGAACACCCCATAAAGATAGACAAAAACGAGCGACGGGCTCGACACCCAAAATGGGTCGATCAATCTTCCCGAACTTAGCTCCCAAAAACCCAAAAGGAGCAGACCAAAGATCAGCCGGTAGAGATAAAGGCGAGGGCGACTGATCATTTCATCAGGAAGTCGTTAGTTACGATGTCCGCGTAGGCGATGCGTTTTTTCAATATACCCGCCTGCTCGAGAATATCCTGGGTGACTTGCACGCTGCGTTCACTGGTTCGGCCGTCTTTGCTTAGCGCCGGTCGAACCGCTTGAACTCCGGCCAGAAGAAGATCCGGTTGAATCGTGGTCATCGACGGTTTAAGTGCCTCAGCCATCTGTTCCGGCGTGCTTTGCAGCGCCCATTGGTTCGCCTTGGTCAAGGCACGCACCATTCGACGAATCGTATCTCCATCCTTGGCGACGGTCTCGGGACGCGCAATGAGATTTTCCATAAGGAACTCGGGAATCGACGGATCTTCGCCTTTGGCGTTATTGATCAGCAGAATTGCATAGCCGCGGCTGATTGCGGTATCCGGAACCGGCGGCGCCGTCAACGCGACGTCGACTTTGCGGTTTTCCAGCGCCGCGAGCCAGGTCGGCCCCGAGCCAATAGGAACAATATTGACGTCCTGTTGAGGATTGTAACCCGCTTTGCGAATCACGAACGCGGCGAGGTGCGCTGTCAGCGCGCCGGGATTCGTCACGCCGACCGTCAACCCCTTGAGCGCTTTGATTTTGTCGGCGAGCGGCATGGATTCTGTAACGCCTTTGGATTTTGCTACATCTTTATGCATCGCCCAGTTGATAAACAACTTATTCAGGCCACTCATCACCATGATCAATTTCTTGCCTTCCTGCTGGGCAAGAACGACGTTATCACCGGTGGTAAAACTGAAGTCGACATCGCCCGCGATCAGCGCGCGAATGTCAGGTCCGCCGCCGTTGGTCGACGTAACGTCCACCTCCAATTTTTCATCCGCGAAGAAACCCTTGTTCTGTGCCAGAAACACCGGGGTCATCGAGTGCGCGATCACGGGTATCGTGATCTTAACCTTTTTTGGAGCTTGCGCTTGCACCGGCAAGGACGAGCATTCCAGATAGAATAAGGTACTGGCCAAAATAATCATGAATCGTTTCATATCAATTCCCCTTTCGCCGATTCGCTTAAAGTGACTTCGGGACGGAGCTGCTGCCACAATCTTTCATAGGACGAACGAAACTGTGCATCTTCGTGGATCTTGAAAACATCCCGCGGCCGCGGGATAGCGATCTGTTCGATGGACTTGATCCGGCCGGGCCTGGCGCTCATCAGCACGACGCGGTCCGCCAGCGTAATCGCTTCGATGAGATCATGGGTGATGAACACGATCGTCTTTTTCGACGCGGCCCAGAGTTTCAAGAGCTGATCCTGTAATACGATTCTCGTCTGCGCGTCCAGAGGACCGAAAGGTTCGTCCATCAGGATCAGCTCGGGGTCATAAATCAGCGTACGAATAATATTGGCGCGCTGGCGCATGCCACCCGACAACTCATGTGGATAGTGGTCTTCAAAGCCGCTCAAGCCGACTTGATCGATCAAGTCCCGCGCTTGAGCGCGCCGCACGCTCTTCTCAATGGCTCTAATCTCCAACGCAATCTCGACGTTTTCGATCAGGGTACGCCAGGGCAGCAGGTTATCCTTCTGCGTCACGTAGCCAATTTTTGTAGTGATACCGTCGATGGGCGCGCCGCGAAAAACGATACGCCCCATGCTCGATCGCATCAGGCCGACGATCAAATTGAGTAGTGTCGACTTGCCGCAACCGGATGGGCCGACAACGCTGACGAATTCGCCCTCGGCGATCGTCAGATCCACCGAGTCGAGGGCTAAAACTCTTTTGCCTCGAACCTGATACTCCTTGCGAACGTTTTCGATGGAAAGCAGCGCCACCGCAGCTCCTATGGCGTGATTTGCGCGATCGACGCGCCGATGCCGTCCAACGCAGACTTGCCGTTCGCGTCCATGTTGTCACGGCGCGGCGTATCGTAGTTCGCGATATAAGCGGTATCGCCGATGAAGACGATGGCGGCGGGAAATTCCAGCGGCCCGCGGCTGTCGTTCTTTGCGATCTCCTGCACCTGCCCATCCGGCGTAACGGTGACTAGAGCATTGCGCTCATTCGCCGTCACCCAAAGCTTGCCGTTGCGATCGAAGTCAAGGCCATCGGCGCCCTCGAGCAAGGGACTTTGCGCCAATAGAGAAGGCTTGCCGCCTTTGCCGTCGGTGCCGATCGCCACCGTCCAAATCGCACCCCGTGAAGTGTCGGCAATATGGAGCAGGCCCTTGGCGTCAAATGCCAACCCGTTGGCAACGGTCGCCTGCTGTGTCTTGCCGTCGGGAAGCGTGCGCGTGTGCTTTTCGATTTGAACCGCCGGTTGGGCGTCACCCCCACTTGCCCCGACGCGGTAGACGATTCCGCTAGCGCCGCCTGAGATGAAAAGATTTCCTTGGCGATCAAAAGCGATCCCGTTGACGCCAGCTGTCCCTGTGGCAAATGTTTGCGCCAATCCCGGCTTCGCTGGATTTAGATCATTTCCCCGGACGCGCACGACTTCGCTGAATGGCCCCGCGGCTACGAAGAGATCGCCCTGCTCATTGAAAGCGATCCCTGCACCGTCGGCATTGACCTTTTTTCCCGTGATCTCGCGCGCTTCGATCCGCCCCACCGCCACCGGCTTCGGAGCCTTCGGATCGACGCGAAGGATATTGCCCGTGACCCGATCCGGCAAGTAGAGCCGGCCCTCTTTGTCGGCGGTGATGCTTTCGACGATCACGGTGCGGTCCGCGCTGGCGGGATCGAGGTCAACTAGAATCGATACCGCCAGGCTTCGACTTTGTACGGTGGCGCAAGCGCCGAGAAAAAGCGTCAGAGCAGCAATCAGCATCAATTGCATATCGACGTCCTCATGCATGCTATCGAATAATTAAGGATTCGCTCCTCATGATTACAGGACCGGATGCATTATCGCGTTAGCGTCAAAGATTCAAGGCTTGTGCCGCGTTGCCGCCGAGGATTTTTTCCCGTTCGGCATCGGCAAGATCGAGCTGCCGCACCTTGTTCACCGCGTCAAAATCGCCCATCGCCATCGGATAGTCCGTACCGATGACGACCCGGTCCGCGCCGACGACTTGAACCAAATACTGGAGTGCGGCGACGGAATGGACGATGGAATCAAAGTAAAACCTTCTTAGATACTCAGACGGTTTTTGCGGTATAACTTTCTTCAAATCAGCGCGGAACGAATAGGAATGATCGAGGCGCCAGATGTTGAACGCAAGCAACCCGCCGCCATGAGAAAGGCACAGACGGAGATTTGGATATTTCTCGAACATGCCTTTCAATATCATGCGCTCGATCATCAGGGTCGTGCGAAAAGTAAATTGCAAAACGTTGCCGAGGATCGGCGCTAGCGGATCGTCGCGATCCAGCCCGCCTTCGAGAGGATGAACAAACAACAACAATTCCAACTTCTGCGCCGCTTCGAAAAACGGCTCGAAGATCGGATCATCCAAAGGCTTGTCGCCCACGGCATTGCCGATCTCCAGACCTTTCAAGCCCATGCTCTTCGCCTCTGCCGCGATGGCGACGGAATCAATCACACTTTGCAGCGGCACGCTGCCGAAACCGACGAAGCGATCCGGATGCTTTCGCACGACGGCCTGAATCGCCTCATTCTGCTTGCGCGAAAAGTACGCCGCCACCACCGGCTCTTCCCAATAGAACAATAAAATCGGCGACGGGGAGAGCGCCTGCACGTCGATGCTCATCTCATCTAGCGCCTTGATGCGCGCCGTTGGATCGTACGCTCCAGCGCCCAATCCCCCTCGCGCGCCGATCTGCGAGGTCACCGACAACTTGCCGTGATCGAGAACCAGTTTCGGCGCACGATCCTGATACTTACCTGGATGTTGCAGCGTCTCCACAGGGAAAAAATGTGAATGAAGATCGATGTTCATGGCGTGATACCTCGGCGTCGTTGAGATCGATGGAGAAAACCGACCCATCTATACACCACCCGCCGCACTTCCACTAGCCATTCCCAATTGTTTGCTCGGGCGGCGCCTGAATCAAAGCCGGGCGTGGGACCTCATCATAATCTTTTCGGCAATGCTTCGATGTCGCCAACGTCCCTGGATTCTGCTACAACCGAGACGGCCTGAATGACTATTACGTCATGGCAGGCAGAGACACCATAATCGGAGTCAAGGACCGACCCTTTCATCGAAGATTTTTAGAAAAATAGATGGAGGTCTTTGACGGTGCCTAGCGCGCCGTTCCGCGCCAACGAAGAGCCAGGCAGTCGATTTTCTGCCGTGAATCAAAACAACTTGCAGCGGATTCGTTCGTAGAAAAAACGGAGACTCCATGAAACGTTACTTTGGTTCGGGGCTACTTTTGCTACTCTTGCTCATAGCTGAGTTCAGCAGCGCGGCCAAGGCGCCGGGCCGATGGGAGCTTCTAGGGACGCGCAACGTAGACTTCAGAAACGACCACCACCGCATCGAACTGCGACTTCACGAAGGCAGGTTCAGACAAATTCAATTCAAGGTTAAAGACGCGCCGATTGAAGTTTCCAATCTGGTCGTGACTTTCAGCAACAACCAGAAGTTTAGTCCAAAAGTGCGCCATCGCTTCCCCGAAGGCTCCGGTTCCCGCGTAATCGATCTCCCAGGCGAGCGCAGAATGATCAAACAGATCGATTTTGATTATCGCAGAATCAATCGACGCGAAGGAAGAGGCAAAGTAGAGGTTTACGCACGCTAAGATCGGCCAACGACGTTGACCCGCAGCATTAGGCCAACGCATGCTCCGCGCTTGAAACTACAGTGACCATAGCGCAACCGGGGAGGACCAAACATGAATGACAGACGATTTTTAGGCCGGCACAATTCCTCGAATTCGCGACAATCATGGTTGGGGCTGGCGCTGCTGGTGGTGTTGATCGTCTTGATCGACCCTCCCGGGTCTCAAGCCAATCCCTTTCTTGCCAAAGCCGGCGAAGCGCCAACCACGGTTCACGTCGCCACATGCGCGGTCTCCGGCGGATTCGTTCATCTCTACACCGCCATGGACAACGGTATTTTCGATAAATATGGCATCAAGATCGAACATAAATTTATCAGCGGCAGCGCCATGAATCTCGCTGCCCTTTCGGCGGATGAGATTTCATTTCTCTACTGCGCCGCCGACGGCACGATTCCTGGATTGGCCAGCGGCATCGATGGCAAACTAATCGCTTCGCCTTTGATCGGCCTGCCCTACGTGCTGTTAGCGCAAAAAGACATCAAACGCCTCGAGGACCTTAAAGGGAAAAGCATCGGCGTGTCACGGGCAGGAGATTTAGATGACCGGCTCATGAAAACGATGCTGAAGAAATTCAACCTCAGCACCGCCGACGTCATCATCCGGCCCATGGGTGGCAGCCAGCCTGAGCGTTACAACGCGATGGTCGCGGGCATCATCCAGGCCGCGCCGGTCACGCCACCTCTGGACGCGCGCGGTAAGAAAGACGGACTCAACGTTATTTACAATCTCAAAGAGCTCAATCTGCCGTTTATCTATAGCTCCCTGCACACCAATCCGAAAACCATGAAGGAGAGACCACAACTGGTCCAACGCTTCGTTGCCGCTATCGCCGAATCGCTTTATTTCGCCGAAAAAAATCCCGAGAAAGCAAAGGCTTCACTGAGCAAGGTGCTCAAGATTCCCGACATGGAAACTCTGCAGACCGCCTACGACACCTATGCGGTCTCTCTGGTCAACCGAGGGATGCTCGTACCCGCAAACGCCCTCGCCGAAGCCGTCGAGGTCGCGCGCGAAACCGGAACCAATGTGCGCAAAAAACCGGCTGAGCTGTTCGACAACAGTTTCGCCGAGCAACTTACCAAGAGCGGTTTTCTTAAAGAGCTTTGGGGTGGAGAATTACGATAGCCACGCACGAATCGAAGCCGGTGAGCGCGATAACGATGGCGTGACACCAAGTGAGCCCGAGCAGAAATGAATATCTTTTTTGCCACACATCTTCGGGCAGCCGGCTCCCTTCGGGAAGCACCGACCAAAACTGTTTTGCTGCCGAAATGACAAGGTGCGAAAGCCCGTCCATCACCTTTTTATACCGCATGTTTGTGGGGAATCTTCCAGCGATCAGGCTAATCTGTATTATGCGGTCGTTTTTTGTCTTATGGACTGAGCGTTCGCCTGCTCCCAGGCAACCAAGCCAATAAGCCCTAGATGCCCGGTCCTCCGACCAGCGGCAAACGATCGAACGCGCGCGCCAGTCCGACGCAAGTAGACTCAACCGGATGAGCGATTGTGCCCGCGTCGCGTTTAAGCAAAAAGTTTCAAGGCTGGAAACGCCGCAGCTGAATCACGCTGCCCAACCGCCCGGTGAAATTTCTCGAACCGACGGTCCTACTTCTGCTTAACCTGTGCCAAAACATCGTCGACCAGCTTGCGCAAGGGCTTAATGTCCTCGTATTGAGGCAGACTGGACAGGAGGTATTTGGCCCCTTCTTTCGGCACCTGCTCATCTTTATAGAGAATCATGTCCTTCGAAATATCCGTTCGGAACGAATTTCGGCCGGTTAGTTTCTGCCACGCCAACTGTCCGTCGCGCGACAAAAACCAGTTGAGATAAACCTTTGTCGCGTTGGGATGCGGAGCATTCTTAAAAGTGATTATGTGCCCGGAGCCCGTGCTGATCGTGTCGCCCTCTTTGTCGCTGAAGATTTGCCGCACCGGCAAACCCTGTTTCCGCGCGAGCTCGGTATTCTCAAGTTTCGCCAGAACGTGCATGGAATATTTCCCCGCGCCGACCCAGTCCATCATCTGGTGCTCGTTGGCGCCGAAGGTGACCTGCGTTTCGGTCAGCAGCCGTCTGATAAATTTAGCGCCGAGATCCGGACTATAATAAATAAATCTCCAGTTACCGATATTGCCGGCCGAGTCGGGGTCGGTCATGAGGATCTTGCCGCGATACTTAGGCTCGAGCAGATCCCACCACGAGTCGATTTCTCCCGGCTTGATTAAATTCGTATTGATTGCGCCGATACCCGACCCTGCATCCCCCTGAGCCATAAACACATGCTGCCCTTCCGGATCGGAGTAAAGATGTTTTTTCGACCACCATTTCGTTTGATCCACCACTTCGGGAAGAATCAGCTGTGGCGGGATCGGCTGCAGCAAACCGGCCTTGTGATAAACTAACACCATCGTCCCGCCTCCGCCGATGCTGAGATCGACGAGGTGCTTGTCCGCCCGTTTCTCCGCCATGATCTTCTTGGCCAGGTCGCTTCCCGAGCCGCCAACAAAATTGATCTTAATCTTAGGATAGGCATCTTTGAAAGCTAGTATCGCTTTACCGACGCCGGCGCGCGGCTGCCCGTAGATCGACACCTCGCCTTCCTTTTCCGCCGCGGCCACAGTCTTTTCCCAGTCCTGCTTCCAATCGGCGCGGACGGACATGGCAAAAACAACGTCAAGCAACAGTATCGCGAGGAGATTTGCGTTCACCGATTTTTTCACGGAGCACCACCCTTTCATTTCTTGGCCGCAATCGACCCACGTCGAATTTAACCCAGACTGGCCATCCATTAGAGTCTCTCGTTCTACCTGAAAGCGTTAGAGCCGGCCTGGCGAGCGTTGACGTTTTCCGCTCTAACACAGGTGATAGCCGCGCAGGTGCCTCCGGTCAATAACGACCCTGAAATTTGCCTTTGGCGCTCGGCTTCGAGCCAAGGAATATATTTTTTCTGTGATGAGCGAGATTAGCAGGCGCCTATGATGTCCGATGGATATCGATCGAAAGCATTCTCGCAAGTCGACGGACAAGAGGCCGAAGTCAGAATATTCTTGCCTAAGCTTGACGCGTGTATTCGCCCTGCCCTATCTTACGCGCAATTCAATTGAGACGCCGTATCGAATCGCTCAGAGGTCATGGACGCGGCGGGTTGAAGAGGTGAACTTTGCGTAAATTTGTCATCGGCACTTTTCTTTGTGCCGTATTGCTCCGCGCCAACGGGCCGGTGACCGCCGTGGAAAGCATGCGCGCCGCGAGCGGCGGCTTCACGACTGCAATTCACGCCGTGCTATGGGCCGCTTATGAAGAAAAGCTGTTTAGAAAATACGGCCTCGATGTCGAGTATCTGGCGCTCAACTCGGGGCGGTTGGGTATGCAGGTGCTTCTGTCCGACGACGTCCAAGTTTTGTTTTCGACCGGCGTCACGGTCGTTACGACCAATTTGCAAAAGGCCGATCTCGCGATCATCGCCGGCGGGTTAAATTTCTTTCCAACGAAACTGATCGCCCGGCCGGAAATTAAAAAACCCGCTGATCTCAAGGGCAAGATCCTCGCCGTCGGCGGTTTCGGCGCGGCCAACCATATGGCGCTGTTGGTCGCGCTGGAAAAAATCGGAGTCAACCCCAAAGAGGTCACCATCATTCAGGTCGCTGGCGGCGCCGCGCAGCTGACCGCGCTGGCGAAAGGCGCGATTCACGGTTTGATGTTCAACGAGCCGCAAGCGACGATCGCGATCAAGAGGTTCGGCATGCAATCGCTCGTCGATCTCATGGAAAGCAAAACGCCCTTTCCGCAGAACTGTTTTATTGTCAAAAGAAGCTATCTCGAAGCCAACCGCGACAAGGTCGGCAATTTTATGAAGGCCGTCGTCGAGTCGATTTACCTGCTCAAAAGAGACCGCGCGCTGGCGCTGCGGTTGATCAAAAAATACATCCGTGTGAGCGATGAGGAGGCCGCGATCGGCTACGATTACTATTTAGCCCATCACAGTGAAGGGATCTTAGACCTTCCTGACCGCCGTGGATTACAATTCGTCATAGAAGAAACTGCGAAGACCAACGCCAAAGCTGCGGGCCAGACGCCGGAGTCGTTGAAACTGTTGGAACCCTCCGTGCTCGACGAGCTCAAAAAGAGCGGCTTTGTCGAACGAGTAAAGAAATAGCGCGCGTCACCGAATCGGTTGAAAGAAACCAGCTATTACAGTGCGGAAGCGTTGGGACGGCTGTTTTACAAGCCTATTAACGCGACATTCTATCGATCATCAATGCTGCCCAAGATCGATCGGATTGCCGGACGGGTCGTGAATACGAAATTCGCGTGCGCGGTCGGTGGGCCGCTTGTCGATAACCGATGGCCGATGGGTCCGACTCGCTCGCTTGACGGACATGTGCCGTTTGCCCTATTTAATAGCCAGCGGTAACTATCTCGCTTCCGGTAGGATTTCTACCAACTGAACCCGATCCAAAGGAGGATTGTATGGGATTATTGAAAATCGAAGGCGTGACGCACTGGTCGATTCCGGTGAACAATCTTGACGAGTCGGAAAAGTTTTATGGTGATCTCCTCGGCCTCAAAGCGTTAGGGCGGCTGGGAAACTCGGGCATGTCCTGTTTCAACGTCGGCGATCACAACATTCTTCTCTGCGAGCGCGCGGCCAGTGTCGATAAAACATTTACCGAAGACCAGAACGTGCACCATTCGTTTACCGTGAGCCCTGAAACGTTGGTGCAGGCCTGTAAAATTTTCCAGGAGCGGAAGATTCCCATCGACCGCCTCTACTACCGCGGCAAGGGATTCTTCACCGGTCGGGAGCTTTATTTCTTCGATCCTAGCGGCAATCGGCTCGAGCTGCGCGACCCGACCTGGAAAACGGGGATGCCGGAACCCACGTTCGAAGAGCTCGCGCGCGCGTAAGGCGCCGCGTGATTGGACGACACACTACGGGTGTCGCCAGAATCAGATTTTCGATTGCGGTTGTTGGCGGGTCGCGACGGGGAATCGAAGGGTAAACGTCGTGCCTTTACCGAGTTCGCTTTCGACGTCGACCGTCCCGCCGTGGGCTTTCACTAGATTTTTCACGATATAGAGTCCTAAACCGCTACCCTCGGTTGAAGAAGCCCCCGGCAAGCGGCCGTATTCGGAAAATAGCAACGGCATTTCATCCTTTGCAATCCCGATACCCGTGTCGCTGATTTTTACCGAGACCCGATCGTCGACGGTCACAGTCGTCACGGTGATCTTGCCGTTTGTCGGCGTGAACTTGATGGCGTTGCTCAGGAGATTCCAAATCACGCGTTCGAGTTGGGGAATGTCGGCAAGAATTTCCGGCAGAGTCGGATCAAGTTTCAGTTCGAGAGACAAGTCGTTACTGCGCAGATCGACCGACTGTTGTTTAGCAACCTCCTGGATCAACGAGTTCAACGCGACCGGTGTTTCTAGCTGTTGGCTCTCTCCGCTTTCAGCCCTGGACGCATCCAAAAATCCTGTCACGAGCTTGAGAATGCGATCGACGTTTTCCTGAATACGCTGAACCGCGTTTAAGGCATATTCTTGACCCGACACCCCAGCGAGATTCATGCCGACGACGTCGGCAAATCCTTTGATCACCGACAACGGACTCTTGATATCGTGGGCCAACCCGGAAACGAGCCGGCGTCTGACGATCTGCGCCTGTTCGGCTCGGTCGGCGCGTTTTCTTTCGTTCTTCACTTGATGCGCCAAATATCCGTAGAGCGCCGAGACGCCGAACAGAAACGGGAACCGAAGCAGCACTTCAGAATCCAACCAGATACTATTGTTGGTGGAATAATTGACGAGGGTAAATCCGACCGTCACCAGCAAAGCAGCAACCATCGTCTTGATCAGACTCTCGGCAATGCCGGCCAGCAACACGCACAGAGAAAAGAGCAGGAACAGGTCCCACGGCGACTCGCGATTGAGGCCGATGCCCAGAAGGATGAATGCGCCGTCGATGACGACGAGCGCGGCATCAAAGCGATCGGCGTGAAATGCCGCCGCCGGCAGCCTCTGCAGGAAAAGGGCCGAAAGCAACAACGTGACGATGAGTGCGAACACCCTCGCATCGGAATTGATCGTGCCGCCGCTAAACAAGGCAAAGTACGAAGTTCCAATGACGATCAGCCATTGCAGCATCCGTACAGCCTTGGCCTTATCCGACAAAGGAACGTCAGCGAAGTTCTTAAATCGCTCAGCCAAGCGATGCATAGTTATCAAATGGCCGCCACCGTCACTGAAGTGGATCCGCCCAATGGCATTGGAAAACATCGATGTCGCGACAGATTCCAAAAGTGCGCCGCCGACCTCAGCGAAATTGCCGGATCGTGGCGTGTGACCGGCCAAGTTGATCATTATCGACGGCAGTTTCGCTATAGACGGCGCGCAAATTCCGGGTTGGACATTGATATCATAAAGCCAGAGTCTTTGCATTGCCGCCACTTTCGTAATCGAGCTGAGACTGGCCGTGCAGCAATCCGTCGCGTCTATTTCGCGAGTCAGATTGACAACCCCGCGGGCCGCCGTTAGACTCCGGCCAACATTTCGGTTACTTACCACGGTTGGCGACGCGCCACGAAAAGGAGCAAATGATGATTTTGTCGAAGAATTCAGACGTCAAAGGCGTGGTTGTAAAATCAATTGAAGGCAAACCCATGTACGGCGGCGATCTGCTCGTCAAACCGCTGATCAAGGGTGATGAAATGACGTTTTTGGAAATTCATTACACGCCGGGCGTGGGCGCGCCGATGCACGTTCATCAGCACGAGTCGCTGGCTTACGTCGTCAAAGGAAAAGTCAAAATGACGGTGGGCAGCGACGAGTATATTCTCGGACCCGGCGACGTCTGCCGCCACCCCAAAGGAGTACCACACGGCGTCGAAGCCGTAGAGGCATCGGTGGTCGTCGAAATTAAATCTCCCGCTCCCGACATCACCACGTTCCTTGGGATGTGATTCTAGTACAGGAGAGAAAAGTATGGCGGGCAAAGTAAAATTTTTGATGATCGCGAGCATGGACGTCGATGCCGAGCATGAAGCGATTTTCAATGAAGTATACGATCGAGAGCACGTGCCGAACTTGAGCAAGGTTCCCGGCGTACTGGGAATCACGCGTTACAAACGCGGCACGCTCAACATGAACATCGGCGGCGAAACGAAGACCATCGAAATTCCCAACGAGCCGGCTTACACCGCTGTTTATGAGCTGGAGAGCCCCGAAGTTTTAACGAGTCCGGCGTGGGATAAAGCGATCGAAGACGGCCGCTGGCCCAGTCAAGTGAGACCCTACACAAAAAATCGCCGCCATGTTTTGCTGAAAATTATCGATGACTGAGACTATCCACGAACCGCTACTTTTCCGTACCCTGTAACGGCGATCAGCGTTGCCGTTGCTATAAAATCGCATATTGACTCGGCGCGTGACAGCCAATCGATGCTCGGTCATGCCGGGATTTTCCTGGATCATGACGATTTCCGGCCACGGACCGGCGTCGGGGCGGCCCAAATACGCGCGGATCGTGGCGCTGCGACTCGCATATTCAACCCGATCCGCTTTGACCGCCGTGGAAATGACCATCGATGATCTCCGATGAACCGCTCGCTGTTACTCCTCCCCGTACCAGGACATCTTCTGCTAGGTCAAATAACTCGGCGAAACGTGAGTTCATTGAATTTAGCGCGGCTAGCCAATATGATCGTGTTCTTAAATCGGAGAAGAGCATGGACACCATTCGATTTGTCGATACGACGATCCGCGACGGCCATCAGAGTTTGTGGGCGGAGAACATGACCACGGGCATGATGCTGCCCATTGCTAAGAACCTCGACGACGCGGGCTATGAAGGCATCGAGCTGATCTCGGGCTCGCACCTAAAGAAGTGCGTGCGCGAGCTCAAAGAAGATCCCTGGGAGCGCGTGCGCTTGGTGTCGCAGCAAATCACCAAGACGCCGCTGCGGCTGATCGCCGGACGGGTGAATACCTTCGAATACAATCCCCCGTCCATGTACTGGCTCTTCATCGAACGGATGTTTGCCAACGGCATCCGCGAAGCGCGCATTTCGGACGAATGGAACGACCCCGAAGGCTGGAAGTTTCGCGTCGGCGTATGCAAAGCGGTCGGCATGAAAACGATTTTAAATCTGATTTATTCCGTTTCGCCGAAGCACAGCGATGAATATTTCGCAGAGCGCACCCGCCACGCCGCGGCACTCAAGCCCTATCGACTTTGTCTCAAAGATCCTGGCGGACTCCTGACTCCGGAGCGGATGGATACGTTGGTACCGATTATCTTCAAGAACGCCAACGGTATTCCTATCGAATTGCACACCCACTGCACCACAGGGCTAGGACCGCTGTGCTGCATCAAAGGCATGAACTTAGGTATTCGATCGATCAACACGGCGCTGCCACCGCTGGCGGACGACTCGTCGAATCCGTCGCTGTTCAACGTCGCCAAGAATGCCCGCGCGCTCGGTTACGCAACCGACATTGATGAAGAGATCTTAAAACCCGTGTCGAGGCACTTCACCGCCATCGCCAAGCGCGAAGGCTTCACCATCGGCGCGCCGGTGGAATACGACTACTCACAATACCAGCACCAGGTGCCCGGCGGCATGTTGTCGAATCTGCGCTTCCAATTGCGCAAGGTCGGCATGGAGGAAAAGTATCCCGAGGCGCTGGAAGAAACGATCAGAGTGCGCGAAGAGTTTGGCTACCCGATCATGGTAACTCCGCTGTCGCAATTCGTCGGCAGCCAGGCGGCGATCAACGTGATCGTCGGCGAGCGCTACAAAGAAGTGACCGATCAGGTGATCAAGTTCGCCCTCGGCCATGCGGGCGCGGAAGGAGCCCGCGACATGAACCCCAACGTCAAAGCGAAAATCCTTGACCGCCCGCGCGCCAAAGAATGGGCCAAGTGGCAACCCGACGAACCGACGCCAGATGAAATGCGCCGACGCTTGGGCGCCGAAGGCACGTCGGATGAAGAATTGTTGCTGCGCTGGATCGTCGGCAAAGAGGACATCGATGCCATGCGCGCCAACCCGCGGCCGTTGGAATACTTGAATTCCGAACAGCCGCTCGTCAACTTACTACAGCAGCTTTCGAAACGCACGAAGAACCGGCAGATCTACGTTCAGACACCCAATTTCTCGGTAACCATGCAGAAGCGCACTTAAGTGTTGCGCTTGGGCGCCGTTCAAGGTTCAAGGTTGAAGATTCGGAATTAACGATTAAATGTCGAGACGCATCGCAACGGAACAAAGTATCGAAGCCTCGAAACTTTGAACATTGAACTTGGAACCTTGAGCTCAGTCTTCCGGACCACCTTGAACTAAGTTCGCGCCAGTGCAATAAGAAAAGAAATTTCACGAGGAGGCACTAAACAATGGCGAGAGATATCGTAGCGATCGACGTTCATGTTCACCTTTCCGATGAAACCACGCAAAAAGCCAAGGGAGACCGCACGGCGCAGATGGCGCGATATTTCGGCCGCGAACGGCCGCCGGTATCGATTGACGAGATGGCCGACCAGTACCGCGCGCGCAAGATGATGGCGGTGATCATGAATACTCGCGATGAAACGGTCACTGGGTTGACTCCGGTGCCCAACGACCACGTCGCCAGCGCGGTGAAAAAACATCCCGACGTGTTCTTGGCATTTGGCGCGATCGATCCATGGACCGGCAAATTGGCACTCGACGAAATCAAACGCTGCAAAGATTTAGGCTTGTCCGGCATGGGCGAGCTCAATCCCGCGCGCCAGCACTTTTTCGCCAACGACGTGCGCTTCTATCCGCTCTGGGAACAGTGCGCCAAATTGAACCTGCCGATACTGTTTCACGGCGGGATGGCGGCGGCGGGCGCCGGCACGCCAGGCGGTATGGGCATCAAGCTTAAATACAGCCAGCCCATCGCCATCGATGAAGTTGCCGCAGATTTTCCCGAACTGAAAATTATCAGCGCCCATCCGACCTGGCCATGGACGGCAGAGAGCTTGGCGATCGCGCGCCACAAGGCGAATTATTACATCGATCTCTCCGGCTGGGCACCGAAATATTTTCCGGCGGAGCTGGTCCATAACATCAACACGTTGCTGCAAGACAAAGCGATGTTCGGCTCCGACTGGCCGGCCATCGGTGTCGAGCGCTGGCTGGAAGAGTTCCAGCAGGTCAACATGAAACCCGAGGTGCGCAAGAAGATCATGCTGGATAACGCGGTGAAGTTTTTTGGCTTGACCCTGTAATCGTAGGGAATTTACGTGCACCATGCAGACGCGAAAAGTGTAGGGGCGCAGCATGCTGCGCCCCTACTTCCTGACCTTCGTGATGAATAACTATCTTCCAGATTTGCACAAATGGACGGCATAAAATTCGTCGACACCACCATTCGTGACGGCCATCAGAGCCTGTGGGCGGAGAACATGACCACTGGCATGATGCTTCCCGTCGCGGAAGCCATGGACCGCGCCGGCTTCGACGCCATCGAATTGATTTCCAGCTCTCATCTGAAGAAATGCGTGCGCGAGCTCAAGGAAGATCCCTGGGCACGCGTCAAATTGATGCGCGAACGGATGCCGCGCACCCCGCTGCGACTGAACGCCGGCAGATTCAGCGCCTTCGATCTCACGCCGCGCTCGATGTACCGCCTGTTCATGGAACGGATGGCGGCGAACGGCATCCGCGAAGCGCGCATTTCCGAAGAGTGGAACGA